>Ga0209050_1000999_pt1 | contig 35524 bp, 32 predicted proteins | sample Araplavi_mTSA_r2_FD_184276 | JGI IMG/M metagenome (GOLD analysis project Ga0209050, IMG submission 184276) | Arabidopsis root microbial communities from North Carolina, USA - plate scrape MF_Cvi_mTSA_r2 (SPAdes) (version 2) | ecosystem: Host-associated > Plants > Roots > Endosphere | place: USA... | reverse complement strand
GCCGAAAGCTCCGGCTTGAGCAGGAGCAGCTCGCTGAAACCGACGATCGGCGAGAGCGTATTGTTGAAATCGTGGGCGATCCCGTTGGCCATCCGCCCAAGAGCATGCATGCGTTCCCGGCGCACTACTTGATCCTGCGAAGCGCGGAGCTGCTCCAGCGCGGAGGAAAGCTGGCGGCTGTTTTCCAGGGCCATCTCCTCGGCGCGGATGCGCTCCTGAATCTCTTTTTGCAGCCGGACATTCGCCGATTGCAGCGCCGCGGTGCGTTCCTGCACCCGGATTTCGAGGTCTTCTTTCGCTCGCTTGAGCTGGAGCTGTACCCGTTTCCGCTCCAGCGCATACTGGATCGAACGAATGAGCAGGTGGTTGTCCACGTGCCCTTTCACCAAGTAATCCTGCGCCCCGAGCTGCACCGTTTCGATAGCGAGCGCGACGTCGTTGATCCCGCTCATCACCACGATCGGCAGATCCGGCGCGGCTTCGATCACCCGGATGAAGGTCTCGATCCCGGTGCTATCCGGCAGCGTTACATCGAGCAAAATCAGGTCCACGGTGCCATGGCGCAGCCACTCCAGGCCTTCGCCCAGTGTCCCGCAGGCATGCATGATGAAATGCGCGACCCCCGAGGCGGTGGCCAGCATCTGCTGCAACAGCTCGACATGCTCACTGTTGTCCTCGATCAGCAGTACACTTACTGGCTGGTCATGCATATCGGCGACAAAAGCATCGTTGAGTGATTAAGTAACGGTCGGGCGCGGTTCCTACGAGTATCTAGCAGAGAGCCTCTCTCTTGCCCACTCGTTTTCCCCTAATTCGTACCGTCAATGACTTCCCTTACTTTTCGCGCCAAGTCCGCAGGCGCGAACGGCTTCTGTAGGAATGGCGAACCAAGGTCGATTCCGTGACGTTTGAGCACGTTTTCGTCGATGTACCCCGAGCAAAATAGCACCCGGGTGAGTTTCGTGTGGCGGCAAACCCAGTCGGCCAGCTCTTTTCCGCCCGAATCCGGCAGCACCACATCGGCAAACAGCAGGTCGATTTTCCGCCCATTGTGCGACGTGATCAAATCCCGCGTCTGCTGGCCATCGCTCGCCTCGATCACAGTGTAACCGAGCCGCCGGAGGATATGCGCCGTGAGGCTGCGCACCGTGATTTCGTCTTCCACATAAAGAATCGTTTCGCGGCCGCCCGGCAGCGTGCCGAACTCCTTCCGGCTGGCCGCCGGTTCGCCGCTTTCTTCCACCCGCGGCAGGTACACGGTAAAGACGGAGCCCGTGCCCACGGTGCTTTCGACCGTGATGTAACCGCCGCTTTGCTTCACGATGCCGTAGCAGGTCGCCAGGCCGAGCCCGGTCCCCTCGCCCTTTTCCTTGGTGGTAAAGAATGGCTCGAAGATGTGTTTGAGCACGTCCGGCGGGATGCCCGTACCGGTATCGGAAACCGTCAGCTTCACGTACTCACCCGCCGGCATCTCGTTGACCGTGTAAAAGTCGTCGAGGAAGTAGGTCATATCCGCCGACGAAATCGTGAGCTGCCCGCCCGCCGGCATCGCGTCGCGTGCATTCACGCAGAGATTGAGCAACACCTGCTCGAACTGCGTGGCGTCCGCCTTCACCCGGCCAATGTCCGCCCGCAAATCGGTCCGCACTTTGATCTGCTCGCCGATCACCCGCTGGAGCATCTTCTCCATGTTTTGGATCGAGTCGTTCACGCAGAAGACCCGCGGATAAAGCGGCTGGCGCCGCGAGAAGGCGAGCAACTGCTGGGTCAGCGATGCGGCGAAATCGGCGGCTTTGCGGATTTCGCTCAGGTGCTTCCACATCCAATGCTTTTCCTCGATCTGCCCGACCAGCAGGTCGGCGTAACCGAGGATTGCGGTCAGCACGTTGTTGAAATCATGCGCGATACCGCCCGCCAACCGGCCCACGGCATCCATCTTCTGCGCCTGGAGCAGATCGGCTTCGAGGCGTTTGCGTTCGGTGATATCGCGGACAATCGACGAGACCCCCGTGATCATGCCGCCTTCGCCGCGAATCGGCGAATCGGTGACCGAGACGTTGATCTTTTTGCCATCCTTGCGCAGGCGCACCGTTTCGTAGTTGGCCAGGCTTTCGCCCCGCTGGACCGCGGTGAGCGTCTGGGGAAATTCATCGAGCCGCTCCGGTGGGAAGAGCATATGCAGCGGCCGGTCCACGGCTTCCTCCGCCGGGTAACCCATGATCCGCTCGGCCCCGGCATTCCAGCTCTGCACCACGCCATCGAGAGAGCAGACGATGATTGCGTCGTTGGAATTGGAGACCACGGCGGCGAGTTGCGCGGTGGCCTGTTCGGCCGCTTTGCGGCCGGTGATGTCGCGCAGATACAGCGTGAAGAGCGGTTTGCCGCCGACCATCACCTTGCTCAGCGCCACCTCCGCCGGAAACTCGGAGCCGTCGGCCCGAGCCACAGCCAACTCAAAGCGGCGTCCCCCCATGATCGCATTCGGCACCTCGAAACCGAGCGCCGCACGCCGGATCTCGCGCTCGGCGGCGGGCAGCAAAATCTCATCGACCCGGCGACCCAGCACCTGCTCCTGCGCCTGGAGGAAAGCACGTTCGGCCGCCGGATTGAAATCCGTGATCAGCCCATCTGCATCGTAGCAAATGATGCAATCGAGCGCCGATTCGAGGATCGCCGTTTTGCGGGTTTCGCTCTGGCGCAGCTCATCTTCCGCGGTCTTGCGCTCGACCAGATAGCCGAGCTGCGAGCTGATCACCCCGAGGGTTTGCAGCAATTCCGGATCGGGCAGCGCGATCTTCGGGCTGAAAAACTCCAGCACGTGGCGCACGATCCCGCGCACCTTGATCGGCACTCCATACGCGGAACCCATCCCGGCTTTCACCGCGATCGCCGCATTCGGGAAAGTCGCTTCCTCCGCGAGATTCGCGATCCAGCGCGGTTCGCCAGTCTTCCACACTTCACCCGCCAGGCCATGCCCGAGCGGATAAGTCGTGTTCGAATTGGCCTTCTCAAATTCCGCCACGTCGACATCCGGCGTGTGCCAGATCTCCTCGCAGCGCAGCAGCCCCGCACTTTCATCGACATCCCACACCGCGCCGAGATCCCAGTTCACCACTTCGCAGATGCTTTGGAGAATACGCGGCCGGGCTTCGGCCAGCGTTGCGGATTCACTCAGCGCCCGCGCCGTGGCAAACTGCAGACGGCGGCGCTGCTCGCTCCACCAGCGGTCGGAAATATCCTCGACCGTCCCCTCCAGGCCGCACAGTTGTCCCTGCTCATCGCGAATCGCGCGCACATTTTCCCGCAGCCAGATCACCCGGCCATCCAAGCGCGTCACCTCAAACTCGAAGTTGGATACGACGTCTTCTTCCTTCAACGCCTCCAGCAGCGCGTCGCGCTGGGAAGCATCGACATAGAGCTGGGTGCCGATGTCCTTGAGCCCTTCGATCAAGTGCTGCGGCGATTTGAAGCCGTACATCCGCGCCAGCGCCTTGTTTGCGGTCGTGAACTTCCCATCAGGCGCGGTTTGGAAAATTCCCTCGATCGCATTGTCGAAGATCGAGCGGTACTTCGCCTCGGATTCCCGGATTTCACCGATGAGCCGTTCATTTGCACCGCCCGTGGCCCGGACCCGCTGCGCCAGCCGCCAGAGGAGAAAGGTCGCCACGCCGGTCAGCCCGATGAACACCAGAAAAACGAGCAGCACCACCCCATCGGCGTGATCCTCGGCCGTGTAACGTCTCGCCACGGCCAGTTCATTGGCCGCCGTCACCGCCCGCATCAGGTCTTCGTAGGCTTCGACCGCTTCACCATAGCGGTCCTGCATCGCCTTCCAGCGCGCCTCCGAGGTGCTTGCGGCTCCCCCCCTGTTTTCCTCGCCGATTTCTCCGAGCATCCGGCGCACGGCCGTGCGGAAAGTTTGCACCCGCTCCTTGGCAATCGGGTCGGTCAATTGCCGATGGACCGCCGCGAGTTCCTTGGTCAGCGCCGCCTCCGCTTCCTTGAGCCGCTGCTGGCGGGCGGCTTCGGAAGCACCCGGCTGCACCGCCGGGGCATAAAGCGCCGCCAGCCCTTGAGCCAGGCGCGGAGTCGCCGTCAGCGTCTGAGTCGCCTCCCGCTCGGCTTCATGCGCGACCCGCACTTCTCCCGTCGCCCGCCACAACAGGGCAAGCGCGACCCCCACCATACCGGCAAAAGACAAGGCCAGGGCCAGCCCTTTGCGTCGATTCGGTGACGGGGTGATAACAGGAGGGGGCAAAGGCATTCAAAAATGGTGAACAGCACGCGGCGGGCCGATAGAGGGGCCGATTAATCGATCTCCAGCAGCGGCTCGCCTTCTTAAACTGCACTTATCTTTAGCACAAGGGTGAGTCCACAGCGGCGCGCTCGTCCGATTTTTGTCACCCATCCTTTTCACGGCGGATGGTTGACACCTTTCGCTGGCTGCCGACACTCCGCCCCCCTTTATGTCCACTCCTTACGTCTGGGTCGAAAGCACTTCCTGGGAACTGCCCTTCTTCGGGCTCCCCTCCCGTATCCCTTGGCCGGCAGATGCCGACCCGAATCTCGCCAACGGGGAAAACTTCGATCACCCAACGCTCCTCCGCGCCATCGAACTGATGGGCCCGGATGCCGGCAGCCCGTGGACCGAATTCCTCCAGGCCTCCGAGCACTTCGACGGCGTCGCCGAAGTCCTCGAAGACCACGAATTTCCCGAAGCCTCGACGCTCCTCGATGAAATCGAGGCCGTCCTTCCCGGCACACCTTTCGTCGCCTTCCACCGCGGCGTCGTCGCTCGCCACGATGGCCGCTTTGAGGAAGCCATCGCTCACTTCGAAACCGCTGCGCAGAAAGTCCCGCAGATCGGCATGATCTGGCTTCAGCTCGGCTCGCTCCTCGCCCAGGAAGGCCAGCGCGAGAAAGCCGTCGCCGCTCTGAATCAAGCCGTCCGCGCGAATCCGCAGGATCGCACCGCCTTTGAAATCCTCTCGAGCCTGAAAGCCGCGGTCAAAGTCCTCCGCGACCCGAAGGACCCGAACAGCGCCGTTTACCTCAATCTCGGCCAGTACGCCCAGCTCTGCGCCCAGCAGCTCAACGAGATCAAGGATCAGCCCGCCGCGCTCATCGATTTCGCAGAATTCCAGCTCCGCAACGAATTCGCCTCCGACCTCGCGGTCAAAGCGCTCGAGCGCGCCCGCGAACTCCAGCCCAACGACCCGCGCACCCTGGCCGCGCTTTCGAATGCCTACCGCATCACGAATCAGCACGCCGAAGCCAAAGCCGTCGCGCAAGGCCTGGCCGAACAGTTCCCGAACGAACCGCAGGCCTGGATGAATCTCGCCCAGATCCTTCACGCTGCCGGTGAACCGGAAGGCGAAAAAGTCGCGCTGGGAAAAGTGCTGGAAATCGACCCCGAAGCCCAGCCCCCGCTCGCCATCCTCTTCGGCCTCAATGAAGGCCCCTCGGTCGAGGCCGAAACCAAACTCAGCGAACACGGCGAGAAAACCAACACCGCCACCGCCTTTCTCCTGGCCAGCTCCAGCGCCCGCGACCGCCGCGAGCCCGCCCTCGCCGCCGAGTACGCCGCCAAGGCTTTCCAGATCGCCCCGGAACGCGAAGACGTGATCCTCCACTACTGCGCCACCCTCGGCGACGCCAAGGACGCAGTCTCCCTCTTCCGCGACATCGAACCCGCGATCGAAACCGGTAAATTCAGCAAGCGCCTCGATTGGAATTTCGCCCACGCCCTCAAGCAGATGGGCCGCGTCAATGAAGCCGTGAACGTCCTCGTGCAGGCCGGCAGTGGCGAAAACGTCCCGGAAGATTTCCAGCACGCCGCCGTCTCGACCATCGACCTCTGGTCCGGCCGCCTCGCCCAAAGCGACCTGGCTTTGACCGTGAGCAAAGCCGGTACGATCAGCCGCCCCGTGGTGCTCAGCATCGATGGTGAAGATGGCGCCGTCGTCCTCAACGCCGGCCAGGCCGTCCCCGCGGAAACCCGTTTCCCGTGGAAGATCCGCCTCGATGCCGAAGGCGAAACCCGCATCACCCTCCAGCAGGGCCAGCGCGGCGGCACCCAGGAGCCGAACCCGCTCGGCGCCTTCGCCGTCAAGGTCCCGCCCGTCACCGGCGGCGCCCACACCCTGCAATGCCTCCTCGGCACCGGCCCCGACGCCCGCCTCCTCTTCAAAGCCGTCCAGGGCAACAAAGAACTCCCCGTCCGCTGGGTCGCCCCCGAACCCGCCCACGTGTAGTCCGCACCACGTCCTCTTTTTTGTAGGCAGACGCCCGCCTGCCGGGAGAAAAACCCACGAACCGTTTTCCAAACGGCAGGCGGGGCGCTTGCTACCAGTATTGTGGCTCGCCCCAATTCCCTCGTGTCTTAACCAAACCGCGGTTTTACTAAACCGCTCTATCTTGCGCTTTTAGCGCAGGCACCATCGTTTCACGCAGGGAGCTGCGTGAACTGCGGAGCCGAAGCCGGGCTGGTTCGCGATCCCCTTGCCCTAATCCTCGCGGTTTGCTTTCTGCAGCCGCTTGAGTTTTCCGGCGAGGGCGGTGCGGGTGGCGGAGTTCATGCGGTCGATGAAGAGGACGCCGTTGAGGTGGTCGACCTCATGTTGCACGGCGCGGGCGAGCAGGCCGGTGGACTCGAATTCGATCTCGTTGCCGTCGAGGTCCGTCGCTTTGGTCTTCACGCTGAGGGAGCGCGGGATCTCGGCGGTCATGTCGGGGAAGCTGAGGCAGCCTTCGGTGCCGCTTTCCTTTTCCGAGCCGAGTTCGAGGACGGGGTTGATGAGGATGAGCGGCATTTGCTCCTCCACGTCCACCGCTTCGCCATTGATCGTCATGGTGCTCGGGCGGTCTTCCACGCCGGCAACATCGATCACGGCCAACTGGATCGGCACGCCGACCTGCTGCGCGGCGAGGCCCACACCATTGGCGGCCTCCATGGTTTCGAGCATATCCACGGCGAACTGCCGCAGTTTCTCATCGATCTGTTTCACCGGGGTGCCCTTCTGGCGCAGCGCCGGGTGACCATATTTTACGATTTCCAGGACCATTCTCTCTATTTCTTGATTTCGGTAAATGCGGACAGGTTGCCTTTGACGCCCGCTTCTTTCAGCACGTCGAGGACTTTGATGATCGCGCCAAAGGGCGCCTGTTTATCGGCGTTCAGGGCGAGCATCGGCGGAGGCGTTTGTTTCATCAAATCGGTGATCGCGCCCTTGAGTTCTTCGAGGGGCACTTCTTTCGAATCGAGGAAGATTTTTTCGTCGGGGGAGACGCTGAGGACGACCGGCTTGGCCTGGGCCTTGTCGGCGGTGACGGCGGTCTTCGATTCCGGCAGCTTGATGGTGACGGCAGGTTTGTCCTCTTTGAACTGCGTCGTCATCACCATAAAGATGAGGAGGATCGCGAAGATATCGATCAGCGAAACGATGATGACCTCGGGCTTGCGCCGCCTTCTCGGGAGGAAATTCACAGTGCGTCGTCTTCCGCGGAGGTGGAGGGGCCGACTTCGACCAGTGAAGGCATCGTCTTGCCGCGGGCGGCGAAGCGCTGCTTCTGGTGATAGCACTTGGCGAGGAGTTCGCTGATCAGCGATTCCATGTCGGAAGCCATGGTCTCCACTTTCTTGGAGAAGTAGGAGTAAGCGATGAGGCTCGGAATGGCGATGGCCAGACCGACGATGGTGGTGGAGAGCGCTTCGGAAATGCCTTTGGCCATCAGCTGCGGATTGGTCGAGGCGGCGTTGGCGCCGAAAGCGGCGAAGACTTTCACCAGACCGGCGACCGCACCGAGCAGGCCAAGCAGTGGGGCGATCCCGATGATGATCTCCAGCACGAAAAGACCGCTTTCCAAGCGCAGCACTTCATAGCGGGCCTTGGTCTGCACGGCTTCGATGTTTTCCATCTTCGGCCAGTTCAGATTTTGCAGGCCGACCTGGGCGATGCGGGCGAGGGTCGAGTTGTCGTTGCGGACCATGCGCGAAAGTTTCACCACGCCTTCGGAATCCTCCGGCTGCAACGCTTCGATCTCGCGCTCGATGATCGGCGGCATGACCACATCGCGGCGCAGGGCGATGGTGCGCAGGATGATCACCGCGACTGCTGCCCACGAGCAGATCAGCAGGAAAAGCATGAACAGGCCGCCTTGAGCGAAAAACTCGTACACAGTGTGCAGGCTGGAAGCGATGATCGGAAAGGTGGCGGCGGTCATGGAAGAGATTACAGGGGCGCGACGTAGGTGAAGGTCAGCGATTCCTCAAGCTTTCCGTCATTCATCGCGGCTTGGGCTTCGTCCGGCGGCGGAGCGATTTCGGCTTCGCGCAGGCACTGTTCGCAGAGCATGGCGAAGGACGAATTGGAGGTATTGGAAAGCACCCGCACGTTGGTGATCTTGCCATCCTCGGTGATGGCATAGTCCAATTCGACGCTGCCGAAGGAATAACGATCGGGGTGCTGGCGGAGGTAAAAAGTCCAGCGCGAGGAGATCGCGGCGCGGACATTTTTCATGTACACGCCGAGCGGAGTTTTGACGGCATCGACGCCGTTGCGGCCGCGATCGGTGATGCCCCCGGCGACACGAGTTTTGATCTGCTGCTCCTGATAGCCGGATTCGGGCACCGGCTTCGTCGGCGGGCTGAGCTTCGCCATTTCCAGGCGATCCTGGAGCGTGGGCGGCGCGGGCTGGACCCGGGGCGCGGGAGTGTTCGGCATTTGCCGCGTACGGAAGGCCGGGGTTGCCGGAGTGAGTCGAGTGATCGGACCTTCGGGTACGTCGGTCATCTTGGTGGTAACCGCGATTTCCTGTTCAGAGGGCTTCAGCACTTCGGGGGCGGGCAAGGGCTCCGGCGGCTTGGGTGCCGTGGCGGGTTCCGGATTGGGCTCCTTGCTCTTGGTGTCGACAGTGACCTCGGGCAATTCCGGTTGAGGCATCGGCTGGGGCAGGCTCAACGGAGCTGGCGCCTTGGCGGGTGAACCCACGATGACATCCTGATTTTTGAACTGCGCCCCCGGCAGGTCGCGGCCTTCCTGCGACGGCAACGGCAGGTTGCCGGTGGCGGGCAATTCGCTGCCCGCTTTCATATCCACATCGGACTCGAAGAGCGCTTCCTTCGGCTTTTCCGTGCTCGGCGTGAGGCCGGTGGAATCGATCTGCGCCAGGCGGGTGCGGGCCTGCAATTCCTCCTGGGTGAGCAACTCCGCGCTTTCCTCCTTGGGTGGCGATAGATCGACCAGCGTAAGCTCCAGCGGTTCCGGCTCCATCTTGGGCTGGGCAAAATCGACGTGATGCATATCCGGCATCAGGTGCGCGACACCGACGACCGTCAGCAGCAGCAGCAGGTGGACGATCAGCGAAGCCACGATCGCACCCACGGCTTGCCGCTGTTGCGGGACGTTGTTCAAGTCCGGCAACAGCGCCGCGAACGGAGTCGTGATGCGCTGGAGCAAAGCCATGGATTATGCAGCCGGGCGGACAATCAGGCCGTCCATCCGGCCCACGACCTTATACACAGAGATTTGCGCACACCAATCGACTTCTGCCTCCCGGCCTTTTCCGATCAGCGCCCGGCCATTGGCCGCGAGGCCCAAAGCGACCCGGGGCTGCGGGTAAGCAGCCGCCAAAGCCAGGGCGGTGCGGGCTTCATCGGTCAACTGCGCCTCGGGAAAATGGGCGGCCAGATGGCCGGCGGCGCAGACGTCTTCCAAGGCGAGCGTTTCGTGAGTCCCGGCGGCAATCAGGAGCAGCCGCTCAGGAGCGCGTTGACGCACGGCTTCAACGACCGCGGCTTGATTCAGGAAAGCCCCGACGAGCACCTCTTTGGCGTGGGCGCAGGCACGCAGGGCGACGGTACCGTTGCTGGTGGTCCAAAAGACCGTCGCGCCGGGCGAGTTTTGGTATTCGAAAGGCGAATTGCCGAAGTCGAAGCTCGCCGGCTTTTCCCCGTTGCGTTCGCCGCCGGCGAGCGAGCCGGGAGATTCACTGCGCCGGGCGAGCGCGTCTTCGAGGGTCAGCACCGGGTGAATTTCCGCCACGCCATGAGCCAGCGCGGTGATCATCGAGGACGTCGCGCGGAGGATATCGAAGACCACGCAGACCGTGGCAGACAGGTCGCGGGCAGGCAGACGGCTGATTTCGGCGGGATTCAGGGCGACGTCGATGAGCATGGAAAAAGGGTCGGCAACCTAGAGGCGATCCGCGCCGGCGGAAAGAGCGGGTTACACTGCCTTTTTCCACGTCATCCGCGCGTGATGAAACAGGTACTGCTGCGCGTAGCCGCCGTAAGGGCCGAAATAGGTGCCGGAAAACTCGCGCAGCCGCCGGGCGGTGACGTTGCGTTTGCGGCGGAAATACAGCTCGCGCAGGACGCGCTCGATCCACACATCGATGGGAAAAGCCGCCAGCCGGCCGAACCCGAAAAGCAGGGCGCAATTGGCCACTTTCTCCCCCACCCCAGGCAGCCGGCAAAGTTCCTCGCGGGCTTCGGTATCGGGCAGGCTGGCGACGTGGTCGAGATTCACTTCCCCCGCGGCGATCATACGGGCGGCGCCGAGCAGATTCTTCGCGCGGAAACCCAGCTTGCAATCGCGCAGGTCGGCTTCGGTGAGCGCGGCGAGTTTTTCCGGGCCGGGATACGCAAAAATCTCAGCCCCGGGCCAATCCAGCCGCTGGCCGTAGCGCTGGCGCAGGGTGTGGGAGATCTGCGCGATGTGCGGCACCTGCTTGAGCGCGGAAGTGATGAAAGTCGCGAGGCATTCCCACGCGGGTTGCCGGACGATGCGCAGGCCGCGGCAGAAAACGAGTGCGCGGGCCATCGATTCATCGACCGGGAAGGTCGCGTAGATTTCCTCGAGCGAATGATCAAGAGCGAAGTATTCACGAGCGACCGCGGCGGCTTCAGCGTTCACCAAGAGTTCGCCGCCCTGCTGCTCAATCTGCACTACGGTATCGCCGACCGGGCCGAGCCAGCCGGCTCCTTGTGATCGCCAGTGAAAAACCTGGCCGCAGGTCAGCGTACTGGTCAGATCGAGGCCATCCGCCGGAAGAACCACACGGCCGGTCACTGGATGAAGTAACTCAGATTTTCCAACTCGATGGCGACATCGACGTTGTTGACCACCACGTGGTCGGGCACTTGGAGAATGATGGGGGCGAAATTCAGGATGGCCATGATGCCGGCTTCGATCAACTCGTTCGCGACCTCCTGGGCGACGTGGGCCGGCACGGTAAGAATGGCCATTTTCACCAACTGCTCGTGGACGAGGTCCTTGAGCTTCGTCATGGGCAGCACCGGCACGCCCAATTCCTTGGCCCGGCCACGGGAGGGGTTCAAATCGAAGGCCGCTGCGACCTCGAAACCTTCCTTGGCAAAGCCCGGGTATTTGAGCAACGCGGAGCCGAGGTTACCGGCGCCGACGAGGATGACGGGCTGGAGGCGGGTGGTGCCGAGCACATCCGTGAGCCGGGCGGAAAGCTGCTCCACATTGTACCCGAGGCCCCGGGTGCCGAACTGGCCGAAATAGGTCAGGTCTTTCCGCAGCTGGGTGGGCTTGACTCCGGCGGCTTTGGCCAGGGCGGCGGAGGATACCGTTTCGACGCGATTGGCCCGGGCTCGCTGGAGGGCTCGGTAGTAGAGCGACAACCGGTAAACGGTCTTTCGCGGGATGATCAATTTCGACATCTTGTGAAAGGGCACACACCGCGGACGAAGCGGCAAACCGCGGATGGCTAGCGAACCATCGCACGAAGGCGAGCCTTTTTCACTCGCACAATTGCAGTTTGTGGCGCATTTCCCGGCTCTTATGCGCCTGAATCGTTTTCTCGCTTCCGCCGGTCTCGGCTCCCGCCGTTCCGTGGAAGAACTCATTTTATCCGGCCAGGTGACCGTCAATGGTCAGCCGGTCACCGTTCTTTCCACCCAGGTGCAGCCGAGCGACCATGTGAAAGTCGGCCGCAAACTGGTCCACACTGAGCGCCCGCTGACCGCGATCATCTACAAGCCACGCGGCTACGTCTGCACCGCCAGCGACGAACTCGAGCGCAAGACGATCTTCGACCTGCTGCCGCGCGAATGGCCGCGGGTTTTCCATGTGGGCCGGCTGGACAAGGAAAGCGCCGGACTGCTGCTGGTGACCAATGACGGTGACCTTGCCAATGCGCTGACCCATCCGCGTTACAAGGTAGAGAAGGAATATGAAGTGACGCTCAACCGCCCGTTTGAACCGCAACTGCTGGGCAAGCTGCTCACCGGTCTGCACGTCGAAGGTGGCCGGGCCAAAGCCGAACGCGTGACCATCGAAGGTCCGAAAGAGCTGCGCATCGTGCTCACGCAAGGGATCAACCGCCAGATTCACAAGATGATGTGGGCGGTGGGCGAATACGACGTGAAGGAACTGGTGCGCGTGCGGATCGGCACGATTCGCGCCCAAGGAATGCCGCCGGGAAGCTATCGTTTGCTCAATCAAAAGGAGATCGAGGCGTTGACCGTCGTATCGCCCGCAGCCAAGGCGGCCAAACCGAAACCGGCAGCGGCGAGTGCCAAGCCGGAGCGTCCGGCCCGGCCAACGGGTAGGGCGGGTCGAGATGCTCGGCCAGGAGAGCGCCCGCGGCCGAAGGGGAAATCGGGACGGCCGGAAGGGCGCCCACGGCCGACTGGCAAACCCGCTCGGCCCGAAGCGCGTCTGCGTCCCGGTAAACCCACCCGCCCCGAAGCACGCCCGCGTCCGACCGGTAAACCCGCTCGGCTTGAAGCGCGTCCGCGTCCGACTGGCAAGCCCGCTCGGCCGGAAGCACGCCCGCGTCCGACTGGTAAACCCACTCGGCCGGAAGCACGCCCGCGTCCCGGTGGACCTCGCGGGCCTCGTCGCGGGAAGCCTTGGCAGGAAGAGGGCTAGATCCGGAGCCAGGTCCATGGCCCGGCATCGCAACGCGATGCCCTCCAATTTGCGAACACGCGCCCTCTGGAGGGCATCGCGCTGCGATGCCGCGAGGGCGACACGATTTCCCTGTGATGGTGAAACTGGCCGCCTCCAGCGGTCGGCTTTTCGAGGTGGCTCCGGAAAGAGCCGCCTACGGTGGGTCGCTCACAGGCCGAGCGCGGCTGCGGGGTCGGTGTACTCGAGGCTATGGGCGTCGGCGACGGCGCGGCAGGTAGTCTTGCCGTCGACGACATTCACGCCGCCGAGGAGGTTGCGGTCCTTGGCGAAGGCGCCGGGCAGGCCCTGGTCGGCGAGGGTTTCGATGTAACGATAGGTCACATTCGTCAGCGCCTGGGTCGCGGTGCGGGCGTAGGCAGCAGGCATATTGGCCACGCAGTAGTGCAGGACGTCTTCTTCGAAATAGATCGGATCGTGATGGGTGGTCGGGCGCGTGGTTTCAGCGCAACCGCCCTGGTCCACGGCGATATCGACCAGCACGCTGCCGGGCTTCATCACCTTGAGCATTTCGCGAGTGATCAGCTTGGGCGCCTTCGCGCCGGGCACCAGCACGGCGCCGATGAGCAGGTCGATGTCCGGCAGCATTTCGAGGATGTGGGCCTGATTCGAATAGAGCGTGTGGGCGGTGTGCAGGGTGATGTCGAGGAAGCGCATCCGCTCGACGTCCACTTCGAGAATCGTCACATCTGCGCCGAGGCCAGTCCCCATACGCGCGGCATTGACCCCCGCGGTGCCGCCACCGAGCACCATGATTTTGCCGGGCAACACCCCCGGCACGCCGCCGAGGAGCACGCCTTTGCCGCCGTAGTGTTTGGCGAGATAGTTTCCGCCTACGAGCACACTCATGCGCCCGGCGATTTCGCTCATCGGCTCGAGGAGAGGCAGACGGCGATTTACCTCCACCGTTTCGTAGGCGATGCCGATGATCTTCGCCTTCAGCAGCGCATCGGTGAGGCTGCGGCTGGCGGCGAGGTGCAGGTAGGTAAAGAGCATCTGCCCGGGCCGGAGCAGCGGGTACTCTTCCGGCATCGGCTCCTTCACTTTCACGATCATCTCCGCGCGCTCGAAGACTTCGGCGTGGGAAGACACGGTTGCCGCGCCAGCCTGGCGGTATTCCTCGTCGCTATAGCCCGAACCAATCCCCGCACCCGCTTCCACGAGCACAGTGTGCCCACGGCGGGTGAGTTGATAGGCGGCGGACGGCAGGAGCGCGACACGTTTCTCCTGGGCTTTGATTTCGCGGGGGCAGCCTAGAATCATACCCTATTCTGTCACGTCCTGGCCTTCCGTCTACTCGGCCGGGCCAAATCCGGCCTAGTTCCAGCGCAGTTCCTCCGGAGCGTCGGCCACGAGGCGGAACCACGGACCGAAAGAACTGGTGACTTCCTTCCACAGGCCATCCTGCTTTTCTGCGGTGAGCAAATCGCGGACAGGGCGGCTGACGAGCCAGGATTTTTCGGCGAGTTCGGCTTCGATCTGGCCACCGGTCCAGCCGGCGTAGCCGATGAAGGCGCGCACTTCGGTGAATTCCTGCTCCAGGGCTTCCTGGGCTTCCGGGATGAGAAGATGATGCCGGCACTCCATCCGGTCCGTCTCGGCCAGCCAGCGGAAAGAGGCGAAGATGAGCTGATTCGATTGCACGGGGCCGCCCAACAGCACCGGCAATTGGGCCAGCGCGCCGATCGGTTTGTTCGGCAGCATTTCGCCGAGCGTGCGGCCAGTGGGGCGATTCAGCACGAGGCCGAGCGAGCCCTCCTGATTGTGATCGGTGATCATGAGCACCGTGCGGCGAAAGTTCGGGTCGAGCAGCCCGGGGTGCGCGATCAAAAGAGAACCTGCCAGAGATTTGGAAATCGGTTCCTGCACGACGATAATGCTACCTCCGGTTCGCGCCATGGCAAGCCGCAGCACGGGAAAGCGCAACCGATCGCGGATTGGGCGATTTTCGCGTGTCGCCCCGGCAGCAGGCTGCTACGATCTCCCTTCTCATGTCGCTATCCAACGAGCCGCTCATCATTGCCGGACGCGAATTTCGCTCCCGTCTGCTGGTGGGCACGGGCAAATTTTCCTCCAACGAAGCCATGGCTGCGGCCCTCGAAGCCAGCGGCGCGGAAATCGTGACGGTCGCGCTGCGCCGGGCCGATCTCTCCGGGAAAGGCGATCCGTTTGCCAATATCCTCGATTTCATCGACCCGAAACGCTATCTGCTGCTGCCAAATACCAGCGGCGCGATGAATGCCGAGGAGGCCGTGCGCCTCGCGCGGCTCGCCCGGGCGGCGGGCTTGAGCGATTGGGTGAAACTCGAGATTCATCCCGATCCGCGCTACCTGCTGCCGGATCCGATCGAGACGCTCAAGGCGGCTGAGGTGCTGGTGAAAGACGGGTTTACCGTGTTGCCGTATATCAATGCCGACCCCGTGCTCGCCCGCCGGCTCGAAGATATTGGTACCGCGACGGTGATGCCCCTGGGTTCGCCGATCGGGACCAACCGCGGGATCGAAACCCGCGCGCAGATCGAAATCATCATCGAGCAATGCACCGTGCCCGTGGTCGTCGATGCCGGCCTCGGCGCGCCGAGCCAGGCAGCGGAAGCCCTCGAGATGGGGGCGTCGGCCGTGCTGGTAAATACCGCCATCGCCATCGCACCCGATCCGGAGCGAATGGCCCGCGCCTTTGCCCAGGCCATTGATGCCGGGCGCGCCGCCTACGAAATCGGCCTCGGCGCCCGCCTCGAAGCCGCCAGCGCCACCAGTCCCCTCACCGCTTTCCTCGCCTCGTGAAAACCTTCCTCCTCTGTTTCCTCTGCGCCGGCTTGATCGCCGCCCAAGCCGCCAACGAAGAAAAACCCGCGCCCAAAAAAGGCGCCACGCCCGCCCCGCTCACTGCGCCGCCGGAAGAAATCGCGCACACCTACATTCGCGCCATGGCCGATGCGCGCATGTCCGTGGTCGCCGACGTGATGCACCCGGGGGCCCTGGAGCGTTTCAAGACCATCCTCAGCGGTCTGGCCGATGCGATCATCAACGCCCCGGCAGATCGCCGGCCTCCGCAACGGGTGATCGATGCGCTCTTTGGTTCGCAGGGGCCCGCCGCGCTCAAACAACAAACGCCGCGCGACGTTTTTGTCGGGTTCATGAGCAACCTGACCACCTTCCTGCCTCAGGTCCGCGAAATGACCGCCGGCTCCGAATACCAGGTCCTCGGCCATGTCGATGAAGGCAACCTCACTCACGTCGTCTTCCGCGCCACCCTGCGCCGGGGCGACGCCGGGCTGAGCAAAATGAGCGTACTTTCGCTGAAACGCGACGGCGAGGACTGGAAAGTCCTCCTCACCGACGACCTCTCCGACATCATCGGCACCCTCGGCCGCGGCATGCTCGCCCCCCCGTCCAGCGCCGCTGCCCCTCAGGCTCCCGCAGGTCAGTAGTTCGGACGGAGAGGATGATGGCTAGAGAGGCTGCGCCATTTACCCGGCAGCGCGGCGCCACTGCTGCGAGGGGTGCTATCGTAGTCCGATGGCGGTTGAACGACGGGCGGCCCCAACTGGGAGCTGTGGGGCTACGCGGCTTATTTTCGGCTCGTTTTCCTGCAGCTGACGCTGAGACGGGTCGTTTGCCCGATGCCGACATTCCTTCGCTTTCAGACTAAAATTCCGGATCGGGACTCGGGTAAGCCCAGCGGTATCTTTGTCGTGGCCCATGAACTGCGAGACAGCCGCCGAGTCTCACGCGAAGAGGAGGAGTGGCTTAGGAGTTGCCTGGCCTGGTTCAAAATGCATCTCAAAGTGCCGGCCGCGCTGCAGGATCCGGCCAACCGGAGGGCCATTTCCTGGTTCAAGGGGGATAACCGCAATGCGATTTCCCGGATCTGGGACTTGGTGGCTTTTCTGGAGGACTACGGCATCTTCATCGACATTGTGCGCACCCGCGATCCAGGAATCATTATTTACGAAGATGGCTATCAGGTCGTCGCCAAGCCGCGTCGGGAAAGACCCAGTTAGGGTCCCCATCACCATCCTCGCCTCCCGCCTTCAGCGCCGGGCGAGCGGTGCGGTGACCCGGGCGATGGCGGCGCGGAGTTCGGCGCCGGTGGCGGGTTTGGTCAGGATGTCGTCGATGAATTCGGAGAGGCCTTCGCCGCTTTCGCCGAGGTCGCCGAAACCGGTGAGCATGAGCACGGGCACTTCGGGGGCGCGGGCTTTGATGGCGGCGGCGAGTTGATCGCCATTCATCTCCGGCATCGCTTTGTCGGTGATGACAAGGTCGAATTCCGTCGCTTGGAATTTCTCCAAAGCAGTTCGTCCATCGGGCGCAGTGGTGACGGTGTGCCAGTCGCGCGCCAGCATTTCGGCGAGGATTTCCGTGAGCACGGGTTGATCGTCCACGACCAGAATGCGCAGCGGTTGGGTGATCTGGGCGGGAGCGGTCGGCTCGGGGACGATGCCGCTGTGATCCACTGGGAAGGAGAAGATAAAGGTCGTGCCCTGCCCGAGGACTGACTCGATCTCCATGGTGCCCTCGTGGCGCTGCACGATGCCGTAGACCATGGCCAGGCCAAGGCCGGATCCCCGATCGCCCTTGGTGGTGAAGAAGGGTTCGAGACAGCGGCGGCGGACTTCTTCCGTCATGCCGGTGCCGGCATCGGCGACTTCCAAAACCACACGTTCGCCGCGGGTGAAGGTTCGCAGGCAAATCTGGCCGCCCTGCGGCATGGCATCGACCGCGTTGAAAACCAGGTTCGTGAGCATCTCGCGCAACTCGGCGGCGTGGCCGGCGATCGGCGGATGATCACTCAAGTCGCTCACACACTCGATCGGCGCCCCGAGGCCGAGGCTTTCCGCCTGCCAGCGCGGACGGGTGAAAGCGATGGCCTGCTGCACGATGTCGCCCAACTGCAGCGGGATTCTGGCTTCACCGGGATCGGCCGGGCGATGGAAGTTGCGCAACCGCGCGACGGTCTCCGCCGCATCGATCGCCGCGGTGACGATGGTCTGCGCGCAATCCGGTACGGCACCATTGATGCCGCGGGTGCGGCATTCGCGCTGGAGGCGCTCGCCGTAGCCGAGGATGAGCGCGAGCGAGTTGTTAAAATCGTGAGCGATGCCGGTGACCATCGCACCGAGAGCGCTGAGACGCTCCCGCTGGACGATCTGATGCTGCGCGGCCCGGAGCTCGACCAGGGTGGCTTCGAGCGCCGCGGTGCGTTCCTGCACCTTTTGTTCGAGGATGGTGTTTTGCGCGGCCAGTTCGGCGTGCAGTTTGCGCGTCGTGAGCAGATTGCGAATGCGCAACAGGCACTCCGTGCGGTCGAAGGGTTTGGTCAGGAAATCCGTCGCCCCGGCGGCGAGCGCCCGCTTTCTGGAAGACTCGGTGATATCCGCCGTCAGCACCATCACGGGCAGATAGACATTGGTCGTTTCGCTGCGGAGCTGGGCGAGCACGCCGTAGCCGTCGATCCACGGCATCATGAGATCGAGCAGGACCACGTCGGGGTGCCATTCGCGGCACTTGTCGATCACGTCGCGCGAATCGGTGAGCCCGGCGACGGCGGTGAATCCCTCGTCGGCCAGCAGGCTCTTCAGGAGCGCAACATTCACCGGCTCATCGTCGACGATGAGCAGCCGCATGGAGCGAAATTCCTCGGGAAGATCAGGCGTGGCCCTGGACAGCATGGAGTGCGGTGAGATGGCGTTCGATAACCTCGACAAAACGGGCAACGTTGATGGGTTTCGTCAAGTAATCGTTGGCTCCGGCGGCCCGCAACCGCTGGATTTGCGGCGGGGTGGCATCGGCGCTCAGCACGATCACGGGAATCTCCCGCGTGGTCGGCTCGGCGCGGAGCTTCAGCAGCAGGTCGCGCCCGGGCAGGTCGGGCAAATGCAGATCGAGCAGGATGAGCTCCGGACGATGCTCGCGGGCGAGGTCAAATCCCACCTGCCCCTGCATGGCGGACATCAATTCGAGGCCGGGATAGTCTTCGAGCAGATGCTCGAGCAGGCGCAGATTCGAGAGATTGTCTTCGATGTAGAGGATGCGGGCTTGCGCGCCGTTCCACTGCTCGGCGAGTCGGCGTTTGGCCGGATCGAGCTCGGCCAGAGGGCTGCGGGCCTTGGGCAGTTGCACCCAGAAGGTCGAACCCTTGTCCACGCCGGTCTCCACCCCCATGAAACCGCCCATCGCTTCGACCAGTCGCTTGGAAAGTGCGAGGCCGAGGCCGGTGCCTTCCTCACCGCCAGTTTCGGCCCCGAGGCGATCGAAGGGAATCCATAGCCGTTCGAGATAACCTTCGGGAATACCGGGCCCATCGTCGGCGACGGTGATCCGATAGCGATCGTTCGGCGCCGTCGTGACGGCGAGCCTCACCGTGCCGCCGGAGGGACGGTGGTACTTGATCGCATTGCTCACGAGATTCAGGAGCACCTGCTTGATCCGCTGGCGGTCGGCCAGCACAAAGACCGGGTCTTTCTCCTCGTTGCAGAAAAGAGCCACCTGCCGCTCGGCGGCGAGCGGGGCGAGCAAAGCGACGGCTTCCTGGAGCATTTCGCCGACGCGGACGGGCTCCAGCGAAAGCTCCACGCGGCCACTCTCGATCCGGGCGATATCGAGCACTTCGTTGATCAGATCGAGCAGATGCCGGCCGGCGCGCAGAATGTAGCTGGTACGCTCGCGCTGGATCGGGGTGCAGTCCGGCCGATCGAGCAGCTGGGCGAAACCGAGAATCGCATTCAGCGGGGTGCGCAGCTCGTGGCTCATTCGCGAGAGAAACTCATCCTTTGCCCGGCTCGCGCGCTCGGCGAATTCCTTGGCGGTCCGCAATTCCTCGGCGACGGCGCGGAGGTTTTGGTTGGCCTCCTCCAGCTCGGCGGTGCGTTCGATGACCCGGTCTTCGAGTTCGCTCCGGGCCTTGATCAAGGCCTCCTCGGTGCGCCGCCGGGCGGTGATATCGACGACGAAGCCTTCGTAGTAGAGGACCTGCCCACGCACATCGCGGACGGCGGCTGCATTCTCAGAAATCCAAATGCGGGTTCCATCCTTGCGATAAACCTCGGAGACGAAATCGCGCACGCTCCCCTGCTCTTCCATGAGCCGGAGGAAATCGCTGCGCCGGCCGGGCTGGACGTAAAGCTGCCGGTCGATATCCGCGAGCCGGGCCTGGAGTTCTTCCGGTGAACTGTAGCCGTAGATCTTCGCAAGCGCCGGATTGGCCGCGAGATATTGCCCTTCCGGCGTCGTCTGGAAAATGCCTTCGACTGCGTGGTCAAAGACGCCGCGAAACCTTGCTTCATCCGAAATGCCGAGTGCGCTGGCCCGCCGGGCGGGGGCGCAGTTGGAGGCGCGTTGAGTGACCCTTTGCATCCCTGGGTGAAGATTAGACGCGCAACGCCCTCAGCCGGGAAATCGGCACGCGGGCACGCGAAAATGAAAGCGACGACACGGGCATGGCGCCGCGTACGATGCAAGGCGTGTGCCATCCGGGCAGGAATCATTACGGACAAATCGCCTGCTCGATTATCCGCTCCGCTGCCGGTCGTGCGCGAGGCTTACCCGCCCGCCTTACGGGTTGATAAAAATCCGATTGCAGGACGGGTCGAGCACCCGTTCTCCGCGCGGAATACCGCGGACGTCGATCACGTGGTGTGGCGGATACGGGCTGTAGACAAAGCCGCGTTCCCGCGCCCGGCTGCCCACGGGATAATCGCGGTGGTCGCGGTCATCGTAGTGCCCTTCATAGTAGCCCTCTTCGTAAGCCCGGCGCCGCTCGTGCTTGAGCACCTTGCCGACAATGAAACCACTCCCGGCCCCGATCGCGGCCCCACGCAGAGCGGAATGCCCCGTGGCCGATGCAATCGCGGCGCCCACGCCAGCCCCCAGCAAAGTATTCTGGCCGGTGGTTTCGCAGCCGGCGGTAATCAGGCAAAGGATCGCGAGAGCGGGAACGAGGAGGCGTTGCATGTTGAGCAGGACCAAAAACCAGTTCGGCCCAGGCAGCAAGGGCGGCTGTACTACCGGGCCGCCCAGCCCCGGAAAACGCACCAGAGTTTTTCCCACCGGCTCAACCGGTACCGCCGACTGAGGGTGTGCAGACCACCCCGCTGCATTTTCCGCAGCAGCTTCTGGTAGACCCGCCGCATGATTTCCGCAGCCACGAGCGCGCGGCGGTCGCTTTGGGGTAGAGCCTCACGGGCTTCGGCGAAGTATTTCCGCGCGCGCTCGGCTTCAAATTCCATGAGGCCCCGCCAGGCCGCGTCTTCCCGGCTGACGGCGAGGCCGCCCACGTCGTAGCCAAATTGATCCATATCCGCCCGCGGCAGATAAATCCGGCCGAGCTTGCGATAATCCTCGCCGACGTCGCGAATGATATTGGTGAGCTGCAACGCGAGGCCGAGTTTTTCGGCATAGATGCAGGCTTGCGGATCGCGGGCGCCAAAGAGGGCCACACTCACATACCCCACCACGCTGGCGACGCGATGGCAGTACAGGCGCAGGTCTTCCCACGTCTCGTAAGCCGTGCCGTGAATATCCATCTCGCAGCCGAGGATAAGCTCGACGAAATCGTCGACTGCGAGCTGCTTTCGCTGGATCAAATCGCGGATGGCTGGAGCGAGTGGCGATTCGCCCTGCTGCGGATGCGTGAGCGCGGCTTTCCAGATATTCAGCGCAGCGAGGCGCTGGTTGATATCCATGCCCGGCTCATCCGCGATGTCGTCCACTATACGACAGAAGCTGTAGTAGAGATTCATATCCGCCCGCAGGTGGCGGGGCAGGACGACGAAGGCGAGGGCGAGATTCGAGCCGCTCGCCCGGGTAATCTCTTCCGGGGTTGGTCCGGCCACGCCGGAGCTGGACGCGCTCATGAATCGGAGGGCGCGCTGAGTTCCGAGATGACGCCGGACTCCACGGCGATGATGCGATCGGCCCAAAACCGCGCCGGAGAAGAAGCCAGCGTGGCGAGGACCATCACGCCGAGATCGGCACTGGCTTTGCGCACGAGCTTCTGAAAGGTCGCCGCTTCATCGAGACTGAGGTACGTTTCCGCGCGATCGAGCACGAGCACCGCCGGGCGATGAATCAGCGCCCGCGCGAGCGCGAGGATCTGCTGATTGAGGCGGGACAGATCGCCGATCGCTTTCTCGCAGTCGCCGTCCCAGCCGAGAAACTCGAGCATGCTGAGTGTGCGCGAGCAGGCCTCGTTGAGTTCGGTGTTCAGGATTTTCAAAAGCGGCATCGCCACATTTTCCAGCGAACTGAGCCCCGGCAGCAAGCACGGCGAAGGAAAAACGTAGCCGAACCGGCGGCTGCGCAGCGCCCCGCGTTCCTGCTCGCTGAGGTGCTGCACGGATGCGCCCTCGAGGTGAATCTCGCCGGCATCCGGCGCTTCCAGCAGCCCCGCCACCCGCAGGAGTAGAGGCGCGCCGGTTTCGCCGAGGAAAAGATTCAGGCTGCCGCGCTCGAAGCTGAGTGTGATGTCGCTAAGCGCCGCGTCCGACCGGCGGCAGGAAATATCGCGGAGTTCGAGCAGGGGCGATTCGCTGGCCATCAGAATGCGGATATTTCCTCCGAGGCGGTGCCGTGACTGGCGCGCCCGAATCGTTGATAAACACAGACCCAACTCGCCAGCAGCCACGCGGCGACACCGGCAAAGAGCCACGGCGAAAGCAGTCGCCACACAATCCAGAGCGCGGTCCCCTCACCCACCCCATACGCGATATTTTCCTGCACCGCCGTCACCACAAAAAAGTGGAAGAAGGCGATGACCACAAACCAAGCCAGCGGCCACCAGGCGCGGACGAGCATCTGCCGGTACTCCTTCCACGCCTTGCGCAGCGAACTCACATGCAAGGCCAGCGTGATCTGCAAACCGGCACCAGCCAGCACCAGCGCGGCGACCGCGAGACGCGCCAGCACGAGGCGTCGCGCAAAGAGTTCCTGCTCGGGGAAGTATTCGGCGAAGGTGGGAAAGTTTTTTAGCATCAGCGGCACTTCGATCAGCAGCACACTCAAAAGCAGAACGAGGGCCGACCACGGCAGGACACAGACAAATCTCCGCAGGGCGACATCGATCAGCGCGGGCGTGGCGAAATTCAGACCTCGCACCCAGGCATACGCGAGCAGGAGCAGGAAGACCTGGATCAGAATCCCGAGCAGGTACTCGAAGCCGAAGGCACCCGCCGCGATCACCTGTCCCCATTGCATCCAGAAAAGCGGCGGCAGTATCTGCGGCGTGCCGTAGAGCACCACCTTGGCGATCGCGGCGAGCCCGGAGATCGTGAGAGCGAGATAGATCGCCACCGCCCACTTCCCAAAGCGCCGGTGCAGCGCCGCCCATAAAGTTTTCGCGCGGCCCCGCCAGATCAACAGCAGCAACGGCGCGGCCAGCACGACGAGAGGAAAGGTGCTGACGAGATTGTCGAACAAACCCGCGAGGCTTTCGATCGAAGGCAGCAGGCTGCTGCGGATCGTGCGCACGAATTCCCCCGTCGGCAGCCACCAAAGCGATTCCGGCGAGCCGGTGAGCCAGAGCTTTGGGTCACGCCACGCGGCGCGCATCCACAGAAACACCGGGCGATCTTCCGGCGGCAGCACGGAGGCGAGATAGACCCGCGTGCCGAGCGAAAAAACCGCGTGCGCAAAACCCAGCATACCGAGCGTGAGCCAGAGCGACGGATAACGCCGCACCGCCCGCCAGCCATCGCGCAGGCAGGCACGTACGGGATTTGTTCCCATCATCAGCGCATAACCGACCACAGCTCCAATCATGAGCCAGGCCGTTTGGGAGAGCGGCGGCATGGCTCGTCACTAAGGGCGGAACCGGTGCCGATGCAAGCTCCACCGACGAAGAACCTACTCCCAGCGGCTGGATTTGCAGCCGACGATGGAGAGGACGAGGCCGAGGAGGATGTGGCAGAGGAGGAACCAGACGCAGAGCGGGCCGCCCGCAAGGCGGGTTTCGGTGACCAGCTTCACGGCTTCGTAGTAGCGGAAGTCGCGCAGGGTATCGATGAAGCCGCTCCAGCTCCAATAGCTGGCGATGAAGGGGCGCACGATCGGCGCAAGCCAGTCGGGCAGCGCGAGGACCGCACCGCTGAGCGGGAGCTGGAAGCCCACGAGATAGATCGAGACGAGCGAGGCTTGTTCCGGTGAGCGCAGCAGGCTGGAAAGCCCGAGGCACACGGAAGTGATGGCGGCATTGACGAGCACCAGCAGCGTGGCTTGCTCGACGAAATTGCCCGGAAACTGGACGAACCAATTCACGAACGCGGCCATCCAGAGCGATTGCGCAAGGACGAGGGCGCCGAGGAAGATGGCCTTGGAGGTGACGTAGGCGAGGGGCTGCAGGCCGGCGAATTTTTCCTTCTCGAAGATGGTGCGCTCGGCGGCGACTTCGCGGGCAGCGTTGTTCGAGCCCATGAGCGCGAGCAGCACGACCTGGAACATGACGAGGCCGGAGACCAGGGTGCCGGTGCGGACGAATTGTTCGCGGGTCTCGGCGGCGAGCAGGATCTGTTTGAGGAAACTCTCGCTATCCGCGCCGCTGGGGCTGGGCAACTGCGGCAGGCCTTGCAGGGCGAAGAGAATCACCAGCAGCGGAAAACCGAAGAGCAGCGCGGCGTGCAACGCGACCTGGCCACGGTCGCGGAAGAAGAGTTTGATCCGGCGGCCGAGGAGCACGGCGACTTGCGCGAGGAATGAAGGCAGCGGGGGGCGTTCGGCGGACTCCGCTCCTTCAGCGGTGAGCGCGTCTTCCCTGAGGGCGCTGTCTTCCGCATAAGCTCCGCGGTGTTTTTGCCAGGAGGCGTGCCAGTCCGCGGCAGTCCGCTGGGCCAGCCGGGGAAACAATTCCTCGTGATCTTCCACGCCGAAATAATGAAACAGCGTACCGGGTGCGCCGTGATAGACCACGTGGCCTTGATACAGGACCAGCACGCTGTCGTGCCGCGTGAGATGCCGCAGACTATGGGTGACATTGGCCACGAGGCGGTCGCCATGGCGCGAGAGCTGGAAGAGCAGTTCCACGATCTCGTCCTCCGATTTCGCATCGAGGCCACTGGTGACTTCGTCGCAGAGGAGCAAATGCGGTGCGCTGACCAATTCCAGCGCGAGCGCGAGCCGGCGGCGCTGACCGCCGGAGAGCAATTCCACGCGGCGATCGCCGATTTCGGCGAGCCCGACATCCTTCAAAACTCGCTCAAGAGCGGCCTCGCGTTCTTCCTCCGACTGCCCGCCGACGCGCAGACGCAGCGCGGTGGCGACGCTTTCGGCCACGGTGAGGCGTTCGTAGGCGATGCTGAATTGCGGCACGTAGCCGATCTCGTGCGGGTCGAGATCGCCTTCGTGGGCGAGGTCGCGGCCACCCCAGCGCACGGCGCCATCGGTGTGCTCGCGCAGGCCGGCGATGACTTTGAGCAGCGTACTTTTACCGCAGCCGGAGGGCCCGAGTACGGCGACGAGGTGACGCCGCGGCAGCCGGGCGCTGACTTCAGAGAGCAGGCGCGGAGCTTCGGGGTCGGAACCAATCTGGAGGGAGAGATCGCAAAGTTCGAGCACGGCGGCGGAGGATTGGCGGTTGACGCTGGGTTGTCAGCCGTAAATGTCCGCTGTGCCTACTCCCTCGCCCACCCGCCGCTGGCCCCAGCGACTTGCGCTGATTTTGCTCGGTGTCGTGCTGCTGCTCACCGGCGGATACTTCGGCGGCAAGGCCTGGCTCTTGGCTTATCTGCATGGCCCGGATTTTCGGCGGTTTCTCGAAGCGCGGCTGAGCGATTCCTTCAAAGCGGAAGTGGAGTGCGCCCCACTGCATTTCGAGGGCTTCAATGTCTATTGCGAGGGGATCAAAGCCCGCGGGTACGATGATTCGCCGTTTGCCCGGGCCCGGATCGATCAGGTACGCGCCAAGTTCAGCCTGCGCCGGTTTTTCGCCGGTGCCTGGCAGCTCGAAAACCTCACGGCGGAACGTTTGGAGGTGCAGCTGGATGGCACCCGGCTGGCCACGCCGGCGCCGGTTCTCCCGGTCGAAGCGACGCCGAGCCGGGCGAAGGATTCCAGCTGGCTGCCGCATCGGCTGGAAATCGCGACGGCCAGCGTAAACGATCTCAACCTCCACTGGGGCGATCTACCGGCGGATAACGGCGGATTGCACGGGGTGACTTTGCAGGCCACGCCGGCGGAGGGCGGCTGGAATCTCGAGGGGAAAGGCGGCGAACTGGTCTTCGCCGGGCTCCCCCCGCTCGATGTCGCCACGCTGCATCTGCGCCAGCGGCGGCAGACGCTTTTCGTGAATGAAGCCCGCTTTACCGATCGCAATAATGGTGCAGCCACGGCGACCGGCGAAGTGCGCTTTGGCGAACAACTGGATTTGCAAGGGCACCTCGATGGCGTGGACCTGAATCCTTTCCTCTCCGGCGATTGGCGGCTGCGGCTGCATGGGCGGATGAGTGGCGATGTGCGGGTGCAAACACCGCTGCCGGGCAATGGCACGCCAACAGTGAGCGGTTCGCTGGCGCTTTCCCAGGCGCGGATCGAGGCGCTGCCCGTTTTGAATGTGATCGCCACGGTGACGAAATCGCGCGAGCTGCGGCAGATTCCGCTGACTCGCGCTTCGGGCGATTTCCGGCAGGAAGGCGGACGCCTGGAGATCAGCCGTCTGATCGCGGAAAGCGCGGGGCGGTTGCGGCTGGACGGCGGATTGGTTCTCGAAGCGGGCCAGATCGACGGGAAGTTCGAGGTTGGCCTACCACCGGGTTCCCTCGCCTGGCTGCCGGGAGCGCGCGAACAGGTCTTCACCATCAACCGGGATGGCTATCTCTGGGCGCCACTGCACCTCACCGGGCCGATTGAAAGCCCGAGTGAAGATCTTTCAGCCAGGCTGCTCACCGCGGCGGGAAATACGGTGATCGATGAACTCGACAAGGCGAGTGGGGATTTTATCGAGACGGGCAAGGATGCGGCGAAGCGGGCGCTCGATTTTCTTATGCCGCTGTTTAAGTAGCGAATGTCACGCCCGTGGCTCACGCAGCCTCTGCGTGAGATGAACAGGATCACCCTGCGCTTTGCGCAGGCACTATCGGTTCACACGGCTCGCCCACCCACCAACCTCCCTTTTCCCCACCGCCACCTCGGAGGGCTGCGTGAACCACGTTTGCGGCCACGTCCCACCCTAAACAAACGCGCCTACGTCTCGTCGCCGTTTTCGCCACCGAGGCGGGCGCCGTCGAGGTCGGGCTTGGGGAAGTCGGTGAGGCGTTCGCGGACGATGCGGGCGCGGACGAAATCGCGTTCGTCGGCGGCCAGCTTGGCCTGGGAGCCCTTCTGCAAATGCGCGGGTTGGGTCTCCATGAAAAGCTCGTCGATCGTGCGGCGCCAGTTTTCGGGGAAGACGTGGAGATCGATGCCGAGCTTGATGAAAGACAGCAGGTTCAGCCCTTCCTTCGAGGTGATCGAATAGGCATGGCGCAGGATACCGTAGCCGCGGCCGATGTGATCGAAGAGCGTGTTCGGGCGCTTTTGCAGCAGCATCTGCCGGGCATTCCGCTCGTGCTCGATGATGCTGAGAATCACTTTGTTCAGGCGCTCGATGATATCCTCTTCGCGTTCGCCAAGGGTCGTCTGGTTCGAGACCTGGAAAAGATTGCCGAGCGCTTCGGTGCCTTCGCCGTACAAGCCACGGACGGCGAGGCCGATCTTGTTCACGGCCTGGACCACTTGATTGATCTGCTCGCTCAGCACCAGCGCGGGCAGGTGGACCATGGCACTCGCGCGCATACCGGTACCCACATTGGTCGGGCAGGCGGTGAGATAGCCGAGCCGCGGGTGAAAGGCGAAATCGAGGCGTTCCTCCAGGCCGGAATCGACCTTGTCGACCATCTTGAAGACATTCTTCAGCTGCAGGCCGGCGCGGATGCCCTGAATGCGGAGGTGATCCTCCTCATTGATCATGACCGAAAGCGTCTGCTTTTTGTTCATGACCACGGCGGAACCCACCCCCTTGGCGGCGTGTTCGCGGGAGATCAGGTGACGCTCGACGAGGACCTGTTTTTCCAGGGCGGAAAGATCCTGCGAGAAGACGGAATAGGCATCGCCCATTTCCGAGAGGCCTTCGACCTGGGGCTTGATCGTCTCGAGGATCGAGATGCGCTCGGAGCGTTTGGCCCACCCGGGGAAAGCAAAGTCGCGGAGATTCCGCGCCAGGCGCACCCGGCTGGAGACGACGATCTTCTGGTGCGGGCCTTCGCCGCGCAGCCATTCGCCGGAGTTGCTGAGGATATTGTGGATGGCCATGGCTTAATGGCTAACGATCCGCCTGGATGGTCCGGATGCGATCACGCAGTTGCGCGGCCGATTCGTAGTTTTCGTCGGCCACGGCTTTCCGTAGTTCGCGCTGCAGTTCTTTGAGCTGCTGTTCGCGCTCCATGGTGCGGGCGAGCCGGCTGGGGACCTTGCCTTTGTGCTCGGTGCCCTTGTGCATGCCCTTGATCAGGGAATCGAGCGCATCCGAGAAAGTCTCGTAGCACGAGGCGCAGCCGAGGCGGCCGGTCTTCTTGAAATCGGCCTGGCTGAACCCACAGACGGGGCACTTCACGAGTCCCCCGCCCTTTTCGATCTCCTGCGCGGCGCCAAGGCCGAGCAGCAGGTCAGCGAGAGCGAAACCGGTCGGATCGGTCACGCCCTTCTCTTTCGAGCAGGATTCGCAGAGGTTCACCTTCTGCATCTTGCCATCGACGATTTGGGTCAGAAAGACGGTCGCCTGATTCTGTTTGCAGACATCGCAGATCATCGGTGGAACGGGGTGCGCAGCGCCGCGGCGGCTAGGGCGTCGATATAGGTTTAGTAAACGGGCGTGCCGGTACTCTGGGTGATCTCGCGGAAACGCGCGATGATCTTCTGAGTCAGCGAACCCGGTTTGCCACTACCGATCGACCGCTGGTCGAGCTTCACGGCGGCGATCACTTCCGCGGCCGTGCCGGTCAGGAAGCATTCGTCGGCAGTGAAAATGTCGTGGCGGCTCAGATCGCGCTCGCGGATCGGGACCCCGAGATCGCGGGCGATTTCGAAGACCACGCCGCGGGTAATGCCATCGAGGGCCCCGGCGGTTAGCGGCGGCGTGGAGATGACGCCATCGCGGATGATGAAGATATTGTCGCCGGTACACTCGGCCACGAGGCCCACGTCATTGAGCATCAAGCCTTCTTCGGCGCCCGCCTGGATGGCTTCGACCTTGGCCATGATGTTGTTCAGGTAGTTGAGCGACTTGACCTGCGGGCTGAGGATATCGTGCGACGGACGGCGGGTGGCGCAAGTCGCCATCGTGAGGCCGTTTTCGTAAGCTTCCTTCGGATACAGCGTGATGGAGGAAGCGATGATGATGACCGAGGCTTTCGGGCATTTGAAAGGGCTGAGACCCATCGGGCCGACGCCGCGGGTGACCACGAGGCGGATGTAACCGTCCTGCAAGTTGTTGGCCGCGACGGTTTCGCAGGTCGCCTTGATGACCTCGCTGATCGTCATCGGGATGTGCAGGAGGATGGACTTGGCGCAGTCAAAGAGGCGGCGAATGTGCTGCTCCAGACGGAAAATGCGGCCATTATAGAAGCGGATGCCTTCAAAAACGCCGTCGCCGTAGAGAAGACCGTGATCGAACACGGAGACTTTCGCTTCGGTTTCTGGCACCAGTTGGCCATCGAGATAGATCAGGAGCTTGTCCATGAGTGGGTCGAGTGAAATTGACAGCGGGTGGCGGGTTGCGCAAGAGGCGACGCGCGCCGGTTTTCAATCCTTTTCCCGACGCCGCCGAACGGAGTTCAGTCGGCGAGCAAGCCGTCGCGGATTTCCAACTGGCGGTCGCCCCGGGCGGCGAGGGAGCGGTCGTGAGTGACCACTACGAGGCTCTTGCCGTTGCCCCGGACCAGATCGAGAAGGATCTGGATGATCCCCTCGCCGGTCTTCGAGTCGAGGTTGCCAGTGGGTTCATCGGCGAAAACCACGGCAGGATCATTGATCAGTGCCCGGGCGATGGCCACGCGCTGTTGTTCGCCGCCGGAGAGTTCGGCGGGAAGATGGTGGAAGCGCTCGCCGAGGCCGACCTTTTCCAAGGCCACTTTGGCGGCGGCTTCATCCACATGGCCGCCAATCATGGTTGGGAGGAGCACGTTTTCGAGGGCGGTCAGCTCCGGCAGGAGGAAATAGCCCTGGAAGACGAAGCCAATCTCTTCGTTCCGATGCCGGGCCTGGCCGCTTTCACCTCCACTATAAAGCTGGCGGCCATTAAATGAGACGGTGCCGGATTCCGGGCGCTCCAGGCCGGCCAGGGTATAAAGCAGCGTCGTTTTGCCCGCGCCGCTCGCGCCGACCAGAAAGACGGCTTCCCCCGCGGCGATCTCCAGCGAAATACCTCGCAGGACTTCGATCTTGCGAGGGCCGAGCTTGAAGGAACGCCGCAAATCGCGGGCAATGATGATAGGAGCGGACATGAAAGAGGGTCAGGAGTTCGGACGGACGGCTTTGAGCCGGGAGTGATGAATCACCCAATAGCCAAAAGCCACCAGGAAACCGCCGAGCAGCGTGGTGAGGAACCAGGTCCATGGGCCGAGAAATACCAGGCTACCCCCATCTCGTTCGAAACGGCGGGCGCGAAAAAGCACGGCAAAACCAAAGAATAGGTGAAGCAGCAAACCAGGCAGCCAAGAGAGGAGACCGCCAACCAGAGTCAACCCGGCCAAAGGCTGGAATAGCCCCAGGTCGGACCCCGAGGCATTTTTGGCCGGCGCGGATTCCGGTAGAGGTCTTGGATCGCGCTCAAAGGTCGATTCCCTTTGCTCGGTTTGCGGCTTTGGACCTGCGTGACTGAAATTTTCATTCAGCACCAATTGGCGGGCGGTTTCATCCGGAACCCCAGCCTTGATGAGTGAGGCGTAGTAGTAACCTTTGAAGTCCGCCATCATCTTCGCCCATCTGGGCGCCTCGTGCTCGAAAGGTTCCTTGGTCCTTTCGAGCGCCGTTTCAACCGTCATGATGCCGTTCTTGTCGTCGCAGACGAGCCCTTTGGAGCCGACGATGATGTGAATGACCTCCGTCGGCGTCATTTCCAGGATCCGCACCGTGACGGTGCCACTTTCCTCCACCGCCCGATCCGTCATGATCAGGGTCTTGTTTGCTTCGCGGGCCAACTGGCGGAACACTTCTGCTGTGTTGGCTCCGACAAAGTCGTAGGACTTCTTCGGCTCCGAGTTCTCGGAAGGAGCCTCCGATGCGGAAGCCGGGGCAGCGGCGCTCGGGTGCGGTGCCTCCGGGTTGGGCGGGCTATCGGGTTCGTTCTGCGCCAGCGCGGAAAAGGAACCGGCCGCTAAAACAAAAATTGCGAGGAGAGCTAGTGATCCGGTCCGGAAGTTCATGCACCGCGAACTTTCACCGTGTGGCTGCTGATCCGGCCGCCGCAGGAATTGTCGTAAGCCATGGCGGCTTTGACCGCTTTCTCCGCGATCACGGCGGGATTCTTCACATCCTCATAGAGCGCGTGGACGGCGCCGATGGCGTAGTCGCCGCCCGAGCCGATCGCATAGTATTGGCGGAATTCGGAGACGCTCATATTCGAGGAGATGAGAAAGATACCGCCCGGGCTCGCCACGAGGAAGCTCGCATCGAGATTGGCAAAAGGCGTTTCGCTTTCCTTGCCGGGTTGATCGTTCACGAAGGGGTAGTTCTTCCGCAGGTCTTTCCAGAACTTCACGAAGAAGTCGAAGATCGAGCGGCGGTCGCTCAGCTTCACCCGGCGCTTCGCGAGGTAGTGCGCGAAGATGTCGTCGTAGAGCGCCCAACCGGAGGAGCCCAGGACCGCGTCGCCGACCACGCGCAGTTTCAGGGCATCGTGATTTTCCGCCGGCGGGCGGAGATCACCGAAATTATCCTGTGAATCTGCAGCGATGACGATCTGGGAGGCTTTGCGAACGGCGACAATAACGGACATAGAAGGACCGGCACCTTACGGGTCCCCTCTCCGATGCGCAAACGACACCGGCGCATTTCTCCTCGCGCCAATTTCCACAACGCGACGCTCCTCGCTGCTACGCGCGCAATTGGCGGAGCGCTTCGAACAAAACGATCCCCGTGGAGGTCGCGAGATTCAGGCTCCGCGCATTCGGCGCCATCGGGATCGTGACAGCCTGGGCCGCGTTTTCGGCGAGCAATGCGTCGGGCAATCCCTTGGTTTCCCGGCCGAAGACTAGAAAGTCCTCGTCTTGATAAGTTACGTCCCAATAAGCGCGCCGGCTTTTGGTGGTGAGGAACCAATACCGTGCTTCGGGATAGGCCGCCCTTAGCGCCGCAAACGAGTCCCACAGGGACAGCCGAACTTCCGGCCAATAGTCGAGCCCGGCCCGCTTCAAGGCCTTATCATCGAGGGAAAACCCAAGCGGCTTAACGAGGTGCAAATGAGCATCCGCCGCCAGGCAAAGGCGGCCGATATTTCCGGTATTCGGGGGGATCTCAGGTTCGACGAGGACGACATGAAGCATGGGCAGGGCCGACACCAAACTACGTGATACGAAAACTCGCAAGCCACGGACGCAACAATTGCGATGAACGCTGAGGCTGCGACGAAATCGCAGGACCTTTGGCGCACGCTAAGCTGGAAGCTATTTTGAGGAAACTTAGGGATTCAGCAAATCCGAAAGACCAGAGCGCATTACAACTCCGATATCTTCGATAGTTTCCTTGCGTTCACGTAAAGTCTGCATATTTATCGACTCCTAATGAAATCCTCAAATTCACAAATCGAACATCTAAAATTGATGATCAGTCTCGAAGAAAAGCGGGCCGGGCTCCAGGATGAGCTCAGTGCGCTTGATTCGCAGCTCGATGCGCTGAAGAAGCAGTTGGTTTCTGGCGGTACGTATTCTTTCTCCCCCTCCCCCTCCAAAGTGTTTGCGGCTAAAACTTCCTCAACTCAGGCGGCGTCCAAACCGGCCAAAGGTAAAAAAGCGCCGCATGGCGCACTCCGCGACCAGGTTTTCGCGGCACTGGAAAAAGCCGGCGCAGCGGGCGTTAAAGTCCTCGATCTGGCGCGCGAACTCGGCACCAACCCGGCTAATATTTATGCCTGGTTCCATGCCGCGGTAAAACGCTATCCGTCGATCAAAAAAGCCGGAGCGGCGACCTACCGTCTGGCGGGCAAACTGCCGAAAACCGAAGCTCCGAAAGTAGCGGCGGTGGCAGCCCCGGTAGCCAGCAAACCGAAAGCGACGGCAGCCAAAGCCAAAGCAGCTCCCTCCGCCAGCAAAGCGACCAAGGCGAGCGGCAAAGGCGGCAATCGCCGTGGCGCGCTGCAGGCCCGCATCATCGATGCGCTGCAATCGGCCGGCAGCAAGGGGGTGACGATCAAGGACCTCTCGGAGAAGTTCAAGATGCCCTATCGCAACGTCCAGGTTTGGTTTGCCACCACTGGCAAAAAGAACCCCTCGGTCAAGAAAGTCGGCCCGGCTACGTATCAATACGCCGGTTAATCGCTTCCTTATTCTCATCAATTCGTAAACGATCAGGCGCCCTTGGTAGGGCGCCTGTTTCGTTTACAATATCAGGTTTATCCCCTACAAAAACCCAAGTATGAACAAGTCCTCCCTTGCCCTGCTTGTTTTAACCATCGTCGGTATCGGCGCTCTTTATTATTTCGAAGAACAGCGGATCCACGATCTCGAAACCCTGGTCAGTTCGCTGCAAAAAGGCGCCGGCGAGTTAACGAAGGCGAGCGATCAGCAACGCGAGCAAGTTCGCTCGCTCCAGGCGCAAAACGAGGTTTTTAAAGGAGAGTCTGAACAACTGCGGATACAGCTGGCCGCGGCCAAGACGGCGCCCAAATCCGTCCCCGGATCTGACGCCCCCGCAGGCAAAGCCAGCCAGCCGGGCGACTCGAATGCCTCGGCTGCGCCGGGCAAGGAGTTCATGAAGAGCCTCGCCAAGATGTATCAGGATCCGGAGATGCGGAAGTCCCTGCGCAGCCAGCAAGCGGTCGGCGTACGCATGATCTATGGCGACCTTTTCAAGGAGCTGAATCTTTCACCCGAGGATAGCGAGCTGGTGATGGAGATGCTGGCCGATCGGCAAATGGAAGTGAGTTCCACGGCCATGTCCTCCGCGTCCGGGATTGGCCAGCCGGACAAAGCCAGCCAGGAGAAAAGTGCCGAGGTCCAGAAGCGCTATGCCGAACAATTGAAAGCCACGCTCGGCGAGGAGGGCTATGCCAAGATGCAGCGCTACGAAGGCTCGATCGGCGACCGTTTTCTGCTCCAGCAATTCGAGGGACAATTTGCCGCCGCTGGGGCTCCGCTCGAGGCCGGCCAGAAGACCCAGCTTCTCGAATTCATGCAGGCCGAACGCGCGAATGCCCCAGCCGGGTCGAACGCCCTGGTGAATAGCACCAACCCGCAGCAACAGATGAGCGCGCTGAAATCGGAAGATGCGGTGCAGCAATTCGTGACCCAGCAGGAAGCGCTGAATCAGCGGGTGCGCACCCGAGCCCAAGGCATCCTCAATGCCGGGCAGATGGCCACCTTGGAACGAGTCCAGCAGCAGCAGCTCGAGCTGATGAAAGGCCAGATCCGGATGTCCCGAGAGATGCTGGGCTTGGGCAAATAGCCCAAATTGCCCCTTACTTCGGTTTGGGAGAGCGTTTTTCCAAAACCACTTGCCCTCCAAAAGAATTCTGCGATAGAACCCGTCCACTCCTGATTCGGGAATCGCCAGTGTAGCTCAGTGGTAGAGCAGCGGTTTCGTAAACCGCAGGTCACGGGTTCAAGCCCCGTCACTGGCTCCCCGGTTTTCTCTCTGAAAACTCTCCGGTGATGCGTTCACGGCACGCTGAATTCCCGAGCCTTGCCGCCCCCTCGCTCGCCCTATCCAAAACTCGGGGTAAAGAATTCTGGACCCAAATCGGGGGAGTCTTTTATCACCGGGGCTTATGCTCCGTCGCGTCTCACATCGGTTTCACCGCACCCACTCTCACTGGTTGATCGGTCTGCTCCTGCTCTGGCAGGCGGAACGCTGGGCCATGGCGAATCCCAAAGGCGGCGAAGCGGTGCATGGGCAGGTCGAGTTTCAGACCAATGGGAACAAACTCACGATCCGGCAAACTGACGATCGCGCGATCCTCCAATGGCAGGATTTCAGCATCGCGCCGAACGAGATCACCCAGTTTTTGCAGCCGGGCAGCAACAGCGCGACGCTCAATCGCGTGATCGGCGGGAAGCTGAGCGAGATTTACGGGACGCTGGAAGCGAATGGGAAAATCTACCTGATCAACCCGAACGGCATCGTGGTCGGGCCCAGCGGGACGATCAATACCGCGGGTTTCGTGGGGAGTACGCTCGATGTGAGCAACGAGCAATTCCTCGCGGGAGGCGACCTGACTTTCCGGGGCAACAGCACAGCCAAGGTCGTCAATATGGGCAAGATCGGGGCGACGGATAGCGATGTGATCCTCATCGCGCAGGAGGTGGAAAACCTCGGCACGATCACCGCGCCGAATGGGACCGCGTCGCTGGCGGCCGGACAGGAAGTGTTGGTCAAGGCGACCGGGGCCGAGCGCGTTTTTGTCCA
>Ga0209050_1000998_pt1 | contig 35642 bp, 32 predicted proteins | sample Araplavi_mTSA_r2_FD_184276 | JGI IMG/M metagenome (GOLD analysis project Ga0209050, IMG submission 184276) | Arabidopsis root microbial communities from North Carolina, USA - plate scrape MF_Cvi_mTSA_r2 (SPAdes) (version 2) | ecosystem: Host-associated > Plants > Roots > Endosphere | place: USA... | reverse complement strand
ATCCCCGGGCCGGTCACAGTCCCCGCCCGATCCCCGGGCCGGTCACAGTCCCCGCCCACCCCGGGTCGGTCACGGTCCCCGCGCCACCCCGGTCGGTCACATTCCCCGCCCCATCCCGTCATGATGTCACCACCCACCGGGACCGACGCCATGACCACGCTGCTGATCGACACGCTCGACCGCGACCTGCCTGCCGCCGCCGGCGGCTGCCAGCAGTCATACGGGCGCATCGTGCTGGCTTGCCAGAACACCGTGACCGCGATCGCGCTGGCGATCACCCGCGACGTCCAGGCCAGCGAAGACATCGCCCAGGAGGCCTTCATCAAGGCCTGGCAGCAGCTCAACCAGCTCAACAGCCCGGCCAGTTTCCTGCCCTGGCTGCGCCAGATCACCCGCAACCTGGCCCGCGACTGGCTGCGCGCCAACCGCGGGCGCCCGCTGTCGGGCGAGGCTGCCGAGATCGCGATCAGCATGGCGGCCGATCCCGGCCCGAGCGCGCCGGACTACCTGCAACGGGTGGAGGAAGAACTGGCGGCCGAAGAAATCATTTCCGCCCTGCCCGAAGAGAGCCGCGAAACCCTGCTGCTCTACTACCGCGAAGGCCAACGTTCGCAGCAGGTGGCCGACCTGCTTGGGTTGAGCGATGCGGCGGTGCGCAAGCGTCTGTCACGCGCGCGGGCCAGCGTGCGCGAGGAAATGCTGCGCCGGTTCGGCGAGTTCGCCCGCGGCAGTGCGCCGAGCGCGGCGTTTGCCAGCGCAGTGGTGTCGATGACCATGATTGCGGCACCGGGAACGGCTACGGCCGCGATCATTGTCGGCACCAGCGTGGGCAGTGGAAAACTGGGTCTGGGGGGCGCAACGGTGTCCGGCGCCACCGCATTGGGCTCGCTGACCGCTGCGCTCGGCCAGAGCCCGGCCATGACCGGCGTGTTCGCCGGCAGCGCGATCCTGGCCGGGCTGGCGGGCGGTGCGGCGGGCAGCTATCTGGGCGGGCGATTCCTGCTCGGCTATGCGGAAACACCGCTGGAGCGGGCGCAGGTTCGGCGCTGGGTATACCTGAGCACGGTGACCGCCATGGGCATGAGCGTGGCGGTGTTGGTGCTCAGCCTGCTGCATGCGCCGGTGTGGTCGATCATGGCAGCGCTGCTGTTGGGGATGGCGGCGGTCAACTACCAGTGCGTGGTCACCCTGCAGCGGCTGATGGCCCCCCTGCTCGCGCGACGGGCAGCGCGGACGGGGCGCAGCGGACGCGATTGGAAGTTCGAGATGATGTATGGCCGCAGCGCGGTGGTGGTGGTGTCGCTGGGAACGATCGCGCTGCTGGCGTACAGCATGCGGGTTGCGGGTTGGGTGTGATGGGGTGCGAACCGGGTGGTGTGCGGTGAATGCAAAGCGCCGGTCATGGACCGGCGCTTTGGTTGTCGCTTGGTGATGCCTTTGCGTGGTTGCCGGGCAGCGCCCGGCACTACCTCAGCGCGGCTTCGGCGGCATCGGCGGCTTGTCGCCACGCGGGCCACCGAACGGGCCCTTGGCCTTGGCCGCGTCGAATTCGGCCTTGCTGAGCTGGCCGTCCTTGTTGGTGTCGGCGGCGGCGAACCAGGCGTCACGGTGCTGCTTCATGCCCAGCTCGCGGTCGGTCTTGTCCAGGTAGCCGTCCTTGTTGAGGTCCATCTGGTCGAAACGGGCCGCCAGGCGCGGGTCGGCCTTGGCTTCGTCACGGCTGATCCGGCCATCCTTGTTCGCGTCCAGCTTCTCCAGGCGTTCATGGCCACCGGCGCCACGGCCGTGACGCTTGCCGTGCCAGCGCGGCATCTCCTCGCGCGACAGCTTGCCGTCCTTGTTGGTGTCCAGGCTGTCGAACTTTTCAGCCAGGCGCGGCGCCTTGGCCGCTTCGGTGCGGTCGATGACACCGTCGCCATTGGTATCGAGCTTCACGCGGTCCGGCTTGGCGGCCGGGACCGGGGTATCGGCGGCCACCGCCAGGCCGGCAGCGCCGGTGGTCATCAGCAGGGCCAGCAGCAGAAGGGGTTTGCGGTTGCGCATGGGTCACTCCGGTTCTTTGGGGGAAACTGCGTGCGGTGCGTTGGCACCCACGGGAGAGAAAACGCCCCGGCGCGGTCGGCGTTGACAGCGCTCCCGCCCGCGTTCATTCGCCAGACAGTCGCGGCGCCTGCGACGCCCCGGCGCTATGCTGTGGGCATGGCGATCCACACCGACCGCGACGACGAGCTGCGCCTGTTCCAGACCGGGGACCATCCCTGCGGCTACTGGCCGGAGCGGGCTGCGCGCGACCTTGTCCTCGACCCGCACGACCAGCGCCTGGGCACGTTGTACCCGATGGCGCTGAGCTGGGGCTTCCGCCGCTCCGGCGACCTGGTCTATCGGCCGCACTGCGCCAACTGCCATGCCTGTGTTTCGGTGCGCGTGCCGGTGGCGCGCTTCGCCCCGGACCGCAGCCAGCGCCGCTGTCTGGCCCGCAACGACGATCTGGAAGTGCGCATCGTCGCCGCCGAGCAGACCGACGAACAGTTCGCGCTGTACCACCGCTACCTCACCCATCGCCACGCCCAGGGCGGCATGGACGAGCACGGCCCGCACGAGTTCGACCAGTTCCTGATCGGACAATGGTCGCAGGGCCGCTTCCTGGAGATCCGCGGACCGGCCGTGGACGGCCACCGCGGCCCCCTGCTCGCAGTGGCGGTCACCGATGTCACCGCGCAGGGTCTGTCGGCGGTGTACACATTCTTCGACCCCGACCATGCCCACCGCAGCCTGGGCACCTTCGCGATCCTGCAGCAGATCGCCTGGGCCCGCCGCGAGCTGCTGCCGCACCTGTACCTGGGCTACTGGATCCGCGACCACCGCAAAATGGACTACAAGCGCCGCTTCCGCCCGCTGGAGGCCTACGACGGCCGCCGCTGGCACGAGTTCGACGACACCCGCGACGGCATCTGACCCGCCATTGCAATGCGCGCCCGTGCAGAATAGGCGGATGAAAGCCCATCCCCTGATCCTTGCCCTGGCCCTGCTCTGCGGCGCCTGCGCCCAAACCCCGACCAAGACCGCCGCCATGCCGGATTCCGCTTCCGCGCCGCTGCGGATCGCCACCTACAACACCTCGCTGTACAGCGACGAGACCGGCGGGCTGATCGCCGAACTGGAAGGCGACAGCGCGCACGCGCGCAAGATCGCCGCCGTGCTCCAGCAGGTCCGCCCGGACCTGGTGCTGCTCAACGAGTTCGATTTCGACGACGCTCACCGCGCCGCCGACCTGTTCCAGCAGCGTTACCTGGAAGTCGCCCAGCCCGGTGGCGGCGAACCCCTGCACTTCGCCTACCGCTACCTGGCCCCGGTCAACACCGGCGTGCAGAGCGGCCTGGACCTGGACAACAACGGCCAGATCGGTGGCGACGGCCGCAACCGCGGCAACGACGCCTGGGGTTACGGCCTGCACCCGGGCCAGTACGGCATGCTGGTCCTGTCGCGCTACCCGATCGACGACGCCCAGGTGCGCAGCTTCCAACTGCTGAAGTGGAGCACGATGCCCGGCGCGCTGCGCCCCATCGACCCGCGCAGCGGCACATCCTTCTACAACGACCACGTATGGTCGCAGCTGCGGCTGTCGTCCAAGTCGCATTGGGACGTGCCGGTGACTACCCCGCACGGCGTGGTGCATGCACTGGTCTCGCACCCGACCCCGCCGGTATTTGACGGCCCGGAAAAGCGCAACGCCGCGCGCAACCACGACGAACTGCGGCTGTGGCAGGAATACCTGTCGGCCGGCGACAAACCGTGGCTTTGCGATGACAAGGGCCAGTGCGGCGGCCTGGCGCAGGACGCACGCTTCGTGATCCTGGGCGATCTCAACAACGACCCGGTGGACGGCGATGGCCGCCACGACGCAATCGTCGAACTGATCGAAAACCCGCGCGTGCTGCGCTACCCCACCCCGCGCAGCGTCGGTGCCGAACAGACCAGCCTGGCCTATGCCGAAAAGGGCATCGTGCGGAAGGGTGCACCGTTCCACGCCACCGGCGATTTCGGCCCGAAGTCCGGCACCATGCGCCTGGATTACGTCCTGCCGTCGGTGGGCTTGGCGTACATCGGCAGCGGCGTGTTCTGGCCGGCCAATGACAGCCCCGAAGCAAAGATTGCCGATGGCAGCGACCATCACCTGGTGTGGGTGGACGTGCGGTAAGCGCGTATCGACCAACGGTCGATACCTACCGGGTTGCGCCGAACCTTTACGCGCGCAACTCGATCGAGATCGCTTCCGCCGCCTCGCGCGCAATGCTCCGTGCTTCCTCGATGTCGGCGCCACGCGCCAGCGTCACACCCACGCGGCGGTGCCCATGCACGCTCGGCTTGCCGAACAGGCGCAGCGCCGTGTCCGGATGCACCAGGGCCGCCTCGACGTTGCTGAAGACCGGGACGCCCTCGCCGTGCGCCAGCATCGCGCACGACGCCGACGGACCGCTCTGGCGGATCAGCGGAACCGGCAGGCCGAGGATGGCGCGCGCGTGCAGCGCGAACTCGCTCAGCTCCTGCGACGCCAGCGTCACCAGCCCGGTGTCGTGCGGGCGCGGCGATACCTCGCTGAACCACACCTCGTCCCCCTTCACGAACAGCTCCACCCCGAACAGACCCCAGCCCCCCAGGTCGTCGGTGATGGCCTGCGAGATCTCCTCCGCACGCGCCAGCGCCGCCGGCGACATCGGCTGCGGCTGCCAGCTCTCACGGTAATCGCCATCCTTCTGCCAGTGCCCGATCGGCGCGCAGAACGACGTCCCCGCCGCATGCCGCACCGTCAGCAGCGTGATCTCGTAATCGAAGTCGATGAAGCCCTCCACGATGCAGCGCCCCGCACCCGCACGCCCGCCGGTCTGCGCGTACTCCCAGGCCGGCGCGATGTCGGCCTCGCTGCGCAGCGTGCTCTGGCCCTTGCCCGACGATGACATCACCGGCTTGACCACGCACGGCAGCCCGATCGCCGCCACCGCCGCGCGGTACTCCGCTTCGGTGTCCACGAAGCGGTACGGCGATGTCGGCAGCCCCAGCGTCTCCGCAGCCAGGCGGCGGATCCCCTCGCGGTCCATGGTCAGGCGCGCCGCACGCGCGGTGGGCACCACCCGCTGGCCGGTTTCCTGCTCCAGCTGGACCAGCGTCTCGGTATGGATCGCCTCGATCTCCGGCACGATCAGGTGCGGCTTCTCCTGGGCGATCAGCGCGCGCAGCGCCATCGCATCGAGCATGTCCACCACGTGCGAACGGTGCGCCACCTGCATCGCCGGCGCATCGGCATAGCGGTCGGCCGCAATCACCTCCACCCCCAGCCGCTGCAGCTCGATGGCGACCTCCTTGCCCAGTTCGCCCGAGCCCAGCAGCAGGACACGGGTGGCGGAGGGGGACAACGGGGTGCCGAGGGTGATCATGGGTGTTTCCGGGCAGATCCAGGGACCGAGCATTTTACGGCCCTTGGCCTGCGTGGCGGCGTCTTTGGCCGGCACTTGCACCTGATATCATTTTGATATCAAATGACCAAAACCCACCCCGCACAAGGATGCCCAGCATGAAAGAGAAACCCGTCCGCTCACTCTCAGGCCTGCCGTTCCTGCTGATCGTGCTGGCCCTGATGCTGGCAGCTGCATGGATGTTCGTGGTCGGGGTACAGCGCGGCAACGTGCAGCCCCTCCTGATCGTGGGCAGCCTGCTCCTGGGCATCATCGCCCTGCTCAGCCTGACTGGCCTGTACACCGTGCAGCCCAACCAGGCCGCCGTGCTCAGCCTGTTCGGCAAGTACGTCGGTACCGTCAAGGACAACGGCCTGCGCTGGAACAACCCCTTCTTCACCAAAAAGAAGGTCAGCCAGCGCGTGCGCAACTTCGAAAGCGGCAAGCTCAAGGTCAACGAACTGGATGGCAGCCCGATCGAGATTGCCGCCGTGATCGTCTGGCAGGTGGTCGACGCCTCCGAAGCGGTCTACAACGTGGACGACTACGAGAGCTTCGTGCATATCCAGTCCGAGTCCGCGCTGCGTGCCATGGCCACCAGCTACCCGTACGACCAGCACGAAGAAGGCCAGCTGTCGCTGCGCAGCCACGCCGCCGAAATTTCCCAGCATCTCAAGGACGAGCTGGCCGAACGCCTGGCCGACGCCGGCGTGCTGGTGCTGGACGCGCGCATCAGCCACCTGGCCTACGCCCCGGAAATCGCCCAGGCCATGCTGCAGCGCCAGCAGGCCAACGCGGTGATTGCCGCGCGCACGCGTATCGTGGCCGGCGCGGTGGGCATGGTGGAGATGGCATTGGCCGAGCTTCAGAAAAACAACGTGGTGCAGCTGGACGAAGAGCGCAAGGCGCAGATGGTGGGCAACCTGCTCACCGTGCTGTGCTCGGACCGTGGTACCCAGCCGATCGTCAACGCCGGTTCGCTGTACTGACCCATGCGGGCCGCCCCCCGACGGCCCGACAGGATTCCGCATGACTGAAAAGAAAGCCTACCCGCTGCGTATCAATGCCGACGTGCTGGCAGCGGCGCAGCGCTGGGCCGATGACGAGCTGCGCAGCCTCAACGCGCAGATCGAATACGTGCTGCGCGATGCACTGCGCAAGGCTGGACGCCTTCCCACACCCGCACCCGACCCGGAGAGCAAGGAATGAGCAAGCGCTGGAGCTACCTGACCGTGGAAGTGAAGCCGTCCTGGACGGGCTTGAAACCTGAGGACCTTCAGGCCGAGCTGAACCGCCAGGGCCAGCTCGGTTGGGAACTGGTGAACGTGATGCAGGGCACGCCGATGGGCGTGGCGCTGCTGTTCTTCAAGAAGGAGGTGTGAGATGGCGCACACCCGCGCAGGCGCGGACCCGACCGACTTCGCCGTCGCCCCCGCCCCGGTATGGCGCCTGCTCTGGCTGTGGCTGCCGCTGCTGGGCGTGGCGGTGTTGCTGGTGACCACCCACCTGCAGGAACAGCGCACACCGATGGATCTGGGCATCACCGCGCCGTTCCTGGTGCTGTTGGGCGGCATGCTCACCTGGGCTTTTTTCCGACGGCGCATCTCGCTGGAGAACGGCGAGCTGGTGGTGACCTCCACCTTCTACCGCCGCCGGACGCCGGTGGCATCGCTGGATCTGGCGCAGGCCCGCGTTGTGGACCTGGCCGAGCACAGCCAGTACAAGCCCGGCCTGAAGACCAACGGCTTCGGCATGCCGGGGTTCCAGTCCGGCCATTACCGGCTGGGCAGGCGCAAGGCGTTCTGCCTGATCACCGACGCCAGCCACGTGCTTTACCTGCCGCTGCGCGACGACAGCGTGCTGCTGCTCAGCCCGGAACACCCGCGTGCGCTGCTGGATGCACTGAACGCGCAGTCCACGCGCTAAGCTGGGCACATGCGCCGCTACCCTGCCCTGCTGATCAACACCGCCGACATCGAGCTGTGGCCCGGCGGCCTGCTGCGTGCGCGCAGCAACGCCGATGCGCGCGCGTTGGCCCGGGCACGCTGGGTGCTGCGACGCAAGCGCGATGGCCAGTACCTCGCGGCCGCGACCGCACACGGACTGCTGCCACTGGTGCCGCACCTGATGCGTGAGCCGGGTATCGAAGAAGCGCTCGATGCGCTGGACCTGGCGCTGCACGGCGCGCAGCGCGCGCATGCCGTTGATGCCCTGCTGCCGCTTGCGGGACTGCAACAACGACTGGAACAGCTCGGCATCGACGCCGACCGCTACGAGCAGGATACTGCGCTGGCACTGGAGGCCGAACCGGCACGGCTGGCGCTGGCTGGCTTCGACCGGTACCGCCGGCCACTATGGCTGCAAGCCGGGGCCGCGCGGAGCTGGCAGCGTATGCGGTTGCAGGCCGCACGCGACGGTGTCGTACTGGAGGCCATCTCCGGCTACCGCAGCCACGATTACCAGCTGGGCATCTTCGCGCGCAAACGCGCGCGGGGCCTGGAGGTATCCGACATCCTGCAGGTCAACGCCGCCCCCGGTTACAGCGAGCATCACAGTGGCCGGGCGCTGGATATCAGCTGCCCGGGCGAAGCGCCGGCCGAGGAAAGCTTCGAAACCACCGCCGCGTTTGCCTGGTTGCAGAAGCACGCCGTCACCTACGGCTTCCACCTGAGCTACCCACGCGACAACCCGCACGGCATCGTCTACGAACCCTGGCACTGGTGCTGGCACCCGGCCGTCCCGTAACGCATGGCGCGAATGCAGCGGCATTTGCAACGGCATACATCTGCCATTAAGCTTTGCGAAACCATCAGGAAGGGATGTCATGGAAGACAACAGCCCGTACCAGGCCAGCCAGGTTGCCCCGGGTACCGCACCACCCGATCGGCGCGACGAAGCGCCCAGCGACATCACCAGCCCCATCCGGCACATGTGGATACTCATGGCGGTTGGCGCGGTGATCACCGGCTTTGGTGCAGCTGGACTGGCGTTGAATTACCGCAGCGAAAACACGTTTCTGCTCATCGTCATGGGCGTCACGTTCGCGATCTACGCTGCGGCGACCTACGGGGTGTACAAACGCAGCCGCGTCGTGGCGAGCATGGTGTTGGCAATGACCGGCCTGACGGCCCTGGGAACGCTCTTCAACATCGCCAACGGACAAGCAACCTTGACCGGCGTCGGATTCCTGGCCGTGCTCGTTTTCGTCAGCATTCGCGGCACCCTGGCCACCTTCCGCTATCACCGCCACGTGCGCGATGTACGCAGCCGCCCGCCGCGGCCGCGCCTCAGCGACGACCCGGCCTTCGCGCCCAAGGTCGACATCGCCGGGTAGCGCCACGCCCTGCATCAATCCTGCGAGCGGTTGGTCGCGGTCGTCGGGGTCTCGCTGAAATCGGCGATGCGCCACAGGTACAGGCTGGCGTAGGTCCGGAACGGGCCCCATTTCTCGCCGCGCAGCGCCAGTTCCTTTGGCGTGGGCATCAGCGCGGCCTTGTCGACCCGCTGCGCGCCCTTGCGCACGCCGAGGTCATCGATCGGCAGGATGTCCGGCCGGCCGAGCCGGAACATCAGCATCATCTCCACCGTCCAGCGGCCGATGCCGCGGATCGGCACCAGTGCTTCAATGATCGCGTCGTGCCCCATCACCGACATGCGGCGCAGGTCCGGAATCTCGCCGGCCGCCTCGCGCCGGGCCAGGTCACGCAGCGCCAGCGCCTTGTTCCCGGACACGCCGCAGATGCGCAGGCCGGGGTCGTCGATGCGGGCCAGCGTATCGGCGTGCAGGCGGGTGCTGCCGATGGCCGCCTCCACCCGCCCCACGATCGTCGAGGCGGCCTTTCCACTGAGCTGCTGGAACAGGATCGCGCGGGCCAGCGCGTCGACCGGGTCGAAACTGCGCGCCCATCCCAGCGGGGCCTCGATCGGCCCCAGGCGCTTCATCCACGCACCAAGGCGGCGGTCACGCCGCGCCAGCCAGTCGTGCGCCTCCTCCACGTCGAAACCACGCCGGAAGCGGGGCATGTCAGCGCCTCAGCGCATTGAAACCGTACACCGCCCAACCGAGCATCAACGCGGTCCCGCCGACCGGCGCCAGCCCGGTACTGAACTGCCACAGCGCGCCGGCCACCAGGCTGCCGGAAAACAACAGCGTGCCCAGCAGCAGCACGTACAGGGCCAGCTTGCCCACGCTGTTCTGCTGGGTTGGGCCGAGTACCGCCAAGGCCACGCCATGGCCGAAGGCGAACAGCGCGGCGGTGTTCACGTGGGACTGCGCCAAGGGCTCGGCGATGCCGTGCGATGCGTAGGCGGACAGTCCCACTGCCGTGGCCGCCAGCAGGCCACCCAGACAGGCCAGCAGTGAGGGTCTACGCGCGCGTCGTTCCAGGTTGAGCATGCTGCTTCCTCCCAAAAAAAACGCGCCGCAGGAAGCGGCGCGTTTTCGGTTCTGCGTTACATCAGGGTAACCGTCGGATTACTTGACGGCCCAGTAGATGTCGTAGGTCGCTTCGGGCGTGAAGGACTTCTCAACGCCTGCGTTCCAGGACTCGTACGGACGGTCGATCACTTCGTTGCCACCGGTCACGGCCCAGGCACGCAGCGCGTTGCGGGCGATGTCCAGGCCAGCCATGTGGCCGGTGTACTTCGCATGCGCGGTGCGGTGCGGTGCGACGTGCACGTACTTGACCGGGGCGCCACCGTCGATCTTCACCGTCAGGGCTTCAGCCGAAGCGCCTTCGGTACCCTTCTTCTTGACCGGCTGGGCCACGTCGAAGGCGTACTTCTCCTGACCGAAGTCAGTGGTGATGATGCGGAACGGACCGGCGGCTTCGAGGTCGTTGGCCTCCATGACGCGCTTGATCCACTCCTGGTTGTCCTTGATCGACTTGGTGATGGTGGCTTCGCCACGATCAACGTTGCCGGCGGTGACGACCAGCAGGTCTTCAGCCGGGGCATCGATGATGGCCAGATCGGTCAGCGGCGCTTCGGCAGTGCGGTAGTCGATGTTCGGCACGGTGGCCAGCATGTTGGCCATGCGCGACAGACCCAGCTTCAGGTCGTCACCGATGTGACGGCTGACGTACAGGCCGGCGTAACGACCAAACAGGTTGAAGCCGTACTTGACGCTGTAGTCCTGGGTGATCTTGACGTTGCGGCCACCCTTGCCGGTCGGCTCGAGGGTGAAGCTGGTCTTCTTGTCGTGGCCCTTGGACGGGTCCTCGATGGCGATGGCCACGCGCTTGTTCGGCTCGGACTCGGTGATCTCCCAGCTGCCCTGGCCCAGCGACGATTCCTTGGAGGAATAGTCCAGGCGGGCACCCACGCCGGAGGCCGGGCCGGAGTGCTTCAGTTCAACGGCGGGATCGCGCAGCACGAGCGGGTTCCAGTCCTTGAAGCGGCGCAGGCTGTTGACCGTGTCGTACACGATCGTCATCTTGCGGTTGGTCTCGACGCTTTCGCTAATGTGACGCTCGCCCGGCAGCACAACGCCAATGATGACGAACAGGCCAGCCACGATCCCCAAGGCGATCAGGAACTCGATAATACGGGTCATTCAGGAGTCTCCGGGGCCGATCCCACGGCCGGGTTGATTGAAGCGAAGCGCCAATCCTAGCAGGCTTCGCGGGTGTTGTTGATCAGGATTGGCGCACCGGTTTCCATACCGGCAGCGGTTTTGAGTAGACAAGGAGCGGAAAGATAGCGCATCGCGCGGGCCAGCATGTGGCCGTCGGCGATATTTATTTGCCGATTTCGGCGACCCTGCCGCGAACGCCAGCCGAAGGCCTTGCGCCGCAACGCTTTCAACTGGCGTTCATGTTCACACCAGCTGCAGCTCAAATGCCTTGAGCACGGCACGGGTGCGGTCACGGACCCCCAGCTTGGACAGGATGTTGGAGACGTGGTTCTTGATGGTGCCTTCGGCCACGCCCAGCGAATTGGCGATTTCCTTGTTGGAGAAACCGCTGGCCATCAGGCGCAGGATCTCGGTCTCGCGGTCGGTCAGCGGGTCCGGCCGGTCCAGGCTCACGAACTCGTTGCGCATGTGCTCCAGCCCCGACAGCAGGCGCTGGGTCACCGCCGGCTGCACCAGCGAGCCGCCGTCAGCCACGGTCCGGATCGCCCCGACCAGCTGGTCCAGGGTCACGTCCTTGAGCAGGTACCCCTTGGCCCCGGCCTTGAGCCCGGCCAGCACCAGCTGGTCGTCGTCGAAGGTGGTGAGGATGATGGTCGGCGGCAGCTGGTTCAGCCGCGACAGCATCTGCAGCGCCTCCAGGCCGGACATCACCGGCATGCGCATGTCCATCAGCACCACGTCAGGCCGGATCTGCGGCACCAGCTCGACCGCCTGCCGGCCGTCGGCGGCCTCGGCCACCACCTCGATCCCGTCGTCCAGGGCGAGCAGCGAGCGGATTCCCTGCCGCACCAGGGTTTGGTCGTCGACCAGGCAGACGCGAATCATCCAGAACTCCTCAACAAACGGAGGCCAGCTGCAGCACTGGCGCACCGGGGACCGAGGCGCGCAGGCAGAAGCCCTCGCCCCGGCGGCTATGAATCTGCAGCGTACCGCCGCATTGTTCCAGACGTTCGCGCATTCCGCGCAATCCGTTGCCCACGTTCACCGCCTCGGCACCCACGCCATCATCGCGCGCCTCCACTACCAGCACGTTGGGGTCTTCACGCCAGACCCGTATCCACAGGTGCCGGGCCGCCGCATGGCGGACCGTATTGGTGATGATCTCCTGGGTGCAGCGCAGCAGAACATGGGCCCGCTGGGGGTCTTCAACGCTGAGCGGCTCCTCGATCTCCAGCTGGATGTCCAGCGAAGGAACGTGCTCGGTCAATGGCCGCAGCGCAGCGGCCAGGTCGATCGCCCCGGTCTCGCGCAACTGGCTGACCACTTCCCGGACGTTGCTCAGCAACAGCTTGGCCAGCGCATGCGAGCGCTTGACGTGGTCCAGCGCCCGCCCGTCGGCCAGATGCCCGGCCACTTCCAGGTTCAGCGCCAGCGCCGTCAGCTGATGCCCCAGCAGGTCGTGCAGCTCGCGGGAGATCCGGGTGCGCTCGTTGACGCGTGCGCTTTCGGCGAGCAGCGCGCGGGTGGCACGCAGTTCTGCGTTCAGCCGGCCCTGCTCGTCGCGGGCCTCCGCCTGCCGCCGGGCCACCAGCGCGATCACGAACACGAAGCTGGAAAAACCCATGTACCCCATCGCCTGCAACAGCCCGATCAACGGCGGGAAGCCCAGCGGCTTGATGTAGACCGGCAGGACGGCCAGGTTGCTGGCCACCAGCCACAGCAGGCCGATCCGCGGACCGAGCAGCCAGGGCAGCAGCCCGGCCACCACCATCAGCAGGATGCTGCCCAGCGCGGTACCGGAAAAGTAGCTGACACCGATCGCGCAGGCGGTCAGGAGAAGAAGCGCGGCGTGGTCGAAGATGCCCGGCCGGCTCTCGCCCAGGTCCCTGGTCAGGACCCAGTAGACCCCGCCGAAGGTGAGATAGGCCGACGCCCAGGGGATGATCCGGTAGCCGGACTCGTCCAGGTTCTCCAGGGTCAGCGATACCGGATCGATCAGGTAGATCGCCAGCCAAAGGCCGACCGTTCCCCAGGTGAACAACCCGGAGTAGCGGAGCATCGCATTGTGGTTGAGTCGGGCCAGCATGCCCCATCGTAGCCTGTCCGTCGGGACGCCCAAGCCCCGAAAGTCATGCACGCACGCTGCGTGCCGACGACAGGGAAGGCGCCGTGAGCGGCGCCCTCCCCGGTATTCGACTACAGGCAGGCGAAGCTGAAGTAAGGCATCATGCTCGACGAACGCACGCAGGAGTCCTCGACGATCTCGGCGGTGCTGTCCACCGTAGCGGTGACGCCCGAGAAGTCTGCCTTGCCGCCGGAGACGGCCTGTACCTGCTCCGAGGTGAGTTCGCGCAGGCCGGAGGTGTTGGAGTTGATCGTGTTCATGTTGATAAAATCGTCCTTTGATTTGATGAACAAGCGGGAGCGTCCCGACGCCGCTACAGCACCGGGCGCGCTTTGCTTGTATCACACTCAGGGTGACGCCTCAACGAACGCCGCTGCACGCGCCCAGGCCTACCCGTGCAATAATCCAACGAGGGCCCCCAGACGGGCCAACCGCGTTACCCCACGGAGTCACAATGTCGATTGTCATCCGCGACGTGCGCGAGCACGAGCTCGATTCCGTCCTGGCCCTGAACAACAACGCCGGCCTGGCCATCCTTCCGCTGGATGCTGCCCGCCTGCGCCTGTTCTACGAAACCGCTGAGTATTTCCGCGTCGCCGAGCGCGACGGCAACCTGGCCGGGTTCCTGATCGGTTTCGGCAGCGACAGCCAGCACGACAGCAGCAACTTCGCCTGGTTCAAGCAGCACCTGACCAGCAAATTCTTCTATATCGACCGCATCGTGGTGGCCAGCCGCCGCCGCGGTGGCGGCGTGGGCCGGGCGTTCTATGCCGATGCCCAGAGCTACGCCGAGCTGCGTTACCCGCAGCTGACCTGCGAGGTGTTCCTGGACCACGGCGCCGACGCGGCACTGCTGTTCCACGGAAGCTTCGGCTTCCGCGAGGTCGGGCAGAACAACATGCCGCACGTTGACGTGCGCGCCAGCATGCTGCTCAAGGACCTGTGCAGTTACCAATGGGTGCACGACACCTACGGCGACGCGCTGCCCGACGTGCCCTGGGTGGGCCATCGTCGCGAGCTGCAGCGCGCGCCTCGACCGACGGGGACCTGAAGTGGCGGCGAACATGGATTTTGAACAGGCCGGTGAACTGAAGATCGGCCAGGTGGGTATCGCCAACCTGCGCATCCGCACCCTCGATGTGGAGCGCCTCACCCGCGAAATGCACGACCGGGTCGCCCGCGCGCCGAAGCTGTTCGGCCGCGCCGCGGTGATCCTGGACTTCGGCGGCCTGAGCCGGATGCCGGACGCCGCCACCGCCCAGGCGTTGCTCGACGGCCTGCGCAGCGCCGGCGTGCTGCCGGTGGCGCTGGCTTACGGCAGCGCCGAAACCGACCTGCTCTCCCAGCAGCTCGGCCTGCCGCTGCTGGCCAAGTTCCGCGCACAGTACGAGCGCGCCGAGGCCGAACCCGCCGTGGCTGCGGTGGCGCCCGCCCCCGCCCCGGAACCACCGCGCCGCGCGCGCGCCGACGCACCGGCCCCGGCCACGCCGGCAGCCACCGGCGGCGCCCCGCAGCCGGGCCGCATGCAGACCAGCAACGTGCGCTCGGGCCAGCAGCTGTACGCCGAAAACTGCGACTTGACGGTCATGGCCACGGTCGGTGCGGGCGCCGAGGTGATCGCCGATGGCAGCATCCACATTTACGGTACGCTGCGGGGCCGTGCTCTCGCCGGCGCCCAGGGCAACACCACGGCACGCATCTTCTGCCGTGACTTCCACGCTGAACTGGTCGCCATTGCCGGCCACTACAAGGTACTGGACGATGTCCCGGACACCCTGCGCGGCAAGGCCGTGCAGGTATGGCTGGAAAACGACCAGATCAAAATCGCTGCGCTTGACTGACGCGGCAACCCAAACAGAATCATCAGGAGAAGTCCTTTGGCTGAAATCATCGTAGTCACCTCCGGCAAGGGCGGCGTCGGCAAGACCACCTCCAGCGCAAGCCTGGCCTGCGGGCTGGCACGCAAGGGCAAGAAGGTGGCGGTGATCGACTTCGACGTCGGCCTGCGCAACCTCGACCTGATCATGGGCTGCGAGCGCCGCGTGGTGTACGACTTCGTGAATGTCGTGCACGGCGAGGCCACGCTCAAGCAGGCGCTGATCAAGGACAAGCGGTTCGACAACCTGTACGTGCTGGCGGCGTCGCAGACGCGCGACAAGGATGCGCTGACCCAGGAAGGCGTGGGCAAGGTGCTCAAGGACCTGGCTGCGGACGGCTTCGACTTCATCATCTGCGATTCGCCGGCCGGCATCGAAAAGGGTGCGTTCCTGGCGATGTACTTCGCCGACCGTGCGGTGGTGGTGGTGAACCCGGAAGTGTCCTCGGTGCGCGACTCGGACCGCATCATCGGCCTGCTGGACTCGAAGACGCACAAGGCCGAATCCGGCCAGAACGTACCGGCGTTCCTGCTGCTGACCCGCTACAGCCCGGCGCGCGTGGAAACCGGCGAGATGCTCAGCATCACCGACGTGGAAGAAGTGCTGGGCCTGAAGGCGATCGGCGTGATCCCGGAATCGGGCGATGTGCTGAACGCGTCCAACAAGGGCGAGCCGGTGATCCTGGATCCGGAATCGGCCGCTGGCCAGGCCTACGACGATGCGGTGTCGCGCATCCTCGGCGAAGAGCGCCCGATGCGCTTCACCTCGGTGGAGAAGAAGGGCTTCTTCAGCAAGCTGTTCGGAGGATAAGCATGGGCCTGTTCGATTTCCTCAAGACCAAGAAGACCACCGCCGAAACCGCGAAGAACCGCCTGCAGATCATCATCGCGCAGGAACGCAGCCACCGTGGTGGCCCGGACTACCTGCCGCTGCTGCAGCGCGAGCTGCTGGAAGTGATCAAGAAGTACGTCAACATCGACGCCGACGCGGTCAAGGTGGACCTGGTCAAGGACGGCGAGCACGACGTGCTGGACATTTCGGTGGCACTGCCGGAAGGCCCGCAGCAGCCCTGACCGCCCTGCCCCTTCCTGCGGGAAGGGGCGCATGACGCCCCTGCCATGACCCCCACTGCCGACGCCGAACCGCAGGTCACCCGCGTCGGCGACATCGATTTCAACGACGCTGCGGCGTTGCTGGCGCGCCATGCGCTGGTGCTGCACCGCGTTCCCGACGGCGCCCCCATTCCCGGCAGTTACTGGGGCGAGCCCGAGGCGGGCATCATCGCCAGCGATGTCTATGTGCGCGGCGACACACCCGTGCACTCAATGCTCCACGAAGCCTGCCACCTGATCGTGCTGCCACCGGAGCGCCGCGCGCTGGTGCACACAGATGCAACCGACTCGGTCCCCGAAGAAGACGCCACCTGCTACCTCCAGATCGTACTGGCCGGGCAATTGCCCGGCGTCGGCAGCGCGCAGCTGATGGCCGACATGGACGCGTGGGGGTATACGTACCGGTTGGGGTCAACAAGGGCGTGGTTCGAGCAGGACGCGGAAGACGCAAAAGCCTGGCTGCTCGAACGTGGACTGCTGGCCTCGTAAAGTCCGAGCGCGGCGTAGGGTGTGTGGCGACGCGCCAGTCTGAAAGGCACGCAGTGGCTTCACCGGTAGGTACCGACCGTTGGTCGGTACGCTTTTGGGCTGTGCGCGAAGAGCGCTGGCGGTTCGGTTGTTCCCGCGCAGGCCGAGGGCGGGGGGTGCCCTGGCCGGACACGCGTGAACCCATCCATGGGGCTTATCGCAGCTTGCGCGCGTGCGCTGTCCTGCGCACACGGCAAGGCCGGGGTTGGGCTCCTGCCCAACCCGTCGGGCGCATACGCCCGACCCATGCCGCTCAAAGTCCGGCCAGGGCACCCCCCGCCCTCGGCCACTAGGTTTCATGCGTCGACCGGACACAAGATCAAGAGCATGCCGGGAGCAATGCGCACCGCAAGACTGCTGTTAGCCACGCAGGCGTGGATCTACGGGAAATTGCCATCCGGTCTGCCGCCACCTGCCGTTGCCTTCCTCACCGCCGACGAAAGACTGTGGGGGGCGCGGGGTGGGAGGGGGTAGCGGGGCTTTGAGCAGCATGGATGCTGCGATAAGCCCCATGGATGGGTTCACGCGTGCCCCGCTACCCCCTCCCACCCCGCGCCCCCACGCGCAGACAACGAAACAGCCAGCGCTTCAACGCTTCAACGCTTCAACGCTTTAATGCTGTAACGCTCTAACGCTCTAACGCTTTGAGGCCTTCCACGGGAGACGCATGGCGTGTCTCCAACTGCGAGGCGGCCAATGGTCTGCCTCAGCCGCCGGCCAACGCGCGCAGCGTGATGCCGACGATGTACGCCAGGTAGGTGCCCGTCGCATAGCCCATCGTGCCGAGCAGAACGCCGACCGGCGCCAGTGAGGGGTGGAAGGCGGCAGCGACCACCGGGGCCGACGCCGGGCCGCCGATGTTGGATTGAGAACCGATGGCGAAGTAGAAGAACGGCACTTTCAGCGCCATTGCCAGCGCCAGCAACAACACGATGTGCACCGCGATCCAGATCAGCCCCAACGCGAACAGCCACGGCCGCTCCAGCAGCGCCAGCAGGTCCATCTGCATGCCGATACACGCAATCAGGAAGTACAGCAGCAGCGAACCCAACTTAGACGCGCCCGCCCCTTCCAGCGTGCGCGCGCGGGTGAAACTCAACGCCAGCCCGCACGTCGTGGAAATCACCACCACCCACACGAACGGCGCGTCCAGGCTGAACTGCGATGCCCACGCCACGTGCCCCTTGAACCACGCCGACACAGGCCCCGCAATCGCGTGCGACAGCCCGACCGTACCGAACGCAACGGCCACGATCAGCATCAGATCCGTCAGGCTCGCGACCCGCTCATGCTCGGCCTGGAACTTCTCGATGCGCAGCTTCAGCTCGTCGATCGCCGACGTATCGGCGCCCGTGCGCGCATCGATCGACGCCGCGCGCCCGGCCATGAAGATCAGCACCGCCATCCAGACATAGCCCACGCCCACGTCTACCACCGCGAACTGCCCGAACGTCGTCGCATTGACGTCGAACACCTCGCGCATCGCCAGCATGTTCGCACCGCCGCCGATCCAGCTGCCCGCCAGTGCCGCCATGCCCGCCCAGGTATCGCCCGCCACCGTCGAAGGGTGCACCCACTTCATCAGCAGGAAGGCCACCACCGCACCGATCATGATGCTCACCGATGCGCCGAGGTACATCACGATCAGCTTCGGACCCAGCCGCAGGATGCCCTTGATGTCGACCGCCAGCGTCAACAGCACCAGCGCCGCCGGCAGCAGGATGTCGCGCGCGATCGGGTTGTACAGGCGCGTGTTCTGCCCGTCGATAAGCCCTACCGTGTTGTAGACGCCGGGGATCATGTAGCACAGCAGCAACGCCGGCACGAAGGTGTAGAAGCGTTTCCACAGCCCGGCCGGGCGCGATGCGGTCCAGAACACGGCGCCGAGCGTGGCGGCGATCAGGCCGAAGACTACGATGTCGTTCTGGATCAGAGCGGGTGCTTTCACGTAGTGGTATGCCTTTTGCGAGCACGTGGGGTGCGCACCCCGGATAGGACCGACTTGCGGAAACGCCGCCCCGGAGGGCGGCGTTTCTCACGTCATTGACCGATGTGCTGCTTCAGCCAGCCGTTCACCGTGTCATGCCACTGCACGCTGTTCTGCGGCTTGAGCACCCAGTGGTTCTCGTCCGGGAAGTACAGGAACTTCGACTCGATACCCTGCCGCTGCGCCGCAGTGAACGCGCCCAGACCCTGCTCCACCGGAATGCGGAAATCGAGCTGGCCGTGAATGATCAGGATCGGCTTCTTCCAGTCCGCCACGTGGTTGACCGGATTGAACCGCTCGTAGTTCTGCGGCTTCTCGAACGGCGTACCGCCCTGCTCCCACTCGGTGAACCACAGCTCTTCGGTGGCGTAGCCCATCATGCGCTGGTCGAACACGCCGTCATGGTTGACCAGGCACTTCCACGGCCCGTTCCAGTTGCCTGCGATCCAGTTGACCATGAAGCCGCCGTAGCTCGCCCCCAGCGCACAGGCCTTGTCGCCGTTGAGGAACGGATACTGCTTCTGCGCCGCCGCCCAGCCCTTCTGCAGGTCTTCCAGCGGGCGGTCGCCCCAGTGCTGGCTGATCGCATCGGTGAAGGCCTGACCGTAGCCGGTGGACCCGTGGAAATCGATCATCACCACCGCATAGCCCTGACCCGCATACGTCTGCGGGTTCCAGCGGTAGCTCCAGCCGTTGCCGAAACTGCCCTGCGGGCCGCCGTGGATCAGGAACGCCACCGGATAGGACTTGCCTTCCTGGTAGTTGTACGGCTTGACCACATAACCGTGCACCGTCTCGTTGTTCCAGCCCTTGAACTGGAACTGCTCGTAATCGCCGAAGGCCACATCGGGCAGCATCTGGCTGGCGCTCGGGGTGATCTCGCGCGGGCTGCTGCCGTCGGCCTGGGCCACCACGATCTGGTCGCCGCTCTTCAGGCTGTTCTTGGTATAGGCCAGGGTGCTGCCAGCGATCACCGGCGAACCGATGCTGCCGCCTTCGGCGACGACGGTCGCTTTGCCGGTGGCGATGTCGATGTTGAACAGGCGGTGCTCGCCCAGGTCGTCGGCGGCCGTGTAGAAACTGCTGCCATCCTGCGACAGCACCACTTCGCCTGCCGAACGGTCCCAGTCGGGTGCGATCTCGCGGGTCTTGCCCGAGGCCAGGTCCATCGCCATCACTCCAAAGCGGTCCGCTTCGAAGCCCGGGCGCTTCATCGCGCGGTAGTACAGGGTGTTGCCGTCCGCGCTGAAAACCGGGCCTGCGTCCCAGGCCGGGTTGGCTGCGGTCAGGTTGACCGGGGCCTGCTTGCCCTCGGCGTCGAGACGGTACAGGTCGAAGTTGGTCGACCACGCTTCCTCGCGACCGGCCACGCGGATGCTGGCCACCACGCTCCTGCCGTCCGGTGCCCAGGTGAAATCGTCATTGCCACCGAACGGCTTGGAGGGCGCATCGCCCGCCAGCGTCGCGCTGATCGCCGAAGCGCCCTTCACCGCAGCGGCCTTGGCCACCGGCAGCGGCGCCACGAACAGCGTGTTGCGACGGCCGTCATTCCAGGTGTCCCAGTGGCGCACGAACAGGCTGTCGAATACCTCACCGGTGTTCTTGCGCGCCTTGTGCGCGTCCAGCTTCCTGGCCGTGCAGGCCAGGTCCGAACCGCAGTCCTGGAACACGCCGGCGCTGAAGGCCACACGGTCGCCCTGCGGCGAGATCTGGTAGCTGTCCACATCCACCGCGAAGTCGGTCAGCTGGCGCGGCGCGCCGCCGGCCAGCGGCATCGCATACAGCTGCTGGCTGCCGCCCTTGGCACTGAGGAAGTACACCGTCTGGCCGTCGGCCGAGAGCGCAGCGGAGTTGACGTTCCAGCCGGCCGGGGTAAGCGGCTTGGGCGGGGCGGCATCGCGGGTGCGCAGGTTGCGGATGAACAGGCCGGTGCTGGCCTTGCTGTCGCTGCCCAGCACGCGCTTGGCAAACACCACGTTGCCGCCGTCGGCGGTCAACAGCGGGGCCGAAACCCGGTCCAGCGCGATCATGTCGCGCACATCCAGACCACGGGTGGCGGCCGCCGCAGGCAGCGCGGTCAACAGGCACAGGGGCAACAGGGCGTAACGAAGCTTCATCGGGGTCTCCGCACAACGGCAAAACGCCGATGGTAGTGGCGCAGCTGCCCCCAAGGCAAAGGCCACAGGTCATGCCGTAGTGCCGGCCGCTACCCGGAAAGCCGCCATCCCAGGCCAAGCCAGCGACAGCGCTCGGCGGGGCCAGACCTGCGTGACCCCGGAAAACGACAAAACCCCGCCGAAGCGGGGTTTTGCCGGAATCACAATGGGTTCGGTCAGACCGACCCCACCGCCTTTTTGCCGGTGCGGTAGATCAGCCAGCCCACCACGAACAGCACGGCCAGGCCGATCCACTGCGCGGCCGGCAGGCTGAACGGCACTGCCAGCACGTCCGCGCGGCCGCTGGCCACGATCGGAATGGCGATGGCGATACCCATCAGCGCTTCGCCGGTGATCAGGCCCGCGGCGAACAGCACGCCCGGCTTGTGCACGCGGTCGCGGCCTTCTTCGTCGTCGGCGCGGACCTTGTGGAAGCGCTCGACCAGGTAGGAAATCAGGCCACCGAGGAAGATCGGCACCATCAGTTCCAGCGGCAGGTAGATACCGATCGCCGCGGCCAGCACCGGCACGCGGAAGCGCGAACCGCGCGCCTTCAGCCAGCTGTCGAGGGCGATGATGGCCGCCCCGATGACCGCACCGATGGCGATGAAGTCCCACGGCAGCTTGCCGCCGAACAGGCCCTTGGCGACCGAAGCCATCAGGTTCGCCTGCGGCGCCGCCAGCGCATTGGGGTGCTCGGCTGTCGGCGCACCAATGCCGTACGCGGTCGCCAGCAGGTTCAGCACCGGCGCCATGATCAGCGCGCACGAGAACGCGCCGATGCCCAGCATCAGCTGCTGCTTCCAGGGCGTGGCACCGACGATGTAACCGGCCTTGAGGTCCTGCAGGTTGTCCCCGCCTACCGCTGCGGCGCAGCACACCACCGCGCCGATCATGATGGCCGCCACCGCGCCGAGCGGCGCGCCGCCCACACCGACCGGGGTCAGGCCGCTCTTGCCCAGCAGCACCACCAGTACCGCAGAGGCGAACAGGATGGTGGAGATGGTGATGCCCGACACCGGGTTGTTGGACGAGCCGATCAGGCCGGCCAGGTACGCCGACACCGAAACGAACAGGAAGCCGGCCACGATCATGATCAGGGTCATCGGGATCGACACGTGCCACTGGCCCACGATGGCTTGGTACAGCGTCAACAGCGGCAGGGTGAATACCACCAGCGCCACCAGCATCCACTTCATCGGCAGGTCGCGTTCGGTATGCGCCAGCACCGGCCCACCGCTCTTGCGCGCGGCGGCAAAGCCACTTTTCACACCGTTCAACAGCGACTTGCGCAGCGAGATCAGCGTCCAGATACCGCCGATCAACATGGCGCCCACGCCCAGGTAGCGCATTTTCGCGCTCCAGATGGCAAATGCCGCGTCGGTGGACGACGCGGTGGCGATCGACGCCGCCAGCGCCGGATCGGTGTTCAGGAAGAACGCCTGGTACAGCGGAATGGCGATGTGCCAGGTCAGGATCGAGCCGGACACCACCACGATGCCGACATTCAGGCCCACGATGTAACCCACGCCCAGCAGCGCCGGCGACAGGTTGGTGCCGATGAATGCGGTGACCTTGGAGCTGCCCACATAGGCCGAGGTCGCCCAGGCATCGGGAATCAGGCGCATGCCGCTGGCCGCCGCCACCTTCACCGCCGCGCCGATCACCGCCGACACGGCCAGGATCTTCAGGCCCGGGCCCGGGTTTTCACCGGCCTTGAGCACTTCCGCGGCCGCCTTGCCTTCCGGGAACGGAAGCGGGTCTTCCACGATCATCGAACGCCGCAGCGGCACCGAGAACAGCACGCCCAGCAGGCCGCCGAGGCCGGCGATACCCAGTACCCACCAGTACTTGAAGTCCGGCCAGTAGCCCATGATCACCAGCGCCGGGATCGTGAAGATCACGCCCGCGGCGATCGACGAACCGGCAGACGCGCCGGTCTGCACGATGTTGTTCTCCAGGATGGTGCCGCCGCCGAGCAGGCGCAGCACCCCCATCGAGATCACTGCCGCCGGAATCGCGGTGGCGATGGTGAGGCCTGCGAACAGGCCCAGGTAGGCGTTGGCCGCCGACAGGATCACCGCCAGCACGATGGCAAGCACCACCGCGCGGAGAGTGAGCTGTTTCGGCTCAGCGTCGTTGTTCATGGAAGCCCCTGCTGTAAAAATCCTGTCAAACCTAGCCTTCATGTCCGGGCAACGCAATACAGCCGGTGCCGGCCGCCGTGATGGGTAAACCCCGTCACTCGGCGAATCGTTATGTTATATCACCGACGGCGTCCCTGCCCGCTGGTGGATAATCGCGCCCTGTTTTGTCGCATGCCGCCCGATGACCACCACCGCCCTGCCCGCCTCCGACGATTTCCTTGGCCACCCCAAAGGCGTCTACGTCTGCTTCTTCACCGAAATGTGGGAACGCTTCTCCTTCTATGGCATGAAGGCGCTGCTGCTGCTGTACCTCACCAAGTACCACCTGTTCGGCGACAAGGCCGGCCTGGACCTGCTCGGCGCCTACGGCGGTCTGGTCTACTGCATTCCCGTGTTCGGCGGCCTGCTCGCCGACCGCTGGCTGGGCATGCGCAAGGCGGTGGTGTTCGGCGGCATCCTGCTGGTGCTCGGCCACCTTGGCATGGCCTTCGAGGGCCATGCCGCCACCCGCATCGATGGTCACGTCGTCCGTGACGAGGCGGCCCTGGGCATCACCTACCTGTCCCTGGCCCTGATCATCATGGGCGTCGGCTTCCTCAAGCCCAACATCTCCACCATTGTCGGCAAGCTCTATCCGGAAGGCGATCCGCGCCGCGACTCCGGCTTCTCCCTGTTCTACGCCGGCATCAACCTGGGCGCCCTCTTTGCCTCGCTGGTCTGTGGCTTCCTCGGCGAAGCCTACGGCTGGAAGTACGGCTTCGGTGCCGCCGGCATCGGCATGGTGATCGGTCTGGCCATGTTCCTGTGGGGCCAGAAGTACCTGCAGGGTCACGCCGAACCGGCCAACCTGGCTGCATTGCGCCAGCGCGTGGCCGGCATTCCCCGCGAATGGCTCATCTACGGCGTGGCGCTACTGGGTGTGGTTCCGGTCGCCGCCCTGATGTGGGCGGCCGCCAACGGGGCCTTCGCGCTCGGCGGGGAGATCAGCCTTGCGTTGATGCTGATGATCGTGGTCCTGGGCGGCGTGCTGGTGTGGTTCGCCTGGTTCACCGGAACCCGCTGCACGCCGGTGCAGCGCCAGCAGATGATCGCGTTGATGGCGCTGATCTTCATGGCGCTGGTGTTCTTCACCCTCTACGAGCAGACCTACGGTTCCTGGGTCACCTTCACCGACCGCATGCTGACCAAGGACCTGGTGCCTTCGCTGGTGATCCAGGGCGGTACCCCGCTGCCATGGTCGATCGCCTCGCTGCTGCTCGCTCCGCTGGGCTTCGTTGTCGCCGCGCGTCTGTCCGAACGCCGCCCCGACTCGTCGGCGCCACGTACGCTGTTCATCGCCATCGTCGCGTTGATGCTGGTGCTGCTGATCCGTGACTGCCTGGTGATTCCGCAGACCGCCGGCTCGCTCACCTATCTGGGCGGGCTGTTCCTGGTGGTGCTCGCGCCGCTGTTCGCCGTACTCTGGGCGTGGCTGGACAAGCGTCGACTGGACCCGTCCAAACCGGTGAAGTCGTCGCTGGGGCTGGTGTTCGCCGCGCTTTCCTTCATTCCGCTCGCCTTCGCCGCGCAGCAGGTCGGCGCCACCGGTCAGATGGCCAGCGTCTGGTGGCTGGTGCTGGCCTACCTGGTATTGGAAGTCGGTGAAATGTGCCTGTCGCCGGTCGGGCTGTCCGCGGTCACGCAGTTGGCCGCGCCACGCGTGGTGAGCCTGATGATGGGCACGTGGTTCCTGGCCACCGCGTTTTCGGAAACGCTGGCCGCGCTGTTCGGCAAGCTCGCCGCCATTGATGTGCCCGACGGCGAAACCATGAACATCGCCAGCGCCGCCGCCAGCTACGAACACCTGTTCTGGCTGCTGATGTGGATCGGCCTGGGGTGTGCCGCCGTTGCCCTGGCCGGCTCGCCGCTGTTGAAGCGGATGATGCACGGAGTGAAGTAATCCTGTCCCCATGCGCAGCGCAGCAACGGCACCTTCGGGTGCCGTTGTCGTTTGGCCTCGGCAACAACGCATGCACATAAACGTTTCCTAACACCATTCGACTCCATCACATCTTTCGCTCGTTAGAACATGTTGTAGGTACTCCCCCCTGCGCGATCTCCACCATGACGCTCCACGCGCGCCGGCCACCGGCGATTCCGGCAGCACCTGTGCCGCCGCGCGTTCCTTTCCTGTCGATGGAGTCCGCCCATGTCCTACCCCGTTCCAACCCGCCGTCCACTGGCCGCGCTCGTCGCGCTCGCGCTGTGCACCGGCACCGCCGCTCCGGCCCATGCCAGTGACGACACAGCCGACGCCCCCCTCGACTGCGACGCTACGCCGGACGATGAAGGCTGTGACGCTGGGTCCGCCTCGCGCAGCCTGAGTGCCTGGCTGCTCGGCGGGCTCGGCCTGGCGGGCGCCGCTGCAGCTGCAGCCGGTGGTGGTGGAGGAGGTGGCGGTAGTGGCGAGGACAATCCGTCCGGTCATGAGGGCGGCCAGTACGGCAACAACCAGTCCCTGGCCGGTCCCGGCGGCGAAGTCAGCTGGGATCGCAACGTGGATACCCACGTGGTCGGCGGCGCACGCAACGAAGGCAACCTGCGCATCAACGCAGGCACCTTGAATGTGCGCAGTGACGGTCACCTGCGCAACACGGGTACGCTGCACATCAGCCAGGCTGCCAGCCTGGTCGTGGAAAACGACGGTGACCTGGACAACCATGGGCGTCTCGAGCTGTTCGGCCAGCTGCGCCTGCAGCGCGATGGCAGCCTGGACAACCACGGAACGCTGCTGGCCGATGGCGCGATCATCCAGCTCGACGGCGACTCGGAGATCGACAATCTCGGCAGCATGACGCTGCGCGATACGCCGGTTACGTTGACCGGCGAGAGCGGGTTCGACAACGGCGAACGTCGCCGCAATGCAACCCTTGTCGTCAGCGGAGGTGGCTTTGTGCTCGAGGGCATGGCCGAGTTCGGCAACCACGGCACCGTCACCGCCGATGGCGCCTTTGCGCGGGGTGCCCTGGTGCACGCAGTGACCGCGCGCGTCGGCGACGAACGCGATCCCATCGAAGCGTTCGACAATCATGGGCAACTCACTCTGCAGGGCGATGCGCGGGTGCTGAACCTGGTGGCTGACACGCACGCCAGCACCGGCATCAACCGCTCGGGTGCACAGATCGTCAGCCATGCGCGCAACCATTCCGCACTGCACGCCGAAGGTGCGCAGGCCACCCTGCTCAACCAGGGCATCATCACCGTCACCGGTCAGGGCGCCGTGGCCATGTCCGGTGCGCGCGGTGCCACCGTGATCAATGACGGCGTCATCAACCTGGGCGTGGCCGGTGGCGACAACGGCCAGAACATGGTGGCCATGCAGTCGGACGGTTCGGCCACGCTCAACAACCGCCGCAGCGGCGTGATCAACATCCACGCCGACAACTCATGGGCGTTCGGCATGGGTGCCAGCGGCAGCGGCCGGCTGGTCAACAACGGGCAGGTGAACGTATATGGCAACGGCAGCGCCATGCATGCCGATCTTCCCACCCAGGACGCCGACCGCCCAGCCCCGGACCTGGGCTGGCACGGCCCGCGCGGGATCAGCGGGTACACCGTAGGCACCAACGCAGACGGCAGCGCCGGCCGGATCGTGCTGCATGCCGGCGGGGCGCTGTTGGATGTAGCGGTGGATACCGGTTTCACCCGGGGCACCGGCGATTCGAAGGTGCGGCTGGAAGATGTCATTGTCGGCGCCGACGGTGGTGAGGAAAACATCGTCAGCACATCGGTCACCTGGACGGCGCAGGGCGAGCGCGATGCTGATGGCGCGGTCGACGTGGTGATGACGCGCAATGACTATCGCGCGCTTGCCGATGCCGGCAGGCAGGGTATCGCCGGCGCGCTCGAGGCGGGCTATTCCAACAACGCCCTGTACCACAGCCTCGAAGTGGGCAGCGGGCGCGAGTTCAACGTGGCGCTGCACCAGCTTTCTGGCGCTGGACTGGCCGCTGCCAGCATGCGCCTGACCGCCAACGGCGACGCATTCTGGTCCAGCCTGGCCCGGGCCACGCCGGCTGATGGGTATCGCATGCTGGCGTTCGGCCCGGGTTCGGCCAGCGCGTCGGGAGTACAGGGCGTGGGGACCGGAATGCAGGTGGCGCTGCCGCTGGGCGGCGGACAGCAGCTGCAGCTGAGTTCCGGCCTGCTGGAGTCGGATTTGTCTGCCGACGGTGGCCAGACCCGTTCGCAGTCACGCTTTGCCGGCCTGGGCATCGCGCAGACGCTGGGCACGTTCACCCTGCAGCACACGGTGGGCAACGAATGGCACCGGACCGACGGGCAACGCCAACTGCGCTGGGGCGGCACGCGCATGAGCGCACACAGCCAACGCGCGCTGTCGCGCACCCGCTTCAGCAGCCTGGTGACCACTGACAGCGGCAGCGGCAGGCTCCGCACCCAGGCCCGCCTGGGCGCGACGGCCTACCACGCCCGCGAGGCAGGCTTCCATGAGTACGGCGCGGATGCGCTGGGCCTTTCGGTCGGCGCCGGCACACGCAGCGGGGCGCAGCTGGAACTGGGCTCGTCCTTCACTGCCCAGCTGCGCGGGCCATGGATGCTGCGCGGTGACGCCGCCATGTCCGGTACGCTCGCCCATCGCGCCGACGCGCGCCTGGCCACCCTGCACGGCGCCGACGCCCACGTGTTCACGCTGCCGGGCCTGTCGCCCTCCGGCATGGACTACCGGCTGATGCTCGGTGCCGACGCCCGCTACCGCCGGTTGAACCTCGGCGGCACGCTGATGGCCGAACGGCAATTCGGCCAGCGTGACCTGCAGGCCCGGGTGCAGATGTCGATGGCGTTCTGAGCCCATCGCGCGGACAGAGCCACGCCTTGCGTGGCTCTGTCCCGGTTCCCGCGCGGCCGCGCCGAGCGGAGCGTTACGGCTGCGCGGCGGATGCCGCGGTTGCGCCACCCAGGCTGCGCGACAGGAACGCCAGCAGCTTGCCGTAGTACTCGCGGCGGTGCGGGTCGGTATAGAAACCGTGGCCTTCGGTGCTGTAGTAGAGCGACTCCACCGGCACCCCGGCCTTCTGCAATGCGGCTTCCATGCGCCGGGTGTGCTGGATCGGCGCGCGCTCGTCTTCGCCGCCGGCGGCGAGGAACACCGGCACCTTGATGCGCTCGGCCAGGTTCACCGGCGATACCCCGGCCAGCTGCTTCGGGTCGCCCAGCCATTCCTTGAGGTACGTGCTGCCCGATCCAGTGCGCTGTATGTCGCCGGTGGTGTGCATCATCGGCAGGTCGTACACGCCCACATAGCCGGCAGCGCAGCGGTACAGGCCCGGTTCGCGCGCGGCGCCCATCAGGGCGGCATACGCGCCGTAGCTGGCGCCGTAGATGCAGATCTTTGCCGGGTCGGCGTGACCTTGGGCGATCGCCCAGCGGGTGGCGTCGGTGACGTCATCCTGCATGGCCGCGCCCCACTGCTTCGCACCGGCCCCACGATAGGCGCGGCCGAAATTTCCCGACCCGCGGAAGTTCAGCTGCAGCACGGCATAGCCGGCATCGGCGAGCATCTGCGCCTCGGCGTTGTAGCTGCCGTCGTCGAACACGCCAAAGGGGCCGCCGTGGGGCATCACCACCATGGGCGGCCGGGAACCGGCGGCGGCATCGGCCGGCAGGGTCAGGTAACCATTGAGCGCCATCCCGTCGCGCGCCTTGAACGCAAACGGCTGCACTTTCGCGCTGCGTTGCGGGTCCACCCAGCTGCTGCGGCTGATCAGGTGGTCGGCCGACTTGGCCACGGTATCGAAGATATAGAAATCGCCAGGATTACGCCCCGACCAGGTCTGCACCAGCACCTGGCGTCCATCGCGGGTGCTGGAGGTGATCAGCACCGCTTCGCCGGCGAAGGCGGCTTCCAGGCTGCGGTACAGCCGCGCATCGGCCGATTTCTCGTCGAAGAAGCGGGTCCGCGGCGATTCGCCGAGATAAAGCGCGCCGACCGGAACCCGCGTGCCGGGACGATAGAGCAGCTCGCTCGGGTCGGCCAGGGGATCACGCAGCAGCGTCGTCCGCGTGTTCGTGGCAGGGTCCCAGCTCACGATGGCGTCCGGACCATCGCTCTGCTCCACCTGCAGGTAGGCGGTTTTTCCGTCCTCGGAGAAGCCGAGCGCGGTTTCGATGCGATCTGCCACCGCTTCGTCGTTGACCATCCGCCAGCCATCGCCATTGGCATCGCGGTAGTAAAGCTTGTTGACGTTGTCGGTACCGGCACCATGGGCGAACCGTATCTGCCCTGACGGATCGCTGACGAACTGCCCATTGCGGACCGGCGAGCGGGCCACGGTCTGCCGGCGGCCACTGGTGATGTCCAGCCGGTCCACGCGGGTGTAGGGATCACTGGAGAAAGGCCACACCGACACCAGGACGTTGCGCTCGTCCTGTGGCATGGAGTCGATCAGGAACGCGGCCACGGCCTCCACCTTCTTGGGCTGGATGCGCGTGCCGGGACCGTTGTCCTGCACCCGGTACCCCACCAGCAGCTCGCCGCGGCCCGTCCTGGCGCTGAGCGCGTACAGCTCGCCGGTTGGCTGGGGCTTGTCCAGCGAACCGAACTTCTCGGCCAGTCCGATCAGCACGCGGTCGTCGCTGGCCCAGTAGAAGCTGGCCGCATGGTTGTTCTTAGGGGGTACGAACGTGCCGACCACCTTGCCGCCATCGCGGGCGAGGATCGCCACCGCCGTGCGGTCCTCCATGGGAACGGTAGCCGCGTAGTAATCGCCACCCGGCGACAGTTTGATGTCGTTGAAGGTGTCGCGCTTGAGATAGTGCTCCAGGTCCAGGCCGGCCGCGGCAACCTGCCCGATGGGCCCGCACAACACTGCGATGACGGCCAGCGCCGCCCACTTCGTGTACTGCATCCTTCCCCCTCCGTCCGGACACCTTGTCCGTGATCGGCGATTCTAGACAGATCGCGGCGGCGGCGGCCAGTTGCGACGCCGGAAGTCGTCCTGCTGCCGCCTGAAAAGAAAATGGCACCGCGAACGGTGCCATTTTGACGTGCATTGACGGAGAGAGAGAGAGATCAATGCACGCCGCGGAACGCCAGGCTCAGGGCCAGGATGGAGAGGATCACGGCGATGGTGCCGTCGAGGATCCGCCAGGTACGCGGCTTGGTGAACAACGGCGCCAGCATGCGCGCGCCCAGCCCCTGCGCGGTCAGCCACAGGCAGCTGGCGGTGACCACACCGGCGGCGAACGCCATGCGTGCGTTGCCGAAATTGTCGGCGATCGAGCCGATCACCATCATGTCCAGCCAGAAATGCGGGTTGATCAGCGAGAACCCGACGGCCGCGGTCAACACCGCGCGGCGCGAGCTGTTGTCACTGTCGTCCACCTGCATGCCACCGGTGCCGGCCAACGCACGACGGGCCGACTGCCAGGCGTACCAGGCCAGGAAGGTCACACCGCCCCACAGCACCACGGTGGTCAGCCACGGCAGCGCGCGGGTCAGCGTGCTCAGCCCGGCAACGCTGGCGAAGATGAACACCGCATCGATTGCCGCACAGGTCGCGACCACCGGAACGATGTGCTTGCGCAGGATGCCCTGGCGCAGGATGAAGGCGCTCTGCGCGCCGACCACGGCAAACAGGCCGATGCCGGCAGCGGCGCCACTGAACCACGCGGCCAGACCCGGGCCGCCGGAAATGAAGGAGAACATGGGATACCACCTGTCGAACGGGGGGCGGTGCCTCGCCAAGGCGTACAGCACCGGATGGCGCGCATTGTCGCGCCGCAACATGGAAAAGTAGAGCTAAACTTACTTAACCATCTTTAGCCGAGCTTAAGACGATGCGTATCGACCATGCCCAGCTGCGTGCCCTGGCCGCTGTCATCCGCGAGGGCAGTTTCGAGCGTGCCGCGCAATCGCTGAATGTCACCGCCTCGGCGGTCTCCCAACGGGTCAAGGCGCTGGAGGACCGGGTTGGCCGCCTGCTGGTCAAGCGGTCCTCGCCCGCCGTGGCCACCTCCGAGGGTCAGGTGCTGGTGCAGCTGGCCGAGCAGACGGCGCTGCTCGAGCACGACGCGCTGCACCGGATGGGCATTGCCGACGAGGACCTGCCGCATGCCAGCATTCCGGTGGCGGTCAATCACGACAGCCTGGAAACCTGGTTCACCGACGCCGCCCTTCGCTTCGCCCAACAGACCGGCACCACGCTGGACCTGCGCCTGGAAGACCAGGACCACACCGTGGCCCTGCTGCGCCAGGGTGCGGTGCTGGGCGCGGTGACGACACTGGACGAGCCGGTGCAGGGGTGCCAGATCCACGCCCTGGGCAGCATCCGCTACGCCGCCACCTGCACGCCCGCTTTCCATGCGCGCTACTTCGGCAAGGGCGTCAACGCGCAGTCGCTGGCGCAGGCGCCGGTGCTGGTGTTCAACCGCAAGGACGACATGCAGGCCCGGTTTGCACGGCGCCTGGCCGGCGATGATCTGCCGATGACCGCGCCGACCTGGTGGATTCCATCCACCCGCGCCTTCGTCCAGGCCAACCTGGGTGGCCTGGGCTGGACCATGAACCCCCTGCCCCTGGTGAAACGCCACCTGGAAGCCGGGCGCCTGGTGCTGATGAAACAGCGTGCGTGGGAAGACGTGCCGCTGTACTGGCAGCACTGGAAGGGCGATGTGCAGACCATGGCCCTGCTCACCAACGCGGTGCTGGCCGCGTCGGCCACGCTGGTCCGCCGCAAGCGGTAGGCAGCCACCGACGCCGGTTGGGCCTTCTGTGCGCCTCGACCGCGTGCCGACGGCGTGCCGACCAACGGTCGGCACCTACCGGGTGGGTCTGGCAGGATCGGGGCAACCACTGTCGGGGCGTTGCATGGAATCGGATCCGGTCTATCTGCATATCCGGGTGGTGCTGAGCATCATCCTGGGCCTGAGCATCACCACGCTGGTCAAGGGCCTGGCCTCGATCATCGAACACCCGGCACGGCGCGGCGGCTGGTCGGGCATCCACCTGTGCTGGGTCCTGTGGACGCTGGTGTCGGTGGTGACGTTCTGGTGGTGGGAGTTCCGCCTGGGCGAAGTGCGCCAATGGACCTTCGGCCTGTACCTGTTCGTGATCGGTTACTGCGCCAGCTGGTACATGCTCTGCGTGCTGCTGTTCCCCGACGACCTCCGCGAGTACGGCAGCTACGAGCAGTATCTGCTGCAGCGGCGTGGCGGCTTCTTCGGCATGCTCGCGCTGGTGACCCTGCTCGACCTGGGCGATACCGCGATCAAGGGCCACAGCCGCTGGCAGATGCTCGGCGAGGCCTATCCGGTACACACCGGACTGATGCTGGTGGTCGCCGGAATCGGCATCGCCAGCCGATCACGACACATCCATCTCATCCTTGCCGTGCTGGCGCTGGTGTACCAGTGCGGTTACTTCCTGGCCGAATATTTCACGTTGGGATCGGACTGAGCCCAGTGCCAGCGCAGCCCGGGGGCTGTGCGAGGGAAGGCGTGGGCCGCCGCCGGCGCGATGCTGCGTTGCACCAAATCCGTACCGTTTGCGGATAAAATGGGGCTCTGGATGCGCCAAGACGTTGTTTCTTCACGCTTCTTCCCCAGAGCGTCGTCATCCTGCCCCCATCTCCCCACATCAAGAGAATTCCCATGACGACATCGTCTGGAACGCCGGACGTCGCACAACGACCGTCCGCCGGGCACCCGGGCCGGAAGCCCGCGCGCCGCACCTTCGCCAAGGTGGTCCTGAGCCTGTTTGCGCTGCTGCTCATCGCCGCCGCCCTGTTCCTGTACTGGCCACTGCACCAGCGCTCGGTGCCGGCCGCGGGCAACGACAAACCGGTCGACGTCGTCCTGGTCGGCGGCGGCATCATGAGCATCACCCTCGCCACCTTCCTGCAGGAACTGCAGCCGGACTGGAACATCCAGGTGTTCGAGCGCCTCGACGGCGTAGCCCTGGAAAGCTCGGACGGCTGGAACAACGCCGGCACCGGCCACTCCGCCTTCGCCGAGCTGAACTACACCCCCGAACTGCCCGATGGCAGCATCGAAACCAAGCGCGCGGTGGGCATTGCCGAACAGTTCGAGATCTCGCGCCAGTTCTGGTCGCACCAGGTCAGGGAAGGCCGCCTGAGCCAGCCCTCGGACTTCATCAACCCCACCCCGCACATGAGCTTCGTCTGGGGCGATGACAACATCGCCTACCTGCACAAGCGCCAGCAGGCACTGGTGAAGAACCCGCTGTTCTACGGCATGCAGTACTCCGAAGACCCCGCGCAGATCAGCGCCTGGGCCCCGCTGCTGATGGAAGGCCGTGACCCGGCCCAGAAGGTCGCCGCCACCTGGATGCCGCTGGGCACCGACGTCAACTTCGGCGTCATTACCCGCCAGCTCACCGCCGGCCTGCAGCGCAATCCGAACTTCAGCCTGCACCTGGAGCATGAAGTGCGGGCGCTGCGCCAGAACGACGACAAGACCTGGAACGTGACCGTCAAGGACCTCAAGGCCGGCACCGAATCCACCATCAAGTCGCGCTTCGTCTTCATCGGCGCCGGCGGCGCCGCACTCAAGCTGCTGCAGCTGTCCAACATTCCCGAAGCGAAGAACTACGCCGGGTTCCCGGTCGGCGGCCAGTTCCTCGCCTTCCAGTCCCCTGCCATTGCAAACCGTCACAGCGTCAAGGCCTACGGCATGGCTGAAACCGGCTCGCCGCCCATGTCCGTGCCACACCTGGACGCGCGCAAGCTGGATGGCAAGCCGGTGGTCCTGTTCGGCCCGTTCGCCCTGTACAGCACCAAGTTCCTCAAACACGGCTCCTGGTTCGACCTGTACTCCTCGGTCAACCACAACAACGTGGCCGGCATGCTCGACGTCGGCATGGAGAACCTGGACCTGGTCAAATACCTGATGGGCCAGGCCCGCCTCAACGACGACGACCGCCAGGCCGAACTGGTCAAGTACTTCCCCAACGCCAAGCGCCAAGACTGGAAGCTGGTCACCGCCGGCCAGCGCGTGCAGATCATCAAGCGCGACCCCGAAAAGGGCGCCGTGCTGCAGTTCGGCACCGAGATCGTCACCGACCAGGACCACACCCTGGCCGCCCTGCTCGGCGCCTCGCCCGGCGCCTCGACCTCCCCGCCGATCATGCTCGACCTGCTCAAGAAGGCCTTCCCCGAGCAGATGGCGGCCGGCTGGGAAGCGCGCCTCAAGGAAATCGTGCCCTCCTACGGCCGCAAGCTCAACGACAGCGCCGCGCTGACCAACGAGATCCGCCGCCAGACCAGCGACACCCTGCACCTGCCGTTCCTGGACGTACCGGTGGAAACCAGCCCGGCGGTGATGCTCACGCCCCCGCCGGCCGCACCGGTTGCGCCCGCGAAGGAAAAGCGCAACAAGGACGAGGAATTGCAGGCGCTGTAGGCCCGCAGCAAAAAGTAGCGGGCCAGAGCCCCGTTCCATGAAAAAACCGGCTTCGGCCGGTTTTTTTTTGACTTTTCTCTCCGCTGCCAGATGCCTCTCGGGGGCGCGGGGCGGTAGGGGGTGGCGGGGCCTTGAGCGGCAGGAGCCGCGAAGAGCTCCATGGACGGATTCACGCGTGCCCCGCTGCCCCTGCCGCCCCGCGACCAGCTCGGAATAGACAGACGCCGCCGCTTTTAGCCCCGTTAATTTATTGTAATTCTAATGCGAACGATTTACATTTGCGTCCCGTTGTGCCCCCACCCGCCTTCGCTGAGACCCTTGCATGTCCTTCCGTCCCCTGCCCACCGCATCCGTCCGCCGCGCTCCGCTGGCCCTTGCCCTGCTCTCCGTGCTGTCGCTCGCCGCGCCCCTCGCGCAGGCTGAAACCGCCGACGCCGCCAGCGATGCCAAGACCCTGGACCAGGTGAACGTCGTCGGGAGCCAGGGTACGCCGTCCAGCACCACCCGCCTGCCCATCACCCTGCAGGAAACCCCGCAGTCCACCAGCGTCATCGGCCTGGACCGCCTGCAGGACGAATCCCTGTTCTCCATCAACGACGTCATGCGCAACATCACCGGCGTCAACGTCTCCTTCTACGACACCCAGCGCCCCCTGTACTACGCGCGCGGCTTCACCATCACCGACTTCCAGGTCGACAGCCTGCCCACCTACAGCGGCTCCACCAACCAGGAATACGACACCGCCTTCTACGACCGCATCGAAGTCATCCGCGGCGCCAACGGCCTGCTCAGCGGCGCCGGCATTCCCTCGGCAACCGTCAACCTGCTGCGCAAGCGCCCCGGTAAGGAGTTCGACGCCTCCTTCGCCATCAGCGCCGGCAGCTGGGATTTCCGCCGCATGGAAGCCGACGTCAACGCCCCGCTCACCCGCGATGGCCGCTTCCGCAGCCGCGTCGTTGCCGCCTATACCGATCGCGAGCTGTATTACGACCGCTACAAAGAAGACAAGATGGCCGGCATGGCCGTGCTGGAAGGCGACCTGACCGATTCCACCACCGTCACCGTCGGCTACCAGCGCCAGGACAACAACCCGGTCGGCTCCACCTGGGGCACCGTGCCCTTCTTCAACAGCGACGGCACCTTCGCCCACCTCCCCCGCGAAACCAACATGGCCCCCAAGTGGAGCTACTGGCAGCGCGAAACCAGCACCGCCTTCGCCAACCTCGAACAGCGCTTCGGTGAAAACTGGCTGCTCAAGCTCAACACC
>Ga0209050_1000994_pt1 | contig 35798 bp, 30 predicted proteins | sample Araplavi_mTSA_r2_FD_184276 | JGI IMG/M metagenome (GOLD analysis project Ga0209050, IMG submission 184276) | Arabidopsis root microbial communities from North Carolina, USA - plate scrape MF_Cvi_mTSA_r2 (SPAdes) (version 2) | ecosystem: Host-associated > Plants > Roots > Endosphere | place: USA... | reverse complement strand
GCGGGGGTGGGTTGCTGGACTGATCGGATTCGCGTTCGCGGCTGAGCGGATTGGCGCCAAAGCCGCCGGTGCCCGGCATGCCGCTGCCGGCCGCGGAAGTGGTCAAACCGCCCCCACAACGCGAGCAGACACGGGCGGTGGGCGAATTTTCGGTCTGGCAGACGGGACAACGCATCGGGCACAACGAATCGCTTTGCCGCCCACCGTGCAAGCCCGGACGCAGCGGCCGCAAAACCGAAGCTGCGGGTTTTCATGGAGGCTGAGGTAAAAATCATCGCGGGATTGCACGCCGCGTGCGCTCTTCTACACTCCCGCCGTCATGAAGTTCGCCCTGCGTCTTTTCCCTGTCGCCGTCGCCTGTGTTTTGCTGCTTCCGGGCTGCAAAAAGAATGAACCGGAGGTGGCCGGTGAAGGTGATCCGACGGCTCCGAAAGAGGAGCAACTGCCCACGCCATCCGCGGCTCCAGGTGCTCCGGCGGAAACGGCCCCGGTGGCCCAGGAGGAGATGAAGTCGAACGCGGATTTCGAGGTGTGGTTCAAGAAGTACAACCTCGATCTAAACGATCCGAAAATGCTCGATGCCGACCAGGATGGGGATGGCTTCAGCAATCGGGATGAATTTCTCGCCGATACCAATCCGCTCGATCCGGAATCGCGCCCGGGCATTCACAAATCGATGCGCCTGAAAGAGTACACCGAAGTGCGTTTGCCCTTCGTCCTGCGTAGTGTGCAGGGGGAAACCGCGACGGTGGAATTCCCGGCGCCGGGCGCGCCGGAAGGGACGGCGGCCGTCGGCAAGGAAGAGAAGATTCACAAGGGTGAAACGATCCGCGGGACCAAACTCAAGGTGGAGCGGGTCGAAGTCCGGATGGATACCGACAAGAACGGGGAGAAGGTGGACATGACCCAGGTGGTGCTAACCGATACCGAGACGAATGATAAGGTAGTGGCCCTCAAAGATCTGCCCACGCGCACGAGTGCGAGTTTCGCCACGCTGGTGAGTACGGATGGCCAAACCGCCTTGAAGGTCCGCGAAGGTGAAAGCTTCTCGTGGCCGGCCGAGCCCGGTGTGACGTACAAAGTGATCGATCTCCGCGCCGACCAGGTCGTGATCAAGGACGAGACGTCCGGTAAAACGATCACGGTGCCGAAACTTTGATTTTGCTTTTATGAAACTGACCCTCGCTGCCCTCGCCCTCGCTCTTATGCTCCCGACCACTGCTGCTCTCGCCGATAGCAAACTCGCTTTTACGCCCAACGACACGATTGCGGCGGTGCTGACCCGCCAGGCTGGGCAGACGGTGGAGCTGCGCCTCAAGTCCGGCGAGAAGATCGCGGGCAAGCTGGAGAAAGTCGGCGAGAAGCTCGTCCACATTTCGCAGCTCACCGGGCAGGAATTCTACGAAGCCGCAGTCGTGATCGATGACATCGCGGCCGTGGTCGTCCGCGCCAAATAAGTGAGCCCGGTCGTCGCGGTTGATCTGCGGCCATGACCTGGCAGGAAATCGCAGGCCTCGCGGTCACTGCCGCTGCAGCTGGGGTGATCAACGCCATCGCTGGCGGCGGGACCATGCTGACGTTTCCCGTGCTGCTGTTTTATGGCGTGTCGCCGATCCAGGCGAACGCCACAAGTACGCTGGCGCTGGTCATTGGCACGTTTGGCAGCGTCTTCGGTTTTCGCCGATACATCGCCGGCGTGAAGCCGTGGCTGACGCGTTTCGTCCCTGTCAGTTTGCTCGGCGGCTGGCTCGGCAGCCTGCTGCTCACGCGGACCAGTGACAAGGTCTTCGCGCACCTGGTTCCGTTCCTCATTCTCTTTGCGACGATCCTGTTTTTAACCCAGGGGCTGTTTCGGAAGTTTGCGGGTTTTGGTGGGGGCGGGCCGGCGCAGCCGCACCATCGCGCGGTTTGGATGGCGGTGCTTTTTCAGTTCGGCGTGGCGGTGTACGGCGGTTACTTCGGCGCGGGCATTGGTATCCTGATGCTGGCGTCGCTCGGGTTTCTCGGACTCGAAGATATTCACGAGATGAATGCGCTGAAAAACATTCTCGGCTCACTCATCAACGTGGTCGCCGCGGCGTGGTTCGTAGCCAGTGGGCTAATCGATTGGCCCAAGGCGGGGATCATGACTGTCGGGGCGCTGGTGGGCTATTATCTGGGCGCACACTTCTCCCAGCGCCTGTCGCAAACCGCCGTGCGGCGGACGGTGACCAGTATCGGCTTTGTGATTTCGGCGATGCTGTTCTGGAAGCAATTCCGGTAGGGTTTACCGCAAAGGGCGCGAAGAGGCGCAAAGATTTGAAAGGATGTGGCTGCCAGCCCGTGGCTCACGGCAGCCCCCTGCGTGAGATGAAAAAGATCACCCTGCGCCTTTGGCGCAGGCATACATCGTTTCACGCAGAGGGCTGCGTGAACCACAGAGGCGAGAACCACGTTTGTTCTTTCTTTGCGCCTCTTCGCGCCCTTTGCGTCTTTGCGCTGAGCTACGTCACGTGGCGCAGGGCTTCGATGGGGTTCATCTCGGCGGCGCGGCGGGCGGGGTAGAGACCGAAGACGACGCCGATGGCGACGGAGATACCGAAGGCCAGCGGGAGCGACCAGGGAACGATGATGGGGGACATGCCGCGGATCGATTCGGGCATGGAGGCGAGGGCGAAGGGGAAGGCTTTGCCGACCAGGAACATCAAGGTGTGGTAGGCGGGGCCGCAGGTGAGGCCGCCGATGACTCCGACGAGGCCGCCGGCGGTCGAGAGCACGATGGTTTCGACGAGGAACTGCCGGATGATATCGCTCTTCCGTGCGCCGATGGCGCGCCGAATGCCGATCTCGCGGGTGCGTTCGGTCACCGTGGCGAGCATGATGTTCATGATGCCGATACCGCCGACGACGAGCGAAATGGCGGCGACCATGCCCATCATGGCGATGAAGAGCAGGCGGGTGTTGCGCGCCTGGCGAAGCAGCTCGAGCGGGACGGTGAGGGTGTAGTCTTCCTGGCGATGGGTGCGTTTGAGCGTCGTGCGAACGGCTTCGGCAGCGTCGAGCACCAGGCGGGTATCGGTCAGCGAAAGGGTGACGCTGGTCAGGATCGGGACGCCACTTTCCGTGCGACCATAGAAGTCGTAGATCATCTGCTGCATCGTGGTCAGCGGCAGGTAGACGTCGCAGGAGGAATCCGGCGGGGTGCCGTTGCTGCCGGGGATGGAGGCGGCAGTGGCCGGTGCTTTGAGGACTCCGACGACCCGGAAATAATCGCTGCCGACATGGATCGTATCGTCGATCGGATCGGCGTAACCGAAGAGCTGCTCGGCGATGCGCGGGGTCAGCACGCAGGTCTTGGAGCGCGCGTCGAGATCGGCCTGGGTGAGGAAACGGCCGCGGGCGAGTTCGAGGTGTTTCAGCTCGGCAAAGGCGGGGACGGTGCCGATGATGCGGCCCGGATAACGCTGGCTGCGGAAGCCCAATTCCCGGCGATCGAGTTCGCGGGTGGGGACCATGTTGGTCAGGCCGGGGATCGTCTGTTTGAGGACGTCGAAATCCCGGCGGGTGACCCCGAAACGCTGCGCCTGGCGCGAACTCACGCCCTGCTGGGGCGGAGGCTGGACCGAGGTCAGGATGAGGTTGCTCGCGCCGAGCTGGGCGATCTGTTCCTGGGCCTTGGCGCTGATGCCTTCACCGATGGCCAGCAGCCAGATGACGCTGGCGACCCCGATGAAGATGCCCAGCATGGTGAGGGCCGAGCGGAGCGGGTGCAGCCGCAGGCTCTTGAGGCCCATCTGGAGCGTGCGGATGATGTGCAGCATCACCGCGCGCGCATCGAGCTTGGCGTTGATCGCGGTGGGCTCTTCCTCGTGATGGCCGCCCGGCGGCTGCGCGGGAGGGAGGCGGCGCTCGTCGGATTGGATCAAGCCATCGCGAAGGCGGACGACGCGCCGCGCGTTTTGCGCGACTTCGTCTTCGTGCGTGACGAGCACGATCGTCTTGCCCTCCTTGTTCAGCTTGTCGAGCAAGGTGAGAATTTCCCGCGTGGTGACCGAGTCGAGGTTGCCGGTCGGTTCGTCGGCGAGAATGTAGCGCGGGTTGTTGACCAGGCTGCGGGCAATGCCGGCGCGCTGTTGCTGACCGCCGGAAAGCTGCGGCGGCCGATGATCCATGCGGTGGCCGAGGCCGACGAGTTCGGCAAGATCTTTGCAGCGGGCGCGGCTTTCGGGGGTGATCTGGCCTTGATAGTACAGCGGCACCTCGATGTTTTCCTGCACCGTGAGCTGGGCGATCAGGTTGTAGGATTGGAAAACGAAGCCGAGGCGCGAAGCGCGGGTGGCGGCGAGGGAATCGTCGTCGAGATGCGCGACGTTGGCGCCACCGAGGTAGAAGTTGCCGCCGGTCGGCAGATCGAGGCAGCCGAGGATGTTCAGCAGCGTACTTTTGCCCGAGCCGGAGGGGCCCATGATGGCGACGTAATCGCCCTCGGGCACTTCGAGGTCGATGCCCTTGAGCACGAGGACCGATTCCTGGCCGAGGAAATAGGCCTTCTCCATCTTCTCCAGCTTGAGCGCGAGCCGGGGCTGGGAGCCGGCCGGCTGATTGCCGGACGGGACCAACTCGGCCGATTCCGGCGAGGGCGTCGCCGGACGAGGAAACTCATCGGGCGGCGCATCCGCGGAACCGGACGCAAAAGGCAGCATGGGAGCGGCTTCGAGGCTCAAGCGGGAAGGAGCGGAAAATTACGTGCCGGTGCCGGTGGACGCAGCGGCGACTTGAGTCGTGCTGGAAGGCGGCAGGGTGACGTAGTCTTCGTAATTCTGCGGGGCGAGGAAGACGTTCTCGCTGGGTGAGACGCCTTTTTTGATGACCACCGTCGAATCGTTGGCCGGTCCGAGTTCCACTTCGCGCGCTTCGATCGAGCCATTGTGATCCGGTACGAGGCAGAAGTGGCGGTCGTCGCGTTCGAGCACGGCCTGGAGCGGCACCTGCACCGCGTCTTCCATCGAGGCGACTTCGACGGCGACTTTCGCTGTCATGCCCGAGCGAAGCGAATCCGGCGGATTCTGGATTTCGATTTCGGCGGAGTACTCCTTCACCGTGCTGTAGGGGATCAGCGCGGGCAGGGGATATTCGCCGACGCTTTGGACAACGCCGTGCAGTTCACCATCCGGGAAGGCGTCGACCGAGATATTCACCTGCATGCCCTTCTTGACCTGGTCGATACGGGCTTCGTTGATCCGGGCGAGCACACGCATCTGCTTCGGATCGGGCAGGCGGACGAGAATCTGGCGTTCGCGGACGAGTTTGCCTTCGGCAATGATCGGGTCGCCATTGGCCGCGGCCGGGCCGTCGTTCGCATAGATCACCTGGCCGGCGGCCGGCGCGGTGATGGTGCACTTGGCGATGTAATCCTTGATCTTTTCCAGGCGCTCGACGTCGAGGTTGTGGGAGTTTTCCCGCGTGCGCAGACGCGCTTCGGAGGTTTCCACCGAGGCTTGGTACTGCTTGAGATTGCGGACCTTGGTGAAGTTGCGCAGCACCTCGAGTTTCGTGCGGACGACGGCCAGCGATTTGCGGGCTTTTTCCACGGCGAAACGATCGGCTTCGAGCTGCACTTCGGTCACGTAATTGCGCGCCGCGAGTTTCTGGCTATAGCGGAAGTATTCCTCCGCGCGGCGGAGATCTTCCTGGGAAACGAATTCGTCGCTCTCCAGGGCCTGCTCATCCTGGCGGAAAGGGCCGTTGATGTATTCGTTGAGCGAAAGCTTGGCGGAGTCGTAATCGGCCTGCGCCTCGACCACGGAAGCGCGGCTGGTATTGGAGGCGATCTGCTGCTGGTTCAGGTCGGCCTGGAGCAGGGAGTCGTCGAGCTTGATGAGGAAGTCGCCCTCCTTCACGTAGGTGCCTTCGGGGACGATCTCGATGATCGACACGCCGGCACTGCCGCGGGCGGCAACTTCGCAGCGCACCTCGGTGCTGCGGGAGCTCTGGACTTCGCCGCGTTCGAGCACTTCCTGCTTGAAAGGACCGCTGGTCACTTCGGCCATGAGCGGCTGACTGGCGGAACCACTATTCCAGGCGATCGGTGTCTTCCGCTTGGCGCGGAGGGTGAAGCTGGTGGCGAGGATCACCGCGAAGACAGAGCCCGCGATGATCCATTGGCGGCGCGAGAGTTTAGGGAGGCGGATTTTCATCGGGAAACGAGGTTGGAAGTGGCGGCAGGGGGAGCCGGTAAAGCAGAAGTGGTGCGCGGCGCTTCAGAAGTGCCGGTGCGGTGGGCGAGACGCTGGGTGAGCTGATCCTGGGTGAAGGGGCCGGGCTCGACCCAATGGCCATCGTGGTCGATCTCCATGAGCCCGAGTTCGTAGTCGAGAATCATGCGGAGGACCTCATTGCCGACCCAGAGGGAGACGAATTCATTCTGCGCGCTGAGCAGATCGCTCAAGGCGCTGACCAAGTCGCGGGCGGCAGTCGCGCCGATCTGGGGAGCGGCCTGGCCGGGCTTGGGCGGTTCGTCGAGGCGAAGCTGGGCGAGATCGACTTCGGACAGGGCGCTCTGGACGGCGACGCGGCGGATTTCGAAGTTGAGCTGGGCGAGATCCATCAAGCGCAGGGTATTGCGCAGGCTGGCGCTGACCCGGTCTTCGAAGAGCATGTAACTGCGGCGGGCGCGCTGGTAGCTGACGAGCGCTTCGCGGTAGTCGTTGCGCTCCTTCAGGCGGTCGAGCGGGGTGTCGAAGTGGATCGAGCCTTGCAGCGTCCCGGCATCATTGTCGAAGTGGGTGCCGGAGGTCTTGGTGGTCCCGAGGCTGCCATCGAGCTGGAGGTCGAGACCGCTCATGAGCGGGTTGGCGTTGTAGTCGATCTTGCGCCAGGCATCGACCAGTTCAGCGCGGGCATTCATCCAGTCGAGCCGGTTGGCTTTGGCCACGTCCATGGCGCGGCGTTCGTCGAGCTGGATCGGAGGCAAGGTGATCGATTCGATGCGGCTGCTGGCGTGATCGAGCGTGAGCTGGAGCACGTAGCCGGAAAGGCTGGAGGCCAGCACACTCGCTTTCGTGCGTACCTGGTCGAGTTCCAGCGAAGCCATGTCGCGCTCGAGACCGGCGAGGTCGGTGAAGATGGTTTCGACGTTCTTTTGCAGCGTGGCGAGGTTTTGATCGGCCTGCACCGCTTTGCCCCGGAGCATCTTCGGATCGAGCCGGGCAGGATTGATGCTGGTCGATTCCAGATCCTTGCGCTGGCGCAGTCGGTTGAACTGCGCTTCGCGGGCGGGCACCGTTTCGCTAAACGTGACGACGTCCTTGCGGGCGGCGGCAAAGCGGGTGTTGAAGCTCGGCTGGAGTTTGCGCAGGCCTTCGAGGCAGGCGCGGATCGTGTCGGCGGTGGCCGGATTGTCGCGGTCGTTGAGCTGCCCGGAGAAGACGTTCACCCGGTTTTGCAGATCCGTGGTAGCGGGATCGAAAACGGTGAAGCGGTCGAGCAGGGCATCGCGGATGGCGAGGGGCAGATTCGGCGGCAGGCCGATGTCCGTCTTGAAGGTATCGACCCGGGTGTCGTAGGCTGCGCGGGCGCTGAGCAGGGAGCTCTGTGAGCTTTGCAGCGCGATGCGGGCTTGCAGCACCTGGAGCAGGCTGGAAGCGCGGCCGGCGTTGAAGGCGGCTTCGAGCTGATCGAGGCTCGATTGCAGGCCGGCGACGTTGCTTTCCTGGTTGCGGATGCGTTGCTGATCTTCGAGCAGCGCGAGGTAGCCCGAAGCCCGAGGCACCACCGCCAGGCCCGAGGGCGAACCGGCGAGCAGCGCAGGCGCTTCGCTGAGCGAGTTTTCACTGCGGGCGGGGCCATTGGTAGCGTCGCGGCCGGCGACCACATCGAGGTAAAAGCCCTGCTGGTACTGCTCCATCCGGCGCACGTTGCCGAGCAGGTGGCGTTCGGATTGGGTCAGGGCCTCAAGGGTGTAAGCCCGGCCGCCGTAACGCATCAGCGGCTGAATGATGCTGAAATTGAGAAGCGAGGTCGCGGTGCGGAGCTTCGGTTTATCGAAGTCCCAGACGATGGTGTTGGCCACCCGGGCGACCAGTTCGGTGCCCCAGCCGGTGAGCAGGCTGATCCCGCCGGTGCTGTCGAGCATCCCATTGCTCTTGGGCCGGTTGCCGGGTTTGCGGTTGAGCCCGAATTCATTGCGGGAAGCCGTAGTGCCGAGATCGAGGTGCGGGGCGAATTCGTAGCGCTCTTCGCTCAGATCGAGCGCGGTCAGGTAAAGCTCTTCGCGGGCTTTCTGGAAATCGCGGGAATTGCGCGCAGCGACTTCCACGGCGTCGCGCCGGTTCAGGACCACGAGATTGTGGCCTTTGGTTTCGAAGGGGAGTGATTTGCGCCATTCCTCCTCCGGCTCAGCGCCGGGCTGGGCCGCGGCCGATTTCGGGCCCCCGGTCTTCATCAGCTCATGGGAAAGCGGATCGTCTTCTGGCATGGGCGGGTGATCCGGATTGCCGACATCGAACAACCGCGAGCTGGGATCACGCTGAAGCCCCCAGTCTTCGGTGGATGCATGGGTGCGATCCGCCTTCTGGCCGATGAGGTCGTAAGCTTCGCGATCTGCCTGGCGCCGGTACACGCTGCGAGCGCACCCGCCGCCGACCACGAGGGTCAGCACCAGGCAAAAAGAAGGAGTGATGATAGAGGAGAGCGGCTGGGGAAGTCGCATTTATTCATGGCAAAGACCCGCCAGAAGCCCACACCTTAGACTTTGTGGTGGTCTTCCTTACAAAGTACAAGGAATGGTGGCTGAAGAATTTTATCGCCCCGATGGGTCGTGGTCGCGGCAGCAAAGGCCCAACGATTCGGCAGGTGTGGTGGAAAGGAGGAGCTGCCAGTCTCGAAAAATGCCCCGTTTTCTCCTTGGCCTGCTCCTTCTCACGACCGCCATCCACGCAGCTGAAACCCGCACTGAAGTCTACAAGACGATCGGCGGGACGAAGCTGGAAATGGTCATTCAGCTGCCGGATGGGTGGAAGGCGGAGGATCAGCGGCCGGCGATTGTTTTCTTTTTCGGGGGTGGGTGGACGAATGGGACGGTCGGGCAGTTTGAAAATCAGGCGCGGTATCTGGCGTCGAGGGGGATGGTGGCGATGTGTGCGGACTATCGGGTGAAGAGCCGGCAGGAGGTAAAACCGGTCTCCTGTGTGGCGGATGCGAAGTCGGCGGTCCGCTGGGTGCGGGCGAATGCGGCGAGGCTGGGGGTCGATCCGCAGCGTGTTGCGGCGGGTGGAGGGAGTGCGGGAGGGCATCTCGCGGCGGCGGTAGCGACCTTGCCGGGGCTGGACGATCCGGCGGATGATCGTGCGGTGAGTTGTGTGCCGGATGCGTTGGTGTTGTTTAATCCCGCGCTGGTCCTGGCGCCGACCGAGGGAGTGACGCTGGAGGGGTTCGAAGCGAAGGTCAGCCGGGAGCGGTTTGGCTGCGAACCGGAGGCGATTTCACCGATTCACCATGTGAAAGCGGGGTTGCCGCCGGCGATCATCTTTCACGGCAAGGCGGATAAGACGGTGCCGTACGCTTCCGCCGAACTTTTTACGAACCGGATGACGAAGGCGGGGAACCGCTGTGAACTCGTCGGCTTCGAAGGCCAAGGACACGGCTTTTTCAATTTCGGCCGGGGCGGCAGCAATGAAAACGCCTTCGCCACGCTGAAAGCGGCGGACCAGTTTCTCGTCAGCCTGGGGTGGCTGAGCGGGGTGGCGGAAGTAGATCGCTACTTTTCCGCGTTTCCTCCCGCCCAAGCTCGGAAAAAATAGCATTGGCCGGCCACGCCCGCGGGAGCGGCTGGATCAGTCGGTCGGCTGGTCTTCCTTGGGCGATCCGTTGGTCGTGCTGATACTGAGTCGAGCGAAGAGGGTATCCACGAATTCCCGGGTGGAATTCCGGAATTTGGCGTGAAAGGTGTCAGCTAGGTCGCCCTTTTCCGGTACCCGGACAAAACAGACGTGAAATGGAATGGATCGGCCCGCTTGGGTGATCGTTTCGCTGAAAATACCTCGGTTCGCCTCGAGTCCGCGCGATGCCCAACGGGATTCGCGGATCGGGTAGATGAATCCACAGCCGGCGACGGGGTGCCGATTCGAAACCTGGCCGAGGTAGGTATGAAGCTGGAACAAGTCTTCGCGGCTGACGCCACGGTGAAAGTCGAATGCTTTGTATTTCACATCGAAAAGGAACGTCGCACCGTTCCTTTCGAATACGAGGTCGGGAATGAGATTGCGGCGGGTGGAGGGTAGTCCGGTCGGGATGCTCCACGCGCGATTGTTTTTTGCCTGGAGGATCGCTCCGTGCCGTTTGAGCAGCTTTCGCACAAAGTACTCGAACAGCATGGAGACATCGAAGAAGAAGGCGCTCGCTGTGGACCGCCCGCCGAAATCAGAAAATTGATTTCGGAGGATCTGCTTCGAGAGGGTAAGGACTGGATTGTAGTCTGCGTAGTAGGGGTTGCGCACCGGCGTGGTGGCCAGCAATTCCTGCAGCGAGCTGCGGTGCCCGTGAGTGGCGATCTGAAACACCTGATTTAACGTGTGTGAACTCCGCACGAAGGTGTGGGAATCGAGGTGTTGGAGGGTTCGCGCGATGAGCCGGGTGGCTGGGTTGTCGAAGCTATGCTCCCGGTAGCTGCAGCGATAGCGCGCCTGGTCGCGGTTTAAAAAATAGTCCACCGGGTCGATGCGGCCGCGCACTTGGGATAGGACTTCGCACCGGGTGGCGTAGGCTTTGGGTAGACCCAGGCGGAACGCTCTCTTGAGCTTGATGAGCCAGAGATAGATCAGCAGCCAATCATAACCGCCTTCGGTCGCGTTTCCGTGTTCGGGAAGCTCCATGAAGCCATCGGCGTCGGCGATAATGTATTTCAAAAATTCATCGCCGAAGCGCGAGGAGACCCGCAAGGTTTGGCCGTCTATTTTGACGCACCCGATGAGGTTGCCGGTGCGCAGGGTAAAGTTGAGCGGCCCGGAGCCAGCCAAGGTGATGAAGGCGTCCTCGGTATTGTGTTCGTATTCCGCTTCCGGTCCGTGCAGGACGACTTTGCCCCGAGTGGTATCCAATGCCGCGGCGTACTGCAAGACGGGCCAAGCTGCTCGCGGTTTATTCCCCTCGTAAATTTTGATCGAAGAATCATTCCAGCCGACTTGGAAATTTCCGTTTCGCGCGGAGTGAACGGTATTGTCGACAAACGTTCCGTTGCTGAGGAGATCAGCCAGCCGAGTCATCGGATACCGAAGGCCTGCGCGAGTTCTGGAATGAGCGTGTCTGCGCGTCCGGAGCCGCGCAGATATTCTTCAATCAGCGGACGAAGGGAGTCCTCCCAAATTTTCTTGCGGACGTCGCGCTGGGGCAGGGTGGATGGGTAGCGCAGGTTCATCAGGTAGGCGTGGCCGATCTGATAGTCGGCGCCGAGAAGCTCTTCCTCTTTGATTCGGGTATTGAGCTGGGCCAGGTTGTCGGCGAGTCCCGCCCATGGGTTCGATCGGTTACCCGATTCCTGATCGCGCTGCTCGAGATGCAGCCGCAAGCTGTCGAGGTCGGGGTCGGTTCGTTCCCAGCGGAAACGGCGGCGCAGGGCCAGGTCGAAGCTTTCCACGCTCCGGTCGATGGTGTTCATCGTGCCGATCAGATAGACATTATGCGGAATGAAGAACTTGTATTCGCCGTCCGAGTTCAGCATGCCGGTCTGATCGGTATTCAATCGAGCGTATTGCGTGGAAATGGCTTCTTTGGCGCCGCGATACTCGATGGCGATCATGATTTCGCCGAGCACCCGCGAGAGTTCCGCTCGATTGATCTCATCGATGATAAAGAAAAACGGTGGGACGACATCGGCGATCCTTTCCGAATCCTCCAATTCTTCGAACCCCTGCCATGCAGGGCCTTTCAAAAGCGACCCCAGATAGGGCTTTAGTTGTCCTGCAGTTAAGTGCGCCCAGTCCTGGTCAAAATTCGGTTCTGCTTTTTGGACGTGGTGGACCTCTATCTCCCAAGTTCCAGCCTTTCGGCAGAATTCCTTGAAGATGCCATTTTGGAGGGTGAGCTGAGCTTGAGTGCCAACGAGGATTGGGCGCAGACCTTCGATGAAATCTTCATAACCATAGGATGGATGAAACTGGACGACCTCAATGCAGTTCTTGTGGGTCAGGTACGGGGCGATATTTGGGTATTTTTCCCGCCAGATGGCAAAGAGCAGCTGGGTGTCCCGCTTGGCGGCATAGGTTTTGCCAGTGCCTGGGGCGCCGTATCTGATGACTTGTTTTTTGAGGCTGAACGGATTCGAGATGTTCTCAAAAAGATACCACACGAACATGCTCAGCAGTGGTTCGCTGGTTTCCCCCTTGGCCAAATCTTCCGCGAACTCCTGCCTCAGAAAGTCCATCACCTGAACGTTTCGGTCATACCAACCGGCGCTGGGAGCGGGATGAATTTCGATCACGCCTTCTTTCACCAGCCAGCGATAGACCGTGTCGAAATTTTGCTGATTGACGGTACTGGACACCCGGGTGGTGCATGCGGCCAGCGTCCGATTGATCAGCAAAGGGTTTCCATTTGCTCCACATTTCCGGCGCGTGGCTTCCCAAGCTTCCCAGTAATTGGAAAAACTCTCCCGGTCCGGGGTTTTGATCAACCTTTGCAAGGCTTCGATAAATCGAGGCTCCTCGATGAAGAGCTTGAAGTTTTCGTCACTCAAGACGGACTGGCCCCGGGAGGAAATACCGTTGGCCTTTTCGTAGAGCAGCCGTTTGGCGAAAGCGCGCCACGGATCACCTTCCAAGGCAAAGCTCGTATCGGTATAGGTCGCGGGATCCTGGAGGTTCGTGCTCCAAAGCGCCTTGCGGATCTGGGCGACTTCGCCGGTAAATTCGGTGTAATCGTCATGCCAACCCCGATCGACTCTGGCCGCATTGTTGGTGATGAGATAGGTATAGTGATTTCTGATCGGCGACATTTTGGGTGAGTTCGGGCTGGAAACAGGGGCCGCCTGACGGGGAAGGCAGGCCATCCAATTTGAGCAGCCTTTGGAAACGCCTGCGCCGTTGTCAAGGTTCCCCCCAAACTGAAGAATGAAGAAGCGGAACGGCCCGTCGCGATGGCGCAAGCAGGATGGTATTAGAGCTTGGGGTCAGGGGAATTAGGGATTTATTGCCTGCCGTTCAGGAGGGGTTGACAGGTATGCTGTAATCGATTCGTGCGCCAATCCCTGTTGCTCCTCGCAGCGTTTACTGTTGCTGCGTTTCTGACCGGCTGTTCTTCGACTTCCAGCCGGCTGGGGACTTCCGCGGCCGTGGCCGGGCGCCCAGCGCCCGGGGGAATCAATCTCCAGCAGATGATCGTGCCGCCGGGGAAATACGGGCGGCATAAGGAATTTCCGCTGCGGGCGACTTACATCACGATTCACAGCACGGACAATCGCGGGGCGACGGCGCTGCAGCATGCAAAGGGGATGGCGGCGGGGAATTTTCGGGGCCGGTCGAAGTGGAATCGGACGGGGTACATGACCTGGCATTTCACCGTGGACGATGTGCAGGCGATCCAGTCGCTGCCGCTGAATATCCAGGGCGAGCACGCGGATCACGAAGGGCCGGGAAATACCACCAGCATCGGCATCGAGATTTGCGAATTTGGCAGCCGGGCCCGTCAAGACGCGGCGATCGACCGGGCGGCGCGGCTGACGGCGTATGTGATGCGGCAGCAGCATATCGCGCTCGACCATGTGGTGCCGCACTATCACTGGCCGCAGAAACACTTTCACAACAATCAGAAAAACTGCCCGCGGATCCTTTTGGATGGTGGCCGCCCGGGCCCACGCTGGGAGGCGTTTCTGCGCAAGGTGCGCGGCTACGCTTCTTGAAAGACGCTCAAATGTCGCAAGTTCCCAGTTGCGGATTACCTCAGTCGTGGCAAAACCGGGCGCCCATGTCCGATAAGTCCTTACTTTCCACCAAACCCATCGATCCGAAGGATCGTTTGATCTTCGCGCTCGACGTGCCGACGGTCGCCGACGCGCAGGCTTGGGTGGATCGGCTGGGGGATGAAGTGACCTTCTACAAGATCGGGCTCGAGCTCTTCACGAGCGGCGGCTACTTCGAGCTGCTGGAGACGCTGCAGGCCCGGGGGAAGAAGGTCTTCGCGGACCTGAAATTTTTCGATATCCCGGCCACGGTTCGCGCCGCGGTGGCCAATCTCGCCAAGACGGGGGCGTACTGCTGCACGGTGCACGGTTCGTTTTCGATCTACAGGGAAGCGGTCAACGCCAAGGGCGACATGAAGCTGCTGGCGGTGACGGTACTGACGAGCCTCGATGCCGGCGATCTTTCCGAGCTGGGTTTTGAAGGCGAAGTGGAAGACTTGGTGATCGCCCGGGCGCACAAGGCATTTGCAGCGGGTTGCGATGGGGTGATTTCCAGCGGCCTCGAAGCGGCGCGGTTGCGCCGGGAGCTGGGTCCGGATCTAACGATCATCACGCCGGGCATTCGCGCTGCGGATGAGAAGGGGAAGGATGATCAGAAGCGGACCCTGACCCTGGAGCAGGCTTTCCTGAATGGTGCTGATCACGTGGTGGTCGGCCGGCCGATCCGTCTCTCGACCGATCCGCGGGCGACGGCGGCGACGATGCAGGCGAAGATCGCCGAGCTCTTCAGCTGACACGAACGGGGCTTGTCGCTTCGTGCACCCGGCCCTTAGGGTGGGTGTCCCATGAGTGAACCCGTAACTGTGTACGCGCACCCGGAAGCGCTGGTCAGCACCGAGTGGCTGGCGGCTCAGCTGAGCGATGGCGCCGGCGATTTCCGCCTCGTCGAGAGCAACGAAGACATCCTCCTTTACGATACCGGCCATATTCCCGGCGCGGTCCACATCGACTGGCGGGCGGACCTGCAGGACGAACTGATTCGCGACTACATTTCGCCGGAGGCTTTTGCGGCGGTGTGCGCGAAGAACGGGATCACGCCGGAGACCACGGTGATTTTCTACGGCGATAAATCCAACTGGTGGGCCTGCTACGCGCTCTGGGCGTTCCGGCTTTTCGGGCATACCAGGGTGAAGATTCTCAATGGCGGCCGGGATAAATGGACGCAGGAGGGGCGGCCGTTGACCAAGGAAAAGCCGAAGTTTCCCGCGACGAACTACCCGGTGCCGGCACGCCGGCACGACGCTGAAATTCGCGCCTTCTTCGACGACACGCTGGCGCATTCGCAGGCGAAGAAGCCCTTGGTGGATGTGCGTTCGCCGGAGGAATTTAGCGGCGAAAAGACGCACATGCCTGAGTACCCGCAGGAAGGGGTACTCCGGGGAGGGCACATTCCCGGCGCGAAGAGCGTGCCGTGGAAAAAAGCGGTCAATGCGGACGGGACCTTCAAGACGGCGGGCGAATTGGCCGAAATTTATACCCAGGGGTGCGGGCTCCGGGCGGGAGAAGACATCATCGCCTACTGCCGGATTGGTGAGCGCTCGAGCCATACGTGGTTCGTGCTGACTTATCTGCTCGGGTATGAGCAGGTCCGGAATTACGATGGTTCCTGGACGGAGTGGGGGAATCGCGTACGGGCGCCCATTGAGCGCTAAGATTCGTGTTTCACGCAGAGGGCTGCGTAAAACACGAACTGTTGCCTCGCGTGTTGCCGCAGGGCCGCCTCTGTGTATCCCAATGGCGTGACTTACCCGGCCAAACTTCAAGCCATCATCGATCTGTTTGTCTCGCTGCCGGAGGAGGAAAAGCGCGAGAACCTGATCGCCTATGCGGAGCAGGCTGGGAAACACGAACCCAAGCCGGGCGAGACTTTCGAGCTGGAAGATGTGCGCAAGGATGAGGAGTGCACCGACACCGTGGGGGTCTATTTGCACGTCACGCCGGAACGTCGGGTGAGCTTCAAAGTGACCCTCGGAGAGAAGGTGCAGACCCTGACCAAGTCCATGGCCTCGATCCTCTGCCGGGGGCTCGATGGGTGTTTTTTGGAAGAAATCCTTGATTTACCCAGTGATTTCGTGCCTCAGATTGTGGGAGGTCACCTCGTGCGAATCCGTTCGCAGACTGTCTATTACGTACTGACCCGGATGAAAACCGCCTGCAAGATTTATCGGGACCGGCTTCGAGCCGAGGTTTGACCGTCGTTTCCTCCCGCTCTGATGTCCGCCATCCAGAACCCCGACCTCGCGATCGACCTTGGCACTGCCATGGCCCGGGTCGGCATCGAGAAAGCGACCGGTTTCGCCGAAGCGCCAGCACGGATCGGGGCTACTTCGGCGATCAATGCCGGGGCGGTGGTGGAGATCGAAATCGCTTCGGAGATTCTGCGTCATCTCTTCCGGCGCTTTCAGCGCTTTGGTTGGCGAGGTGCCCGGGCGCTGGCTTGCGCGCCGACGGATGCGACGGATGAAGAGGTGACAGCGCTGGAAATTGCGGTCCGTGGGGCGGGGGTGGATGAAGTCTTTGTCGTGCCGGAACCGCTCGCGGCGGCCATCGGGGCGGGCGCGGATGTCGGCTCGGATCGCGCTTCGATGGTGATCGATTTTGGCGAAGGCGTGACCGATTGCGCGGTGCTGGCTTCGGGCTACATCGAGGCTTCGGTGGCGGTGCGCGGTGGCTGCGGCGCACTGCGCGCCGGGGTGATCGACGCGGTGAAACGCGAAACTGGTTTTCTCTTGGGCGAAACGGAAGCCGAGCGGGTGATCCGCCATGTGGGCTTGTGTCCGCCGGGCCGATCGCTGGCCGGTGGAGTGGTCGTGGCGAGCGCCTTGGGGATGGACTCCAGCTTGCCGCGGCGGCAGCCGATTCCGTCGAGCGTCATCGCCGATGCGATCGAATCCGGCGTAGCGGGAGTGCTCGATGCGACGGCGGCGTTTGTCGCAAATCTCGACAAGTGCCGGTTGGCGGAGGTTTTTGAATCCGGCGTGATTTTCACCGGTGGTGGCGCGCTGATTCCGGGGATGTCGGCGCGGTTTGGGGAACGCCTCGGTTTGCCCATGACGGTGGCGTCGTCGCCGCTCGAGTCCGTGATTCGGGGCGCGCGGGATATGCTGGCGGTGGCCGCGCAGGCCAACGTTTGGCGGAGGGCGTAGGCTCCGCCGTCAGCGTTGGAGTAGTTTAAATGAAGGGTAGCCGGGGTGGCGGGATGCTGGGTGGAGCAAGCGACTCGCGCCGCGAATACCCTGAAACCGGGGCTGCAAGACCCGCGTTTTCTCAGGAAAATTCGTCTTTCATCTCCTGTTCGGCGAGTCGCCGAACAGCGCACCCGAGTCGGGTGCTCGACCCGGATTTTCTCTGGCCGATCGCCTTCGAGAGAATGGCTGCGGTACTATTTAAACCGTCCTAATCTTCGAGTTCGTCGTCCGGTTCGAGGTGGACGAGCACTTCATTGATCGCCGGGTGGGCTTCGCGGATGGCGTCGCGCACGGCGTGAGCGATGCGATGGCCTTCACGGACACTCATCTCCGGATCGACTCCGACGTGCAGGTCGACGAAATATTCGAGGCCGCTCTTGCGGATCAGGCAGCGATCGAGAGCGGTGACGCCGGGCACGGCGGCGGCGATGGCGCGCACGTTTTCCTGCATTTCCGGGGCCGGGGCGGGGTCCATCACGTCATGCAGCGCTTTGCGCAGGAGGTGCCAGCCGTTGTAGCCGATGAGAACACAGGCGAAGAGCGCGGCCCAATCGTCGGCGGGCTCCCAACCGGGGCCACCGATCAAGGCGATGCTGATCCCGATGAAAGCCGCGATGGAGGTAATGGCGTCGCTGCGATGATGCCACGCATCCGTCTCCACCGCGCCGCTATCGATCTCCTGGCCGGCGGCGAGGACCTTGCGAAAGAGGACTTCTTTCACCACGACGACCAGCACGAGCACGGCCAGGGTAAAAGGTGCGGGCGCATGGTGCGGAGTGAGAATCTCGCGCACACTTTGTACGGCCAGCCCGATGGCGGCCCCGAGCACGACGAGCGAGACGATGATCGCCGCGACCGGCTCCGCCTTGCCGTGGCCGTAGGGGTGATCCGCGTCCGGCGGTTCCGCGGCGACTTTCAGGCCAAACCAGATGGCGAGGGATCCAAAGATATCGAGCGATGATTCGATACCATCGGCGATCAGTGCGTAGGTATTGCCGATCACGCCGGCTGTGATTTTGCCGATGGCGAGCAGGGCATTCACGACGATCCCGAGCAAGGCAAAGCGCGCTCCGGTCGCGAGGCGGCGGGACGTGGAATCGACGGTGGTGGGCGTAGCGGGCATCGAGGCCGCGAACCTTGGGCCAAGTTCACGCGGCGTCGACCGTTGAAATCGCTCTTTTTCCGCGAGTTGTGTACGCCTCGAGGTCGGTTGAATCGGGCGTTTTTTCGATAGTTGCCGGAATGCGGGATGCTCTGGATGGCGGCGAGTTTGTGCGTATGAAACCTCCCACCTCAGTGAATCCCTCCCGGCCGAATCCGAAACCGCCCTCAATTTGGACCCGGATCGGGATCGGGCTGGTGATTCTGTTGTGCTTCGCCTTTCTGACCGGCGGGGTCTTTTTGCTCTTCGTTCTGGGATCAATGGGGTCAGGACCGCACGATGCGATCTACTGGGGAGTGCGCGTGATCGTGAGCGCCGTACTCACTGGGGGGCTGGTGCTGATTTTTGGGGCGTACCTGTCCAGCAAGAGTCCGGGTCCTGTGCTGTCGTGCTGTGAATGTTGTGGGATGGCTCGGTCCACGATGCAGATCGGGATGAACCAGGTCGTCGGCAAGATCGTGATCATGTCGCTCAAGTCGATGAACGGCCTTTACTGCAAAAAGTGCATCGATCAGGTGTTCCGGAAATTCACGCTGACCACTCTCCTTGCCGGTTGGTGGCACCCCTTTGGGGTGTTATTCACGCCGATGGTCCTCATCTACAATACGGGCGGGTACCTTCGCAGCCGTTTCGTGCTGCAGGAAGAGGGGCCCGAACGTGAGCTGCCGACTCCGCCCGGTCACGCCCGGCGGAGCGAGTCGCGTCGCGATAAGCGTGCACCGGTGCCGCCTCCGTTGCCGTCTCAACGAACCTCGGATCTTCGATAGGGGACGGTATCCCGCGCATTGGCGGCGGCGCATGCGATACGTTCTTTGTCATGCTCCTGCGCAAACTCATCCTCGGAGTCCTTTGGCAATGGGCGCTTCAGTTCGCGCTGCTATTTCTGCCAGCGGGCACTCTGCATTGGTGGCAGGGGTGGGTGCTTTTCGGGGTGATCGTAGTCGCGACGGTGGCGACGTGTGTCGATTTGTATCGGCATCATCCAGCGATCCTGGCGGAACGGCTCAAACCGGTGCTGCAAAAAGGGCAGCCGCTGGTCGACAAGATCGTGTTGCCGATCATCCTCGTCGTTTTCTGCGGCTGGCTGATTTTCATTCCGCTCGATGTGTTCCGCTTTGGGCTGCTGCTCGGGGCGCCGCCGGTGGCTCTCGCCTGGCTCGGGCTCGCGCTGTTTAACGTCGGCTGGTGGATCGTCTGGCGCACGATGAAGGCGAATGCGTTTGCGGCGCCGGTGATTCGGCATCAGGCCGAGCGCAAGCACCAGGTCATCGATACCGGAGTGTATGCCGTGGTGCGGCACCCGATGTATGCGGGAGCCCTGCTGTTTTTCTTCGGACAGGCGCTTTGGTTGGGATCGATCGCGGCTACGTTGGCTGCTCTCATTCCTGCGGTGTTTCTCGCGATTCGGAGTACGATCGAAGAGCGTTTTCTCCGGCGGGAATTGCCGGGGTACGAAGACTACACGCGCCGGGTGCGTTACCGATTGATACCAGGGATCTGGTAGCCCCAGGGGGGAGGGGGAGCCGAAAAAAAGTGACGCCGCCGGGCTCTCGGGTGCCACGACGGCGTCTTATGGATGAATTGCGAAATGGAGGGGGCGCGGTGCTTACGGAGTGACCGGCTTTTCGGTGAGCTGGAACTCACCGGTGACGGCGCGGCCGAAGACCAAGCCACGGGCGACGTTTTGCTTTTGCAGGACGACGCCCTCGAGTTTGGCTTTCAGGGAATCGCCGGTCTGGACCGAGCCGAAAGCCAGACCGACGCCGCGGTTGAACTGGAGCCGGACGCTGTCATCGCCCGTGATGGTGAATTTGTTTTTGTCGCTCAAGGTGCCTTCAGCGGTGATGTCGGCGGGCAGTTCGCTGAGGCTGACCGTCAGCACGCCAGCGCCGGCCGCGGCGGAGAAATCGAGCGTCGCGTCAGATCCGTGGTGTTCGTAGCGGGAACCTTCGAGGGTCAGCGCGGTGTCGAAAGCCTGAGCATTGTAGCGCCCGTTGGTCCGAGCGGGTTTGAACCAGTCCACGGTGCCGGTCACGTCGGCCGTTGCGGAGGGGTCGCTGGTGAATTGCAGGGTGCCGGTGAGCGCGCCATTCTTACCGATGCGGCGCCAAAAACGGGCGGAGCCGTCTTCGGCGATGGCAGTCATCAGCGGCAGCACGCTGCGGTCGGCCATTTTCGGGTCGATCTTCAGTTTGCCGTTTGGGAGGACAAACATGCGCGCGATGCCGGCCACGGGCTCGGCGGGCGAAGCCGCGGGATCGCCCTCGGTGACCGTGGTGGAAGCACCGCCGCCCCCGGAGGTGCCCAGAAGGCCGGTGAAAACGGCGGTGTAGCGGCCTTTGGCCGGGACGTTGGGCCCGGTGGGACGCTTCACCAGCACGGGGGCGGTGAAATTGACGGTGGAGCCATTGACCGTGAGCGTGCCCTCGGCGCGGGTGAGTTCGCCGGTGCCGCTGATCAGCGTGAAGCCGACCGCATGAGCGTCGGTCTTGCCAGATTTCAGGATAAACGCCTGGGTGGACGAATCGATCGTCCCGCGCAGGACGGTGGTCTCCGCGCCGATTTTGAGGTTCACCGAAACGGCGTCCTTCTTCGAAACAACGATGGAAATGCAGCCGGAGTCGGCAAAAGCTGCCCCGTCCACCAAACCGAAAAACAGTTCACCGCCGCCTTTTCCTTTGCCGTGGCCGTGGTCATCGCCCGGGGTGGCGACGGCGAGGTGGGATACCCCGGTGACCACCAAGGCGGTGCAGCTGAGTCGAAGGAGGGAACGGAGATGATTTTGAGGGGTCATCGGTTTTGAGGGATATCAACCTTGAGAGCAAAATTCGCGCTATGGAGATTATAAAAATCGCAAATCTCATATGCGAGAGAATGCATCCCGGGAAAGGCGGGCGGGTCTTCCTCCGGTGATGACCCTGTAGCCCTACCCGCCGGTCCGGAGGGTCTGGTTGAAAAACTCGAGCGTGCGGGTCCAGGCGAGTTTGGCCGCTGCTTCGTCGTAGCGCGGGGTGGTGTCGTTGTGGAAGCCGTGGTTGGCGCTCGGATAGATATGCGCGGTGTAGCGCGTGCCGGCCTGCTTGAGGGCGGCTTCGTAGGCGGGCCAGCCGTCGGTGATCTTTTTGTCCAGCTCGGCGTAGTGGAAGAGAAGGGCGGCTTTGATCTTCGGCACGTCCTCGGCGGCGGGTTGACGGCCGTAGAAGGGGACGGCGGCGACAATGGTTTCCGGGATGCGGACGGCGAGGGTATTGGCCATGCCGCCGCCGAAGCAGAAACCGACCACGCCGACCTTGCCCGTACAGGCGGCATTTTGCTGGAGCCATTGGGCGGCGGCGATGAAGTCCTGGGTCATTTCCTCGGGCTGGCGTTTCGCTTGCAGCTCGCGGCCTTTGTCATCATCGCCGGGATAACCTCCGAGGGGAAACAGGGCGTCGGGGGCGAAGGCAAGGAAACCGGCGACCGCGAGCCGCCGGGTGACGTCCTCGATATACGGATTCAGGCCCCGGTTTTCGTGGACGACGAGCACGCCGGGAAGCTTGGCTTTGGCCTCGGCGGGTTTGGCGAGGTAACCGCGCATTTTACCCGCGCCCTTGGGCGAGGAATACTCGGCGTATTCCGTGGTGATCCGGGCGTCGTCCTTCGGGACCTGCTGGGCGAAGGCGTAATTCGGCGTCAGCGCTTCGAGGAGGCCGGTGACAGTGAGGCCGCCGATGGCGAAACGGGCGGCGCGGTCGAAGAAAGTGCGGCGATCCACGCGGCCGTGGGCGTAGTCGTCGTAGAGGTCGAGGAGTTCCTGGTCGAATTCGGAGGAGGTCTGGCGCTTCATGGCTGGGCTCTCTTAGCGCGGTGTGCCAGAGTAGGAAGTCACCCAGGGGCGAATGCTGAGCAGGAGGATGTGGGGCTTCTAGACGTAGGGGGTGCCTTTGAGCGCGGCGGTGATTCCGCGCAGGCCGAGATTCAGGACTTCGAGGAAGGCGTCGTGGATCTTCTGGGCTTTGGCGCCGATGCGGAGCTGGCGATAGGCTTCCACACTGCCGACGTGCCAGGCCGAGATAAACATCGCTGCGGCAAGATGAGCGGGCGGGTCGTACTTGGGCCGGCTGAGGGTGGCCGCCATCATTTCGGCAAGGTCGCGGATGAATTCGTCGCGCATCTCCCGGGCACGGGCAGTAAGGGCCGGACTCGCGCTGACGGTGCCCCAAAACTGGGCGGTGCCGGCATTGAATTTGGCGAAAGGATGCCTGGCTTCCACGAGGCGGCGAGCGAGGCCGCCGAGAGTCGCGACGGGCGGCTCACCGTGTGGGCGTTCGGCCAGGGCGGTACGGGCAAGCTCGCGGCCTTCCTCCTCCCGGTCGAAGAAGAGGTCTTCCTTGCGTGGGAAATAGTTGAAGACCGTCATCTTCGCGACGTTGGCGGCCTCAGCGATTTCCGCGACGGTCACGTAATCGAAACCGCGCTCCATGAACAGCTGCGTGGCGATCTGCGAAAGGGCCGCGCGGGTCGCTTCTTTCTTGCGTTCGCGCAGACCGTCTTTTTTGGGCATCGCAAATTTTAGACCGGGGAAAAATTGATGTCCAGCGAGCAGGGTGGAGGAGGGGTCCGGGGAATGATGTTAAATGTAGACCGAGAAAAAACTTGTACTTGGTACATAAATAAAGGAAGGTATGTTCCATGTCTGAAACTACGGATGTTGTCATCGTGGGCGCCGGGCCCACGGGTTTGCTGCTCGCTATCGAACTGGTCCTCGGGGGAGCCCGCGTGGTAGTGGTGGAACGGCTGATGGAGCGCGATTTGACGGTGAAGGCTGGGGCGATGGGCGCGCTCGCTGGGGAAGCGCTTGAGCGCCGTGGCTTGCGCGCCACGATTGCGGCGGAGGAACAGCGCGGGCGCAGTGCAATGACGGCGATGGCGAAAATGCCGAATGCCAGTTTTTCTGCGCCTTTGCCGTGGCAAAAGATCGGAGGGCATTTCGCCGGGCTTTTCTTGATCGACCAGAGCCGGCAACGCGAGCCCGGGCGCCGGTTCCGCGGGGTGCGCCAGCAGGCGCTGGAGAAGATGCTCGTGGACCGCGCTCAGGAGCTGGGAATCGAGGTGCGCACCGGGGTCGAAGTGCAGGACTTTACGGAAAGCGCAGAAGGCGTCGAAGTCCGGGCGCAGGGCCCGGAAGGTGAACTCCGTTTTTCCTGCGCTTATCTGGTCGGGTGCGACGGTGGGCGCAGTGCGATTCGCAAACGCGCGGGTTTTGAATTTCCCGGAACGGATCCGACTTTGACGGGGCACCAGGCGATCGTGGAACTGGACTACCCGGATCGGCTTTTGCCCCTCGGCTGGCGCCGGACACCGCGTGGGATGATGGCCTACGGTCCGGTGCCGGGGCGCGTGATCACGGTGGAATTCGATGGCCCGCCCGCTGATCGCACCAGCCCGATCACGATGGAGGAAGTGGAGCGCAGCTTGCGCTGGGTGAGTGGAGCGGATGTGCGGATTCTCTCGATGGAATCAGCCACGCGGTTTACCGACCACGCGCGCCAGGTGACCAGCTATCGCCACGGTCGAATCCTGCTCGCGGGGGATGCCGCGCATGTGCATTCGCCATTCGGTGGGCAGGGACTGAATCTGGGCCTGCTCGATGCGGTGAATCTGGGCTGGAAACTCGCGGCGGTCGCGCGAGGACGGCAACCGGAGAGTCTGCTCGATACCTATACGGCCGAACGTCATCCTGTCGGAGCTCGGGTGCTCGCGAATACCCGGGCCCAAGTCGCTCTCATGCGCCCGGACGAGATGACCACGGCCTTACGCGAGATCGTCGCGGACTTGATGAGTCTGGAGGAAGGCACCCGCTTTTTTGGCGAGATGATGAGCGGCCTGACGGAGCGATATCCGTTGGGAGAAGGCCATGCGCAGCTCGGGCGTATTTGTGGAAATATCGCCATTCCGACAGAGGACGGTCCGGAAGACCTGACCACCCTGATGCTGGATGGCAACGCCCTGCTCATCGATGCCGGGGGCCAGGGAAGCCCGTTGAGGGAGATCGCGGCCGCGTGGTGGCCCCGGGTGCGCGTCGTGCGCGCCACCCAGGGCCCGTCGATGCTCCTGCGGCCCGATGCCTGTATCGCCTGGATTTCCGAGGAATCAGACGCCGCAGGATTGAAAGCGGCTCTGGAGCAATGGTTCGGCCTCCCGCTGGTGCCAGCAGGTTAGCGTTTTGGCTCGTTCACGGCGGGGAGTTGCGCGGTGAAGAGGATGTTCGGATTGTTGCCCAGCATGGTCTGCGGGAAGGCGCCGTTCCAATGTTCGGCGCGGGCTTTCTCGACGTCGAGCTGGCGCATTTGCAGGAGCATCGGGTTGCTGCCGGCGATGGCTTCGCTGATCAGGCGGATGCCTTCGCTTTCGGCCTTGGCTTTGGCGACGCTGGCCTGGGCTTCAGCTTCCGCTTCGGCGAGCCGGGCATCGCTGCGGCCCTTGGCTTCGAGGCGGTATTTTTCGGCGGTGGCTTTGGCCTCGAGTTCGATGCGGTCGTTCTCGCGTTGTTGAGCGCTGAACTTCGCTTCGGACACGACCTTGAGCTGCTGCGCGATCACGGTTTCATCGATGGCTTTCTGGATCGCGGCGTTTTCATAAGTCATGCCGCCAAACATGCCGACGGTGGTCACGGTGATGCCGCGCTGGGCGAAGAACGAGGTGATGTCCTTCTTCACGGCATCGGCGATTTCCTGCTTCTTCGCGCGCAGGAGATCGAGGGGGTACTTCGTAGCGATCTCGGCGGCGGTTTGCTGGATGCGCCCGCGCATTTCGCTATCCATGACGGTGGCGAGGCTGCCGCTGGGGTACCAATAGAGGAAGGTGGCCGCGTCCTTTTCATCGATGAACGCGGTGCAGGTGAAGCCCATGCTGAAGCCGACGCTATCGGCGCTTTCGATCCAGATGGCTTTGTCGCCGGCCTCGTGTTTGCCCTCGGCGGTCCACTCGCGGGTGAGCGGGGAGCGGTTCACTTTCACGAGACGCACGAGCGGGAGCCAGCGGCCGTCATTGCTGATGCGGCCTTCCTGGTTCCAACGATGCGTGATCTGGATGCGTTTGGCGGCGACTTTGCGCTCCTGCAGATAGTCCACACTTTCAAAGCGGGCCTGCTTGGCGCCATCGCCTTCGAGCGGGATGAGAAAGCCGGTTTCGCTGGTATCGATCTCGACGTACTCCGGCTTGTCGTAAGGTTTCATACAGCCACCGAGGGAGAGGCCGAGCGCCACGAGCGGGAGCACGCGGGTGACTCGGTGCGAGCGGTCCGTCTTCAAAGCTTGAAACAAGCGGCCCACATAGGGTGCGACCCACCAGGCCAGGGTAGCGATGATAGTCGCTTCCGCGAGGAAGATTGGCCATTGGTGCCACGCCTGCCAGGCGAGAAGATCGCGGTAGGCTGCGTCCCCGCCGTTGACCTGGGCGAGGGCATTTCTCATCGCGGGTTCGGGTTGGGCCAGGGCTAGCCAGGCGAGCTCGGTGAGGGACGCGGCAGTGATGAGGCCTGCAGCGAGCAGGCCCCGACGAAGGCTATTCATTGGAACGGTGTGTCGATGTGGAAGCGTCCGGGCTTCGCCGACGTATTCTTTCGTCGAGGCACGGTCGCGCTGATGTGCAGGCATCAGTTGGCGGGCAACTGCGCGTGAGTATGGCGTGGCTGCGTGCCCCTAGGACACCTTCCCCATGCCGACGGAGTTAGCTGACGGGCTCGGTGCAGGAAGTCACCGGGCGGCCATTTGGCTGGCCACCTGCGCCCCATGGTCTCGGTTTGGACCCGAGACCCTAACATTTGGGTCCCCCGCGTCGCGCTCTGTAGAAGGAGCGTAACTTAGGCAAGGGAAGTCTTGGCCGCGCGCCTTCCTCTAGCAAATGCAATCGAAAGCTTGAGCGATATTGTGGGTTTTGGCACGGGAGGTGATGTTGGCTCACGCGGAGTGGCATCTGCCCGACTTGGATGGTGCTGGGACGACTATTTCTCGCCCCGATGCATCTGCCTTGGAGGCTGGGGGCGCAGGAAGACGCGAAATAAAATGGCAATCCCTACCTTCGGTTCTCTCCTGCGGTGTTCATCATTCCCCTGGCCGCGTCGGACTTTCCTTCCGATCCTCGCGACCCTCATTTCCACCGCCGGAGGATCGGCCCTGGCTCTGACGGTTCCGGTCGCGCAGGATGCCAGTTCGACTGCGGCGAATACTATTACGCCGGCGACGGGCAAAGCGACGAGCCTGGCGGTGAATGCGAAACAGACGGCGTTTGTTCGGTTTAATGTTTCGAACCTGGCGGTCGTGCCGGCGGAAATCACGGCCGCGAATATCACGAGCGCGACGCTGCGGCTCTATGTCACGGGGACCAAGCCGGGAGATCTGACCGTGCACGCCGTGACGAGCGATTGGTCGGAAGTGCCGGCGGGCAAATCGGCGCCGATTCCGACGATCGATCCGACGGTCCTGGTCACCATCCCGGGAACGGATACCGTGGGGAAACACTTCATCACCGTGGATGTGACGGCGCAGGTGAAGTCCTGGCTGGCCACGCCGGCGAGCGATTTTGGATTGGCCATTCAGACGACTACGACCACGGCGAAGGTGCGACTCGGCAGCAAGGAAGGGCCGGGTCTGGGCGAAGCGGTCGAGCTTGAAATTCAGGCCGACCTTTTCGGTCTGGCCCCGGGTGGTGCCAATGTCGATGGTCCGTTGAAGGTCTCGACCAGTTTCATCGTGGAAAGCCGTCCGAATAGCACGGGTGGCTTGAATAACTTCATCGGCGCCTTTGCGGGGGAATCGAATACCAGTGGGCTGGGGAATACCTTTGTCGGGCACAATTCGGGGAAAGACAACGTCTCGGGATCTTCGAATTCGTTTTTTGGTTTGAATGCCGGAGCTGGCAATACCACGGGCGGGCTGAATGTTTTCCTCGGGCAGGGCGCTGGTGCATTTAACGACTCGGGAAGCAACAACACCTTTGCTGGCCAGGCGGCAGGCTTCAATAACACGACCGGTGGGTCCAATAGCTTCTTCGGCTGGCACGCTGGCTTTTCCAATGGCTCGGCGAATGGCAACGCATTCTTCGGTGATCAAGCCGGAGCGCTGAATACCGTGAGTAATAACGCATTTTTCGGTGCCGGTGCTGGAGCCACCAATGTGGTCGGTACGCAGGATTGCTACTTCGGGATCAACGCGGGCAACAAAGCCACCGGCAGTTTCAATTCCTTTTTCGGCGCGGGTGCCGGGCAAAACACGTCGACGGGTGTGGGAAATACCTTCCTCGGCAACATTGCCGGCATCGGCAATACCCTCGGGAGCAGTAATACCTACCTCGGCGGAAATACTGGCGGGAGCAGTACGAACGAAAGCCGCAATACACTCATTGGCGACTCAGCCGATATCGCGGCGGGGGTCACGAATTCCGCGGCGCTTGGGGCCAATGCGAAAGTCACGGCGAGCAATAGCCTTGTGCTGGGATCGATCAGTGGAGTCAATGGAGCCGCAGCCAATACGAATGTGGGCATCGGCGTCACGGCCCCCCATTCGACGTTGCAAGTGGGCGGTTCAGTGGCGGTCCGGTTCCGGGCTTCGGCCGCCGCGATCAATGTGCTCAACGAGACGGATTGCATCTTCGTTTTCACGGGGACTACGGCCAGCAGTGGCGTCAATCTGCCGACCGCTGTGGGTGCCGCTGGCCGTCTTTATTATGTTAAGAACCGGGGCACCGTGGCCTTCGGTATTTTTACCATCCAAAACCAGGGAATCGACGGCACCAACTATACCGTCAGCCCCCTGAATGTGGCGGTGGGCTCGGTCGTGCAGCTCGTGAGCGACGGTGCCAATTGGCTGAAGATGAACTGATTTTGGCTCTCGATTCGCTGGCCTCGACCGCCAAAGGGGTGGTCGGGGGCCAGCAAGGCGCGGCGGCTTAGGTACGCGCAATTTTCTTCACCGCAGCGACGAAAATGCAGAACGTCGCACAGCAGGCGAGGGCGGTGAGGTCTTCGGTGAGGCGAGGGGAGAAGACGAGGATGAAGCCGCGGCCTTTGACCAGGGCGGCGAAGCTGGAGACGCAGAAGGGCATGAGGAACAGGCGGAAGGTCGGCCAGAATTCCAGGGCAGCGCGGCCTTTCCAGGTGCTGATGACGAGGGCCGTGCCGATGATGCCGGAGAGGCCCAACGACGTGAGCCAGAGCATGATGCTCGGGTCGAAGTAGTGGCTGACGAAAAACAGATACCAGATGAGGTAACACCACAGGACGATCCGGCCGGCGGTGAGGTGGGCAAAATACTTCATGCGGCGTGGATTTGGTGATCGCGGACTGATAACGGCAAGGTATAAGTCTGATACCGAACTTCTATTTCCGTTACAAGGACCCGCTCGCTTAACTTGGCTGCTTTTCGTTTCGACTTATGATCTCCAAACGACACTTCCTCAAAACCGCATCGGCGGCGGCGCTTTTCGCCGGGTGCAAGAAACCTTCAGTGCTGAACAAGACGGCGGATGGCCTGACCCAGATCCGGGTGGGGTATATCGGCATCACCTGTGAGGCGCCGATCTTCAGCGCGGTGGAGAATGGTTTCTTCAAGGAAGAGGGGCTCGCGGTGGAGCTCGTGAAGTGTGAGTGGTCGAAGTACAAGGACGTGCTCGCGCTCGGTGGGTTCGACATCACGCATCACCTGATCATGTACTTCCTCAAGCCGATCGAGCAGGGGCTCGACGTGAAGATCGGGGCGGGGATTCACAAGGGTTGCCTGCGCGTGCAGGCGGCACCGAATGGGCCGATCAATACGGTCGCGGATCTGCGCGGCAAACGCATCGGCTGCCCGGGCATGGGGACGCCGCCTTTCATTTTCGCCAATCGCGTGCTCGGCGCGCATGGCATCGATGCGAGCAAAGAGATTCAGTGGCGCGTCTTCCCGGCAGGTGAGCTGGGGCTGGCGCTGGAAAAAGGCGAGATCGATGCGATCGCGGATTCGGAGCCGATCGGCAGTTTGCTCTTGGCGGAGGGCCGGGTGAAAAACATCGCCGACCAGGCGAAGGACGCGCCGTACAAGGACGAATACTGCTGCGCGATCATCGTGAACGGGAAGTTTCACAATCATCATCCGGAGACGGCGGCGGCGGCTTCGCGGGCGCTGCTCAAGGGTGCGAAGTGGGTTTCGACGAACCCGCGCGCGGCGGCGCATTTGTCGGTGGAGAAGAAGTATCTCGCCTCGAACCCGGAGCTGAACACCAAGGCGATCGGCAATCTCGACTACGTGCCGAGCGTGTCGGGCGGCGAAGCGGCGGTAAAATCGGCCGCGGCGGAGATGAAGGTGGCGGGGATGCTCAGCCCGACGACCGACGTGGAAGCGCTGGCGAAAAAAGCGTTCATGCATCTCGATGGGGTGAATGACGAATGGCTGAAGGCGCTGGAAGTGTCGCGCGTGGCGGGTGGACAATTGCCGGCGGATCAGGATCAGCGGCTGGCGCTGGAGCTGCAGACGGTGGGCTCGCCCTTGAAGGTGGCCACGTGCTGCTCGAATGCGACGAAGTACGAGGGCAGCCGTCCGAAGAGCCTGGCCGGGGGCGCTGGAGAGGCTGGGGGGACGAAGTAAACGTGGATAGCACCCCGGAAATCGCGGTCGTGGAAACGCCGCCGACGCTCGAGACGAAAAGCCCGGTGCGGAGCGCATCCACGCCGTGGCGGATCCTGCTGGCCCTGCCGGTGGCCTCGGCCAGCGCGCTCGGGGTGCACCTGGCCCTCGGGGAAAAGATGATGCCGGCGGAGGCGCAATCTTACTCGATTTTGCTCGGGGGCGTGCTCGGGCTATCGATCCTGGGCTCGGCGCTGCAAGGTTTGTGGAGTGGTCTGCGCGGATGGATCCGCGAGACGAGCCCGATCGTGGCTGCAGCTTGCGGGCTATTGACGCTGTGGGAAGTGGCGACGGTGGGCTGTGCCTGGCTGCCGATGCCGTATTTTCCGGGACCCGCCGGGGTGTGGCAGAGCATGATCAATGATCGGGCGCTGATTTTCGACAGCACCTGGCACTCGCTGCTGCTGCTGCTGGGCGGCTACGCGCTCGGGGTGATCGCCGGGCTGATCACGGGCGTGTGCATCGGGTGGTTTGAATTTGCCCGGTACTGGGGGATGCCGGTGCTGAAAGTCGTCGGGCCGATTCCGGCGACGGCGTGGATTCCGCTGGCGATGATCGTGTCGCCGAACTCGACCGTGTCCGCGATCGGGCTGATCGGGCTGGCGGTGTGGTTCCCGGTGACGATGCTCACCGCGTCGGGCATTTCCAATACGCGCGCTTCCTATCTCGATGTGGCGCGGACGCTCGGGGCTTCGCGGGCGTATCTCATCTTCCGGGTGGCGATTCCGGCGGCGATGCCGAACATTTTCATCGGCCTGTTCATGGGCCTCGGCGCTTCATTCCTTACCCTGGTGGTGGCGGAAAATGTGGGCGTGAAATCCGGCCTCGGCTGGTATGTGCAGTGGGCGCAGGGCTGGGCGGAGTATGGGAAGGTTTACGCCGCGCTGGTGATCATGGCGGCGTTTTTCTCCACGATTATGACGGCACTCTTCAAGGTGCGCGACCGCGTGCTGGTCTGGCAGAAAGGAACGATCAAATGGTAGCTTCTTCTGCTGCTGGGTCTGCAAATCCGGAGAGTGTGCTGGCGGAAGGTTCGTCGCTGCGGGTGTGCGACGTGAGCCGGCAGTTCGTCGGAGCCGATGGGGCGGAGTTCACCGCGCTGAAATCCGCCAATCTGGAAGTGAGCCCGGGCGAACTGGTGTCGCTGGTCGGCCCGAGCGGCTGCGGCAAATCGACGCTGCTGCGCTTGATCGCCGGGCTCGACACGCCGAGCAGCGGAGAGTTGTTTGTCGGCACCGAACCGATCACCGGCCCGAGCGCGAGCCGGGGCCTGGTCTTCCAGGATCCGAATCTGTTTCCGTGGCTGACGGTGCGGCGCAATGTGCAGGCAGGCCTCGTCGCGCGTGGAGTGCTGCGCGAACGCGCCCACGAGGTCGATGAATTCTTGCGCCTGGTCGGCCTGGAAGGCTTTGCCGATAGTTTTCCACATCATCTCTCCGGCGGCATGGCCCAGCGCGTGGCCCTGGCGCGCGCCCTGATCAATCACCCCAAGATTCTCCTCCTCGACGAACCGCTCGGCGCCCTCGACGCCTTCACCCGCATGCGCATGCAGGATGAAGTGCTGCGCCTCTGGGAAGCCCGCGGCACGACCATGCTCTTCGTGACGCATGATATCGATGAGGCGATCTACATGAGCGACCGCATCGTGCTGATGACGCCGCGCCCCGGCCAGATCGAACGGATTCTCGAAGTGACGTTACCGCGCCCGCGGCAGCGGAGCAGTTCGGAGTTCCTGAAGCTGCGCGGGGATATTCTGGAGCTGCTGCACTTCTCCCAGCATACGGCGGAGTAGAGACTAAATGGTGCGCCTGCGGCGCAAGATCGGGCCGGAGGCGACAGGAATATCGCCGCTCCTGGGGGCGCTCCTCGATTCGGGCCTTCGCTATTGGCTGCGCCTTTTTGTTTCTGATGAGGAGTCGGGCTTGTATTGGGCTGCGGGGTGGGGTATTCGCGCCGCCCGAAATGAAAAGGTCCCCCAATTCCGAGTCCGGCTTCATCAGCTTTGGTTTGATTCGTGTGCTTCTCCCGATTGCCTTCCTCTGGGGCGGCGGGCAGGGGTTGTATACGGCCCTGACGAACCGGCAGCCCTATTCGGCCACCTTCGCGGAGTACGTCAAAGCCAAGCCCGACAAGAAATGGGTCGAATTGAAAGAAACCCAGCTCGATCTGCTGGGGTCGATCTCTTCCGGGATGCTGAGTTCGGTCTCGGAGGTCTATGTGCCGATGCATGCGCCGGGCGAGCCGGACAAGGCCAAGGTGCAAGCGCTCCTGCTGACGCGCGACAAGGACGTGATCGATCTCGTGAAGCAGCTTCGAGCTTTGCCCAACGAAAAGGCGGCCATCGAGTTCGTCGCGAAGAACCACGAGCGAGTCTTTGTCCAGCGAACGGTGAGCGGGATGGTTCAGTTCGGGATCGATTCCAACGACAAGAAACGCCGGAAGATCGAGAAACTCGACGACAACCTGGCCCCCGATTTCGCGGTCATCGAAGAAGGCAAACACCCTGAGACCGGGGTGTCGATCGCCCTCCTCCTCGCCGCATTCCCAACCGCCTGGTTATGCTGGTTCCGCCGCTCCGCGTCGTCGGCGTAGGTTTTTTTGGCGGTAATATAGCGACGAATGTCCACGGGCAGCCATGCAGAAAGTCTTTAGCAAAAGCGGCCAATAAAGAGGCTTCCTTTCGTCAGCGGGAGCTTGTCAGGATAGTGGCGATAGATGTTTCCTATGACCGACGAATTCGATTACGACGTTTTCCTGAGTTACAGTTCCAAGGACAAGAAGGTCGTGCGCGATGTGGCGGATCGGTTGCTGAAAGATGGAGTGAAGGTATGGTTCGATGAATGGGTGCTCAAGCCGGGTGACCACGTTCCGTCAAAAGTGGAGGAAGGGCTGGAGCACTCACGAGTACTGGTGTTCTGCATGTCAGCAAATGCGTTCGGGTCGGACTGGGCGCATTTGGAGTCCGGCACGTTCCGATTTCGCGACCCGCTGAACAAAAAGCGCCGCTTCATTCCTCTACGCCTCGACGAGGCCCCCATTAAGGGCTCTTTAGCGCAATTCCTGTATATCGACTGGCAGAAAGGCGGCAACGCCAGAGCTTATGAAATGCTTCGTTCATCGTGTGGAACTGGAGAAAACGTAAAAAATGCTGATCTGTTGCCTTCCTCCGCTCAAACTCCTAACGTAGAAGGCCGACGAGAGAAGAGGGGGGACCAACAAATCCATTTTGCTGGGAACGGGAAGGGTGATCTTGAGGGTTGTCAATTCAATGGCGCCGGTGAGCAAGCTGTCACCGTTAAAGCAGAACTCGTCGCACGAATTTGGGATGTTCAGACTGGACGATGCCTTCGAGCGCTGGAAGGTCACGTTAATCAGATTTTTTGCGCTGCCTGGAGTGGTGATCAACACTACGTGATCACAGGTGCATACGATCGAACTGAGCGAGTTTGGGATGCTCAAACAGGACGTTGCATTGCCGTTTTAAACGGACGTCTTGATGACTATCGCCACCTTAGTATTGGATTGAACAGAGATGCGAGTCGCGCGATCGCCACTACATATACGGGGACGCGGATCTGGGACATTGAATCAAAGCGTTGCATTAAGACAATCGAAGGCCGCGATCACGCCACTCTGAGCTGTTCGAACCTGAGTTCCGATGGGCGGTATGCGCTATTGGGTTATTATTGGAAAACGCTGATTTGGGATATCGAATCGGACCGTTGTGTGCGCAGTTTGGAAATGGAAGGAGGTAATGGGCTGGTGAAATTTAGCGAAGACCAACAGTTTGCCATCGCTACCGGGGACCTTGCAACAGAGTTATTTGAAGTTGATAGTGGGCGGCGCGTGCGAATCCTTCGATCGTACAACAATATTCCGCTTCGAAATTCGATTTGGAGCAGTGACTATCGGCATGTCATTTCGGCATGGGGAAGTGATGTGCATCTTTGGGATGTTGAGTCGGGTCGCTGTTTGAAAAGCTTCAGGCCGGAATACTTCAACGTTTGCGGTTTGGCGTGGGAGGCTGATAATCAACGGATTATCTGTGCTGATGCATACGGCAGTGTGCGAATTTGGGATGTTAGGAAGACGATCGCGGACCAATAGTTTCGGTGACTTCGGAGAGGGGAACCCGCGAGATGCTGACAAGGGCCTGGGCGTCGGGATCCCGTGGAGGGAATGGAGAAGCCGTCTTGGCCGGTCTGGGTGTGGTGCGAGCTGGCCTTCGGCAGCCGACGACGAAGCGCAATCTGCTCGTCTTTTCCAGCTACTATCGGAGTGAGAGGTCGCACATCGCGCCCTATTGGTAGGTTTTGAGCAGCCTAAGGCGTGTGCACCGACGGAACTACCACCGCTCCTTGTACTGCGCGGGGGTCATGATGCAGCGGAAGCCGGCGTGGTTGCTGCCGGTGCTGATTTCGCCTTTGCCGCGGGTGCCGAGGATGTAGCGGGAGCAGTATTCTTCGGTGCAGAGGTAGGAGCCGCCGCGGTGGACGCGCTTCTTTTCCTGGGGTTCGGCGGGGTCGTAGGAGGCGTTGGGGCCGACGGGGTTGCGGACGAGGCCCTGGGCGGCGTCGCGGGTATAGGTGTCGGGGCGGTACCAGTCGCTGCACCATTCCCAGACATTGCCGGCGACGTCGTAGAGGCCGTAGGGGTTGGCAGGGAATTGGGCGACCGGGGAGATGCCAGCGAAACCGTCGGCACCGCTGTCCTTGACCGGGAACTGGCCTTCGAAGGTGTTGGCCATGTATTTGCCGTCGAGCTTGAAGGTATTGCCCCAGGCAAACATCTGGCCGGCGCGGCCGCCGCGGGCAGCGAATTCCCACTCGGCTTCGGTGGGGAGGCGTTTGCCGGCCCATTTGGCGTAGGCTTCGGCGTCTTCGTAGGCGATGTGGACGACGGGATAGTTTTTCTTCGTGGTCCAATCGCTGGACGGGCCGTCGGGGTGGCGCCAGTTGGCGCCGGGTTGATAGCGCCACCAGCGGTAGTGGGTATCGAGCGGCACGGGGCCGGCCGTGGGGGTGAAGACGGTGGAGCCGGCGACGAGGTTTTCCGGCGGGGCGCCGGGGAAATCTTCGGCGCGCGGGACGCGTTCGGCGATGGTGACGTAGCCGGTGGCTTCGACGAATTTCGCGTACTGTTCGTTGGTGACTTCGGTTTGATCGGCGAAGAAGCCGTCGACGTAGACGCGGTGGATGGGCCGGGCGTCATCCATGGGGTCGTGGCCGCTGCCTTCGCAGGCGCAGGCGGCGGGGTTTTCGGCGCCCATGGAGTATTCGCCGCCGGGGATCCAGGACATGCCGGTGGGAGCGGGTCCGGGAGCGGGGGCTTCGTTGACGTTGGTGGGGCCGAAGGGGGAATTGGCCCCGGCGGCGGAGGTGCCGTTGGTGGCCGAGGTGGCGTCCTTTTTGGGGCCGGCGCTGAAAAGGTAGGTGGTGCCACCGACGATCGCGATGCCGCCGAGGATCCAGGGGAGGGCGCGAAGGAAGGGGCGGGGCTCCGAAGAGGGTTTAGGTGCCGGGCGGTGCAGGGTCTTGGAGCTCATGGCAGGTGAAAAAGGGATGCCGGGGGGTGAACTGAAACGGAGCGTGGTTGGGCGGGGGGTGACAACTGGAAATGCGAGTAGGTAAATGATGCGGGGATTAAGGGATGGAGAGCATCACGTTGCTTTCGGCTGTCTCCGCTGTGCTCCGGCTGTTGATGCGGGGGATTTGCCTGGATGGTCGATTTTCGGGGTAGAGAGCCGTCCGCTGTGGTTCGAACGATTCGGCGCCTATGATTGGTAGCGTAAGTCGCTCGCCCGGCACCGCAACGAGATGCCCGCCAAAGGATCTGCCTGCGCCAGTGGCGCAGGTGGGTTTCGTTTCACGCGGCGCGCG
>Ga0209050_1000993_pt1 | contig 35844 bp, 9 predicted proteins | sample Araplavi_mTSA_r2_FD_184276 | JGI IMG/M metagenome (GOLD analysis project Ga0209050, IMG submission 184276) | Arabidopsis root microbial communities from North Carolina, USA - plate scrape MF_Cvi_mTSA_r2 (SPAdes) (version 2) | ecosystem: Host-associated > Plants > Roots > Endosphere | place: USA... | reverse complement strand
CGGCAGAAGCGATCCCCCCGCTCGAACCGACTCCGGTTTCCGTACCTGCGGCCGTCCTCTCGGCGCCTCTTCCGCTCCGCAATTTCGTGAAGAGCCCGGAAGAATTGGCGCCCCTCCTCGATGCCCTGCTTGCCCAGACTTTTCTCGCCCAGAGCGTGGACGCCGCGCTGCAGCACCATCGGGCGCACCGTGCGACCTACGTCACCCTCGCCGGCGAAGTTTTGACCCCGGAAGGCCTGCTCATCGGGGGCCACGCCAGCGAAGCCAATAATTCACTCCTGGAACGTAAAAACCAGCTACAAGTCCTTGAGGTAGAAGCTCAGCAAGCTCAAGCCCGTGCGTGGGAAGTCAGTACCCGCCGCGAAACGGCGCTCACGGAAATCGATGGCTACCAGATTCGCCTCGAAGAAGCCCGCATCGGAAAGGCCGCCGCCACCGAACAGGCCAGCAACCTGCGTGGTCAGCTCGCCGCGCTCGACCGCGAAACCAAGGAAGCCGAGCGTAAACAGCAGACGCTCGAAGGCGAGCAGGCCAGCATCGAAGCTCGCTACGCCGAGGCGGCCGCCCGCCTCGCCCAGCTCGAAAGCGAAGTCCTCCAGGCAACCCAGAGCATGGAAAGTTTGTCCGAGCGGCGGTTCGAAGCCCAGGGCCAACTCGAAGTGCTCCGCGCCCACGAAGGCGAACTCAGCGCCGACCTGAACGAACTCAAGATCAAGGTCGCCACCGAGCGCCAGCGCCATAGTTCACTCCACCATCAGCGCGCCCCGATGGAAGCCCGCCTCGAGGAACTCCAGCAGTTGCTCGATCAGCGCCAGGCCGACATTTCCAACTACGAGCAACGCCTCGCCTCCACCCACGCCGAAAACGCCGAGCTGGAAGCCAACCTCGAAACCCTGCGCGGCCGGGTCGGTGAGGCCGAGCTTTCCGTCGCCCAGTTGCTCGACGAGCGCACCGAGATCGCCTCGCAGGTGGAAGAATTCAGCAACACGTTGCGCATCCTTCGCCACCAGCTCACCGAGTGCCACGATCAGCGCAGCAAGCTGGAGGTCCGGGCCAGCCAGTACGAAATGCGCTGTTCCGCACTGGTCGAACACATCACCAAGCGGTACCAGCTCGATATCTCAACCTTCGAACGCGACCTCCATGGTCTGCGGGTCGCCGTGCGCGATGCCCTCAAGCGCCGCCAGCGGTTCGGCAGCGCCGAAAGCCCGGAAGCCAGCTACTCCGCCAATACCGGCGCCGAGGGCGAAGCCCCCCCCAGCGCTGAAGCTCCCGCCCCCGCGCCCGAACCGGTGGAAGAGGAAGAACCGATCTTCGAAGAAGCCTTCGCCATCGATTGGAACGTGGTCGAATCCCTCGTCCGCGAACTCGAATCGAAAGTCGACTCCATGGGTCCGGTGAACCTCGACGCCATCCAGGAGTTCGATGAACTCGAACAGCGCTACAACTTCCTCGAACAGCAAAACACCGACCTCACCAACGCCAAGGCCGAGCTGCTCGAAACCATCACCCGGATCAACCGTACCACACGCGAACTCTTCGCTGAGACGTTTGAGAAGATCCGGAACAACTTCCAGGAGATGTTCACCGAGCTCTTCGGCGGTGGTAAGGCCAACCTCGTGCTCAGCGACGAAGCCGATCCGCTCGAAAGCGGCATCGATATCGTGGCCAAACCCCCGGGCAAACAGCCCTCCGCCATCTCGCTGCTCTCCGGTGGCGAACGCACCATGACGGCGGTCGCGCTGCTCTTCGCCATCTACATGGTGAAGCCAAGCCCCTTCTGTATTCTCGACGAAATGGACGCGCCGCTCGACGAATCGAACATCACGCGGTTCATCAAGATCCTCGATCGGTTCGTCGGCCAGAGCCAGTTCGTGGTCATCAGCCACAACAAACGCACCATCGCCCGCGCCGACGCCATCTACGGTGTGACCATGGAAGAACACGGCGTGTCGAAGCTGGTCAGCGTGAAGTTCAGCACCCGCGACAAAAACACCGCCGACGGCAACGGCGACGTGATGAGCAACAGCAACGGCGGCCACGTCCCAAGCGTCGCCGAGACCTTCGGCAAGCGCGGCAACCTCGCCAGCGAGGACGCCCTCGCCTCGACCGCCGACGGCGCGGCTTAGCTGCGGCTAAAGCCGACCCCACCCCCTCAGCTCCCGTAAACGGCCCAACGTAGGCGGCCTCTTCCCAGAGCCGCCCTCAAAACCCACCCCGCCGTAGGCGACTGACTCATGTTGGAGTACAGCCTTTAGGCTGGGTAAGGCGGCGGTTTTCTTCGCGGTTCACGCGCAGGCATACAAGTCTCCTGAGCAACTACCCCCAGTTTGCGACGAAAGCGCCCACCCACCCGGGATTTTTTAAGACGCGTGATCTTGAGGCAACCGTTGTAGCCGTCGCTGTGTCAGCGACGGTGGCGAGTGACGCGGCCGCCAAACGCCGTGCGTCGCTCTCAGGCCACTCCCTCAATCGCATTTCCCTGAAAGATCGCCCTCTTTCACTCCGTACTACCCGGCGATGACAACCATCCTCAACCGCCCACTCATCGTCTTCCTCGCCTTCGCGCTGACTTCCCTCCGCGCCGAACCCACCCCCAAGACCACCCCTTCGTTCCCGCCGTCCGAAGCCGAGGTCAAAGCCGCCTTCGGTAAACGCCAGGGCGCCCTCGTCCTCCTCCAGCACTCCAGCAACCAGACCTTCAGGGTCAACCCCGCCGGTTGCGCCGAAAAGCTCACCCCCTGCTCCACCTTCAAGATCTGGAACACCCTCATCGGCCTCGAAACCGGCATCCTATCCGACCCCGACGCCCCGTTTTATAAGTGGGATGGCGTCAAACGTTTCATCCCTGACTGGAACCAGGACCTGAACCTCCGCGACGCCTTCCGCTTCTCCTGCGTCCCCGCCTACCAGGAGCTCGCCCGCAAGATCGGCGCCGAGCGGATGAAAACCTGGATCGACAAAATCGGCTACGGCGACCGCAACACCTCGGCCGGCATCGACGTCTTTTGGCTACCCGAACCGGGCCGCCAGTCCCTCCTCATCACCCCCGACGAACAGGCCGTCCTCCTCGACCGCCTCGCCGCCGGTCAGGTCCCTTTCTCGGAGAAATCCCGTGCCATTCTGGCCGATATCATGGTCGCCAAAAAGACCCCGAAAGGCACCCTCCGCGGCAAAACCGGCACCGGCCAACTCACCCCTGATGACTTCAATCTCGCCTGGTATGTCGGTTATCTCGATACCCCCAACGGCATCATCTCCTTTGCCTGCACTCTAAAAGGCCCGCATCTCATAGGTAAAGACGCCCGCGCCGTCATCGAAGCCCTCGCCGAAAAAGCCGGCTGGCTATAAAAGCCCCGCCCATAAAACTCACCACCACACCCGCAAGAGGTGGAGGGCCAAAGGCCCGGCCGATAGTAGCCTGGGGCAACGCCTAGGTTCTTTCGGGAAAAGAGCTCCAGAGGGCTGAAAGCCCGTCCCATCCGGGCTTTCAGCCCTTGTCCTCCTTTTGCGGATGGGTCCCTGGGGCGTTGCCCCCAGCTACTATGGAACGCGCCTTTGGCGCTTGATGCCGCTGTACACAGATCAACCGGATCGTGGTTACACTTCTATTTCGACCGTTCCAAGAGGAGGTGTCGTTGTTGCTTTCGCCCCGGAGGGACGGCAAGAAAGCCGCCAGCATTACCGCCGGCGAATATCCAACCATCCCGGGATGGAAAAGGCGGCCACCATTCCATTAGAGCAACGCAATTTAACGGATAGCCGTTGCTGCGGAGTATTGGGGTGGAGCACGCGACTCGCGTGCGCTGTTCGGCGACTCGCCGAACAGGAGACGAGAAGCGATCAATTAAAAAGAAACGCTCGGCTTGCCGCACGTGTAGCGTCGGCTCTGTGAGCCGAGAGGGAAACCGCCCATTCGCCGTTCACGTTCACGCCACATTCGCAGCAAGTCGCCGCGAATAGCACGCAAGTCACGTGCTCCACCCTTACACCCCATTTCTCCAGCTTCTTCGCCTGACTGCATCCTTATCTACACCGCTCTAAAACGATCTCCATCGATCCATTCCCCTTAATCCAACGGGATTAAATCGTCCAGCCCAAGGACTGCGGGAAACGAGCTACTTTGGAATTCCCCCCAAAAAAACGGCCCAGCGCTGAAAGGTTAAATCCTATCACCTCACTCATAGCGACACCATAAGCCAATTCAAACCAATCAAAAATAATAAAATACACGTTAAATATCGATAACTATAACCCCCATTCCTCGCTCTACCAATTCACAAAAATTCATCAACCCCATGGGTTCCCCTCCCAGAAACCCCAATCGCAACACCAAATATAACCGGCTTCCCATCTCACCCACCGCCTCGCCCAGCGCTCACTTCGGAGCCAAACAAATCTTCACCCGCTCACGATATCACCCATTAAATCGAATCCAAATACCCTCATTACACCTCATTGAACTCTTAAATTGGGCCCACGCCCCAAAGACCGGCTCCACCTCCACCAAACAAATCGGAATTTCACCTCAACCCCCACCACCCCCCGATCAACCGCCAAAATAGGTTCCCATATTTTCACTTCGAGTTCGTAATTAATTACAAGCTATCGGCTTTCTCCGCAACCAGACCGCCCACCCCTGATCGCTCACCCTCCTGTGAATAACTTTCACCCGCACCCATTCCGCCTCCGCCAATCGGTCGGACCGAAAAGAAATCCCGTTCACTCCGTGAAATCCAGCGTTGCTCCTTTTCGCTCCAGCACCACCATCGCCTCCGCAAATCGGCCCATTTTCGACTTAATCCACTAATCTTCGTTAAATCAGTCATTAATCACCTTCGATCAGTAGCTTCCGATAAAAATATAAATCTACCATTTGCGCTCAACCCCGACGGCCGACGAGCACCCAAACTTTTAACGGTTTAGCCATTTTAATTCTTTTATTATACTTATAGAAAACAAATTATTCAATTTTTCACTGCTCAGATTCATGGCTTTTGGCTCTCTTCGAGCCAGAGCTGCGGTGGACTCCGCCACCTCGACTTATGTACCGACACCAGAGCTCGGTCGACAACCCCTCATCGGCGTCCGCTGCCTACCCCTCACCCTCCGCTCGAGCCCGAGCCTAAAGTTGTCCACCGTACCCGCTGGCTGATTTTTTGATAACTACTCCGTTAAATTCTCAAGGCCATATCCTTCGAGACTCCCCACCACCCCCTCGAATTCGCAGTCGCCTTCCAGCCACCAACTACGCCCGCCGCTCTTACCCACCGTCCTATTTCATTCGATCACACTCTAATAATCTCCACAAACCGATTATTCCATCTCCTCCGCCAACTCGCCTTCGAAGTCCGCCCTTTCTCCTCTCATCTCCAGCCGATCAGGCAAATATTCCTGAAGATCAGCTTAAATAGAGCTGCAGATATACAAAAATAGACAGACCACATCCCCTCCCCCTTTGACTCCTGACAGAACCGAAGTCCCTTACTCCATCTTCTTTAAACGAGAGACGATCCAGCCAGCCTCCTCCGGCAGGCGGGGTGCCTGCCCCAACAGGTCCAAACCCGCATCCGGACACCTTGCCGCCTCGGTACCGCCAACCGCCTTTGACCCTTCACTCGGTTCCCGCTCGGTCGAACTCTACTTCCACCCCTATTTCTCCGATTCAATCCCCTGAAAAGCTCTCCCATTTTCCCCGGCATACTCCGAACTTTAGTCACGCGCCCTTCAGTGGACGGGCAATCGATCAATGGGAATTGAAATACCCCGAGCCCGCAGGATCCCCCAACGGCCATCGGAACAAATAGAGCCGCCCCACTCCTCGCAACCCGAAGCAGTTAGACGGTTGTCACCGATCTGAAAAATGGGGAGGGCCAGAGACCCGAGCCATAGTAGCCCAGGGCCACGCCCCAGCTAAGAGATCTCAATGCGTCCAAGGACTGAAAACCCTTTTCCTTTCTTCTTACCCAGCGGCCCTAGGCCAACGCTCCCGGCTAACATCAAACGCGCCTTTGGCGCTTTGCTTGCCGTTTGGCCGTGACCACGGATTTGGCGACAACGCCATTGCGATCACCCTAAAGACCGTTCTCCAACGACTCCCCTCCCCCACATCAACCCGGCGCAACCCCCCGCAGATATCCGCTGCCAAACGATACCTGCATCGACCAGCGATCGATTCAGCCGGAAGCGGCTAAAATAAAACCGAAGCCGTTTTGAAAGCCTCCTAGGATCGAGTGATGATCCGCGTTTACCTGCTGTGGGGCAAGCGCCCCGCTTGCCACCATTCTTTCCGGGTTCATGGTGCAAAAGCGTCTTCCCTCCCGACAGGCGAAGCGCCCGGCCTACAAGCACCTGCGGGCGATTCTCGACCCATGATCGACTACGGTCTTATTGAAACTTCTCTGGCTCGGATCAATACCCAGGCCCCCCGACCTAATGCCCCCATTCGTTTCCAAGCCCACCCCATTCCCAGCGAATGGATCAACCGGCCTTACCACCTATCCCCGTCATTACCCCAACCACCCAAGCCGACCCATTCGCTGCGCCAATCCCACAAAGCCCCCTCCCTATATATAGAGAGATCATCCAATCCCACAGCCCTCCCCCCTGTTTCCCCCTCCGCGCCCTCCGTGCAAACCCCACCCCATTTCCCCTAGTGGCGGCCCCCGGAACTCCCCTGGCTCGAACCGTTTTGCTGGCTTGACGTTGCCCCTCCGATCCCTCAAACACCACGCGTGCTCAAGGTTCATTCGCTCATCCCTACCGTTGCCCTCTTGGCTCTCGCTGGCGTGTCGTCCGCTCTGGCGCAGTCCAAGGAACCTTACACCCAGGCCACGCTCACCCGGCTGCAAAACAAGGTGTCCTTCGGTGACGCCGCCGGGCGCCCGCGCCGTCCCGCCGAAACGGGCGACGTGATCAAGGCGTCCACCTACCTGCTCACCGAGACGGATTCCCGCGCGGAGCTGAAGTACCCGGATGGCTCGATCGTTCGCATCGGCCAGAACACGGTCTTCACCTTCGAAGCCGACACCCGCACCCTTTCCCTCGAGCACGGCTCCCTCGTTTTCTATATTCCCAAAGGCCATGGCGGCGGCACCATCCGTACCGGCTCGCTCACCGCGTCCATCACCGGCACGATCGGCAAGGTGGCCGACAACATGATCGCCGTACTCGAAGGAGAAGTAACGCTCGTTCCTTCCGGCCAGAAAGTGCCGGCGGGTTATTTCGCCCGGCGCAATCCGGACGGCTCGATTACCGTGGCGCCCTTTGATCCGACGGCGGCCCTCGGGGGCAAGCTGATGGATTTCGGCGGCCGGCTCGCCGACTTCGACGAACGCAATCTCGTCCCGCAGGGGCCGGACTCGGGCAAAATCGTCCGCGACATCATGGACCAGCTTGAGCGCCCCGACCGCATGCAAAATCATCCCGGCGCTCAGGAACTCTACAATCCCAAGGACAACGGCGGGAAGAAGGACAAGGGCGACGACGACGAGAAGAAGGCCACGCCGTTTGCGGCCACTCCGCGCCGCTTCACCCCGCCGCCGACCTCCACCGTCTCGGCCTCCGGCATTCCGCGCTTCAACCGCGCCCGGTAAGCCCAACGTAGGCGGCTCTTCCCAGAGCCGCCTTGAAAAGTCTTCCCGCCGCAGGCGGCAAACACCGCCGGAGTACAGACTTTAGTCTGCCGGAAAGGCGGAGGTTTTCTTCGTAGCCACAGGCAGGCTGAAGCCTGTACTTCAACGAAGACAGCCGCCTCCGGCGGTAATGGTTCAAGGCGGCTCTGGGAAGAGCCGCCTACATTGCCACCGCCTCAATGTCTCACCGCTGCATCTTCAGCCCGACGCCCCCCTTACTTGCTCGCGTCGGCGAAACGCGCGCTGACGAAGTCCCAATTCACCACGCTCTGGAAGGCCTTGATATATTCCGGCCGGCGATTCTGGTACTTGAGGTAATAGGCGTGCTCCCATACATCGAGGCCGAGCAGCGGTGTGCCCCCGGTGGAAAGCGGGCTGTCCTGATTCGGGCTGCTTTCGATCACCAGTTTCTTGTCGCGCACCACCAGCCAGGCCCAGCCGCTGCCGAAAACCTTCGTCGCGGCTTCCCCAAACTGTTCCTGCCACTTTTCAAAGCTGCCAAAAGCCCCGTCGATCGCCTTGGCCAGGTCGGCCGAAGGCTTGCCGCCATCCTTCTTCAGGCTCTGCCAAAAGAGCGTGTGATTGTAGTGCCCGCCGCCCTGGTTGCGGAGATCTTTGCGCACCGCCTCCGGCGCGGAATCGAGCGAACGCAGGATTTCTTCGATACTCTTTTTCTCCAACCCGGGGGCCGCGACCACCGCGGTGTTCAGCTTCGCCACATACGCGGCGTGGTGCTTGTCATGGTGGATCTTCATCGTCTCCGCATCGATGTACGGCTCCAACGCGTCGTAGTCGTAGCCCAGCGCGGGCAGTTTAAAAACTTCGGGAGCAGCAGCAGCGGCCGTTTGGCCCTGGACGTGAAGAGCGGCGGCGCCCGTGGTCAGGGCGATCGTTTTGAGAGCGTTACGACGGGTGATCATGGTGCGTGGAGCAGATTGAGAGAGAAGAGAGAGAAAGGAAGGGATATTTCCAGCGGTCTTCATCTATAGCGGGGTCCCCAGCAATGGCTGCAATGCTTTCGTGCGGCCGGGTGGCATTTGATTCGCAACTGAAACAATTCCCGGACTTGCCGGCCTCCGCCCACCTGCAACATCTTGCCTCTCCACTCCGGCCACCCCACTACCTGATCACCTGGCCGGGCACTTCTTTCTTCATGGCCTACGACTCTTTCCGCGACTTCCTCACTGCTCTCGACCGCGCCGGCGAATTGACCCGGGTCCCCTGCCCCGTGGCGACCGAACTGGAAATCACCGCCTGGGCCGATCGCGAAATGAAAGCTCCCGGCGGCGGCAAAGCCCTGCTTTTCGAAAAGCCGACCGTCGGGGGAAAACCCAGCCAGGTTCCCCTCGCCATCAATACCATGGGCTCCGAACGCCGCATGGCCATGGCCCTCGGCATCGATCATATCGACGAGCTGATGCGGCAGATGGAGCTCATCCTGAAAGCCAAGCCGCCGACTTCGCTCAAGCATGCCTGGACCCTCGCCATGCAGGGGCTCGACCTGCTGCATGCCAAGCCGCGCCGCGTCGGCACCGGCCCCTGCAAGGAAGTTATTCATCGTTTCAACGAGCCGATCGTCCCTTCCGGCGCCACGCTCCCTACGCTGCTCGACCTCCCCATCCTCCATTGCTGGCCCCAGGATGGCGGCCGCTTCATCACCTTCCCGTGCGTCCACACCAAGGACCCCGACACCGGCGAACACAACCTCGGCATGTACCGCATGCAGGTCTACGACGAATGCACCACCGGCATGCACTGGCAGGTCCACAAAGTCGGCGCCCGCCACGGCAAACGCTACTACGAACGCGGTGAGCGCATGCCCGTCGCCGTGACCCTCGGGGGCGATCCCGCTTACATTTTCTCCGCGACGGCTCCCCTCCCCGATGGCCTCGATGAAATCCTCTTCGCCGGGTTCATCCGCAAAAAATCGGTCGACCTCGTAAAGTGCGAGACCGTCGACCTCGAAGTCCCGGCCGACGTGGACGTGGTGCTCGAAGGCTACGTGCAGCCGGGCGAAATGCGGCCCGAAGGTCCCTTCGGCGATCACACCGGTTTCTACACCCCGGTGGATGACTATCCCGTTTTCCACCTCACCGCGATCACCCATCGTGAAAAGCCGGTTTACCCCTGCACGATCGTCGGCATTCCTCCGATGGAAGACTTTTACATGGGCACCGCCAGCGTGCGGGTCTTCCTGCCCATCTTCAAAATGAACTTCCCCGAGATCGTGGATCTCGCCCTGCCAGCCGAGGGCGTTTTTCACAACCTCGTCTTTGTCTCCATCCGCAAGCAGTACCCGTGGCAGGCGTACAAGGTGATGCACGGCCTGTGGGGCATGGGCCAGATGATGTTTAGCAAATACATCGTCGTCGTCGATGAAGACTGCGACGTGCACAACACCAGCGAAGTGCTCTTCCGCCTCTGCGCCAATACCGACCCGCAGCGCGACACGACGTTTATCAAGAACCCCGCCGACGCTCTCGATCACGGCCCGACGGTTCCGTGCCTCGGCTCGCACATGGGTATCGACGCCACACGCAAACTCGCTGGCGAAGGTTACACCCGCCCGTGGCCGGAGATGCTCCGCATGGATGCCAACGTCCAGGCCCGTGTGGAAGCGCTGATGGCCGGGCTCAAATAAAGCCCGGCCAACCGTCAGCACATCCAGCAAAAGTTACTTTCGCCGCAGCCGGCGCACGAACTCGGCCAGCGCGGCGCTGATTTCCGGCGCGCTGTCTTCCTGCACGAAGTGGATGCCTTTGATCGGCACCTCCGTTTGATTCGGCCACTGCCGGCAAAATTCGTGATTCAAGCCGCGACCGAGCGCACCGGGTTCGGCCGGGAAATAGAGCTTCGGCACCGGGCTCTGCGCCAGCCACTGACCATAGTCTTCGATCACCCTCACGACTTCGGCCGGCTCACCCTCGAGCGGGATCTGCCGCGGCCACGACAATGTCGGCCGGCGATCTTCGCCCGGCTGCAAATACGGGCGCCGATACTCGGCTTTCTCCTCAGCCGAGAGTTCGCGCAGGATGGAATTGAACAACACGTTTTCGACAAACACGTTTTCCTCCAGCACCATCTGCTCACCAGCCGGGCTGCGAAACGCCTGAAACGTATCACGCACCGGATCGGGAAAATCACTCCAGCTCATCGGCCGCACGAACGACTCCATATACGCGATGCCCTGCACCCGCTCCCGGTGTTGATTCGCCCAGTCAAACCCCAGCGCCGAACCCCAGTCGTGCAGCACCAAAATCACTTCATTGCCCAGATCGAGCTGATCCCACAGCGCGAAAAGATACTCCCGGTGTTCGAAGTAGCTGTACCGATCGGGCCCGGAATTCGGCAGCTTTTCCGAATCGCCCATCCCGATCAGATCGCACGCCACCAGGCGCCCCAGCCCACGGCAGGCCGGCATGATATTCCGCCACAGATACGACGACGACGGATTGCCGTGGGCAAAGACGATCGCCGGGCCTTCCCCCTCGTCGATGTAGGCCATGCGGCGGCCTTTGACGTGAGCAGATTTTTTCGAGGCGAAGGGTTGAGTGGAAAGATACATGGCAGGTCTGGTTGAATTCTGAACCATTCAGTACAAATACACTTCAGCCCCGTCAATAAATTTAAGACCGATCGGTACACAATCAACCATATCATCTTCCATGCCTCGTAAAAACGTCTCCGCCCCTCCTCCGAGCAAAGCCGGGCGCCCTCGTGGTTTTTCCGAGGCAGACGCCATCGAAGCCGCGATGCGGGTCTTTTGGCAGAAAGGCTACGAAGGCGCTTCCCTCAGTGATCTCACCGAGGCCATGGGCATCAACCGCTCTAGCATGTACGCGGTCTTCGGCGACAAGGAGGCGCTCTTCATCCGCGCCCTCGCTCACTATGACGAAGGCCCCCTCGCCCACGTACCCCGAGCTCTCAAACAACCCACGGCCAAAGCCTTCGTGACCGAGCTTTTGCAGAGTGCGGCCCTCTTTCTTTCGGATCCATCGCATCCACCCTGCTGCCTTTCGCTCCAAGGGCTGGCCACCGCGGACGACTGCGAACCCGTACGAACGGCCATGAACACCTGGAGAAAAGCCGGAGAGCAAACCATCAAGGCCCGCCTCCAGCGTGCCCGCACCGAGGGCGATCTTCCCAAAACGGTCAATCCAGGCGAAATCGCCTCCTACCTGTGCACCTTTTGGGGCGGCCTCGCCGTGCAAGCCGCCACCGGCACCTCACGCACCGGATTGCTTCGCAACGTCGATCTCTTTCTGAAATCGCTGCCGTTTTAGAGCGCCTCCCCCACGGGGCAGCAGCCCACAGCGCGTTCACTCCGGTCCTAAATCGCTCCCACGTCCCGATCTTCCTCGACGCTCAAGACACCTGGCAGCGAGCGAATCTTCTCCACATGATCCGCGTCCGCCGTTCCAGTGATGGCCCCCAATTCCTCCATCTGCCGCTCCACTTTCAGACCTGCCTTGCGGCAATGAGCCACGACCTTGGCAAAGTCCACGCCGCCTTCGTCAGAGACCGCGATGTTAAAACGCTTTGCACTCATAGCATCCAGGGTAACACCGGATTCGCCCGCCCGCAAGACCACCCTCGGTCGCTGCGGACGGGCTCGAAATGCCGGTTAGTCAGCTATTGCGGTGCCTGGACCAAACCTGCGCCGACATCGCGCGACTGCGCCGCCAGCGGCCGCGCGTTCGAGACGAGAGCCTGCCACAGCGCCGCTCCCCGCATATTCGGTCGGGACTCGGCGATCAGCGCGGCAATGCCCGCGACATGCGGAGTCGCCATGCTGGTGCCGCTGATGGACCGACGCAATACCGGACGCGGCCAGCTCGACAGGATGTCCACCCCCGGACCTGCGATGTCGACTTTCCCGCCATTTGGATTGAAGCCGCCGCAGGAAAACGATGCGACCCGCAGGGCGCTATCCACCGCGCCCACGGCCATGATCGACGGACAGTTAGCCGGATGCCCGACAGGGCTGATGAGGCCGGGCCGCCGGCTTTCATTGCCCGCCGCCGCGATAATCAACGTCCCAGCGGCCAGCGCACGCCGCGCTGCGTTTTCGAAAACTTGGGAAAAGGGCTGAGCTGGATTACTCACCGGCGCACCCAGCGACATCGAAATTACCTGTGCCCTTGCCTGAATCGCCCACTGGATGCCCGCCAGAATGCCAGCATCTGCCCCGCTCCCGGCATTGCTCAATACCTTCCCGGCCAGGATCTGAGCCCGATGCGCGATGCCATAGCGCGGCTGGCCGGTCGGCGGATTGAGTGATCCGCAAGAGGTACCGATACAATGGGTTCCATGTCCGTTCCCATCTTGAACAGACTGCCCGTTGATAAACGAAGCCGTGATCGGATTCCGACCTGCGAAGTCCGGGTGGCCGATATCCATCCCGGTATCGAGCACGGCGAGCCGGATTCCCTGTCCACTAAACCGCGAGGTATTCACCCGCGTCGCCAGCAAACCCCAGGTGAAATTGACATCCTGGGCGCTCACTTCTTCGGCCTCCGTTTCCGTACCATGCTCGTCGAAGCCCAGAGCTTCCTCCACTGCGAGGTCCACCCCGCGCCGCAACCCACGCAGGTAAGCCGCCGCTTCACTCGCAAACCCATAAACGATGCGCTCCTCCTCGACCGCGAGAATGTCCGGCTGATTTTCGTCTGCCGCCGCCGCCTGCAGGCTGGCTCCCGTATCCGGCTTCACGTTCAAGACAGCCACACCGAGTTCCTCAAAAATGAGCGCTTCACTTCCGCCGAGGCTGCTCACGTCGAGGGATTCTGTTTTGAAATCGCTCGACAGCGCGACGTCCCCTTCCGAGATCGCCGCCGCCTCCCGCAAAGCTTTGATCGCGGACTTCCCGCCATCCTCGCGGAGCAGGACCAAAAAGCGCCCGGTCGTCGCGGTGAACCCGGTCAGGTCTGCCGTAAGCTCTGAACCGATATCCTTTTCCGGGGGCAGGCTTGTTTTGGATGAACTGGATCTTTTCGTAGGCATAGGTGTGGCTTTCTTTATTTTCCGCCGCTTGATGATTTGGCGCCTCGCGTCTGGCGGCGGGCAAACCGCGTGGGCGCCTGTTCAAAAAAGAGTCGAAAAAGCTGCCCGGGCTGAGGGCCGCGTCTGCCTGTCCCCTCTTCCATGGGGCGCCCATCCAGTGGGATCCTTTCCAGCAACCGGGGGTCAGTCATTCGGGTCCTCATTTCGCGCTTTTCAGAGCGCTCATTGAAACATCCCGCCATACCGCTGTCTGTCCGCTCCATATCCTTCATTTCTGTCCGGCTCCCACCCGATAGCCGACCCTCAAGAATCCATCGGGGTTCCACCCAGTGCAAATCAGGAGGTTGGCAGTACCTCAGGACGCCCTAGTTGGAACCTCGCTACGAGGATTGGAATGAACGCCGCCCCACCACTCAAGCTGCTATTGATCGAGAGTGAGCCCTTCTTTGAACGAGGACTCGTTTCGTTCATCCAGCAACAACCCGGCTGGAAATTGGGCGGGTCCACCGCCGAGGCCAAAATCGCCCGCAAATTGGTCCACCAACAGCAGCCTCAGATCATCCTTCTCGACCTGGACTTGGAAAATGGCGATCCGCTGACCTTGCTTGCGGAATGGAGAACGCTCCGCCCACGGCCGATCTGTATTGTTCTGGGTCGATCCGTGGACCCTTTTACCGTCCAGCGGCTCTTCGCGGCGGGGGCCCGTGGCTACCTACATCGCGGAGATCCGCCGGAAGAAATTCTCCGCGCGATCGAGCGCGCACAATCCGACCTCCATTACGCCAGCCCACGGATTTCCAGTGCCTTGGTGGAGTGCCTCGCCATTGGGCGCCTGGCTTCGGGTCAAGCGCCACCCCACGGCTTGAGTGAACGTGAATGGGACGTCTTTCGCCGGGTGGGACAAGGTGAATGCCGGTCGCTGATCGCGGAGCGACTGGGGATCAGCAAACGTACCGTCGAAACGCACTGCGAACGAATCAAGATCAAGCTAGGCGTCGAAACCATGGAAGCTCTCCGCGACGCCGCCCGAAAAAAGCCGCTGACCTTTCCGGATTCGACAGGCTGACGGGAATCGTACGCCAATCCTCCGAAAACCAAGTTTGGGGGGCAGGTGCGCCGTCATCTCTTTTGGCGCACCCGCCAATCTATTCGACTTCGTCTCGCGGCCGAAACTCGACCTTAACGTTTCTGCCGGCGGCGGAAGCGCTGCAGGCCGAGGAGCAGACCACCGGCGGCGGCGAGCACGGCAGCGGAGCCCGGTTCGGGCACCACGACCAGCGCGACCCCGGTCACCCCATCGAGCGGGTTGGCGTCGTAGTTGTAGTCGATCGCGAGCGGGATGCCTTCGAAGTGGAAGTGCGACGGCTGGCCCTGCGAGATATCGAAGTCGGCGATCGTGCCGTAACCCGGCACGGCGAACAACCCAGTCTGTGAGCTGCCGTCCGGATAGGTCATGAAGGTGAGGTGATCACCCACATTGTGGAGGAGCCCGCCGATATTCACATCCGTCAGCGACAGCGTCACGTTGGCGCCCAGCGTCAGGTTGCCGTTCACCGTCGAGAGGTCGCCCTGCAGCGAACCGTTGGTCTGGATATCGAGCTTGAAGGTGGAGCCATCGCTCAGCGTCAGCGGACCCGTGATCAGCGTGCCGATCGTGGAAAGGCCACTGTTCACCCCGCCCGGGCTCACCGTGCCACCGGCGTGCACCGAGACAGAACCCGCGACGACACCGGTGCCACCGAAGGTCGCGCCGCTGTTGACGTCCACCGTGCCCGTGCCCGTTGCCGAGCCCGCGGTGTTGTTCGCGAGGAAGGTGCCACCGTCGATGATGGTGTTGCCGCTGTAGCTCGAGAGGTTGTTGCTGGTCACCGCGAGGATGCCGGCCCCCGTCTTCGTCAGGCTGCTGCTGCCCGACAGCGATCCACTGATGCTGAGGGTCTTGGTGCTGGCCACGTCGATGGTCCCCGCCGCATTCAGGTTGAAGCTGCGGTTGGTGCCAAACGTATCGGTCGCGGCGAAGGTCGCGGGACCACTGAAGGTCACCCCGCCAGCCGCATTGCCCAAGCTGCCATCGGCGCCCACCGCCAGCGTACCGGCCGCGAGGGTCGTCCCGCCTTGATAGGTATTGCCCGCGCCGCTCAGCACCAGCGTACCGGTGCCCGCCTTGGTCAGGCTGCCGCCGGAACCGCTCACCGGGCCGCTGAAGTTTGCGGTCTGGCCCCCAGCCACGTTCAGCGTCGAAGGCGCATTGATCGCCACGCCGCGAGCGGAGGACAGGTTAGCGGTGATCGCCAGGGTGCTGGTACCACCGAAGGTCAGACCGCCGGAAGCGTCACCCAGGCCGCCGTCGCCGGAAACCGAGAGCGTGCCCGCGTTGATAGTCGTGCCGCCTTGATAGGTATTGCTGTTGTTGCCGACCACCAGCGTGCCGGTGCCCGTCTTGGTCAGGCTGCCGCCCGAGCCGCTGATCGCGCCATTCCAGGCGACCGTCTGGCCCGAAGCGACCTGCACGGTGCCGGCCGCATTGATTGCCATCGTGCGGCTGGTGTTGAACGAACCGGTCGCCGCCAGCGTGCTCGCGCCGCTGAAGGTCAGGCCGCCGCTACCGAGGTTTTCATCCGCCGAAACCGACAGCGTGCCGGCTTGGACGAAGGTACCGCCTTGATAGCTATTGCTCGTGCCGCTCAGCACCACCGTGCCTGCACCCGTCTTGGTGAAGCTGGACGTGCCCGAGATCGCGCCGCTGAAGGTCGCGGTATTGGCCGCATTGACCACATCGACGGTGCCCGCCGCGGTGAGGACGATCGGCAGCGAGGTCGGCAGATCGCCGGTCACTTCGAGGGTCGAAGCCCCATCGAAGCTCACGGTGCCCGTGCCGAGATTGGCCGGTGCGCTCACTGAGACTTTGCCGGCCTTGACCGAAACGCCACCACTGAAGGTGTTCGTGCCGCCCAGGGTCAGCTTGCCCGTGCCTTCCTTGGTCACGCTGCCGGTGCCCGTGGTGATATCGCCAGAGATAGTCGTATCACCCGCACCCGCGACGGTGAGGTTCTTGTTGGAGCCGGTCACCGCAGTAGTCGCATTCAAGGTGAGGCTGCCCGCGTCGCTTTGGATCGACGCGTGGTCGGCCAGGGTCACCGTGCCGCCGTAGATGTTGCTGCCGCTCAGGTTGCGCAGGGCGCCATTGGCCGCCGTGCCGGTACCGGCCAGGCTTAGCGTTTCAGCGCCGACAGTGATGCCGCCCTGGAGCTCGAGCGAACCACCCGCCAGCACCGTGGTGCCGCCATCGGTGGTACCGAGCGCCTGGCCGTTGCTGATGCTCACGATGCTCGAGCCGATCGTCGTCGTGCCGGTGTAGCTATTCGCACCGCTCAGGACCAGCGTGCCGGTGCCCTGCTTCACGATGCTCAACGGATTTGCGCCGTTGGTCAGTGTGCCGCCGAAGATCGTGTTGTTGCTGTCGCCGAAGGTCAGCGTCGAGCTGCCGGTGCCGAGGTTCGTCACCGTGCCCGTGCCGGAGAGCGAAGCCACCGTCAGGGAATTGCCGGAGAGATCGAACGTGCCGAACTGATTGATGACCAGAGCGGAGCCGACCGGGATCGCGGTGCTGCCACCGACGCGGAGCGTGCCGCCCGTCACGGTGGTGGTGCCCGCGTAGTTGCTGGCCGGGCCCGAGTTCGCCAGGACCAGCGTGCCCAGACCGGTCTTCTCCAGACCCGTCGAAGTCGCGCCCGTGACCTGCCCGTTCACCGTAGCGGTGACGCCCGAAGCGACCGAAATCGCGTGGCCACCGCTGCCCAGAGTGAGGGATCCGTTGAGGGTCAGATTATCGCTGCTGCTCGTGCCGCCGAAGGTGAAACCAGCCGTGACGAACACCGGATTGCTCACGGTGGTCCCGGTGCCTTGCAGCGTGGTGCCATCGGCAATGGTCAGAGAACCGGTGCCGAGCGGCCCACTGGTCACGCTGCCGATGCTATCGACCCCGATCACCAGCGTGCCTGCATCCAGGTTCACGCCCTGGGTGAAGTCGCTCGTGCTATTGGCCAGCACCAGCGTGCCGGCGCCCTTCTTGATCACGACGCCACCGCTGCCCGTCACCTTGCCATTCAGCGTTGCGGTCTGGCTGGCCGCCACTTCGATGCTCGCCGCCGCATTCACGTTCACCGTGCGATTGGTCGTCAGTGCACCGGTTACCTCCAGCGTGCTGGCGCCGGCAAAGGTCACGTTGCCCGAGGTATCCCCGAGGTTCGTATCGGTGGCCACAGAGATCGTGCCGCCATTGATCGTGATGCCGCCGGAGAACGTGTTCGCCCCGCCAAGCGTCAGCTTGCCGCTGCCGCTCTTGATCACGCTGCCAGTGCCGGTCGCAATCGCGCCGGAGATCGCGGTATCGCCCGCGCCCCCAACGGTCAGGCTGAAGTTCGTGCCCGTGACGGACGCCGGATTGCTCAAGGTGAGCGAACCGGCCACCGAGACGATGCTCGAATCCGCGCCCAGCGTCACCGTGCCTCCGTAGATATTCGCGCCGCTCAAGTTGCGCAGCGCGCCATTCGACGAGGTGCCCGTGCCGCTGATACTCAGCGCTTCGGCCCCGACCGTGATCCCACCGGTCAATTCGAGCGAAGCATCGCTCGCGACCGTGGTCCCGCCGTCGGTAGTACCCAGCGCGGTGTTGTTCGAGATCGTCACCACGCTGTTATTGATGGTCGTGGTGCCCGTGTAGCTGTTCGCCCCACTCAGGAGCAGTGAGCCCGTACCCTGCTTGACCAGGCTCAGCGCGTTCCCGGCCGTGGTGTTGGTGATCACCCCCGACAAGGTCACGTCGTTCGAATCGCCGAAGGTCAGCGTCGCCGGACCCGCACCGGAGTTGGTGACCGTGCCCGCGCCGCTTAGCTTCGTGACCGTGAGGGTGGTGCCGAAGACATCGAACGTGCCATTGGTCCCGACCGCCAGGGTCGTGCCCGTCGGCAGCGCGCTCGCCGCGGTCACCCGCAGCGTGCCATTGGTGATGGTCGTCCCGCCGAGATAGTCATTCGTGCCACCCAACACCAGCGTACCGGCGCCGAGTTTTTCCAGGCCCGCGGCCGAACCGCCGGTCAGCTGACCGTTGATCGTCGCCGTTACCCCTCCGTTCGAAACGGTGATCGTCCGGCTCGCCGAAGCGAGCGTCACGATGCCCGTGAGCGTGAGGTTATCGGCGCTGGCGGTGCCGGAGAAGACAACGTCGCCCAACGCATTCACCGGGTTTGCCACCGTGGTATTGGTGCCCTGGATGGAAACATCGTCCGCGAGGCTCAGCGTGCCCGTGCCCACCGGACCGGTCGTCACGTTGCCCGTGCTGCTGCTGGCGAGCACCAGCGTGCCGGCATTGACCGCGACCCCACCGGTGAAGGTGTTGTTGCCGCCCAGTGCCAGTGTGCCCGTGCCTTCCTTGGTGATGCCCTTGCCCACGCCGTCGATATCCTGCAACAGCTCGGTGTTGTTCTTCACCGTCAGCGTGGTGGTGCCGGCATTCGAGAGCGTGGTGTTGTTGCCCGTGACTTCACGGGAGAAGGTCAGCTTGCCCGTGGCGGAGTTCGTGGAGTCGAAGGTCAGGTCGCCACCGATGACCAACGCATTGGCCACCGTCTGGGCGCTGCCGTTGTCGCGGGTGGTCGTGCCAGCCGCCAGGGTCACCGAACCGGTGCCGAGCGGGCCCTTGACTAGCGTACCGGTCGTCACCGTGCTGCTTGCCCCGATGGTCAATGTGCCGGCGTTGATATTGGTGCCACCGCTGTAGGTGTTGTTCGCCGCGGTGATGGTCAGGCCGCCAGCGGCCGTCTTGGTCAGCCCGGTCGAGCCCGAGATCGCCCCGGTGCCGCTCAACGTGTAGTTCTTCACCACGTTGTCGAAGCTCATCGAGGTCGGGATCACCGTGCCCTTCAGCTGTGGGTTCGTGGCCGTGGCCGAGTCGTCGAAGGTCAGCGCAAAGCCATCCGCGTAGTCGACATTGGTCCCGGTGGTCTGCACCCAGTTCTTCGGCACGACGTGGCTGCCGCCGATATCCCAGATCTGGTCGGAGCCGCCCGTCCACTTCAGCCCACCGAGGTAGTCGGTGATCGAAACCTGGATCCGGAAGCCCGCGGTGTCGTTGATCAGCGTCGGCGTCTTGTGCGGATCCGTGCTGGTCGCGTAGAGATTGCCGAAGCCGGCGACCGTCGCACCCGAGCTCGGATACGTGATCAGCGTGTAGGTGTTGTTGCTGAAGCCGGCGATCGGATCGATGACGATGCCGGTCGTGCCCGTGATATTCAGGACATGGCCGCTCTGCGCCGTGGCGTCGCTGCCCGTCAGCGTGAGCAGGTCGGAAGTGGTGCCGAGCTGGAAGACGAACTGGCCGGCGCTGGCGTTGACCGCCGAAAGCGTCAGCGTGCCCGCCGTGCTTACCGGGGTCGTGCCGATGGTGACCGAACCGGGTTCGATCCGGCCATCGCCGCTCAGGGTGATCGCATTCGTGAGGCTCACCGTACCCGCCAGCGCACCGCCGGAGATGGTCACGGCGCCGGAACCGATGGCCGCGCTATTCAGCGGCTCGAGCCAGCCGCCGGTGATGCTCGTCCCGCCCACATAGGTGTTGGCATTGCTGAGCTTCAGCACCCGCGGGCCCGCCTTGAGCAGGCGCACGTTGTTCTGGATGACACCCCCGTAGGTCGTATCGACCGTGGTATTCGTATTACCGACGGTCAGCGTGTTGGTCGTCGTCGCGGAGTTCGTGATGAAGCCCGCCGCGCTGACGAAGGCGCCGGTGCTGCCGACGTTCGTCGCCGAGAGGCTGTTCACCGACGCGTTGAATCCATTCAGATCCACCACCGCACGGGATGCCGTGCTAAGGTTGGTCGTGGAAGGCAGCGCATTGTTGGAACCGATACGCAGCACCCCATTGGCCACGCTGGTCGCGCCCTGGTAGGTATTGTTGCCCGAGAGGATCACCGTATCGGCGCTCTGCTTGGTCAGACCACCCAGCCCGCTGATGTTGCCCTTGATCTCGAGGATCGCGCCACGAGCGGTATTCGTCTGCGAGCTGTTGTTGTTCGTATCGGCGCCGATGCCCGTGCTGACGTTCGTCGTCTTGCCGTTGTCGAGACCATTCGGACCATCGGTGGAGGCGTTCTGGCCGATGAACGAGTTGCTCGCGAGATTGATGCTCACGTTCGCGCCGAGGGTGCGATAGACCGCGCCGGAGTTGGCGCTGGCCGGATCGTCCGTGCGCAGGAAGCCTTCGATCGCGCCGCCATTCAGCGTGATCGTCGCATTCGTCGTGAACTGATCCGCATTCACCTGGAGCGTGCCGCCGCCGAGGTTGATCGCGCCGCTGCGAGCCGCTTCCGTGCTCCAGCGTTCGATCGCACCCGCTTCGTAGGTCGGGAGCTTGGTGAAGCCGGTGGTCACGATGTCGAGCACGCCGTAGCGCTTCACGGTGATCGCTCCGTTGCCGAGTGCGTTCGGGTTGGTCACGCCGATCGCACCCTGCTCAATGATCGTATTGCCCGTGAACGACGTGGTGTTGTTGCCGCGGATGTAGAGGTAGCCGTTGCCCCACTTGATCAGGTCCTTGCTGCCATTCAGGCCGGCGATCGCCAGGCCGGAACCCGTGGTTCCGCCCGTGACCCCGTTGTTCACCGCGGCGGCGTTCACATCGATGATCGAGTTACCCGCGCCAGTCAGGAAGAGGGTGCCGGCATTGAGCATCGTGCGCGTGTTATTCACGACAAAGCGCATGCGCGCCGGGGAAAGCCCCGTCGTGTCGGTCGAGAACGACTCGAGATCGCCGAGGCCGACCGTGGAATCGACGATGCCCGTGGTGACATTGATAATCGAGTTATCGACGCCAATAATACGGCCAAACGTGTAATTGCCGGAGAGGGCGTTGGAGAGCGCCGCATTGAGGAGCAGCGTGGAGCCTGCGGCAGTCGCCGTGCTGCTACCATTGAGGGTGATCGTGCCGCCATCGCCGCCGGCGCCGAGCGTATTGAACTGGAGGCCGCCTTGGTTGACGACCCAGTTGCCGGAGAAGCCCGTGCCATTCGAGGCGGCCGTCTGATCCTTGGTGATGATCAGTGTGCCCGAGCCGAACTTGGTGATCTTGCTCCCGAAGAGATCGCCCGACAGCGTCGCCGTGCGGTTCGTACCCTGATTCTGGAAGTAAACGATGCCTTCCTGATTCCCGGTCGAACCAAAGCGGAGATTGGTCGCGACGGTGACCGTCGAGTTATCCGTGGCGTTGGTGACGATCAAGCCGCCGCGGTCCGTATCCGCGGTCCCGTTGGCAAAGGTGATCGTATTGTACTGGCCGGTGCCGTTGCTGACGTTCGCGCTGGTGCGCAACGCGTAGACGGTCTGGTTCTGCGTCAGGGTCGTCGCCGCCGTGAGGTCGACGATATCCGCGGCGCCCGTATTCGTGGCGAAGGTGCCCGCGGCGAAGGTCTGGGTGAAGGCGGCGTTGACGAAGCCATTCGCCCCATAGGTGACGAAGCGGTTGTCCGTGCCGTTGACAATATATGCCGGCAGCATGCCATTGACCACGCCACTCGGGGTGATGGCGGTCGCGCCGCCGCTGACCAGCAGCTGATCGACATTCGCCGTACCTGCCGCACCGCGGCCGAGACCGACGGTGGTGCCGTTGTCCGCATCACCAGTGAGGATCTGGATCGTGCCGCTGTTCGTGCGAGTGAGCGACGAGGTCTGGAGACCGACGAAGCCGGTACCAGCATTCGCCACCTGGATGACGGTGCCACGGCCGTAGGTGATGGCGCCCACCGCTTCGATGTTCGCCGCGGCAGCGCTGTTGTTCAGCGAATTGATCTGCAACTGCGCGCCATCGAGGTTGATCGGAGTCGCATCGTTCCAGCGATTGTAGCCCGCCGCGGTGACGTTATTTTCGAAGCGCAGCACCGCACCCGGATGCAGGACCACAGCATTCTGGTTCAACCCAGCGGTCCCGCCCGAAGCCAGGCCATTGCGGAAGCTGCCCGCGTTTTCCACGATCAGGCTACCGAAGACATCGACCTGACCACCCGCACCACCGGTGCCGCCAAGGGCATTCAGGCCCGCAGTAGTCGGAGCAACGGCAAAGCGCAACACGCTACCCCGGCTGACCGTCGTGGTACCGGAGTAGTCGTTCAGATCGTTGAGCAGCACGGTCGAGAATCCATTCGCCCCCTGGCTGCCGATGACCACGCTATTCGCACCGGTGAGGGCGCCAGTGGTGCCAGACGCCGAGTCTATGGTCAGGACCACGCCGTTGGCCGTATTGCTGCCGCCGCCGAGGCGATAGAGATTGCCGGAACCCACGGTGAGCGAGTTGCCGGTGTAGCTCACGGCCGTGGCCGCGCCGAGGTAGAAGCTGCCATTACCCAGCGCGCCGAGGCTCAAACTGGTGGCGTACGAAACATCGAGCGCGAGCACACCGCTCGAGTTGGTGCTGACCCAACTCTGCAGGCTCGCCGGCGTGATGGACGCATGCGACAGGCGCAGCAGCGAGAGCTGCGGATTGACGCTGAACTCCTCGATCTGGCCGGTGCCGAAGGTCAGGCCGGTGCTGCCGAGGCGGATCGCGCCGGTCGGGTTCACGCGGATCTTGCTGCCACCCAGGATGGTATTGAGGTTGAGCGTGTTCGTCGCGGTGACGTCGTTCGTATTGATGTCACCGAAGCGGAGCAGGCCGCCATTGACGAAGATACCGTAACCCGGATCGGACACGCTATTCACCCCGGCATACAGGCCGCCGAAGGTGCTGGAGTTGCTATTGAGCCAGAGCGAATCGGCGCCGCCCTTGATGATGGCCTGGTGCGTGCCGCCATCGTTGACTGCGCCGTTCAGGAGCAGCGGAGCCGCGCTGACATTTAGCAGCGGAGTGCCGACCAATGTGGTGCCGCCATTGATTTCGAGCACATAGGTGTTGGTACCCGTAACTCCGAGGGTCTGGTTGCCGATCACCATGTCCTTGAACAGGAGGTGCTTGTTCGTCGCCGCGGTCGCGATGCTGCGATTGACGTCGATCGTGGCGCTGCCGTTCACGATCAGGCTGTTGCCGGTGATCGTGTTGCCGACCCACGATTTCTGGCGGGTGGTGTCGTTGGTGCCGACATCCATGCGCAAGTTCAGCGTGCCGCCCCACAGGGTCACCGCGCCGGAGCCGATGCCGCCGTTGGTGTTCGTGGTGTTGGTGACGTTGAAAGTCAGCGAACCCGTCGTCGCGGTGGCATTGTTGCTGAGCAGCAAGGTCGTACCATTGACGACCTGCGTGATGGTGGTTCCGAACGGAATATTCGTCCCCTGGATGAACATGCCGGCGGTCAAGCCAGCCGTGCTCGCGACGGTAATCTGGTTGCTGCCGTTCGTCGTGGAACCACCGGTCAGCGCTGGGGCCGTCCCGGTGCCCACGACGGTCAGGCCGCCCTGCATATTCTGCAGGCCGCCGCTGAAGTCGTTGACGCCATTGAGATAGCCGGCTGTGCCGTTGTTCAGCGTGAGCGTGCTGCCGCCGGTGTGGATCAGCGCCGCGCTGCCGCTTACTTTGCCGGTCAGCGTCCCAGCCAAATCGGTGCGGATATAGTCGAACGCCTGGCTACCGAGGTTGACTGCCCCGTTGACTTGCAGGGCGTAACCGTTGGCTCCAGTGACGAGAAGTGTCTGGCCTTGTTCACCGGGGGAACCGAGGAAGGTCAACCCGCGCGTGAGCACGATGGTATTGTTGGTCGCCGCACTGGTGCGGTCGACGTTCACGGTGGTCTGCCAGTTGTTCGCGCCAAGGGTGAGGCCGTTGTCGATACCGACAAACGCCGCTTCGGTCCGCAGACTGATCGTCTGGCCCGGAGCATTGACCACGATCTGGCCACCCGTGCCACCCGGCTTGACCAGCGCCGGAGCGGTGATCGTGCCCGCCGTGGTGCTCGGGGAGCGGAGGGTCAAGGCGCCAGCATTGACGATGATGTTGCCGTTGAACGTCCCCTGGTTCGAATCGAGCTGCAGCGTGCCCGCGCCGAATTTCACGATCGCGGTCGTATTCGTACCGCTGATCTGGCCGGAGGTGGCGTTGTTTGCGGCGGTGATATCGCCGATGATCGTCGTATTGCCCGGAATGGCGATGTCGAGTTCGCCCGCCGTGACCCCATCGCCGACCTGGATGCCGGAGAAGATGCTGTGCGCGGCATTCGAAACGATCAGACCGCCGCTGCGCAGGATGACCTTGGCGCCGGTATTGGTCGCGGTGGTGAGCGTGATATTGCTGTCTACGCGCAGCGCGTAGGTATCGAGAACGATGTTGTCGTTCAGCACGATTGCGCCCGTGAGCTGCGTGCGGTTCGTCGCCGAACCCGTAGCCGAGGCGAGCGTGCTGGCCGCGATCTGGAAGTCGAAGCCGGCATTCACGAAGCCGTTGTCCGCCGTGTAGGTGAGGAACTGCACGTCCGTGGTGTTCACCATCCACGGCGCCACCATGCCGTTCGTGATCCCGCCCGGGACCGCCGAGAAGCCGTTGGCGAACTTGATGCGTTCGTCACTACCGAGCTGGGTGCCGCTGTTCGGCACGATCGCCACCGTGGCGTTGTTGCCGGTGATGCTCGCCACATTCGTGCTGCGGTTGATCCCGGTCGCCCCGCCGATGGTCAGCGTGACAGTACGGTTCGTGAGATCGCGCTGCGCCACCAGGGTGGTACCACCGATGACGGAGACCTGACCCACGGTTTCGTTGATTTCCACGTCGCGGTTGCCGACGAGGCGTAGCGTCGAGTTATCGAGCGTGATCCCCGTGGAGTCGAACCAGCGGCCCTGCGTCGCCGTGGCGGGGAGCAGGCCGGTCGAGTTGTCGAAGCGGAGTTCCGAACCCGGGCGCGTGGTCACCGCGCCGAGATTGGCGCTGCCCGCCGCATTGAGGAACGTGCCGTTCAATCCGCCCGCGATCAAGGTACCCCACGTCTCGAACGACGAGGTCTTCAGCGTACCGCGGAAGTCGAGGGCACTGCCACGGTTCACGGTCGTGGCGCCGGTGTAGTTCTGGCTGGTGATCAACGCCACCGTGCCGCGGCCGTTGCCCGCCGTGATGGTGTCGGCGTTCAAGCCGCTGTTCGGCATACCGATTACAAGGCCGGCCGTTCCGGTCAGCACGTTGTTGTTCACGCCATCGCTGCCGACGTAGAGGATGTTGCCGCCCGCGCCGAGGCGATAGACGTTACCCGAACCAACCCCGAGGCTGGCCGCATTGTAGCTGCCGTTCTGGCCGACGCCGTTCTGGGTCGAACCGAGGTAGGCCGTGCCATCACCGATCAGGCTCAGGTCGAGCGCCTGATTGTACACGGTGTTCAGCGCGATAATCGCGCCACCGGCGATCTTGCCGCCGCCATCGATACCGTTGCCGCCGGTCAGGCCGTAGAAGCTGCTGCCGCTCTGGGGGCCGCCGAGGCTACCGATGCGCAGATTGAAGGCGGACAGCGGTTCATTGGAGCCGACGCGCAGGATGCCGTAATTGAGCCCCAGGTTGCTGCGCAGATCCACGGTGCTGCCCGCCGCGAGGTTAGCGCTGCTGTTGAACTGAACCGCGGTACCGGGCTGGATCAGGATATTGCCCGAGCCGAGGTTGCCGGTGGAGTTCAGCGTGATCACGTTTCCGTCGAACGAGCCGAAGAAGACCGTGCCGCTGGTGTTCACGAAGCCGCCCTTGAAGGTGGCCGAGTTGTCCGCCGTGACGAAGAGGTTGCTCCCCCCCGTGCGGAGGAAGGTGCCGTTGCCGCCGATGTTCCCCGCGATGGTCACCGGGTTGGCCACGTTGACTTCGCCATCCTTCGTCATCGTGAAGTTGTTCATCTTCCACGAGTACGAGTTGCCGACCGAGAAGGTGGCAATCGGCGAGCCGAGCGGGCCGCCCATGGTCACATTGCCGATCACCATCGTCTTGTTCGAGCCGAGGCCCGTGGTGAGACGGTCGGCGTTCAGCGTCATCGTGCCGCTGCCGATATAGTCGGCGCCGCCGATACCGGCGATCGAACCGAGGACGAAATTGTTTCCGGCGAAGGTGTTCAGCACTTCCATCGTGGATGTGTTGTTGCCTTCGTGACGCAGGTTGAAGGTCGCGGTATTGACCGTGATCGTGGTGTTGTCGCCGAGCGGATTCGAGCCGCCATCGGCGAGCTGCACCTGCAACGTGCCCGCCATCACATTCCACGCGCCCATCTGGTTGGCAGAGGTGCCGGTGCGGCTGTTGGTCAGGGTGAGCACGTTGGCGCCGATCTTGGTCAGCGTCTTGCCCGCCGCGAGGATCTGGCCGGAGATCACACCGGAGTTCGCGGTGTTCAGGATGACGTTCGAGTTGGCGTTGCCCGTGAGGTCGAAGTTCCCCGCGACCAGCACGTTCGTGTTCTGACCACCGGACCAGGTCAGGGCCGGCGCATTGAGGATCACGTTATTGATCTTCGCCCAACCCAACGGGGCCGTGCTCGTAGCCAGCGCCGAGGTGTTGTTCGCCTGGCCGAGATTGTTCAGGGCCGGCACGGTGATGTTGTAGCCGTTGCCCGGGCCAAACTGCATCACGCTGAAGCCGTCGACGATTTCGCCGATGGCGTACGGCGCGAGCACCGCGAGATCGAGGGCGCCGCCTTGCAGGCTGATCGTGCCAGTGCTCAGTGCCAGCGTGTTGCGCAGCGCCAGCGTGCCGGTGGCGGAAAGCGCCGCCGGATTCGCCGAAGTGATGCGGCCCACGCCGACCGTCGTCGTGCCGGTGTAGCCGTTCGCAAGCACCGCACCGTCCTTGTTGATCGGCTGGTTTAGAGTCAGCGTACCGTCACCGGTCTTGAGCAGGTTCAGGCTGCCATTGATCGTGCCGGTGTAGGTGGTGCTGATGCCGTTGTTCGAGTTGACCGTCAGCGTCGAGTTCGCACCGCTGTTGATGATCCGGCCGGTGCCGGTCAGGCCGCTCAGCAGGATGTTCTGGCCGTTGAGATCGAAGTTCGCAGCGTTGTTCACCGAGAGGGTGATCAAGCCGGCCGAAGGCACCGCAGCGCTGCTGGCAAACTTCAGCGTGCCTTCCTGCACCGCGAGCGTGCGCAGCAAGTTGGTCGCCGGGGCCATCAGGTTGTTCGTGCCAGAGAGTAGCAGCGTACCGGTGCCGCCCTTGGTCAGATCCTGCGATTCGAAATTGCCGGAGATCGTGGAATCACCGGTCTGGCCGCCACTCACGAAAACGATGCCTTCGACCGGAGTCGCACCCGTGCCGAAGCGCAGGTTCGAGCTGATCGTTGGCGCAGTGGTGCCGTTCATGATCAAGCCCACTGCATTCGTGCCACCGCCACCCGCGAGGCGCAGCAACGACGAGGCGCCGGTCGGCGTGATGTTGCTGTTCGTGCGCAGCGCCAGCAGATCGACGGTAGCATCCGCCACAGCCTGCGTGCTGCTGATATCGCCCAGCGAAGTCGCAGCCGAGGTACCGAGCGTGCCGACGGTGGTCGCACCGTGCAGGGCGAAGCCGTTGGCGCCGTACTGCAGGAAGTTCAGATCCTGGCTGGTGCTCGAGCGGCCCACGACCGACGGAACGGTCAGGATGCCACTGGTATTGCCTGGGGCGGTCGTCGCGACGGTGAATTTCTCGTTCCCTACGCCAAGGTCGGTCGACAGGTTCGAGGAAACGATGGTCAGCACGCTGTTCGCGCTGCGGGTCAACGTGCCGCTCAACGCGAGCGCGGTGCCTGTGGTGGAACCCTTCGTCAGCTGCACCGCGCCGGCGCCGGTGTAAGTCATCGACGCCACCGTGAGGGCCTGATTCTGCACGCCGAAGGTCAACGCCGTGTTGTTGGCCACTGCTGCCGAGGTAATCGCGCTCAGCGTGATCACGTTGCCATTCACCGCAGTCACCGTCGTGCCAGCCGCAATGCCCGTACCAGTCACCGTCATACCCGGCACGATGTTCGTGCCGTTGCTGACCGTGAGGACGTAGCTGACCGCCGACTGCGTCGCCCCGGCCGTGATGCCGGTCGGCGCTGTCCCGATGGTGCCCTGCAATTGCAGCGTGCCGCCGTTCAAGGTGACCGCACCGGAACCCAACGGCGTACCGCTGGTCGCCTGGGTGCGGACCGTACCGCCACCGCCATTGAAGTTGCCGATGGTCAGGCTGTTGTTGGTGCTCGCCGTAGCGTTCAGGACGAGGACGCCGTCACCGATTTTGGTCAGGCCGTTCGCACCAGCGACCGGCAGGCCGGCACCGAAAACGTTGCTACCGGAGACTTCGATATTGCTCGCCGCCGTGAGGAGCAACTGGTGACCCGTGGTGAAGCTGCCGCCGATCGAGAGCGTGCCGCCGTTGAGACGGACGTCGGAAGGCAGACCGGCGACGGTATGCGCGCCGGTGCCTACGGCGATCACCGTCGCGGCGCCGAGGTTGGTATCCGCGGTGACCCGAGCCACACCGGCATTGACCGACAGCGAGGTGCCGTAGGTGGTGCTGGCCGTGCTCTTGTTCTGCGCCTGGTTGGCGCCGTTGATGATCAGGATACCCGAGCCGAGCTTATTGAAGACCGCACCCTGGCCGCCGGTGGTAGCGATGTTGCCGTCGAACTGGACGACACCCTGGGTCGTGTTGACCGTGATGTTGCGGTTGCGCACCGTGCCGCCGGAGTGGAGGTCCCACGCTGCGGCAGTATTGATGAAGGTCAGGTTCCCCCGCCCTTCGAAGGTGACCGGGAGATCCGCATCCGTGCTGATCGCAGAGAGCGCATTCGGGATGACGCGATTCGCGCCGTTCGAGCCGAGGAAGGTGCCGCCGTTGTTGCTGCCGGCGCCGAAAAGGATCGAACTGCTGCCGAACGGTCCGGCCAGGATGGTCGGGGCCGCCGCGGTACCAGTGTAGAGCGCGTCGCCACCGATGACGACCTTGGCGTTGTCCAGCACGGTCGTCCCTTGGTAGGTGTTCATCGCGAACCCGTTCGGGTCGGCGCCAATAGCGACCACACCCGCACGCACTGCCGTGGCGGCGTTGTCACCGAAGCGCACGCGGAGAGCCGCGCCGTTGCTGCTGATCGGGCCGAGCACGTCGAGGCGTCCGGTGTTGATCGCTTGCAGGTTCACATCGCGGTTGGTGCCCGCGGAGACGATGCCGATGCCGCCGGTCACTTTCGCGCCGTAGAGCGAGTTCGCAAAGATGCTGACCGACGTGGCGTCGGTGCCGTTTTGGACGACGATGTCGCGGTCGAAGGTGTACGAACCGCTGATACCGAGGCCGGCCAGATTGATCGTACCGCTGTTCGCGGTGATCAGCAGCGGCGTATCGCTGTTGCCGAGGGCGCCCGCCGTGTTCGAGCGCACATCGGTGCCGACGAGCAGGTTCGCCGCACCAGCCAGCGTGGTCGAGCCGGTGTAGGTGTTCTGACCCATCAGGATCAGGTTCTGGTTGCCGCTCTTCACGAGATTGGCGTTTCCACTGATCGTACCCAGCACACTCATCTGGCCGGCTTGGGCCGTGCCCTGGATACCGGTCTGGAAGTTCTTCGTACCACCCACGCCGTCCGGCGCGAGGTTGATGTCGCCGAGGATCACGAAGTCCAGTGTGCCGCCCCAGCGCAGGTCGCCCTGGACGTCGATGCCGTTGGCGATCGAAACCGCCGCGTTGTTGGTCTGGATCAAACCACCCGCGCTGCCCAGCTGCGTCCCGATCGTCGAGGTCGTCAGATCGCCCAACTGGTTCGCCACGAGCCGGCCGGTGCCGAGGGCGAAGTTGTTGTTGATGTTCAACACAGTGTCGCGATTCGCGTAGATCTTGCCGCTCAGCGTCAGGTTCCGGTTGTTGAGGTTGACGTTGGTGTTGCCGTTGATCAGCGCCGGACCGTTGTAGGCATTGCCCGAGGCCCCGAGGATGACGTCGCCCGAACCGCTCAGCACGTTTTCAAACGCACCCACGCCGAACGTGATCGAGCCCTGGTTGCCACCGCCGCCGATGCGGTAAGTGCCGTCCTTATTGCGGCCGAGGGTCGCGGCGAAGTAGTTGCCTCCCGTGGAAGCGCCCAGCCAGACCTTGCCGTTACCGAGACTCGTTTCCAGGTCCGCCAGGTCGAGGGCATTGTACTGCCAGGCGTTGTCGAGGCCGATGACGCCGAGGTAGTCGCCCGAGGTGGACAGCTGAATCTTGCCATCCGCTGCTGCACCGTTGGTCAGCAGGTTTTTCAGTTCAGCCTGCGTGATGTTGTACCCAATCGAGACCCCGGAGAGCCCCATCTGGTCGCTCTTCGCGGTGACCTTCTGATTAGCGATATTGGCTGCATCGGCCAGGCGGATCAGCGTGCCCGGCAGCAGGTTGATATCCCCCACGCCGAACGGCGTTGCCGTGCTGCCGCGCACGGTCGAAACGATCGTGCTGGTCGCGTTGTTCTGCGTGCTCGGCCACACTTCGAGGCCCACGACTCCGTCGGTACCGAAGGTGTTGCCGCCATTGCCGAAGGTCAGCGAGCCGTTGCCAGTCTTGATCAGCTTGCCGCCGGAACCGCCGCTGCCCGGGCCCTGGACCACGCCTTCGAGCACCACCTGGTTCGAAGTACCGAAGGAGGTTGTGAAGACGCTCGTGGCACCAAGGGTCGTCGTGCCGCCGACAGTGATGCCGTTCTGGTTGAAGTTCACCACGATCGGCGAATTCGCACCGAGATCGGCCACCGTGAGATTGCCAATCCGCTGCATGAAGCCCTGATTGTTATTGTTGATCGCGACGTCGGCATTCACGAACACATTGCTGCCGATGCTCGTGGTCACGCGGTTGGTCTGACCGCTGGCCTGGATCGAATCGCGGCCCGCCGTATTGGCCACAAAGCCGTCGATGGTCAGCGTACCGCCGTTGAGGATGAGGTCCCGGCTGTTCGTGGAGCTGGCGATCGCCGTGCCCGAGCTGGAAACCGGGTTGTTCAGGACCAGGGTGCCCGCGTTCATCGTCACCGTCCCGAGCAGGTTCGGGTTGCTGGAGCCGATGGTCAGCGAGGACGTGCCGAACTTGGTCAGGCCGGTCGCACGGATCTGCGCGTTGATGACGCTGGCGCCACCCGTGTAGATCAGCGCCTCACTGGCGCCGGCGGCACCGAAGACCAGGTTCATCGCCAGCGTGTTCGAGCCACTCGTGGTCGTCGTGACCTGCGGGTTGATCGTGCCGCCGGTGAGCAACAGACCGCCCATGCCGGTGTGGCCACCGGTGAAGGTGATCGTGTTGTTCGACGCCGTCGGGACGATGTTCTGGCTGCTACGCAGCGCGTAGAGCGTCGGATTGTCGACCAGGGTCACCGCGCCACCGACGGTGAAGGAAGTTCCCGCTGCCGTGGCCGCACTGCTGATGGTGATCTGATTCGCCCCGATCGTCGCGATCGTGGCGCCGGCCGGAATGCCCGTGCCGCTGATCGGCTGACCAACCACAAAGTCACCCGTAAACGGCACGCCGCTGATCGTGACCGAACCGCTCGTGACCGTGCCGGTCCGCGCGATGGTGTCGATATTGACCACATCGCCGGAGACCAGGTTGCCGGCGACGTAGGTGCCGTAGATGCTGTCGCTATAGCCGACCTGCAAATTGCCGGGCAGCGAGGTCAGAACGAGCGACTGGAAGCCGGTATCCGAGCCGGTCGCCGTGCCACTCGACGGATTGTAAGTGAGGAAGGTGTTGCTCGTGGAGTCGACCATCCACACCGGTGCGATACCGGCCGCCGACGCGCCCGAACCGTTCGCCGTGTTACCGGCGAGGGTCACGCTGCCCGTGGCGATCAATCGATCGAACGAACCCGTCGGCTGCGTGCTCGTCATGTTGATCAGGCCGAGAATGCTTGAAGCCTGCGACGGGACGACGGTCGTGCTCGGGGCCAGAGCCGGACCGGAGTTCGCCAGCGCCAGCGTGCCGCCCGTGCCGCGGACCAGCGAGCTCGTTTCGAGCGTCGCCGAACCAGCGCCTGCGGCGCGTGCGACCGTGATTGTCGAACCCTTGTCGACGGTCAGCGTACCGACTTTTTCGTAAGACTGCACGTTGGCCACGCCATTGAAGCGGAAGGTGCCGCCGTTCAGATTCTGGCCCGTGGTGTCTTTCCAGCGGCCATTGCCACCCGCCACCGTACCGACGGCGTCGTTGATGACGATCGAACCACCCGGGCGGAGGACGATCACGTTGTTATTATTGCCCGTGCTGGCGTTGTAGAAGGAAGCCGCCACGTTGGCGCTCGTCTGCAGGGTGCCGAAGACCTCCACTGCGCCACTGCCGAGCGGGGTCTGTGCGATGCCCACATCCATCGTGAGGGTCGAGCCCTTGGCAATGCTGGTGCCGCCGGAATAATCGTTCGAATTGCGAATGATCACCGTGCCGGAGCCATTGGTGATACCACCGTTGTTCACGTTGCTCAGCGTGGAGCCGATCTGAACGCTGTTGGTGTCGGTCACGACATTGGCGACCCGGACGTCGGTCAGGACGTTGTCAGAGCCGGCAAAGACCAGCGAACCGCCGTTGTTCGAGCCGAGGCGATAGACATTGCCTGCGCCGACGCCGAGCGTGGCCGCGAGGTACTGGACTTCCGTGCTCGGCAGGTAGGAGCCGAGCGAAAGCGTGCCGTCGCCGATCTGTGCGAGATTGAGCGGAGTGCTCCACGTCGGCACCGCGAGCTGCAGCGCGCCACTGAAGCCGCCATTGGTCTTCAGCTTGGCATTCAGCCCGGCGGCCGGGTTGTAATCCGTGTCGAGCACGAGAGCCGGCACGCTGTTCACGTTGGCATTCAAGCGCACTTCGGACACGCCATTCACACTGTTGTTGTTGGCGATGCGCAGGGCTGCACCTGGGAAGATCGCCACGGTGCCGCTACCCAGCGCCGTTCCACTGGCCAAGGTCGAGGTCACCTGCAAGGCACCGACCTGGATATTCGTACCACCCGCATAGGTGTTGGCCGTGCCGGAAATGCGCAGCGTACCCGCAGTCGTTGTCGCGCCGCCGAACTTGTTCAGCGCCGTGGACGCACCACCCGAGATCGTGCCGGCGAGGTCGAGGAAGCTCGGGCCACCGGTGTTGATGCTCACGTTCGCGTAGCTGCCACCGAGGGTGGTATTGCCCGCGACCCGCAGACCGTAGCTGTTGCCGCCGGTGACGGTCAGAGCGCTATTGGCGAGGCTGAGCGTGCCAATCTGGATCACGTTGCCAGTGTTCGCCGCGATGCGGTCCACACTGATCGTGGCATTGCCGGTCACCGCCACGTCGATGCCGTTCGTACCCGGACGGCCATAGACGATCACGCCGTTGGCACCGCCGCCATTCGAGTTCAGTGCCAGCGTGCCGCCGTTCAGCGTCACCACCCCCGCGGTCGTGCCGTTGGCGCCGCCGAGACCGAGCGGATCCTGCACCGTGATCTGGCCCTGATTGAGGACCACGCCACCGGTGAAGCTGTTCTGGCCTGCGAGCTGATTATTCGCGGTCAAGGTGCCGAGCGTGAGGGTGCCCGCACCGTTCTTGACGAAGCCGGTTTTCTTCGTGCCGCCATTCACGCCGTCGACGATGTTGCCGACGAAGGTCGTGCTCGCGACACCATTGATGGTCAGTGTGCCGTTCGCGGTGGTCGAAGCGTTGCCGATCACACCGGCGGTACCCGCCAGCGAAGCAAAGGTCGCATTACCGCCGTTCACGTTCAGCGTGCCGGTGTCGTTCAGTACGAGGCCGGTGGTCTGACGCGAAACCGCCAGTGCACCCACACTCACGGAGCCTTCATTGACCGTCACGTTGCCGGTCAGCGCGTTGTTGCCCGAGAGGAAGAGCTCGCCCGCGCCGAACTTGGTCAGGCTGCGCGCGGTGATCGCGCCGCTGATCGTCGCCGTGCCGGAGGTGTACCCGCCGCTCACGTAGATCAGGCCTTCACCTGCCGTCGTGGTGCCGGTGGTGCCAAACGGATTGAAGATTAGGTTCGCACTGATCGTCGGGGCCGCGCCGCCCACGCCATTGATCAGGATGCCACCCATGTCGGTGTTGTTCAGCGAACGAATCCGCAGCGTGCCGCCAGTGATATCCGCCGTGGTCTTCAGCGCGAAGAGGTCCACCGTGCCGGACACCGCCGTCGTGGCCGAGATATTCGCCACACTCGCGATGGTCGAACCCGCGAAGGTGTTGTTCAGCACCGCCACCGGTGTCCCGGAGACAAAGCCCTGCGCCGCGTCGTACGAAACGAAGTCCGCCGTGCGATCGGTCGAGGAAGCCACCCGAATGATGTTCGGCGCCACGATGCCCGCGCCGCTGCCGCTCGTGGTGTTGTTCAACGCCGCCAGGCCGGCCGTGGTCGTGGTCGATTGGCCGAGGATCGTCGTGCCGAGCACACGCGCATCCGAACCGGACGTATTGCCCAGCGCCGCGCCGCTGCCCGGAGTCAGCACCAGCGTGCCGTTGCCGGTGCGGGTAAGGGTCGTCGCAGTGACCTGCGTGTCGTTGCCGCCCGTAGCTTCGAGGCGCAGGTTCGCTCCGCCGGTATAGGTCAGCGTCGGGATGGTGAAAGTCGCCGCTGGGCCGTTGGTATTCACAGCCAGCGTACCGCCGTTGATCGTCAACGCGGTGTCGCCGAACGGCGTGCCGCCGGTCGCCTGGGTCAGCAGAGTCGCGCCGTTGCTGATCGCGGTGTTGTCGTGCAGGTTGAGGCCGGTGACGCCGCCATTGAGGATCACCGTGCCCGGGCCGTTGAGGGTCAGCAGACCGGTATTGGTCGGCATGATCGCGTTAAGGGTCAGCGTCTTGCCCGCTGTAACGTAGATGCTGCCGGCACCAGTCATGTTCAGCACACGATTGCTGGTGATGTTATCGGTCACCGCAAGCTGGCCGCCGTTGAAGGTGATGCCGCCCGGCGTCACATTGAGTCCACCGACCGCACCGAGGTTCACGTCGCGGCTGATGCTCAGCACCCCGGCATTGAGCGTGGTCGCACCGAGATAGGTATTGGTGCCGTTCAGCACGAGGGCACCGGCGCCGGTCTTGGTAAAGCCGGTCTGGGCGCCCGTGAGGCTGAAGCTGCCGCTGAACACACTGCCCGAGCCCTGCGTGAGCGTGAGGCCCGCGCCGACGTCGATGCTGCCGGTCTGGAGGAAGTTCACGTTGCGGGTCAGCGTGAAGTTCTTGTCCCACGACGCGAGCGCCGCCGAAGTGGCCGTCGCGTTGTTCAACACGATCGTGGAACCCACGGGCACGACATTGTTGTCCGCCAGCGCAAGG
>Ga0209050_1000991_pt1 | contig 36001 bp, 33 predicted proteins | sample Araplavi_mTSA_r2_FD_184276 | JGI IMG/M metagenome (GOLD analysis project Ga0209050, IMG submission 184276) | Arabidopsis root microbial communities from North Carolina, USA - plate scrape MF_Cvi_mTSA_r2 (SPAdes) (version 2) | ecosystem: Host-associated > Plants > Roots > Endosphere | place: USA... | reverse complement strand
CCTTGTTCATGCGCGGCGACCAGGTAGAAGCCGCGTGGGATCTACTGATGCCGATCCTAAACGCGTGGTCTGGCAAAAAGAGCCTGAGCTTTCCGAACTATTCCGCAGACTCGTGGGGGCCGGAAACAGCCGAAGCCCTCATCGCGCGGGATGGATTCCATTGGTTCACGCTGCCGTTGAAAAATAACAACCATCATGGTTAAGCCCACCCTGCGAATCCTGAAAACGCCGGACCTGGTCATCCAGGCCCTGGCGGAGTTTGTGGTGGAAGAAGCACGCCGCGCGATTCGTGAACATGGCAGATTTTCGCTGGTGTTGTCGGGCGGAAGCTCGCCAAAAAAGTTGTTCGCCTTGCTGGCTTCGGCCGGGTATCGCGACCGGTTGGAATGGGATCGATTGTTTTTCTTTTTTGGGGACGAACGCAATGTTCCCGCCGACCATGCCGATAGCAATTACCGCATGGCGCGCGAGACGCTTTTCGACCCGATGAAGACCACCCCGGGCCAGGTGTTCCGCATGAACACCGACCTCCCGCCCGAGGAGGCCGCGCTGGCCTACGAACGCGACCTGCGCGCGTATTTCGGTGACCGGCCCATGCGTTTCGACCTGGTGTTGTTGGGACTGGGAGATGATGCGCATACCGCTTCGTTGTTTCCACACACCCCGGTGCTCCACGAAAAAGAAGCTCTCGTCAAAGAAGTGTATGTCGAGAAAGTAAAAATGTTTCGGCTCACGCTGACGGCGCGCGCCATCAACTGCGCAGCAGCGGTAGCCTTCCTGGTATTTGGCGATAGCAAAGCCGATGCGCTGTACCACGTCCTGAAAGGAGAACGGAAGGTGGAGGAATATCCTGCGCAAAGCATACAACCCGAGCAAGGCCGCCTGTTTTGGTTTTTGGATGAAGCCGCCGCGGCCAAGATTAATCCCTGACGTTGCGTGTAGGATCATTTCTCAAGTGATGCACCAGTTCATTTCAACGATTTTTTTACCGGTAGAGCAACCTAATCCATCCCGTTGCGTGATGTCGTGGAGGTCCTTAGTATCATCATCTGCAAATAAACCCCTTGGATAAAAAATGAAGGCCACCATAACGTTAACAACGACGATTTTTCTTTTGATCTTGATGGTCTGCGATGCCGCGGCGCAAAATGCGAGCCTCCGGGACGACGTGACGCGCATAGCAGCGTCCGTTTCCGCCGACGTGGGGGTAGCGGTGCTGAACCTGGACACGGGCGATACGCTGACGTTACGAGGCCGCGGCCATTTCCCCATGCAGAGCGTTTTTAAATTTCCACTGGCCATCATGGTGCTGCGCGAGGTCGATAAAGGGACGTTGAGGCTTGACCAGAAGATCCACTTGCGAAAAGAAGACCTGCTGCCCAACACCTGGAGCCCGATGGCGGTGAAGTACCCGGAAGGTGATGTAGACATCGCGCTCTCGGAGATTCTCCGCTACACGGTTTCGCAAAGCGACAATAATGGATGCGACATATTGTTTCGCCTGGTAGGAGGGCCCGGCAAGGTGAATGACTTCGTTCACAGCCTTGGAATAACACAAATGGCCATCGTCGCCACGGAGGCAGAAATGCACCAGGCATGGTCGGTGCAATTCACGAACTGGTGTGAGCCCGGTGCGATGGCGATGCTCTTGAAACAATTCGATCGCGGAAATATTTTGTCAGCCCTTAGTCGGGAGTTTCTTTGGAAAATCATGGTGGAAACTTCTACCGGCCCCAAGCGTATAAAAGGTCTGTTGCCCGCGGCAACGGTGGTGGCGCACAAAACCGGCACGGGAGACTACAACGCGGAGGGCGTAATGGGCGCGATCAACGATGCCGGCATCATGGTGCTTCCGGATGGATCGCACGTGGCCGTTGTTGTTTATATTTCCCGGACGAAAGAAAAAGATGTGGCCAGACTGGAGTCGGTCATCGCGCAAATTTCGCGGGCTGTATACGATCGGTATGCCAATCGATAGCCTAACAAGATTCTAAAATTATGAATACGCAGCAAGCCTACAACCAGTGGGCCTCTCAATACGACACCAACCTGAACCGGACCCGCGACCTGGAGGGTAAAGCACTGCGCGAAATGCTGTCGCAGATTGCAATAGACCAATGCCTGGAGATCGGGTGCGGCACGGGCAAGAATACCGAATGGCTGATCAAAAAAGCAAAACACCTTACCGCCGTCGATCTTTCTGAAAACATGCTGGCAAAAGCAAAGGAAAAAATAACCGCCAGCACCGTCCGTTTTTTGCAGGCCGATATCACAAAACCCTGGAGCTTTGGCACAAGCGTGTATGACCTGGTAACCTTCAGCCTCGTGCTGGAGCATATTCGCGATCTCGAATTTGTATTCAAAGAAGCGGCGGCAGCCTTGAAGACCGGTGGAAACATGTACATCGGCGAACTGCATCCCTTCAAACAATATGCTGGAAGCAAAGCGCGCTTTGAAACCGAACAAGGGGTGCAGGTGGTGGAATGTTTCAATCATCATGTTTCCGACTTCATCCAGGGCGCTAAACGCTATGGCCTCACCACGATAGAGCTGAAGGAGTATTTTGACGACGACAACCGGAATGAGGTACCCAGAATCTTGGCGCTTTTACTCACAAAGCATTGAGTTGCACCAGACCCTTGCCTGCTGGCTCCATCGCTGCTAAAGTGACCGCAGGCGCACACCCCAAATCGCAATTGTGGACAGGGCAAGGATATCCCTGCCCTTGAATTGGGTTGGGCGGCCCTTTTTTTCTCGTGGCATGCCGATTGTCATATCCCTGTTGTTCATCAACCTAACGATCCGTTTACGCCTATGAAATTCTCCCTATCCCTTATCACGGCCTGTCTGTTCGCGGTCTCCGTTTGCAGGGCACAAGACCCTGAATATTCGTTCAAGGAAGTTTATAAAGTATCCACCCCAGCCCAACTCTCCATTTCTTCATCCGATGGCAACATCGAAGTGCTGCCCTCGCAAGGAAATTCTATTGAAGTGTTTTTCCAGGTGAAGAAAGGCAACAATTTGCTCAAGATCTCAAAGGCAGAGTTGAGCAAAGAATTGAAACTGGAGATCGAGACCACCTCCAACAGCGTCGCCATCAGCGTGGAGTATCCGCCCAGCACGTGGAGTTTTGGTTTCAATGACCGCATGCGGGTGAACTTCAGGGTGCTGGTGCCCACACAAACCGCCTGTGACCTTCGTTCGTCAGACGGCAACATTGCATTGTCAGGCGTTACCGCCAACCAAAAATGCAAAACCAGCGACGGTGACATTCGCGTGAGCTCCATTAAAGGCGATGTGTTCGGAAGAACGTCCGATGGCAACATCCACGTGACCCAGGTGAACGGCGCGATCGATATGAAAACCAGCGATGGCAATATCCGCCTGGAAAACATCTCGGGCAACGCTACCGTGGGAACTAGCGACGGCAACATTTCCATCACAAAAGCCAAAGGCGAAATTTCCACCAGCACATCCGACGGTGATATTTCTTTCCGCGAGATCGCCGGCTCCTTTAGCGGCTCCACATCCGACGGAAATGTGAAGGGTGACATGATCGAACTGCAGAAGAGTCTTACGGTACGCACCAGCGACGGCAACATCGACATCAGCATCCCCGATCATCTCGGCCTTGACCTCGATGTGAAAGGCGAGTCATTGCATGTGCCCTTGACAAACTTCTCCGGAACGTCCGATGAAAAAGTGATCCGGGGTAAATCCAATGGCGGCGGCATTGCCGTCAACCTGTCGTCGAATGGCGGCGTTTCATTAACCTATCGGTAGAGAAGAAGATAGTATCGAACAAAACCTGTTGGTGTTCTTCATCAACAGGTTTTTTTATTCATCAAATGCATTGCGCATTGATCTCGTGGATCACAGCGTCCAGCTTGATCACCGCGCGCTTTAAACAATCGATGATCTCTTTCGCATGCGCCCCATCAAAGCCATCATGCTCGATGAGCTGAACGAGCCCAAGGATGGATGCCACCGGTCCGCGCAGGTCGTGGCTATTTTTAAAAGAAATGAGATCCAGTTTATTTACCTGTCTTTCAATTCGCTCCTTGAGCGCAATCACCTCTTCCACATTCGTGGCAATGGAAAGTACCGTCTTGGGTTTTTTGACTTCATCGAGCGCCAGAACGGCCAGCCGGATCTGTACGTGGTCATAGATCCCATTTTTCTTTAGAATGCGGATCGTAAATTCCTGGAACGGCGTCTCGGGTTGCTCGAACACCGATTCGTACGCTTTCAATTGGATCGGCCGGTCGTCGGGATGAACGATTTTTTCAAACAGGTTATGGCTCAGCGCAAAGAACTCTTCCTCGCTATAGCCCAGTTGCTCCGTGGCCCATTCGCAGTTGCAGATGAGTTCGCGATTTTTGATATCGATGACCCTGATACTGACCGGCGACACTTTGCAAATAGTCTGAAGCAACAGTTCGTCTTTCATACGCAAATAGATTATGGGGGTGGGATAACTTAAATTTAACTTTTATTTTAAGACTTTGAACCAGCGCGCAGACGATTATTTAACGCGATTTTAGAACGTATGAGACACCAATTTTCGCCCTTTACTCCGATGAAAACGACCCGGATCCTCTTCGGCTTATGGGTCCTGGTCGCGAGTCATGCGGCGATCGGCCAGGTCAGACTCCCGCGGTTGATCGGTGAGGGCATGGTGTTGCAACGGGACACCGAACTCACCCTTTGGGGATGGGCTGCTGCGGGCGAGACCGTGACCGTGGCGTTTTCCGGCAAAAAATATCCAACCAAAGCCAGCCCCGATGGAAAATGGACGGTGAAACTCCCTCCCCAGAAAGCGGGCGGTCCCTTCACGATGGATATTCTGGCCACCAACACAGTCACGCTGAAGAACATTCTGGTGGGTGATGTCTGGCTTTGCTCCGGTCAATCCAACATGGTGCTGCCCATGGAACGGGTGAAGGAGCGGTATGCAAAACAAATCGCCGAAGCGGGTAACCCGTTTATCCGCCAATTCCTCATCCCCACCGCCTTTGACTTTGCGCATCCCAAAGACGATGTCATGGCGGGCTCCTGGCAAGCCGCGACACCGGCAAATGTCTTAAGCTTTTCGGCTACCGCGTATTTTTTTGCGCGCGACCTTTTTGAGAAGTATCACGTCCCCATCGGGTTGATCAACGCCAGTGTCGGCGGGTCACCGGCCGAGGCATGGTTAAGCGGCGAGGCGCTGAAGGCTTTCCCGGAATACGAACAGCGTGCACAGAAATTTCAACAGGCAACCTACACCGACAGCATCCGGCAAACCGAAAGCGCCAGGGTAAAAGCATGGTATGGCGCCCTCCGGAAAAAAGATGAGGGCATGAAGCCAATACCCTGGTATGCACCAGATAGCGATGCCACCGTTTGGCCGACCATGTCAATACCCGGCTACTGGACCGATCAGGGTCTGAAGAATGTGCACGGCGTCGTCTGGTTTCGGAAGGACATTGAAGTGCCGGCTTCCTTTGCGGGCAAGCCTGCAAAACTTCTGCTGGGAAGAATTGTAGACAGCGACTCGGTGTATGTGAACGGAAGGTTCATCGGTGCTACGGGCTATCAATATCCCCCCAGAAGATACACGCTTCCCGACACGCTATTGAAAGCTGGAAAAAACACGATCGTCATCCGTGTCATCAATACCTCAGAGCGCGGGGGCTTTATCGCAGACAAACCCTACACCCTTTCAACCGGGGGAGAAACGCTGGACCTGAAAGGGACCTGGCAGTATAAAGTCGGCGCGGTGTCTGATACCTTGCCGCCCGTGACATTCTTTCAATACACTCCCGGGGGATTATTCAACGGCATGATCGCCCCCGTAACCAACTTCGCCATCAAAGGCGTCATCTGGTATCAGGGCGAGTCTAACACCATGCAGGCTGCGAAATATCACGACGTGTTCAGCGCGGTGATCACCGATTGGCGCAAGCAGTGGAAGCAAGGCGACTTTCCATTTTTGTATGTGCAGCTGGCAAATTATGATCCTGTAAAGCCTTCGGAAAAAGGATGGCCCGAGCTTCGGGAAGCGCAACGGAAAACCCTGCGCGTTCCCAACACCGGCATGGCTGTGACCATCGATATCGGTGAGTGGAATGATCTGCATCCGTTGAACAAAGAAGATGTTGGAAGGCGGCTGGCGTTGGCGGCTCAGCATCTTGCCTATCACGACAAAAAGATTGTGTACGCTGGACCAACGTTTTTATCCTTGCGAGAAGAAGGGAATAAGATCATACTCACCTTTGCCAATACGGGAACAGGGCTCTCTTCCAAAGGGGAAGTACTAAAACACTTCACCATCGCGGGAGCGGACAAGAATTTTGTGGAAGCGCAAGCCCGCATTCGCGGCCGGGAGGTCGTGGTGTGGAACGAAAACGTGACCCATCCGGTCGCCGTGCGCTACGCCTGGGAAGACAATCCGCAGGGAGGAAATTTATTTAACAAAGAAGGCCTCCCCGCTTCCCCATTCCGAACCGATGACACACCCTAAAGCAAAGCAAATTTTTTCGGCAAGCAGCACGTCACAATTTTGCCAAACTCAGGTAATGCGCTCGTCTCTTTTTGTCCAGGCGTTCCGTGGCGTACCGGAGTGTGGTGCGGGGCATGGTGGAGGCATATTTGTCGAGAAATGCGAAGAGCCGTGCCGGCGATTTGCCGCCTGCCGCGCGGAGCCATCCACCGGTCGCTTTTTGAACAAGGTCTTCTTTGTCGCGAACTAAGATCTCGGCAATCTTGAAGGTGTCGTCTACGTCGCCTTGACGAATAAAAAAAAATGTGCTCACAATGGCCGTGCGCCGTTCCCACATATTCTTTGAACGCGCAAGCTTGTAGAGTACATCGCGAGATTTGTCATGCAAGTATCCTCCCACGACGTAGGGGGCGGAGCGATCGACCAGGTCCCAGTTGTTGATGCAATCGTGGCGATCCATATAAAGATCATACAATTCCTTGCGCCGGCTTGCTGGTGTTTTTCGCGAACGGGCTTGAAAATCCATAATGCTTACCGCGCCGGCCCGCGCTTCATGAATGGGATTCTCTAACAGCTTTTCAATCTCGACAGGCTCCATATCCATAAACGTTTTGGCAAGCGCAAATAACTGGCCCATGCGAACGCCGATGAACTTGTCGCCGTCTCCATACTGACCTTCACCCGATTTGAAATAGCGTTGTATTTTTCTCAGTTCGTCATCCGACTGGAGCGCCATCAGTTGTTTTAAAAAATCCCTGGCCAGGAGGGAAGGGGGCGAAGCGCTGGGTTTTGCTTGCTTGCGTGCCGTTTTCTTTGCAACGGCCGGGGTGTTTTTTTTGGGTGGACTTTTTTTTGCCATGGTTTAGGATGGAGGCGCGGGTTTATTTTTGATCGTAGGCCTGCTTCAATTTTTTGATATCGATCTTGTCCATCTGCATCATGGCTTGCATCACGCGCTGTGCCCGTTGTGGCTCTTTGTCTTGCAACATTTCACCCAAGATCGGGGGTATGATCTGCCAGCTCACGCCGAATTTATCTTTCAGCCATCCACACCGTTCTTTTTTTCCTCCTGCCGAAAGCTTTTCCCACAAGGTGTCGATCTCTTCCTGAGTTTCGCATTTTACAAAGAACGAGATCGCCGGCGAGAAAGTAAACATCGGACCGCCATTTAAGGCCATGAATTCTTGCCCTTCCAAAATAAACGTTGCCGACATTACAGTACCCTTGGGGACTGGCGCTCCTTCGCCATAGCGACTCATGCTTACGATGCGTGAGTTCTTTAGCGTAGCGGTGTAAAAGTTAACAGCTTCTTCTGCGTTGCCGTCGAACCAAAGAAAGGGAGTGATTTTTTGCATGTCGTTAATTTTTAGGTTGATGTAGTTAAAGGTTGAAATAACCGGGGTCACGAATTTTATTTAAAGCAACAAAGCCGTTCCTTCATCGCAGCGCGATGTTTTTTATGAAGGTGATAAAATTTTTGGTGTATGAACGACGGCTTTTGCCGCAAAGTGGGTTAGTGCTTCAGGGTTCCAATGTGAATTGTGCCTGAAGGGTGTGTGGATTGAAGGGAACGGATCCATGCTCGTGCACGATCTTCCATTTTCCCTGAATTTTTTTAAAGCCCGTGGTGGTGCGCATCCAGGTTTGTGCTGCCGGGTGATCTTTTTCGGTCTCGATCAGGCGAAAGAGATAGTGTGATATCGCGACGTCGTGGCCCGCGTGAATGGCAAGGTCCTTGATCTCCACCTGGAAGGAGGGAGGAAAAAACGGCAGGCAAGCTTCCCAAACGTGCCGCCACGCGATGGCACCGCGAACTTGAAACGGCGGCTTCGCATCGTACAGGACCGCGTCGGGCGCGTAGTGCGACATCATGCTTTTCACGTCCTTGTGGCAAAGGGCGGCCATAAAATCATCGATCACTTTCCGGACCGCTGCCTTGTTGTTCACTTTTGTTTTTGGGGCCGCTATTTTTTGTACCATGCCGATTGCTGTTTGGAGTAGACAAAGATAACACGATCGCCCGGCCGGCCGCATAAAAAAAGCGCCAACTTTAGGGGCATTCCGGACAAAGACTTAAATTCGCTGCATACACGCTCCCCATGAAACGGATCGCACTTTTGTTGCCGTACGACTACCAACTCTTCAGCGTCGCCACCATCCTCGACGTGCTGGCGACGGCGAACGACATTTGCGAGCGACAAAAAAAACAAACGCCTTTTGCGATCACCCTCGTCCAACTACCCGAGCAGATCCTGCAACACGGCTCCAGTTTTCACGGTCATGCTGTAAAATCAATACACGCCCGAACGCTTTACGACATCGTGCTGATCCCTGCCATCACCATGCACGACAAGGCTGCCACGAAGCAAAAGAACATGGCCTATGTCCCCTGGCTTCAAAAACAATTTAAGACCGGCGCCGAGATCGCCAGTTTTTGCACCGGCGCCAATTTGTTTGCCGCAACCGGGCTGCTCAATGGCAAGCTGGCCACAACGCACATGGATGCCTGTCCCGATCTGATCGTGGAGTATCCATCCGTATATGTGAAACCGGGACGAACCATCACCATCGACGAGCGTTGTTACACCAGCGGGGGCTCCACATCATCGTTTCACTTGCTGATCTTTCTCATCCAAAAGTATGGAGGCAACGAATTGGCGGTGCGCGTCTCCAAGATCTTCTGCATCGATCTCAACCGCTCGCAGCAAAGCTACTTCAGCACTTTCCGGCCCGACTATTCGCATAGCGACGAGTTGGTGAAAAAGATCCAGCGCAACATGGAAGAAAATTATTTGCGCATCACGACGGTGGAGGAGATCACAAAGGACCTTCCGGCCAGCCGCAGAAATATTGTGCGCCGTTTCAAACAGGCCACCGGCGTGCCGCCGATCGAATATCTTCAACACATTCGTATCGAGAAAGCCAAGCGTCAACTAGAGCTTTCCAATCTCAACATCTCGGAAATCATCAACGAGACGGGCTATACCGATCCCAAATCGTTTCGCAAGATCTTTGTGAAATTGGTGGGGATGACGGCCTCCGAATACCGCAATAAATTGGGTATTAAATAGCCATTTTTCTTTTCGGGCTCTAAAATTATTTGCCTCCCCATACCGGTTGATCGCCATACAAAACGACTCATCGACAAATTTACAGCGCCCCACTGTTTCGGCATAAAAAATGACTGTTTAGGTCGTTAGTACCTTAAACCCCCTCGGTTTGAGTGGATCTAAACAAAAGGTTGTATTGCATGGTCAGGGAATGATCGTGTCGATAACCGCGAAACTGACCCTTAAACGACAAAAATGAGATGCAGAAAACATTTATAGCCGCCCTCATCGCACTGGCCAGTGCATGTTTTTTTAGTTGTTCCAGCCACGACAACCTCTCCCGGGCCGAGCGGGCTCAAACGCAAGCTGTGGCGCGTTCTTCCCAATATGTGTATCGCAGTGGACACGTTAACTGGTCGAGGGGCTATAATCCTGTTCCACCGATGAAGCGCACCACTTGGGTGCCCGGCAAATGGTACAAGACTCCGCAAGGAAAGGTCTGGGTCCACGGTTACCGCAAATGATACTATTTTTGATTTTCTGACCGCACCGCTCGTCTAACGCATTCCGGGTCATAGCATTTGTTGACGCGTTTGTTTTTCTGCCCGCGTGGAATTTTACGGGGCGGAAAAATATTTTGAGCTATATTGGAAGGTCACTCTATGCCGCGGTCGAGTGCGCCTTTGTCATGTACGAACGATACTCCATCTTCAACACCCTTCATCGCAGCAAATCAGCAGGACAGAACGGCTACCCTTCCATACGTTTTAGGACGATCATGCTTTGCGTCCTGGTTGTTTTTAATGGGATGGATTTCTCTGCCCGGGCGCAATCCGGTAGTGTCTCGCTGCCGTTGATTTCGGATCTGAAAATATATCAAGACCTTCCCGCTTTGTCCCTGGTGGACTCTGTGCGTAAGAGAACGGCGGATACAAATCGCGCCGTGGAAGATCCCCGCGCTCCAGAGGTCGGTTATGCGTTCAACACGATGCTGACGCCTGACAACGCCGGCGTTTGGAAACGTTATCAACCCGACTACGATACCTGGTTGCTAAAAATCAGCTCGCCTGGAGCTTACGGGATGGCTGCATTATTGACCGATGTGCAATTGCTTCCCGGTGAGAAGATCTACGTCTACAACCTTATCCATATGCGCACGTTGGCCAGCAGCGAGGTGCCGGCCAGCGGTGTGTGGATCACAAATTTTTTGAAAGGCGAAGAGATCGTTATCGAATTCGATGTGCCGGTGCGCAACACCAAACGCGGCTCATTTACGATCGCCAGCATTTCGCATGCCTACCGCGACGTGTTTACCACGCCCTCCACCCCAACTCAGTCCGTTTCCAGAACCCCGCAGGAAGACACCTGCTATCCGTGCCTGCAAGGAACATTCTGGCAGGATGACCGGCGGGCCGTGATCCGCATATTGGTCTTCCGGAGCAATGTGGCCGTGGTTTGCACGGGCGCGCTGATCAACAACGCCGAGCGCAACCAGCGGCCCTATGTGCTGACGGCGCAGCATTGCATCGGCAGCCAGTTCGATGCCAGCAGGTCTATTTTTACATTCAACTATGAAGACCTGCTGTGCGACGGCACGTCGGTCACGGAAGACAATGCGTTGGTAGGTGCGGCTTACAAAGCGTCATTATATGAACATGATTTTTCATTGGTCGAATTATATACGCCACCGCCGCTGGGTTTTAAGCCCTATTACGCGGGCTGGGATATTTCCGACGCCGGCCTGGATCATGTTAGTTGTATTCATCACCCCCTGGGGACGCCCCGGAAAATTTCCCTTAGCAATGAAACGGTCACGCCAAGTGATTTCGAACTACCGTCCGGGCAGCCGCGTGCCCCCAATGCATTTTGGCGTGTGGGCAAATGGGACTTGGGTGTGACAACAGGAGGCTCATCGGGCGCACCCTTGTTCGATCTGGATCATCACATCATCGGCAGCCTGGCCGGAGGCGGTTCCACGTGCAGTTATCCCTACAATGATTTCTTTCAGCGCTTATCACAAAGCTGGACACCGGCACCGGCACCGGACCAGCAATTGAAATACTGGCTCGACCCGCGTTCATCGGGCATCCAAACCCTGGATGGGTTTGATCCGTACGAAACCCTCAACGTCAGTTGCGATACGGCTGCAAATTTTTCGGCCGCAGAAACCATGAGCCTTGTTCCCTACGCTTCAGGCACAGGCTATTTTTCGGGCTATAATTCCGATGGGATCGCGTCGTATGCCGAACGGTTTTCGAACGACGGGAAAAAACTTTTGACCGGCATCACCCTGCTCACCAGCAGTCTCAACGTGCACGCTCCGGGTGGTCTTGTGGTCTCGGTTAACTCGGGTAAAAACGGCTTGCCGGAAGGAACAGATCTCTTTCAGGCCTACATTCCCTATATTCAAATGTCGCCGGAAGTGAACTATGTAGGCCTTCATCCTTATCTGGAAGTGGAGGGTGACTATTTTATTACTTACACCATGGCCTATTCCCAACAAGACACGTTTGCGCTTGCCCAGGCACCCTGGCGTGCACCGGCGACCAATACCGCATACGTGAAGCTTGGTTCGGGATGGGCGCCCATGACGCAAATTAGTCCGGGAGGAATGGGCACGTCGCTGGGCATCGAAGCCATGGTGTGTTCCGTCTTGCCCACGGCCCCCCCGGCGGTTACCGCGGCGGAAATTGATCTCTACCCCAACCCAACCTCGGCGGCGATCATTGCCCGCCTTCCGTTGAACAGCGACGTGCCGTTTGACGCTGCTGTCTATAATCCTCAGGGCCGGCTGGTCGCCAGCTACACGCGATCGTTCGATAACAACCTGATTATCTCCACCGAGGGTTGGAGCGCGGGACTGTACATGCTCAGAGTATCTACGTCATCTCAAACTTATTCGGCGCGGTTTGTAAAAAATTGAGCGCGTGAGTTTGCTGTTGCGATTTTTTCTCGATGATCACCTGCTGCTGATGGATGTCAATACCATCAGGTGCCGGCGATAAAAGCATCCAATATCCGGTTGAACGCTTCGGGTTGGTCCAAGTGCGTCCAGTGCCCGGCGTGATCGATCACTTTGACGTCGGCGTTCGGAAGTTGGGATTGCAGGGTGCCGGGTTGTTTGCTTTCGGCGCCGGAAACCACAAGCAGCAACGGCCCTTTGTATTTTGCAAGCGATGGCAGCGGATCAAATTCTAATAGACCGTTGATGATGCTGATCGTTTCATCTTTCGGAATAGCGTTAAAGTCTTTGGTCACGGTCCTGGCAACATCCGGGCGCGAGTCGGTTAGCAGTTGGCGTATATAGTCATCCATGACTTTCGGATAGGCAGGCGACGCTAACGCGGCGGTCACCGGTTTGGAAATTTCAGCGGGCGTTTTGCCAGGGGTTCCCGACAGGAGCAATCCAGCAATGCGTTCGGGATGTTGACCGGCGTAGGCCACGGCGGCATGTCCGCCCATGCTATGTCCCACGAGGATGAAGTGATCCAGGTGAAGATCATCCACGACAGCCGCAATGTCCTGCGCGAGGTCCTGGGCCGCATACTTTAGTTCATGGGGACGTTCGGATTGACCGTGACCTCTGAAATCAAAAGCAATCGCGCGGTAGTGCTCACGAACATGGTTGAGTTGATTTTTCCAGTGTTCGGTGCTTCCACCAAACGAATGAACGAACACGATAGGCGTTTCACCTTTGCCGCCGTCATCGATGTGCAAGGTTCCGGCGGGTCCCTGAAGTTGATGATCCGATTTTGTCGTTTTTGTTTTAGGGACATTCCGCTTCTGACTTTTCGAGGCGCTTGTTGATTTATCTTTTCCAAGGGTCTGCATAAAGATTTTCATTTCGGTGTTTCCGAGAGGAATCAAACTAAAACAGGCCATACCGACAGTTGCATGGCGAGTATTCTTCCACCGGGGGAATGCAGGGCGTCATTTTTTTAACAGCGGTGGTAGAAAATTGTTCTGCACGACTGGCCTTCTATAATGTCCATCCCATTCCATCTAAGGGGCTTTGTAAGTAACAATGTCTATACCCACACCGTTGGGGTCTACGACGGCAAAATGACGATCTCCCCAAGGCTCGTCGCGAAGTTCGATCGCGACGGGAATGCCCAGCGATTTGATCCGCTTGAATTCTGCGTCGACGTCCCTGACTTCAATGGTGAAGAACATGCCCGTTCCCTGGAATGCCGGTTGGAAAACCGGCTGTTGCGAGGGATGGTTGGGCAGCAGGAACGCGACCGCCGGGGTGTTGTCCGGCGCGTGCATCAATATATAAAACTCGTTTTCAAAGGCGACGCTATAGTTCAGTACGGTGGTGTAGAAGTCCTTCGATTCCTTCAATTTTGGTGTGATGATGCCGGCGTTCACTTTCATGGTCTTGGGGGTTTGGGGTTGGCCTTGCGTGGAGAGGGCGGCGAGTATTCCGAGGATACCTACCAGCACGCCCACGATCAGAATCAGCTTTTTCATAACATTTGATCTTTTTGGTCCGATTTATTCCATAAAGAAACAGGGCATGGCTGACAGCGGTATGTCAGCAGTATTTTTGGAAAGGATTTTTTTTTTGACTTCTGAAAAAAAAACGCGGCGGCGGGGTGCGAATCCAGGATTTACTTATTTTAGACATCGCTAAATGATCGTCCCCATGCCGCACATCGACTTGCCAAAAGAATACCCCGGGATCCGAAGCCTGTTCGTGTATCGTCCCGAAACGGCCGCTCCGCTCAACGCCCTCGTGCAAACCCTGCTTCACAATCCCCATCCCAGCCTGAGTCCAGGCGAGCGGGAACTGATCGCCACCTATGTCTCCAGTTTGAATACCTGCAAATATTGCGCAACCGTACACGGCGCCATCGCCAAACATCACCTGAAGAATGCCGATATTGTTTCGGCCGTGAAGATCGACCCCGACCAGGCGCAGATCAGCGACAAATTGAAAGCCCTGTTGAAGATTGCTGCCAAAGTTCAATTGGGTGGAAAGGAAGTCAGGCCATCCGATGTGGATGCCGCGCGGAAGGAAGGCGCTACGGACATCGAGATACACGACACGGTTTTGATTGCTGCTGCTTTTTGCATGTTCAATCGGTATGTGGATGGCCTGGCCACTTGGGCACCCGACGACCCGGAGGTATACGATCGCATGGGCAAACAGCGCGCGGAGGAAGGATACCTTACGCCTCCGTTCAAAGTCCAGCCCCATTAGTGGCTATCGGTAAGTCGTCGTCCCTAATCCCTATTCGCTCCAGGCATAACGTGATCTTCTTTGGTATATGAAATTGAACAACAGACTTCGGCGATACATCAACACCGCATTGATCATCGGGCCAATGACCCTGATCATGGCGTTTGTCGGCGTGCTTAGAAATTACGGATTGGTTTCAGGGTGGATCCTGAAAAGTTTTGTAACCTGGTTTACGATGTTCCCGATCGCCTACGTCTGCGCGTTTTTCATTATTCCCATAGCCAATAAAGTGACAGCCAAAATCAACTTTAACGATTGAAAAATTGATTTTGGGAATCTGGAAGAGAACGGGCGTTCTCTTGTGAACAGCGCTTTACTTAAGCTTTGACCTTTTTGGCAATCCGGGTCAGCAGGTCATGGTTGGCCTTGAGGAAGGCGTTGTTTGCCTTGAGCAGTTTGTTGTTTTCGGCAAGATACTTGGCGTTGGCCTTTAGCACTTTGTTGTTTTCCGAGATCAACGCTTTGTTTGCGTTAATGGAGCCTGCATTCTTTTTCAGCAGGCCGTTGTTTGAGGTCAGCAGCTTGTGATTTTTGTTCAGGATTTTGTTGTTTGCCGAGACGAGAGAGGATACTTCTGCCATAGTATAAAGGTTTAGAGGTGACTATTTAAATCGATTTGCAAATTACTTGTGGCCGCTTTTCTTCATTATATTGCATTTACAAAATCGCATGTATTGAAATCTACTATAAAAATCGGGAGAAACATACCGGTTCTCTATTTTTTATTTTTGGTGATCGTGCTCGTGAGTTGGTTGATCTATGTTCAACAGGTTGACTTGTCATCCTTGTACGGGAGACGATGGCCTGCAGCCCTCACGATGATCTTCGGATCGTTCATCGCCGGTTCCAGTCCCGAAGGGAGTGCTGCTATTGCCTATCCCGTTTTCACGCTTCTGCTGGACATCGCGCCGCCCATTGCGCGTAATTTTGCTTTTGCCATTCAAAGCATCGGCATGACCTCCGCCTCATTGCTCATCCTGGGCCTGCGCATCAAAGTGGAATGGAATTACATCCGCTACGTAACCCTTGGAGGTGTTTTCGGATTGGTCTTTGGAACCTATCAGATTGTGCCGCTGGTATCTCCGGTGATGGCAAAGCTTTTCTTTGTGTCGCTGTGGCTCAGTTTCGGCGTAGCCTTGTGGCTCGAAAACCGGCATCCTGCCCGGCAAGTATTCGACGAGATACAAAACTTTAACAGAAAAGATAAAATCAACCTGATCCTCTTCGGATTTGTTGGCGGCATCATCTCCTCGCTCTTTGGAACAGGAATAAATATTTTTACGTATTGCCTGATGACGATCTACTATCGCGTGTCGGAAAAGGTGGCCACGCCGTCGTCGGTGATCATCATGACCATCGAAACCCTCTTGGGATTTTTTATCCACGCACAGGTCATCGGAGATTTTCAGCCCGCCGCTTTTGAGATGTGGATTGCCTGTGTCCCCATCGTTGCCTTCTTTGCTCCGCTGGGAGCCTTTGTGATCAGCAAGCTTCCCCGGAAGCGCATCGCGCAATTCCTGTATTGCATCCTGGTCATTCAGTTTTTTGGTGCGATGCTGGTGATCAAACCTTCGCTGCTTCAACTGCTCATGTGCGTTATTGTGCTGGCGCTAGGCCTCGTCACGTTCACCTACCTGGCGAAGCTGCGACGAGCCGTAAAAGTATAGCGTTTCGCCTCACCCCAGTCCAAGCGGACGTCAACGCTCTAAATCTGTTTAGAGGTCGTTTTATGTAGGCCGTGCGTCAATGCTTCCGTTGGCGGCCCACGTAATGATCGTCGGCTTTTCCGTCCTCGTCAAAATCCAGCATGCCTTCGAACTCGGCCAGACCATTTTTGATGGTTGTGCGAAGTTTATAGGTGACACCACCCGATTCGTTCATGACCAGCGTGTCGTTGGAAACGTGCCATGTGCCGGCGCTTTTCCGGAACAGGCTATCGTTCAGGGTGTAGTATTCCGAGCGGTAGGTTCCGTCCTTGTTAAAAAAAGTATGGATCGGTTTAATGTGCAGCATGGCTTCCCAGTTGGCGCTGTCGCACAGGGTGGTCGCGGTGGAGTCGCTGTTGCTCACCGTAGGCATCGTGACCTGGAGATAAACATTTCTCCACTCACCGACGAGATCGTCGGCTAAAGCACTGTTAGTTTCTTTTGGTGTGCAGCAGGCCAGCACGAAGAGGATTGCAAGGACAAGGCCATTTAAAGCGCTCATAGGTTTGACAGATTTGGTCAGGAATTTTTGATACTGAAAATACAAACTTTGAGAATGGAAATGGAGGGCATCTTGCCGAACCGGAAGATTTCTGTGCTTAACCTGCCTGTGGCCGTCCTTAGTCGCTGGAAATAACAGCATGTAAAGGAAGAGACAAAGCCGCCGATGCCTGGCATTATGGTGTTCGACAATACTTTAGCGAGTGGCTGAACAGCGGATGTTTTTTGGATGTGCCCCGCACTAGTGTTTGAGCACCGCCGGCTGCTGTTGTGTCGAGCAATGCATGCCGCCGCCGGCCCAATTCAAGGGCAGGGCATCGATGAAAATGATTTGCCGCCCCGGAAACTGTTCTTCAAATATTTTCCGAACACGTTCTTCTTTTTCGCCGGATGAGCCCGAACCGGCGTAGGCCGGCAGGAGCACCACACCATTGGTGACCAGGTAATTCATATAACTCGATGCCGGCACACGGAGCAAGGTATCGCCGGCATGTGGTGCTTCCGATCGTTTGAAGGATCGGGGCCGCACGTCGAGGGTTGTTTGCCAATCATCGAGGCGCAGACGGGCTACGATTTTTCTTGCTGCAAGATCGGGCAGAGGCACCTTCACGATGGTGAACGGGTCTCCATCCTGGTCGCGCGCGGCTTCCAGAATTTTCAGGTTTTCGGACATGCGCTCGTAGTTCATTTTGTTGATAGGATTCAACTCCTTTTCGCCCTCTTCCACCCATGCCAGCAGGATGGTGTGTGGGTTGGCAAAGCGCACAAACTCATCGGTATGACCGCCCGTTCCGCCGCCCACGTAGTTGTCGACGATCCTCCGGAAGAAATGCTTGGGATCGTCGGCCAGGCCTTTCTTCATCCAGATGATGTTTTCAACACCCAACATCCTTTTGTATTCAGGCTCGAGCTCCCCTTTGCTTTTGCCCGGGTTGCGATCAAAGACCGTGGCCTCGCAAAGGATTAGCGTGCCCTTCCCGTTCACTTCGATCGCGCCACCTTCGTGGACCACCCACGTGCTCAACCGCGTGGCCTTTTCGGCGACGGCCATAAGGCTATCGACCTGACCGGTCTTTTTAGTCCGCTCGGGCTTGAAATATTTCTTGACGCTGTCCGTGTTGTTGTCAAATTTTTCTTGCAACCAATATGGAAATCCATACCCGTTCCAGGAGAAATCGGCGACACCCAGCTCACCGTTGCTGTTGACGAGGTAGGCTGCGCCATGATCACGTATCCAGTAGCGGTCGCCAGGCATCACGTAGAATTTTATGCGCGTGGTGTCGATGGACTGAACGGACAATATCCGTTTTGCTACATGCATCAGGCTGTCGGAATCCACGGCAATTTTCACTTGCACATGGGGCATCAAGGCTTCGATCATCTTGAAGACCACGGGGTGATAGGTGAGGTAGTCTTCTTCCCATCCCAGCCACACCGCGTCGTGCGGTTCCCACTCGGCGGGCATGTAGAAGTTTGTTTTCTCCGGCTTTGCGCACGACAGGAGAATACATCCGAGGAGAAGGAAGCGTAAGGAGCGGGGCATGGCAGGATGAATGGTTATTTTGAAGATACGTTTTAATCTCTGAAAATAGTATCCTGTGTTCCTTCTGCCCATCCCTGGCCGGGCCTTGAAAGCGTGTTGGTCCGGGCGGTCGTTACCGCTGATCCATGCCGTTATATTTTTTTGAATACTACTTGATTGTCTTTTTCCCAAACAGCAAGGATGGATTTATCTGGAAATTCATACACTTTGAGCGCCGTGCCTTCCCCGACTTTTTGTTGTGTTCCATTTCGTGATTTTAAAATTAAGTCGGAGCCGTTTTCCCAGGTCAACAAGTTCCCGCTCATGCCAGCGCTTCGGCCCCCGGCGATCATTTGTTCTGCCTGACCGGGCTGCGCATAATAAATTTGGCCGTCGCGCTGCCAGGCGGTGTGGATATTGTCCTTCGCGTCGATGGCCAATCCGCCGCCATCCATCGGACATCCCTTGAGCGGCCAGGTGCCGTTGCCTAGTTTCTGACCATCTGAGAAAGTTTCTCCGCCGTTGGAGGAGGTGATGAGATAGAGGTCTCTTGAACCTTTTAACCAGTTCCTGAACATGACAGAGACCTTGTTGTCTTTCACCACGATCGAAGGCTTACAGCATTCACAAACGTGCCCTTCCGGCGACCGGTAGACAAATTTATTTTTCGACCACGCCGCGTTTTCTTTTAAAGTAGCAAAGCAAATGTTATTGCTGTTGTTGTCTCTCAGGTCCAGCCAAACGGCGTAAAAATTATTTTTCGCGTCGGCAGCGATGCTCATCAACCCTTCCGGCGCAGAGGCGTCAACATCATTCACGTTTTTGATCTTTTCCCATTTGCCGGTTTTATGCGTGAGCCGGAAAGTGTGTATCGTTCCTTTCTTGTCGATGGCGGTAACCACGGAATAGTCTGTTGAACTGGCCAGTTGCGGACCTCTTGTCATTCCTAAATGCAGCTCGTTGATCTCACCGACTAAAGCGGGTTTTGAAAACGTGCTCCCCTTATCGTTCGATACAGAATAGAAGATCTTATCTTTTTCGCCGAAGACCAGTCGCACCGTTCCCGTGTCGTCGACCGTCATCTGGGGTTGCTCGCCTGGCGCGAGGTTCTTTTGGGCAAGCGCATTTTGTGGCCAGGATGCGATAAAAATCAAAAAGGGAAGTAGGGAGAATTTCAGGCTACGATTTCTCATGGGCAGTACTCAAGGAAATAAAGATAAGGATATAAACCAAAAACCTTGGTCCTGCGCAGGTTCATCCTATAAAAGATGATCGGATTTATTTTTCATGCCCGGAGAGAAATGGCTTTAAGAGGTCGATGGGGACGGGGAAAATGGTGGTGGAATTCTTTTCGGTTGCAATTTCGCGAAGGGTTTGCAAATAACGCAGTGTTAGTGCGCTGGGCTCTTCGCTTAAAATCTTGGCCGCGTCGGCCAATCGCTTGGACGCCTGGAACTCGCCTTCGGCTGCGATGATTTTTGATCGTCTTTCGCGCTCGGCTTCCGCTTGTTTGGCCATGGCCCGTTGCATTTCTTGTGGCAAATCAATCTGCTTCACTTCGACATTGGAGACCTTGATTCCCCAGGGGCCGGTATGAGCGTCGATGATCTGTTGCAGCTTCTGATTTATTTTTTCCCGTTGCGAGAGGAGGTCGTCCAGTTCAGATTGTCCCAGCACGCTTCTCAGGGTGGTCTGCGATATCTGGGAGGTGGCGAAGAGAAAATTTTCTACTTCGACGATGGCCTTTTCCGGCGCGATCACGCGGAAGTAGACCACCGCGTTCACTTTGATCGAAACGTTGTCTTGCGTGATGACATCCTGCGGGGGGACATCCATGACCACCGTGCGCAAACTGACCTTTACCATCCGGTCGATTACCGGGACGAGAATGATCAACCCGGGGCCGCGTGCACCCCGGGGCATGAGCCGGCCGAGGCGAAAAACTACGCCCCGCTCGTATTCCCGCAGGATGCGAATGGAATTGGCCAGAATGATAATGCTGAACACAAGGATCAGCGCGACTTCCAGTGCAAATATTTTCATAACCATACGATGTTTACTCAACCGCGGTCTCGACAAAAAGAAGGAGGTCTTTTATGGCGGCGATGCGAATCCTTGCGCCTTTCTTTATGGGTCCGGTGAGCGATTCGGCCTGCCACATTTCTCCGTGTACACGGACGGTGCCCACCGGGTTGAGGATCTCGAGCGATTCGCCAATCTCGCCGATCATCCCCTCCATGCCGGTCACCGGTTTGAGGCGTTGCGCCCGTATGCCCAAGCCCACGACGAACAGGAAGAACACGGCGGAAAACCCCACCGACGAGATGATCACGCCCCACGACAGGCGCTGAAATGCCAGTTCGGCATCTGGGCGGATCAGCATCATCGACCCGAGCAACAATGAAACAATACCACCAAGGGTCAGCATGCCATGGCTGACGATTTTGATTTCGAGCAGAAATAAGACGACCCCGAAAATGATGAGCACCAAACCCGCATAGTTGATCGGCAAGGTATGCATGGAATAAAAGGCGAGCGTGAGACAAATGATACCGACGATGCCCGGCAGCATGGCGCCCGGATTATAGAGCTCGAAGATCATGCCGTATAATCCCACCAGCAGAAAGATATAGGCGACGTTGGGATCACTGATCAAATCGAGCATCCTCTCAAACACACCCATTTCAACCGTCTCGATTTCTGCGTCGCGGGTCTGGAGCGTCTTTGTTTGTGCGCCCAGGGAAACCGGCTTGCCATCGATTTGATTTAGCAAGGCTTCCCTGTTTTCTGCAATGACATCGATCACGTCTTTTTTCAGCGCTTCTTTCTCCGTTATGGAAATACTTTTCCGCACAGATTCTTCGGCCCATTTGATGTTGCGTTTTCGCTTTTCCGCAATGGAACGTATAAACGCGGCGGCATCGTTGATCACTTTGTCACTCATCACCGAATCGAGCTTTCCCTGCAGGTCCACCGGATGGGCTGCGCCGATGTTTGTTCCGGGAGCCATGGCGGCAATGTGGGCAGAGAGGGTGATGAAGACGCCCGCAGAGCCGGCATGTGCACCTCCGGGTGAGACAAAGACGACGACGGGTACCGGCGACGCTAAAATGTCACTGACGATAACGCGTGTTGACTTTAACAATCCCCCGGGTGTATTCAGCTGGAGGATCAGACACTCTGCATTTTCTTTGCCGGCTTTTTCGATGCTGCGTTGAATAAAGGCCGCCGATGCCGGGTTGATGGTCCCATCAATTTGTATGGACACAACTTTTTTCTGTGCCAGGAGCAGTACGGGGAGAAGCACGATGAAAACCGAAAGCCGGGTCTTCATAAAAAGCAATTTTAGTCGGACTATTCCAGTGCCGGAAGGAGGTCATCCAACGGCCTTTGGCGGAGATGATTTTCGGTGATGATACGGACACACGTATTCCAGCGCAGGATCGGGTCGTCGTTTTTGGAGTTTGGATTGATGGCATCGGCTTTTTCGTAATACTCCATTGCCTCCGTGTACCATTCATAGGCATCGAAGTCTGATCCGTGCGTGCGGGCCTGCAGGGAGGCGCTGCCCTGGCGTTCGTGAATGATGCCGGTATAATACACGCGGTCATATTCGTCCGATAAACTATTGGCGATATCTTTTGCTTGCGTGGCTGTTTTGGAAGATGACTGTCCAAACTGGTCGGTCAGGGCCAGCAACAATACAACAGACGCTTTTTGATGACCCGGCTCGACGGCCAGGATATCCAGGCATATGCTTTCGGCCAATCGCGGTTGGTTGAGAAAGCGGTACTGTTCGGCTTTCTCCAGGGCAGCGTCGATTCCGCTTTTTGAAAGCGGCTTTAGCGCAAACTTTTCGGTCGTCTGTGTTGATGAGATCATGGTGTTGATACTTAAGGGTTGTTTTTTTTCTTACTGAACAAGTGGAACAGTCGCATCAGGGGATCATAAAACCTGTCGGCCACACGTTCCTTCAAGGGGATGATCGCGTTGTCCGTGATCGTGATATGCTCCGGGCACACCGTCGTGCAACATTTGGTGATGTTGCAAAAACCGATGCCGCCCGTATCTTTTAGTTGTTCCCTTCGGTCTTCAACATCGAGGGGATGCATTTCCAAGGCTGCTGTATAAACCATGTGACGGGGGCCGACAAATTCTTCGTGCAGCTGATGTTCGCGCAGCACATGACAGACATCCTGACAAAGAAAACATTCGATGCACTTCCGGAATTCCTGGATCCGGTCAATGTCGGCCTGTGCCATTCGCCACGTGCCGTCCGGTGCATCCGGCGGTCTTGGCTTGAATTTTTTTATTTTCTTTTTCATCCGGTAGTTGACCGACACATCGGTGACGAGATCGCGGATGACGGGAAACGCTTTCATCGGGTGAAGGGTGATCGGTTTGTCCAGGGGCATGTCGCTCATGCGGGTCATACACATCAGTTTGGGATGGCCATTGATTTCGGCTGAACAGGAACCGCACTTCCCCGCTTTGCAATTCCAGCGCACGGCCATGTCATTGGCCTGCTCGGCCTGGATCTGGTGCACGGCATCCAACACGACCATGCCTTCGGAAATTTCAGTTTTATATTCCTGAAGCTGTCCACCGCTTGCATGCGTACGCCAGATTTGAAAAGTTACAGAGGCCATGGCACTAGGGTTTGGTCATACGATCTTGGTTCTTGTGGCTGATCATTTCATTTCCGTGACAATTTGTTGGAGGTCATCGCGCATTTTTGGTTTCGTCACCTGCGCGACGGTCATTTCACCTTTGTTATCTTTTTTGATGTTGATGTTTACTTTTCCAAAAGCATCGCTCTTTTCCGGAAAATCTTCACGGTAGTGGCCACCGCGACTTTCTTTCCGTTGGAGCGCCGCCCGCGCAATGGCTTCGGCTACGGTGATCATATGGGTAAGCTCCAAGGCGGTATGCCACCCTGGGTTGTAGCCCCGGTTTCCGCTGCAGGCCACGCGATTGATTTTCTCTTTCAACTGTCCGATATTTTTGATGGCCTCTTCCAACTCCTTTCCTGTGCGAACGATGCCCACCAGGTCTTGCATCCGGTCTTGTAACTTGGATTGAATCTGAAATGGATTTTCACCGTCCGCATTCGATTCTCTTTCAAAAGGAGCGAGGGCTGCCGCCGCGATCTCCTGGACTTCGCGCGCGTTGATTTTTCCGGCGGGTGTTTGTTTGGCATAGGCGGCGGCATATTCTCCGGCGCGTTTGCCAAATACCAATAGATCGGAAAGGGAATTGCCGCCCAACCGGTTGGCCCCGTGCAGACCTGCTGCACATTCTCCGGCGGCAAAGAGTCCGGGTGTGCTGGTCATTTGGCTATCGGCATCGACTTTCACGCCGCCCATAATGTAATGTGTGGTCGGGCCCACCTCCATAGCTTCTTTGGTGATGTCGACGCCAGCCAGTTCTTTGAACTGGTGATACATGCTGGGCAGTTTCCGCCGGATGTGATCCGTGGCATTCGGGATTTTTTCTTTTATCCAGGCGATGTCGAGAAACACACCGCCATGCGGGGAGCCGCGCCCTTCTTTTATTTCGCGCATGATGCAACGCGCCACATGATCGCGCGTGAGCAACTCGGGCGGACGTTTTGCATTTTTGTCGCCCTGTGTATAGCGCCAACCCTCTTCCTCATCGGTCGACGTTTGGGCGCGATAAGACTCCGGCACATCGTCGAACATAAACCGGCGACCCGCATTATTTCGCAGCACACCGCCTTCGCCGCGTACCCCCTCCGTGATCAGCAGACCGCGAACGCTGGGTGGCCACACCATCCCGGTAGGATGAAACTGAACGAACTCCATATCGATCAGTTCGGCGCCGGCATGGTAGGCCAGCGAGATGCCGCTGCCCGTGCAATCCCAGCTGTTGCTGGAGATCCTGTAAATTCTTCCCATGCCTCCCGTGGCAATGATGACCGCTTTGGCATGAAACACTTTGAAGAGGCCCTTCTCCCGATCGTACCCAAACGCCCCGACAATTTTGTCGCCCTCTTTCAGCAGGCTCACGATCGTAAACTCCTGGTAGATGTCCACCCCGAGGTGAATGGTGTAGTCCTGCAGCGTGCGGATCATTTCAAGGCCGGTCCGGTCGCCCACGTGCGCGAGGCGCGGATATTTATGTCCTCCAAAATTGCGTTGGAGTATTCTTCCATCTTCCGTTCGGTCGAATACGGCGCCCCAGGCTTCCAGTTCGCGCACGCGGTCGGGCGATTCCTTCGCGTGGAGTTCGGCCATGCGTTCGTTGTTCAGGTATTGTCCACCGCGGAGCGTATCCGTAAAATGGACTTTCCAATTGTCGCGGTCGTCCACATTGCCCAGCGCGGCCGCTACGCCACCCTCGGCCATGACGGTATGGGCTTTTCCCAGCAACGATCGGCACACCACAGCGACCGAGACGCCGGCGGCACACGCTTCAATGGCAGCCCGCAGCCCGGCGCCGCCGGAGCCGATGACCAATACGTCGTGGTGATATGTTTCGTAGTTTGTCATTTAGAAGATCCTCCAATCTGTCCAGATGCCCATGGAACAGAGCCGCACATAGATATCGGCAAAGGCAACACCAAAGAGACTACACCACGCCCAGTTCATGTGTCGCCTGTTCAAACAACTGGCGCAGTTGTAGACCTTTCGTTGTACCGGTGACTTCGAAAGCTGATCCTTGAATCCGCCCACCAGGTGACGGAACGAATGACAGCCGAACGTGTAGCCGCCCAGCAGGGTGGCATTCATCGTGAGCACGATGGTGCCGATCCCAATGCCAAAATGTTCCTGGCCCGTTGCGGGATCGACAAACCACAGGGCCTTCCAGGCGTCGTAGAAGAGAACGATGACAAAAAGTATGGCCAGGTATAAAAAATAGCGATGCACGTTTTGCAAAATCAGGGGCAGGGAATTTTCGCCACGATAGGTTTTGCGGGGTTCCGACACGGCACACGCCGGAGGATCGGCCCAAAACGATTTGTAATAGGCGCCCCGGTAGTAATAACAGGTAAACCGCATACCACCCGGCGCCCAGAGGATAAGCAGGGCCGGTGAAAAGCCCAGCACCGCCGGCCACCAGGATGGCTTGGGGCCAAACCAACTATGGGGGGAGTTGCCAAAGATTTCGGGTGAATAGAAGGGAGAAATGTAGGGGCCGACCGCGTAATGCTCGCCTTGAAAGGCCGCCCAGGTGGCATAGACGATGAAGGAGAAAAGACCAATAAAGACCAGCAGTGGGCGTACCCACCAGAGATCTTTTCGCGCTGTTTGGCCAAAATGATTCACGGCCAGTTGTTTTTAAGTCTTTTCCTTCCTAACGCATTATATTTTCGGTATTAGATGAGAAATGGATTCAGGCGTTGTGAAATCGTGGTTGTTCTCTTGACGATCCAAGCCTGCGAGATGTTTTAAGGCGCTTCAACGCCCCTTGAAAGGCGTCGAATTCTTGTATGATGTTAGCTAAAAATAATGCTAAAAACAAACCGAAAATTTGGCATTTATAGCGGTCCTCCATGAAGACCGCGCGGGCTATGTTGTTTGAGAAAACCTGTCAAAATCCGAAAGGAAGTTGATAAGGAACCATCCTAAATCAACGCAGGCCGGATGTCGGACCAACACGACGGGCTAGTATATCCGTTGCGAGCCATGCATCCCCCGTGTGAATATTCCGGCATTTTTGAAGTACGCTTTGCCACTCCACCAAAACGGAGAGGCGTGATCGCGCCCGGCACGCCATGAAACGATAAAGATATCAAGTCCATGTGACTCAACTCGTCCATCAGGCGTGCAAAATAAAGAGCCTCGAAAAAATCGAGGCTCTTTATGGCTAATGGTATCGTCGACGCAGGACGGGGTTACGGGCAGCCGTCGTATTCAAATGATGCACTCGAGGTCGAAACTTCTGCACCGGTTTTATCGAGGCTCTTGCTGGTGTAGCTGAGGGGGAAATCTTTCGCATTGTAGTCATAGACATAGATCGTGGAGCTGTTGCTTTCAAAGGCAGTCCCCGCAGCATTGCCACTCAGGTAATTTAACCTCGTGATATTCCGCTTATAACCGAAGTTAGCCCTCGTGGAGGGAACCACGGGAAATCCCTTTTGACGTGCATAGACATAAGCGTTTGGATTTTCCTTCGTGTCATATTCATAGACATAGGCTGACGATGGCTTTCCATTTAAATACCGTTCCTCCCGGGCCACGAAACCCTCCGAGGTGTATTCATAACGATACTCTTCCGTATACCCACCGTCGGTTTCGATCGACTTGATGAGCTGGCCCTTCTGATTGTATTCCAGAAAGGGAGAGATCGTGTTTCCCACCTCATCGGTTTTTGTGATCTTGAGAACGGCATCGCCGTTGTATTCAATTTTGACCGACGCGTTGTTGTAGGTATTGGAATATTTGGTCAACTTCCCACTGTCGTCGTATTCATACTGCGTCACATAGTTTGTGGGCTTGCCGTCTCTCGTGTAGGAATAGGCTTCTTTCATCAACCGGCCATTTGCATAGGTGAACTCACCATTGGAGGTTTCAAAAGTAGACTTGCCATCGCGGTCTGTTGAATTGTATTGCCCGATCCGCCGCAATAGAAAACCTTTGTCGTCATATTGAAAACTGGTTTTGGAGGTTGAACTGGTGGCCTTTCCATCGCTGTAGGTATAATCGTACTTGTAGGACTGCTCCGACTGATTTCCAGCTTCATCGTACGAGAAACTATACACGGATTTGTAGGTGTAGGTGGTGGTGGCATCGTACCTACCCGTGCCGGTGGTGGTTTGGGTGACAAGCCGACAGGCCGCATTGGGTCCGCTGGGGGAGGGTGCGTCGTCGTTGTTGCAGGACGTGGCCAATAGAATAGCCACGACAAAAAGCGTTGACAGGCCCCGGGCAAAACCGCGGGGCATTTTTTGAATCTGAGGGATCACATTTTTTTTCATAACCAACTTTTTTTGACGAAGCAAAGGTATTGGCCTGAACCATGGCTGTCCATCACCTATTTGGGTCATCACCCCACATTCGGATTCCTTTATTCGGGGAGGAGTAAACGCGATTTGCGTTCATTAAGGCAGGCGTGAAAAGAAAAGTGTTGGAAGGGGCTAAATCCAGCGTCTCACCGTTTTGCAATATTCATGATAGCTTGTTCCAAAGTCTTTTTTCAGACGCGGTTCTTCCCTGAATATGATAAACAGATTGAAGGCCGTGAAGACCGTCAGGCTGTAGCCCCACAGATCAACAGATTGCGTAAAAATGGCTTCCCCGATAAGGGTGAGCATAACCCCCACATACATGGGATTGCGCGAGAATTTGTAAAGCCCTGAAATGACAAGCCGTTGGGTTGGATCGGCGGGAGAGAGAGTGCCGCGGCCATGGATTGCAAAATTTGCGATGCAATGGAGTGTTATCGTTACTCCCGCCAGGAACACGAACATGCCCACACCGTGCTGGACATGGAACGCACCGGCAAAGGCATTCTCAAAATTTTTTCTGGCTAACAGAAACGGAATCAGCCCCGCCACGACGCCGGGTTGAAGGATGGTAAAAAACAGATTTCTCAAAAATAGCGACATGCTCATCGTTGGATGCCATGAAAATTTCTCCCACCCAAAAAAGGCTGGATACCAGGGGTCAAAATATTGAAAAAATCTCGCACATGCCATTGCGGATCCTCCCCCGTTCAACGGCAAAAATAACAGCAGAGGCGCCCTTGCATAGCGTACGACTCCTACTTCCTCCTGCCGTGGATGCAAATCGTTACCTGATCGCCTGGCGCTTTGTTGATCTGCTTTTGCAGCTCGGATTTGATGGGCAATTTATGGGTACCATCGCCAAGGGCCATGAACGCGCTTTGGAATGGATGGCCGTCGGCCGTGCCGGTTATTTTGACCAGGCCTTTCGTTCCAAAAAATGTTGCGGATTCCGGCCACTTCACAAATGTCCATCCACCCTTTGAGGGGCTTTTTTGAAGAACGGCCTTGAAAGTTGCTAATGCTTTTGTTGCCATGGCTTTTTTCGTTTGTGATTTTCTGAAGTAAAGTTGGTCAGAAAATATGCCTTACTACGGTGTTGCAGGCGACAAACTACCGGGTCGATCGCGCCAAGTTTGCAAGAAGACATAGGTTGGTCGTTTCCGGTAAATTCCCGGGTTCGTGCCCATGCGCTGTACACGATTACCCGGCGGAACGGCCTCCGTGCCCTGCGGCACTAGCGAATTGAAAAACAGTCCTTGCAATGAACCGTCAGAGTCGAAACCATTTCCATTCCGCAGAGACGGACATTCGAAAACGACCGTACCGATGCAATAGGCCCACCGTTACCAAATTGGAATTCAAATTTCCCATTTTGATATTCCTATTCGGCGGATGGGCAACGACAACTTCTGCTGCCCCCAATAAAAAATGCCGAAAATGTTATTATTCCGGGCCTTGGTTACCTCCCGTTCTCAAGAGGGAACTAAGGCACTATATTTGTGTATTTGACACTTATCCGATGTCATTTGATGCTCATTCAGGCATCGTTTGATGGGTTATCTGCCACGATCTTTTTACCGGGCGAAAAATTTGAAGCGGGCACAGGGCCAGCAAAGAAATCGTTCGTCCGGATGCCGGTGTAGCGTGTTGATTTTTTGAAAAGACCCCCATGAAGAAAGTTGCATTGATCATTATCTTGTCCGGCATACTGGTGGCGATTGCCGGGATTTTTTGGTATCAGGAGATGCAGTATCTGCTGCCCACGCCTGTGCCCGTCGGCTATAAGGTGATCCACCCGGAAGAACTTATCCAATACGATACGGCGCTCCTCCCGCAGCAACACGAAAAACCAAAGCTGCTTCATTTCTTCAGCCCCGAATGTCCGTGTTCGCGATTCAACCTGAAACATTTCCAGGCACTTCACCGGGCGTATAACCAAAAGATTGATTTCTATGTGGTGGTGGATAGCGAAGAAAAGGTGGAACCGGCAAAGGCATTGATCAGCAGTGCGGTAACGATCGTAGTAGACAGCAACCGAAAATTGGCAAAAGCTTGCGGCGTTTATTCAACCCCTCAGGCAGCCGTCATACAGACATCCAATCGACTCTACTTCAGAGGAAACTATAACCGGTCCAGGTACTGCACCAATAAAGAAAGCAACTTCGTGCAAATGGCGCTCGACTCGTTGGTAGCCAACAAAAGACCTCCGATTTTCAATGAGCTCGCCATACAGTCCTATGGCTGCAGCATTCCCACCACCGAAGCCCCGGCGATACAATGAACGCATCCGTATTCCACACAGGGAAAATGTCAGGAAGTCCTGCGCTCAACGAAAGCGAACTACGCGAGATCAAGAAGGGCATCTTTTCTTTTGCCGACAAAGTGAATGAAGGGCTGCTCTTCGCCATGTTCATATTCGGGATCTTCATTGCATTTTTTTACGACACTTGGCTCGTGGGCTTTGCCGTGGGTGGCCTGTGCCTGGCCGCGTATTACATTTCAAAAAAGATGTTGCCGGAGTCAGAGCTCTATCAATATGTGCTGAGCAGTGTCTCGGCAATTTTTGCGGCACAGTTCATCTATCAGATGCACGGCATGGCAGAAATGCACTTTTGGGTGTTCATCTGTTCTACTATTCTTATCATCTATCAGAACTGGAGGCTGCAAATCCCGTTGATCGCGATCGTGGTGGTTCACCATGCCTCCTTTGCCTATCTCCAATTCGCTGGATATAAAGAGATCTATTTTACCCAGCTGGATTACATGGATCTCACGACGTTCATTTTCCACGGCGTGCTGGCGGCCTGCGTTTGTTCGGTGTCGGCCTATTGGAGTCACATATTTTATAAACGTACCGTTCAGGACGCGGAGAATCTCAAAGTACAATTGCTGTTAAAGAGCGAGCTGCAGGAAAAAAACGAAGAGCTGACGGCCTCCGAAGAGGAACTTCGTGCTTCGCAGGAAGAACTCATGGCATCGCAGGAGGAATTGACCCAGATCAACGAGAACCTCAACGACCTGGTCAAGGAAAGAACGTTGACCATCATCGATCAGAACAAGAAGTTTGTTCACCACGCCTTTATCAATGCCCACAAAGTGAGAAGTCCGCTGGCGCGCATTCAGGGGCTCGTCAACCTGCTGAGCTACGAAACGCACCGGTTAAGCGACGATGCCCTGGAGATCCATCGCCTGTTGAAAGCATCGTCCATTGAACTCGATGACATTCTCCATGAAGTGAAGGTCAATCTCGATGCAGCGGAGTACAAAGGTCTGCCGGAAGATTTCGAGAGCGAGGACCTGGTAAAGCAAGCGTAACGTCCTGCCAGATCGCGAAACAACCCTGGCGTTTAATTCCGGATCACAAGTTTCTGCCGGTATTCCAATTTCGAAGTTTTGATCTCGATCGTATAAAGTCCATTGGCAAACGCGTTGACGGGAAGGTCTGTAATGTCCGACGTGATGGCGTCGCGGCGAACCATCAATCGGCCGGTGTTATCGTACAGCGAAATGGTTTTAATGTGGCTGCTTCCTTGTTTGATATGGATGATGCCCCCTTGTGAAGGGTTGGCATAAACCGCCGGTGGGATTTCGTCTAAGGCCGGCTGAACCGAGGTGATCAACGAAATGGAAACTGGCGCCGAATAACTGGTCACGCCATCATTGTCAGTGATCCGCAGCCTGTAATAACTTAGGGTCTGAAGCGGGGTGGTGTCCTCATGAGTATAGGTTTGCGTGAATCGCCCGTTGTTTACGGCGGCGACTGTGTCGAGGTCGGTAAAGTTCAACATGTTGTCGCTGCGCTCCACGACAAAATTGTTGATGTTTGTTTCGAGTGTTGTCACCCATTCCAGCGCAATCGTTTTTGTCAGGGTTGCGGATGCTGTAAAACTTTGAAGTTCAATGTCAAGAATGCCGGAAAGAAGATAGTTGTCGACCAGGGCGGTCGATAACGCTGTAGTATTGTGACTGGTTATGGCGAGGCCCGCATAGACGGGTACATCAACGCCAAAACCGGCATCGACGGAATTGCCAGCTTTGATCCATCCAATGCCGTCCACGGATCGGTATGCCGTATAGACCGATCCATTCTTCACGAGCTTCACCCACACGGGTGCACTCACTCCGGTCGCTGTATTTTCGGTGTTGCTTGCGCCATCGGTCACGCTGCGGTTTTGAAAAGTGACCCCATTGCCGCTGGTCAACGCGATGAAGGCGTACCTTGATCCAGGTGTTAAACTCTCGCGAAACATGATGCCACACTTATTCCACGCGTTGGCTTGATCCAGGCTCGTGATGCGCGCTATTATTTCTCCGCCGCCTACCAAGGTTTTAAACGCGAAACGAAAAGCATCCTGTGTATTCCCGATATCATCGCCCGAGCCCTGCAATTCGAACACCCCTTCGTTGTAACAGGCAGATCCGGACACACCCACCTCTCCGATATCCAGCGTGGTCCACCGGGTCGGCAAGGGAGAGCATTGGGTGGTACAGGCCAGCGTTGAGAAGGATGTCGAAGCGGAATAACTGCTGGAATGTGTCGCATCACAAACGCTTTGGATCTGAAAAAGATAATCGGTGGCACAAGCGAGGCCGTTGATCGTCATATCCTTGGCGTCCGAAGAAAGGGTCGTCCAACTACCCGCCGATACCGTTTTATACTGCACATTAAAATGCGTGGCGCCCGTGGCTTGCCAATGAAGCGACGCTGTGTTTTCGGAAATGTTTGTAACGCTGAGCGCGGTGGGTGCTACGCAACTTACGCGCTTACTTCCAAACACTTCAAACTCCCACAGCGAATAACCCCATTGCGTTCCGCGTGCCGATCCATACAGACGTACATACCGGCCGGTGCCGGTGACCGGCAGATAATTTTCCACAGCGGTGTTGTTTGTTCTGCTGATGAGGTCTTTCCAGGTGGCCGCATCGTCGGAAGCTTGTATTTTAAAATCTTTCGCCAAGGCTGTCTCCCAACGGAGAATGACGTTGCACAGGTCATAGCGTTCACCCAGATCGACATAGATCCATTGCGGATCGGCAACCAGGCTGCTCCAACGGGTAGCTTTGTTGCCGTCAAAGGCTGCGCTGGCCGGGTGGTTCACGTTTTCGGTGGATGAAGCCACGGCCGTTTTGTTTAACGCAATATTTTGTGAACTGCATTGATCGGCTTGCACATTTCCCGTCATTCCATAAACGACAAGCTGGTTGGAGAACGTAGCCAGGTAAACCTTTCCGTTGACGACGGTGGGGCAGTTGAACTTGGCATAATTGCCCGGAACATCGGTTGAATACTGCGACGAATTCCATAATTCTTTCGTCACGTCCGTGGCCGCAAAGGCCCTTAAAATACCCGGGCGAACCGATTGGTTGGCATCGCCGGTGGCCGCATAACTTGCCCACAGGATCGCCGTAGAATCCACCGATCCATTGGACGACACCGAGAGCACGGCCCCACTATTGCCTGTCGGGCCTTGTACGCCGCTATTGATGGTGTTGTTCAGATCGAACATGTTGGTAGTTCTATTAAAGGGATAGGCCTTTAATAATGAGTTCTCTGACCAGGAGTAGGCAAATTCTTTTTGTTGCCCTTTATAATAGCTCAGCGACGAGCGAAGGTGCGCCGTTGCGCCCAGATCGATCGTTTGAATGACGTTGTTGGTATTCGCATTGTAGCCGCCCATGTTGTTTCGGTCTAACACGTAGATGCGGCCATCTTTACAGGCCGTCATGGCGCGACTGGAGTTGGGAATGAGCAGCATGGCCGTTACGCCAAAGTCCAGATCTGTGGCTTCAAGCTCCTGGATATTTTTTGGTGTAAAGAAGGTGCTCACCGTTAACGTAGCTCCGGATGGCTTAAGTTTCAAAGCGCTCTCCGAACGATTGGTGAGATCGGAGGGGTTGTTGGTCACGCCAACGGACCCGTTTCCAACAGAGGCGTATATATTTCCCAACTCATCGGCAGCCGGCGCCGCACCACTCATCCAAATGCCACCATTATAACCTTCGGGCGTCGTGTTATAAACGATCGATTGTGCCAGTGATGATTTGTCGTAGCCAAGGATCCAACCATGATAAGGTCCCCAATCGCAATGCGAGGCATAGGCGATGTAGACAATGCCATTGAGTAACAATAGTCCGGACCGCTGGTTTTGCTTTTGCGGATTAAAGTTCACCACGCCGTTAACATTGCCGCTTCCATGGCCATTCACTTGTGCCGTGATGAGTTTAGGACTGTTTGGTCTTTCCTGTCCCGACAAAATATCCAGCGCATGCAAGTGCTGTTGAAAGGTGTTGGTGGTCGTATTCACGCTTCGCACGACAACAAACAGCGTGTTGGTCACCGGGTCGATGACGGGCGTGCCGACGATTCCCATATTGCCTGAGAAATCGCGATAGCCACCCCCGCAGGCGCCGGTCATGTCCGTATTCTTTATGGCGCGGCTTCCGGCGGGCGATAGATTTACTTTCCAATAGGGTGTCGCCACTTTCGCGGAATCGGCATCAAAAGCATATACTGTATTATTCACCGTGGCCACGTAAACAACATTCTTCTTGCCGACTACCGGCATGTTGACATTTAGCATGACCAGGGGTTGGGCATAGATTTGATCGTCCACGGCACGGACAAACAGTTTACCAAAAGAGCCCGGCTTGATATTTTTTGTATGGAGAATGGTTTCCTGAGCGTTCCATCCTGTTCGATTTAAATCGTTGTGTTGGGTGAGAACACCCATTTGTGCTTTTAACGCAAAGGAAAAAAGCATCAAAAATATAACGAGGTTGGCTTTGACTTTTTTCATAGACGTGGACGAACGATTTAAGTCAATGGTTTAGGGAACACCCTCAGGGTACTCTAATATAGCGATATTCATGCAGGCGCCGGCAGAAAAAAAGCACGTAGATTCTGCCGGGAGCCGGAATCGTCGCCAGACCTTCATGGTCATAAAGGCTGGGTTGGGTTGGACCAGGACGCGTTGCGTTAAACAACATCCCGGTTAACCTTGTTTATCATTTCTGATAATAATCCAGGCAACGTTCTTTTTTCCTCCTTCTTGTTGATCAAACCCTTCAGGCAGTAGCCGTGCTGTTGCAGGGCGGGGAGTTATTTTGTACTTTCGTTTTAACGATGTCCGATATTGTGGGGCAGAAAAAAGGATCAGGTCTTTCGCATTTGCTTTGACTCCAATCCAATATCATATGTGAATCGGACCAACGCTTGATCCAAAAACCCCCCATATACATATGAAAACAATTGAGATCTTTTTCATCTTGACCGTTATCTGCCTGTTCACAACAGGATGCAAGGAAAGCCAGCCGTCGTTTGAAGCCCCTATTTTGAAGAACATCGGGAACTACCATGTGCCTGTGACAACAAAGTCGAAGCATGCGCAGATGTTCTTCAACCAGGCGATCATCATGGCCAACAATTTCAACCACGCAGAGGCAGAGCGATCGTTTAGGGAGGCCGTCCGCCAGGATACCACCTTCGCTATGGGGTATTGGGGAATTGCCTATGTGCTGGGTCCCAACTTTAATTCAGTCGACAACATGGGAACGGTGAATGAAATACGAAAAGCTGTGACCAAGGCCGTTGCTTTAAGCGAAGGCGCATCCCCCTGGGAGAAAGCAGCCATCAAGGCCATCCAGATCAAATTTCCGATGGACACCACGGCAACAGACGCGGAAGGTTTCACCCAGGCCATGAAACAAGCCTATACCCAGTTCCCCGACAATTCATTTGTGGCCACGCTGTATGCCGAGGCGGTCATGAATTTGCATCCTTGGGATTTCTATGCGGGGAGGGGCGGAGAACCGCGGCCCTGGACACCTGAAGTTGTGTCGCTCCTGGAAAAGGTCATATCGATCGACTCCGTCAATCCGTTGGCCAATCACCTTTATCTTCATGCCACCGAAGCCAGTCGTGATCTAACGAAGGCACTCATCAGCGCCGAAAGACTCAAGACCTTAGTGCCGTCCGCCGGCCACCTCGTGCATATGCCCTCGCATATTTACATCAACACAGGCGACTATCATGAAGGGTCGATCGCCAACGAGGCTGCTGTGGTTGCCGACAGCATTTATATCGCCGAATGCAAGTCGCAGGGTTATTACCCGCAAATGTACTATCCGCACAACTACCACTTTCTGGCGGCGACGGCAGCATTCGAAGGACGGGGTGCCCGCGCCATTGAAGCCGCTTACAAGACGGCCAGCCTTATCGATAAAAAATACTATCACGAACCCGGCTATGAGATGGTGCAACATTACCTGACCATCCCCAACCATATTTTGATCAAGTTCGGCCAATGGGAAAAGATATTGACGCTGCCCCAACCGACGGAAGATTTGATCTATCCCACGGCCATCTGGCACTATGCCAGAGGTATGGCGTATGCCAACTTGGATAAGGCCGAACAAGCCAAGGAGGAACTTAAGAAATTGAATGAACTTAGTCAATCGCCATCGATCGCCGGGCAGATGAACTGGGGGATAAACAAAGTGACCGATGTCTGCAAAATATCTTC
>Ga0209050_1000990_pt1 | contig 36024 bp, 35 predicted proteins | sample Araplavi_mTSA_r2_FD_184276 | JGI IMG/M metagenome (GOLD analysis project Ga0209050, IMG submission 184276) | Arabidopsis root microbial communities from North Carolina, USA - plate scrape MF_Cvi_mTSA_r2 (SPAdes) (version 2) | ecosystem: Host-associated > Plants > Roots > Endosphere | place: USA... | reverse complement strand
GCCGGCGGCAACATAATTAAAAACCGGCGCCTGGAAGGAAAGCTCGATGGCCTTAACGGACGGGTCGTCCTTTCCCTTGAACGAAAATTTCTTTTGCAGTGTGACCATAGTTTTTTTTTGAGGGTGAGAAAAAAAATAACATCGTCAACATCCCAACATTTTGGGAGAACGGCTTAGCAAACAACGGAGGATATAGGTATCCGAAAGTAGAAGGACAACAAACGATTTACAATACCATTTTATAGTGAAATACAGCGTGGCTTTCTCCTCGGTTTCATGGAGATATCACTGAATTCACGCGGGGGATGAGAAATATATTGCTGGTGAATAATGACGGGAAGTGTAGATCGGCTTGGGTTGAGGATCTTTAAGACAACGTGAGCGTCAGCGTGAAAGTAAAAGCGTTGAGGGCGCGGGGAAGGGCGGTGTGGGCAGACGGCTGGTCGACCAGGGTGTGTTGACCCGGGAGACAAGTTTGGGATTCACGCAGGGGCGTATACTTCGTCTGGTTTAAATGGCAATTTGCGGATACCGGTACCGGTAAGATCAAAGATGGCGTTGCACAGGGCGGGCACAAAGGCAGGCAACGCGGGTTCACCTACACCGCCAGGCTTCTTTCCCGGGCCGAGGCGCCCATGTGCAACAAACGCAAAGTGATAAAAACAGATTTTTGACGGCCATTATTGACTTATATTTACAGCATTACTTCGCCCTACCAGATAAGAGACCATGATGCGATACCCCGTTATTCTTTCCGTTTGGCTTTTGGCCACCCTTCTTCCCTTTTCTATCCGCGCTCAAAAAGCGGAAAAAATTGAACGATTAAAATCGGAACTCACCCGGGCCACGGCAGACACGGCACAAATCGAAATCCTGCTCACCATTGCCATGACCTATGAGGGCTATCAGATGGACTCTGCCATGGCATATGCCCTCGAGACGCTCGCAAGATCGGAACGGATCCACTATACGAAAGGTCGCGCCGACGCCCTGCTACACATCGGTCGCCTTAAGCGGGACCAGAACAAAGAGGTAGAGGCGCTGAACCATATGTTTGAAGCCCTCAAGCTTTATCGCGAAATTGGCGACAAGGTTCAGATCGCCAATTCACTCAACGACATCAGCATTATTTATGCAAACTCCGGCGACTTCAAAAATTCACTCGACTACTTCAAGCAAGCGCTGGCGATCTTCAAACAAACCGGGGATGAAAAGGGAGAATCGTATGCGCTCAACAACATTGGCATCATCTACCAGGAATTGAAAGATGAAGCGTCGGCCAAAGACTATTTTATTCAATCGCTGAACATCAAGATCAAGCGAAAAGATCTCTACGGCATTTCCAGGGGGTACACCAACTTGGGCTCGATCGCGGAAAACCACCAGGCCTGGGATGAGGCGATGAACTACTATAGAAAAGCGGACAGCATCTATATTCTCACAAACGACAAACAGGTCCAGGGACCGAACAACCTGGCCATGGCCCGCGTAAAACAGCAACTGGGTAAACTCGCCGAAGCGCGAAAGCTGGCCCTGCGGAGTTTTGAAATTTCAAAGGAGATCAATGAATGGTCGACCATGTCGCGCAGCAGCAAATTCATCGCCGAACTCGATGAAAAGGCAAAACATTATAAATCATCGCTTACCTATCAAAAAATATACAACCAACTCGCCGACAGCCTCAACAACAAAAACCATAAAGCCACCTTAGAAGAGCTTAAGGGAAAATTCAACGTAGAGGAAAAGGAACGCGAAATAGCGCTCCTCAAAAAGGACAAGGAACTTCACGAGGCCATGGCGAGAAACAACGCGCTCGTCACCTACACCCTGTCGGGAAGCATCGTGTTATTGTTGCTGATATTGGGGTTGATATACTATGCCTATCGCACCACCAAAATCAAAAACAAAGAGATCGAACAGCAGAAGGATGATCTTGACAAACTAAACAAGGACAAGGACCGGTTCTTCTCCATTCTCTCGCACGACCTGCGTTCGCCTCTGAATTCACTAAAGGGTCTTTCCTATTTGCTGTTTAACCACGCCGATATGCTGACGCCCGACGAAACGAAAGAGATCAAGAAGAAGGTGGACAAGTCGCTGGACAACCTGACGGAATTGATCAACAATATCCTGGAATGGTCCATGACCACGTCAAAGAAAAGAATGTGGACCTTCGACAAGCTTAACACCGCAGCACTTATTCAAAAGAACATCTCGCTGTATCAGTCCATCGCGGAAAGTAAGGGCGTGCGGTTGGTTCATTCCGCGGCCGAGGACGTTTTTGGCTACGCTGATTTTCAGGCGATCGACACCGTGATCCGGAACCTGATCTCCAACAGCATTAAATTCAGCCACCCGAACAGCGACATCACCGTGCGAACTACCGTGAATGAAAAAACGGTACTCATCTCGGTTCAGGACCAAGGCATCGGCATACCTGCCGATATCCAGGAAAAATTATTCACCATGAATAGCTCGAAAACACAAACCGGAACAAAAAATGAAAAGGGCACCGGCATTGGTTTACTGCTGTGCAAAGAACTCATGAAAGAAAACAACGGCGACATCGCCGTAAAGAGCAAGCCAGGCGAAGGAAGCGAGTTCTTCGTTTCGTTTCCCGCCTTTGTCGGATAGTATTGCCGGAATGACTCACCGAGGGGTCGCCCTGGAAGATTGCTTATCTTAGCACCATGGACAATCTCAGGCCAGTATCCACCGCCATCAACGGGAAAATGTTGTGGCTCATTGCCGCCGGGGTGTTGGTGTTGCTGCTGGCGACTGTGACCGGTTACTTCTACTTGCAAAAATCACAGCACCCCACCCGATCACAAGAACCGAGCGGCCCGTTTCCATATCTGGCGGAGGAGATCTCCTTTCCGAATACAACAGCCGACATCACCCTTTCCGGAACGCTGACCATTCCCGCCGGCGCGAATAAGAAATTCCCCGCCATGATCCTCATCTCCGGCTACGGCCCGCAAAACCGCGACGCTGAATGGATCGGACATAAACCCTTTCTGATCCTTGCAGATCACCTGACCCGGCTCGGCATGGCTGTATTGCGATACGATGACCGCGGTTTTGAAAAGTCGACCGGAGATTATCATTCCAGCACTTCGCTGGATTTTGCGACCGACGTGGAGAGTGCCGTTCAATTTTTGAAATCAAGAAAAGAAATTGATATCGAAAACATCGGCCTGATCGGCCACAGCGACGGCGCCCTGGTGGCACCCCTGGTCGCGACAAGATCGACCGACATTCATTTTATTGTTCTGCTCGGGGCGCCGGGGCTTCCAGGAGGCGAATTATTGATCAAAAGACAAGAGTTGATCGAACGCCGGCTTGGAAAACCGGAACATGAGATCCGGAAATCAAAGGCGTATATGGAAACGTTGACGGGAATAATCGTCAATTCAAAAGATGAGAAAAGTCTTCGTGCCGCGTTACAGAAATTTGCAACGGAAACGAAAGGCCAAATTCCCGACGACCAGGTACCTGCCGGCATGACAAAAGACGAGTTCATTTCGCGCCAGGTTGCTATGCTGACCAGCCCATGGTTCAAATACTTCCTTACCTACAACCCGCGGGCTACGCTGGAGAAAGTGAAATGCCCGGTGCTCGCCCTGACCGGTGACAAGGACGTTCAGGCACCCGCTACCGAGAATTTACAGGCGATTGAAAGTGCCATAAAGTCGGGGGGAAATGCCGATGTCACCGTAAAAGAATTACAGGGTCTGAATCACATGTTTCAGGAATGCCATACGGGCATGATCGATGAATACGCAAAACTAGAGCAATCATTTTCGCCCACGGCGTTGGATGAAATCTCACACTGGATCGTCCAACACGTTAAAAGATAATCAACCGGCGCGTCTCGCGGAAGGTTTTTATCGCCCTCTCTCAACCTTGCTCCGCTACTTTCGCGGCGACGGCATGGGCCCTGGTGAGCAACCGCGGCTCCCCTAGTTTTGTGGTAAACGCCTCGAAAGTTGGAGTGGGCCCGCGCCAACGGAGTTGGTCGACATCGTCAAAGAGCGCTGCATCCGTTCGTAATGTAGCGAGGCGTTTGAACAGCAATGCCCGGTCGCGTTGTCCCACCAGGAGGTTTTTCGGAAATGATTCAATGGGTCCGTATTGGTTTAGCAATTGCGCCGCGCCCGTCTTTCCAATGCCGGCGATGCCGGGATAGCCATCGGCGCTGTCGCCAACGAGGGCAAGAAAATCCGGGATGCGAACCGGGTCCACACCAAACTTTTTACGCACGGCGCTGGCGTCTCTGATCACTTTGGCCCGGCGATCGATCTGCACCACCCGGTCTTCGCGCACGCATTGGGCGAGATCCTTGTCTGGCGTCCAGATGCATACTTTCAAAACGCGTGGATCGGCGGCGGCGAGGTGGGCTGCCGAGGCCAAAGCATCATCCGCCTCCAGCTCCACCATGGGCCACACCACAACGCCCATCGCCGCCAAGGCTTCTTCTAAAGGATGAAATTGCCTGACCAGCACCCGCTCCATGCCTTCTCCGGTTTTATATTCGGGCCAAAGGTCATTGCGAAATGACTCGATGACATGATCGGTGGCCACCCCCACATGGGTGGCTCCTTCTTCGATCATTTGCAATACGCCATGCAATACGCCCACCGCGGCACCGAAAGGTTTGTCTTTGCCTTTATTGAAACTGCGCTGGCCATAGAAGTGCCGGAAGAGTTCATAGGTGCCGTCGATGAGGTGAACAATCATGAAGTATATCGGTGTGTCGATTTTGAAAAAAGCATTTCCTGTCCGATAATTACGAATTATTTTAACTACATTATTGAAGCCTTACTTTTAATTTTATGTCACTATATCATCAGATCTTCAAAAATAACGCCAAATGGATCGACGAGAAAAAAGCGACCCAACCTGATTTTTTTAAAAACCTGTCGGAAGGCCAGGCACCTGAGATCTTGTATATCGGCTGCAGCGACAGCCGCGTCACCGCCGAGGACCTTACCGGGACCCAACCGGGACAGATGTTTGTGCACCGAAACATTGCCAACCTCGTGCCCAACAATGACAACAGTTCGCAAGCTGTGGTGGAGTATGCCGTGGTGCACCTCAACGTCAAGCACATCGTGGTGTGCGGCCACTATTTCTGCGGTGGTGTGAAGGCGGCCATGCAAAGTAAAGACCTGGGCGTGCTCAACCCCTGGCTCAGAAACATCAGGGATGTCTATCGACTGCACAAAAATGAGTTGAACCAAATCACCAATGATGACGAACGCTACAACCGGCTGGTGGAACTCAATGTGGAAGAACAATGCATCAATGTTATCAAAATAGCGGCGTGGCAAAAATCTTATATCAAGAATAAATATCCACTCATCCACGGTTGGGTTTTCGATGTTTCTACCGGCAAGTTGATCGATTTGAAAATCGATTTTCCGAAGATACTTTCGTCCATTCAGGAAATATATGACTTGACCAAAGACGTGTAGCGCTCCTGCCCTTGTTTTATCTTAAGACCTACTCACCATGTACATCAAAAAGAATTACACTGTCAGGGAAACATTATTTATCTCCGGCAAACATTTCTCCTGGATCGTACCGTATGTCTTGTTGATCGCGATCTTGTATCAATACACGGCATTGCGGAATTTTAGCATACCGTGGCTGCCGCTCTCCATTATTGGTACGGCCGTAGCTTTTTATGTAGGCTTTAAAAACAACCAGGCCTACGACCGGCTGTGGGAAGCGCGCATGATCTGGGGTGGTATTGTGAACAGCAGCCGGATGTGGGGGTCAAACATAAAGGCATTTGTAGTGGCCGCGGGCGAGGGTAACCCCGAGGATCTGTTCCAACTAAAAAAGGTAATGATCTACCGGCATATTGCCTGGCTTTATAAACTGCGCAAACAATTGCTGGAGCCTACCGCCTGGGAACACCTTAGCCTTAAAGGCATCTATGGTCAGGACGCCCGGCAAAAAAGACAAAAGCTTGGATTGGGTTTATATGGCGAGGACGTTACGGATCTCGAGATCCGTAAATATCTATCAGCGGAAGAGCATAATGCGCTGCCTTCGTTTAAAAATGCCGCTGCGCAAATGATCGATACACAATCACAGGAACTCGCGCGGCTGAGAAAGAATGGTCACGTGGGGCAATTCGAACACGTGGCGTTGCAAGGCATTCTCAACGATTTTTATGATCACCAGGGCAAGGCCGAGCGGATCAAAAAAACACCCTTTCCCCGTCAATTCGCAAGCTTCGGTTTTATCATGAATTGTTTGTTCATCATCATGCTGCCCTTTGGATTTTTTTCCGAATTCGCAAAGATTGGCAGCTATGGCATTTGGCTTGCTGTGCCTTTTATCATCGTCATCAGCTGGGTGTATGTGGTCATGGAACTGGTGGGCGATTATTCCGAAAATCCCTTTGAGGGACTTTCCAACGATGTGCCTATGCTGTCTATTTGCCGTAACATCGAAATTGATTTGTTGCAACAGTTGGGCGAGCCCGATCTACCGGAAGCCGTGCCTTCCATTCGTCACGTATTGCTGTAGCGATTGTCTCCGATATTTCGGAAATTGCAACAGACAGTGGCTTTTTCAAAACACATATTTCAAAAATTTTACCATGTCGCCTTGTATGGTCTGCTCATGGCGATCCTGGTATTTGTCCTGAAGTGGCTTCAATGGAAGTACCTGATCACCGACAATGCTTCGGATCTTTATGTGGGACTGATCGCCGTTTTTTTTACGCTCCTGGGAATATGGGTAGCGACCCAACTCGCCAAACCCAAAATACAAACGGTCATCGTGGAGAAAGAAATTTACCGGGACCATCCCGGTGGTTTTGCCATAAACGAGACCGAACTAAAAAAGCTCAACCTCACCACCCGCGAATATGAAGTGCTGCAACTTCTGACACAAGGCTGCACAAACGCCGAAATTGCCGACAAGCTTTGCCTCTCGCTGAGCACCATCAAAACACACGTGTCCAACCTGTTTGTGAAAATGGACGTGAAAAACAGAACGCAGGCGCTTGAAAAAGCTAACCGGCTGAAAATCACGCCTTAGGCAAACCCGTACTTTGGTATGAATACGCGGGAAGACAGACACTTTGGTACTTAAGTATGAAGCCGGACGGCGTCCCGGAGGGTAGGTTTGTTGAAAAACAAAAATACAATGAAACGAAACGTCTTAATTTTCGGACTGATCCTCGGCACTATCATGACCGGGCACATGGTCTACATAATCGATGTGGTCTATCACAACCCGGATTTTGAAAGCAATGATGTGGTTGGCTATGCCGCCATGGTCGTAGTTTTTTCGCTGACCTTCTTTGGCATCCGCAATTACCGTAACAAACAACTCAACGGCGTGATCTCGCTTGGCCAGGCCTTTAAAACCGGGGCCTTGATTGCCATCATCGGCTCGTCGATGTATGTGGGGGTTTGGCTCTTTTATTATTATCTGTTTGTCCCCGACTTCCTTGACAAGTACACCCTGCACGTTATCCATCAAGCCACCCGAAACGGCGCCACGGCTTCAGAACTGGCGGCCAAAACCCAGGAAATGGAGCAATTCAAAGAAATGTACAAAAGCCCCGTTTTTGTGATCCTGATCTCCTATGCCGAAGTGCTGCCCATCGGGCTTGTGGTCGCCTTTGTTAGTTCACTGATCTTAAAAAGAAAACCCGTGACCGTGCCGGCCGGCGAAATAAAATAGAAAGTCGGCAAGGTCCGAAAATGAATAACCTCGCCTTCAGGCCGGGGTCATTGGTTTCCGTACCGTCCTGCTGATGCCCGTCACGAATTCGGGCGACTCTTCCCAGGAGATCGTCTTTCAGGATTGGCGGGTCCGGTATTTATTACTTTGCACAATCAAAAAACGAGGACGTAAACAGTCATCGCTTACCCTTACAACATTCCTCCCGTTTTTTTTATTTTTTTTTATATCACCACAACGGTTGGGTAGCCCCGGGGTTGTTCTGCATTTTTTTACGTTTCAAACGATGTAGTTAATTGATCCAATCATAACATTGCTTTACCTTACATAACAACATTCGCCTCCTTCTTTTTGCGCAAAATTTTTAGCCCGTGTCCCAAAAGCCTAAACCATCGATAGCCACTAACCTGTCATCTCGCGGGCGGAGCCAAACTGGAAATCCACATCAAACATTACGAAGAAACTTACAAACCAACAATTTAACTATGCAGAATACATTTACATTTCCCCCGCTAAAGGGTCTTGTCCTTTTAGCTGTAGCCGGGCTGTGCAGTTTTGCCACCCGCGCCAACGGCTTCGAGACAAGAACAGTATCGGCCGCTACAGAGACCGCTGTCGCGAGCGTAAACGGCAAAGTATTGGATGAGACTGGTGCGCCCCTGCCTGGCGCTACAGTAGTTGTAAAAGGCAGCAACAACGGTACCGTTACCAACAGCAGCGGTGCCTTCACGATCGAAGCCGAAATGGGCAGCACACTGGTGGTGACCTTTGTGGGATATGCCAGCCAGGAAGTAGCCATCAACAGCACCACGCTGGAAATCAAAATGGCGCCCGATGCGTCAACACTCGAAGAACTGGTGATCGTCGGGTATGGCGATCAAAAAAAATCGGACGTTACCGGATCGGTGGCACAGCTCACCTCCGAGAATTTCCGTCAGGGCATCAACACCTCGGCCGACAACCTGATCCAGGGTAAGATCGCCGGCGTGCGCGTGGTCAACAGCAGCGGCGAACCCGGAGCTGGGATGGACGTTGTAATCCGGGGTATCGGATCTATCCGCAGCGGTAGCACCCCGCTCTTCGTGGTCGATGGTGTGCCCCTCTCCAACGACAACGCGAGCCCTACCGGCGACAACATCGGCTTCGGTGCTTCCGCCGCGAAAAACCCGCTCAACTTCTTGAACACGACCGACATCGAATCGATCAACGTGTTGAAAGACGCTTCCGCTGCCGCCATCTATGGTGCCCGCGGTGCCAACGGCGTGGTGATCATCACTACCAAAAAAGGTTCCAAAGGCAAAGGCACGCTGACCGCCGACAGCTATGTCGGCTTTTCCACCGTGTCCAAAAAACTGGATCTGCTTTCGGCTGATGAATACCGCGGCGTGATCAAAGACCCCAACTTCGATCACGGGGGCAACACCGACTGGCAAGATGTTATCATGAGAAAAGCCGCCAGCAACAACCAGGCACTCTCGTTTGCCAAGCAAACCAACTCCGGCAACTATTATGTGTCGTTGGGACGCATGGAGCAACAGGGCATCGTCGGGAACAGCAACTTCTCCCGCCTCTCTGCGCGCATCAACGCATCGGAGTCCTTCCTCGACGATGAGCGATTGAAGATCGCCGTGCACCTCACGGCCAGCCAGACGAGAGACCGCGCGATTCCCACCAGCGATGATGGCGGCTCCAACGGACAACTCATCACGCAGATGCTGATGGCGAATCCTACTTACCCCGTATTCGCCGACGATGGCAACTACACCAACTTCAAGGCCAACGCCTACTACAACCCCGCCTACCTGTTGAGCCTGTATGACGACGTGACCAAGACCACGCGTGTACTCGGCAACATCGAAACCTCGTTCCGCATTCTTAAAGGACTGGAGTACAAATTGAACGTGGGTATCGACCGTTCGTTGGGTGAGCGGAATGCAACGCTTTATCCAAACATCATCGACATCAACCCCACGGGGCGTTATTCGCAAAGCAATACCGAGTCAACGAACACGTTGCTCGAACACTACCTGACGTACAGCACCCAATTGGGCAAACACAAGTTCGACGTGTTGGGTGGTTTTTCGTATCAAAAATTCGACCGGTCCGGTGGCACATGGGGCTTGGCCGGTATCGCGGCGCAAGGTCAGGGCGTGCCGCCCGAATATAACCCAGGCTACAAAGGCACTCCATTGCCCCCTACCGGCTACAGCCAGGAGAATGAACTTCAATCGTACTTCGGCCGCGTGAACTATGCCTACGACGACAAGTATCTTTTCACCGCTTCGATGCGCGCAGACGGTTCCACACGTTTTGGAACGAACAATAAATACGGCTACTTCCCCTCCTTTGCTGCCGGTTGGAATTTCACACACGAGAACTTCATGTCGAATGTTACGTGGCTTTCGAGTGGCAAGCTTCGGGCAAGTTGGGGACAGACCGGCAACCAGGATGTGCAGAACAAGATCACACAGGCCAGCTATTCCCTGTCGGGCGCAGACGGCTACTACCTCAACAGCGACCTCGCGCTGGTAAACGGTTTGTCGATCACCCGTACGCCCAACCCGAACCTGAAGTGGGAAGTGTCGACACAGTATAATTTCGGTTTTGATTTCGGTTTCCTCGACAATCGTCTCTATGGAACGATCGACTATTTCAATAAGACCACAACCGATGCGATCCTCTACATCCCCTCTCCCGTGCTGAGCCCTACGCCCAACGTGTGGGTGAACATCGATGGCAAGATCGTGAACACCGGCGTTGAAATGATGGTCGGCTACCGCATCCTGAACACCAATAAGATCACGTGGTCGGTGGACGTAAACGGCGCCACCCTGCACAACGAGATCAAAGACTTGCCGGTATCGCAGATCTATTCCGGTATTGTTTCCGGTACGGGTCTGACCGACGTATGGGCTAACATTTACAAAAGCGGTTATGCCGCCGGTTCATTCTACCTGCTGGAACACGATGGCTTTGACGAAACCGGAAAGGACAAGTTCAAAGACAAAGACGGCGACGGTGTTATCAGCAACAACGACCGCACGATCTATCACGGCGCGCTGCCTACTTTCTCGTATGGCCTCAACTCGCAATTGAAATATCTCAATTTCGATCTGTCACTTTCCTTCATCGGACAATCGGGTGGCTCGCTCATCAACAACACCGCCGTGGGTGCCATCAACGTGAACAACCTGAACTCCGACCGGAATACCAGCCGCGAATACGCACAATCGGGTGCCAACATCACCAACCCGCCGCGACTTTCCACGCTGTACATGGAGAGCTCCAACTTCTTCCGGTTGAACAGCGCGCGCCTCGGCTACACGTTCCGAACGGCAAAACTCAATTGGCTTGACAACGCCACGCTGTATGTGACAGGCCAAAACCTCTTTACGATCACCAACTACACCGGCTTCGACCCGTTGATCAACAGCCCGAAAGCACTCAGTGGTAACCAATCGCTCGGCATCGACTACCCGCGCTATCCCACTGCCAGAACATTCACTGTAGGTCTATCCATAAAAATCTAACGACATGAACTTTAAGAATATATTGAAATCCAAATCAGGACAAATCATTGCAGCAACGCTGCTGTTCAACTTTTTCTCCTGTACCGACCTGAACGAAGAGGTGCGCGATGAAGTGTTGGGTGGTCAAGCCCCCAGCATGGAAAGCACGCTGGTCGCTGCCTATGACCGCCTTGGCGACGCAACGTTTACCGACAACACCGGCATGATCTCCATGCAAGAATACGCCTCCGACATAGCCGTCCTGGCCACGCGGGGCAGCGACTGGGGTGATGGTGGCAAGTGGCGCGAAATGCACGAGTTCACCTGGACCGCCAATAGCCTTATTCCGACCGACCAGTGGAACCGCCTCACCAACGGCATCTCCCGTTCGCTGACGGCCATTCAGACCATCACAAATTCCGAAGGCGACAAGAAGGCGCTCTATCTTGCCGAAGCGCAAGGTTTGTTTGCATTCTACATGTTCAACACCTTTGACTTGTACAACCAGGCACCTTATCGCGATCCGCTGGACATCAACGCACCGGTCATCGCCAAGCAGGCGCCCGAAGGCATCGACGAGCTCATCACGTTGGTAGAATCTCTCATCCCCAACCTGGCTACCCTCAGCGATCAATCCACTCACACCGGACGTTTCACAAAAGAAGCGGCCTATGCGCTGTTAGCGGATATGTATCTGAACCGTGCCGTGTTCAAGGATCGTTTCAATGCCACATCGAACTTCAATTTTACCGAGGCTTCTCTCACAGGCGGCGAGAACGACATGGATCGTGTGATCTATTACACGTCGTTGCTGATCAACAACGCCAAGTTCCAATTGGCGAGCAACTACTTTTCAAATTTTGATATCACCAACTCCGGCGCACCGGAGCACATTTTTGCTATCGTCCAAAAGATCGACGCTTTCCGTGCCGGCGATAACGACCTGGGCTATGTGAATGTGGAACGCAATCAACGCCCTTCGCCGGCGAACCGCGGCACCAACGCAGCGTGCATGACCACCGAGTTCTTTCACAGCTGGGACGGCAACCACGACGATCCACGCTTCTCCCGGAAGTATCAGTACAGTGACGGCACGTGGTTCATGAACGATGGCACCGACACCAGCGTCCCCGCGAGCGATGTGGTGGCCGGAACAAGCGTACCCTGGTTCCATTTTAACCGTGGCATTATCTATGGACAGCAATACGGTCCGAAACTCAACGACAAGGGAGGTTTTGTCATGGACGGCGGACGCATTGCCGTGTTGCCCCTGGTGATGGAAAAGAACACCAACACCCCGATGAACTTCACCCCCGATCTGGCGTTCGACAATCCGATGGCTGCCGTACTGACCTCCAACCAGCTGAACCAAGGGGCGCGCTTCTTCAAATTTGAATTTGACCCCGCGGGTGTATCCGGTCCTGACAACGGCGCGAGTGGCGTAGACATTCCGCTCTACCGCCTGGGTGGTATTTACACCATGCGCGCAGAAGCTTACTTCCGCAAAGGCCTCGTTGCGAATGCACTGGACGACATCAACATCCTGCGCACCGCCAGAACACGCGAAGCGCTCTATGCCCATGCCCCCGGCAAGGCGATTGCCGCGTTGGACGCCGACATCCTGCTCCGCGAGCTCGGCTTCGAGCTGTATTGGGAGATGAAGCGCCGCCCGCAGTTGATCCGTTTCGGCAAGCTTGATGCACCGTTCACCGCCAAGCCTGCAACACCCCCGTCCCGTCGTGCTTACCCGATACCCCAATCGACCATCGACGTGAACAAGCAATTCCAACAAAACGGTGGCTACTAAAATGAATAGAAGGACATAGTTCCCTGTATTTATATTCCCACCCCATTCAACAAGCCGCCTCAAAACTTTGAGGCGGCTTTTTTTATCCTTGCCTCCCCGCCTTGATCGGTGTTCTTCACCAACAATTCAGTGGCAGCCATCTCCCAAGTTGGCCCTCCCGCTTCGCCATCCCAACAGTCTCTCCTCTCCAACAAGTCTCCGCACACGACCGGTCAAGACCCCTACGCTCCGAAAACGTAAGGGAATTCCTTTTTGAGGAATGGAATTTTTACATTCGGTGATGTCCCCAAAACGAAAATGATCATGCCCCCGCGTACCCACCTTTTGCTCTTGACGACCGGCATCGTTCTCCACCTGGTTTTCGCACCCGCCATCGGCCAACAGAAAAAAACGGCAAACAACAAAGCACCGGTGATCGCCGCGCTCAATGCCTATTCCTTTAGCGACCTGCTCACCGCCCGCGATACGCGGGACAAGCAACAAGTCTATACGTTGTTCAATCTGCTGGACTGGTGTTCCTCAAAAAACATAAAAGCACTCGACCCCACCGCATATTTCTTCCCGACGTATCCGGACGTTCCTTCGGACGAATATCTAAAACAGTTCAAAGATCGCGCTGCCGCGTTGGGTGTTGTTATCAGCGGAACGGGCATACGAAACAATTTTGCCTCGCCCGACCCGCAGGTGCGTGCCGAAGGTGTGGAGTTGGCAAAGAAGTGGATTGTGGCGGCCTCCAAAATGGGCGCCCCGATCCTACGCGTATTCGCTGGGGAGATACCGAAAGGCTATGAAGACAAATGGCCGGAAGTGGCCGGCTGGATGATCGCGTGCTATAAAGAATGTGCCGCCTATGGAGCACAATACGGTGTTAAAATCGGCATCCAGAATCACGGCGACATGCTGCAAACCGCGGAGCAATGTATTTATGTAATGAAAGGCGTCAACTCCAAATGGGTTGGCCTGATCGTGGACACCGGAAGTTTTAAAACCGCCGATCCCTACAAAGACATCGCCGCCGTTGTTCCGTATGCGATCAATTGGCAGGTGAAGGAAAGTGTGTTTGGATTGGGCAACGAGATCCCCACAGACTACAAACGACTGGTTCGCATCATTAAAGATGGCGGCTATACAGGCTACTTACCGGTGGAGACCCTGGCCGTGCGCGGCAAACCGTATGATCCTTTTGCGTTGGTTTCTGAAATGATCCGGGAGCTTGATAAAGCCATCAATGAGACCTATTAATGAGATCTCGCAGTTTATTGAGGGTCCGGTCCCGTAACCGTATTGGCATCGAGGACCACGGCCGTCTGAGCAAGCGCTCTGCCCCTTAATGACGAACCGGTTTGAAAGGTAATGCCTGTATTAGACAAGATAATACCCTCCATGTGAGCGGCAGCCCCAACGGTTGCCTGGCCGGCTACCTGCCAGAAAATATTCTTGGGCTGTGCGCCTCCGGAAAGCATTACACGCACCGCGGGACTTACGATTAGGTCACCCGAAATCTGAAAGATCCATACCTCCTTATCGTTGCCTGAAAGCGTGACGTTGGAGGGCAGGGTCAAATCGCTGGTCCATTTGTAGAGACCTGCGGGGAGTGTTTTTCCACCCAAATTTCCATCACCAAATTCAATGAACTCTGGAGTGGGGCGGCCGGCAGCATCGTTGTAGGCGGTGAGCATATTGCCGACGGCGGTAGTCAAAGTGGCGGGTATGGGGTTCGGCATGTCCGCCGCAAATATTTTTCCATTCACTTGCGAGGACGTGGCGTATCCCGTCGCGTTTGCAAGGTCAAGTCCGGTGATGTAGGAAGTCGCCGCAGGGCTTAGTCCAAGATCGCCGGTTATGCCGGAAGTCGAACTGTTGGTGATGGCCGATTTTGCCAGAATCACATACTTGCCCGCAGCTCCAAGCGCAACCGCGCCCAGTGTCGGTGTGCTGGGGCCGGCCGTTACGAACTGCCACACTTTACGAGGGGTGAGGGGCCGGCCATTCGTGTCTTTTGCTCCGGTGGTGATCGTTGCCGTGTAGGGCTTGCCCGCCAACAAGGGCTCGTCCGGTGTAAACGTGGCCGTGGTTCCGGAATAGACCACTTTTCCCGGGACCAGTTGTGTTCCGATCTGCAGCAAAAACGTTGCGCTATTGATCGTTGACGGATCCATTTCTTCACTAAAGCTAAAGACGACGTCCGTATCGCGAAGAACACCGGTAGCATCGCTTGCCGGGTTTGTGGAAACCACCGTTGGTCCAGGTCCGGAGACGACATCAACATCGTTATCATCATCGGTGCTACAGCCGGTCATCAATACAATTCCCAGCGTCACGAGGATGGAAAGACTTTTTATCAAGTTCATGTTCGTTTTTTTTATGATCGTTTGTCGTCGCGCTTTTTCAACCGGGTAGTACCAACACCAACTCCCGTCAGAGCCCAGGGCAATGGAATATCAGCTTGCTGCTCTGCAAGGCTGTCTTATGGCCCTCATTTGCCATACAGGGCTGACGGACGAATAATGATGGGCGGACACTACTGCATGCCACTGACGAACCGGATGGGTCTCGGTTATTTACGTCAGTGCATATTGGCATCCTGTAAGAATGATGCCAGAACAAAAACCTTCGAAAAAAGCTGCGGGCTGAGTTTACAAAACCTAAAGAAACATGGCAACGAGGTATTATTTACCCTTCGAATGGCAAAAAATCCCCGACGTCCCCGCTCGCGTTATGATTGCAAAAGTTACGCTAAAGGTGCATAAAAATAAAAACGGCTGTCGCCAAAAAGTAAAGTATCGTGAGTATGCCATATATGTTTTTCTGAGGATGATTTCGATAGGCCTCAACATATTTCACGTATCTTTTGCCTGGAACAAACAGGATGTAATTCAAAAGTCCAAGGATGGAAAATGGCACAAAGACAAGGTTGGATCGTGCAGGAGCTTAATGGATTGCAGGTTAATAAATTCCGCCAAAGCGAAAATTAGGGCAACACGAAGCGCCCTGTTTTGATCATCTTTCGCGATGACACTGGTTTCAAATCGTTTGAGAAATGTAAAACACGATGCCAGCAGGAATGGCTAAAGTCTCATGAGGCTCTTATTGGACGTTTATCCCCCAAACCATTCTTTCAAACCCTGACCATAACCAACAACAGGCCCATTTCTTCATACAGACAATTTGCCGAAAAGATATGGACTGGTCCCGGTTTTTCAACAACAGGCAAGAAAATACACCAAAACGCACCGGATCTTGCTGGTCTGGGATGGTCGCCTGCCCTCCAACGGCCAGCACACACGCACGGCACTGGCGTTTAGCCTATCCGCAGACGCTCCTTCCATTTCTCCAAATTAACACCTTTCACCAACAACCACAGGCCCAGTGCCAACTCGGCTATAAAACAGGGCATCAGAATAAAAGGGAACAATTGATTTGCCAGTTGGGGGTCGAGGAGCAATGTAAACGTATTGGCGATATAGCATACCCCTGCCACCTGCATCAGCACGCCCAACACTTTTGGAAAATAGCCGGATCGAAAGATCAAATAGCCTTCCACCAGGCATACAAACCCAAAGAAGATGAGCCCGATGCCGAAGCCATGGTCATGCAGCTTGATAAAAATGTAGGACAGGGCGTAGAGTTGATTCTTGTCGATGGATTGGAGATAAGGCGCATCCGCCAGGACAAATAACGCCATCAACAGGTTTAATTTATTTGCTACCAAAACGGCTGTTTGTATTAGGTTGAACAGTAAGTTCAGTAAGGCGAGATGCTTGTTGACCGGCCGGAGCAACACATAAAAGATCACCATCAAAGGAATATCGCACACCTGCATGACGAGGTCGACACAGATGCCCACGCGCCATAACAAGGGAGAAGCCACGATCTGATGGGCCGTGGCCGTCGCGTCACCGGGCACAAAGAGCTTACCCCTGACGAAAAATTCTCCAAAGATGCCGGCGATAATGATGATCAAATACAACACGCCACCCGTCCGGGCATAGGACTGTGGCGAAAATTCGGTTTCCCTGATAGCTGCGTTCATGCGCGCAAAGTTAGCCGGCGAAAACTCTGCCACCAGTAACCTTTTAAGTATTTGGAAATCCCTGTCAAATAAAAAACGCCCAGCCGCGAAGTCCCGTGTCACGCCAGGCTACACCGGACGCCTTCGTCACCAACAACCTATCGGTCTGCATCAGGCTGGGCAAACGCCTCTTGCCTCGCTTTCCACTATCACAAAAAAAAAGGCCCCGACGCGAGTCCCGTGTCCGGCGACATCGCATCGGGGCCTTTCCTTATCGTATCGCTGCGTTTACTTCACCGCTACTGGCACTTCCACATTCTCCCACTTCAGCGAGAATCCGTTCTTGTCTACGGTATACGCAAGCTTTTCATTTGCTGCCGCTGATTTCTTCGGCTTCACTTTGACGGCGAGCACATCTTTTGCCCGGTCGAGGTTGGCATCTCCCCCCTTCTTAACGCCCCATTGGCCCGTCTCCGAATTGAAAATGATGGTCCACTCGTTTTCGCCGGGAATGGCAAATAAACTGTATTTGCCCGCGGGCAGATCCTTGCCTTCAACTTTTATGGGGGCGCTGGTCTCAAAGATCGTGGCTTCATTCGCCCCTGCTCTCCATGCCTTTCCATAGGGCACCAATTCGCCCCAGATCTTTCTTCCTTTCACCGACGGGCTGCTGTAGTCGATGGTGATATTGGCGGCCCCGATTTTTCCGCTGGCCTTTGCCGGCGGGCTGGGCCGGTTTGCCTTATCGCCTTGGGCAAAGACTACTGACGTGAAAAGAAAAGTGCACAAGCATGTAACAAACAGCGTCATTCTTTTTTGTGTTTTCATAGTGTATAAAATTTAGTTAGGGTTGTATTTACAGATATATATCGAATTGGCCATGTTGCCCGTCTTGCATTTTCTTTATGGCCAGCACGCGCGAAGGCTCTGCATTTTTCGCGAAATCGTTTTGCAGGTTGGGATCGCCTTTGAAATAAATTTGTGACGTTAATTCCTTAAAGCCGTCGGCCCGCACTTTAAAGTGTATATGGCGGGGCCTCGATCCATACGACGGCGGAAAAATTGTTTTAAAAGAATACCGGCCCTGGCCGTCCGACTTCACAAGCCCCCGGCATTTGAAGCCACTGTTGTCATAGCTTCCGTGCGCGTCGCAATGCCAAATGTCGATCGTGGCATGGGCGACCGGTGTGGCACAGTCCGACGATTGAAAAATTGTTCCGGCAATCGTCAATGCTTCTCCCTCTGTTTCTATAGTCGGTTTTAATGGCGCACCCGCTTTGTAATAAGGGCCCTCCGCATCACGTTGTGTTCTGCATTCGCGCGACACCGGCACGTCCGGTGTTCCGAACAGCTTGATGACCGGAAGCAACGTTAAGGAAGCCACAAATGATTTTCGTTTCATGATCTGCCATTTAATATTCGACAATTCCCATTCCGTCTGTTTGCTTCCCGTCTTCGAAGCAGCCAACGACTGAATGGGCTAGTACATAAACGAAAGCCATCAAACGGCGATTGAACGCATGTGAACTTTCTTATGGAAAATTACAAAATTCCAGATCCGCGTACTCAAAATGCAAGGGCAAACCCTGCCACCCAAAGCAGGAAAAAACCGTTCCCAAACGAAGTCTCTAAAATCACGCTGCGTCGTGTTTTTTCGCGCCATGATCTGGGTGTTAATCCGTCCCGTTTTTTTTTACGCGTGAAGTCAATTCGGCGACTTGCCTGGTTTTATTTCTGCCGAAATGTGAACGAAACCTGGGGGAGGAAACACCTCTTTAACATCGGCGAAGCCAAACTGTTCCGGTGATTTGTGAAGCGGATGAAGCTGTGTAAAAATCAAAACGGCTGAAGCGAGTGATGTATCCGAAACATTTCATGGGTTCGTTACGTCTCCTGGCCTTCTATTGAATACCATGCTCCTGCCAAGCCAACGGAATCTCCAGTAGCCCCGGACCACCAGGGTGTTTGCGTTTGTGAGCTGGACCCTCGCGTCGTATGTTCTGCCGGAATTTGGGTCATAGATCTTGCCACCGTCCCAGACGTCGTTTCCCCGGTACGATAGCTTTTCAACCAACTTCAAGCCGAGCAGTTTCCGGCCCACCAAACTGGGATCGGGATTCTCTATATCGACCCTGCTCCGCATGATCGTTTCGGTAGCACATTGGTAATAGGTCATCGTGCCCACGAAATGCGGCCCTTCCTTTGATATTTGTATCAAGAGATTTTTCTCCTCGGATTCCCAGACCCCGATCAATCGCTCGGCCGGAGAGGCCACACGAATTCTTGTCGTCGCTAAAGACAAGAATACCGCTATCACCATAGCCATTGATCTTATCATTCTTTTACAATTCATTCTTCGGGCGAATACAGGTTGCCATGCTCTCCAGCAACCTCTTTTTAATTAACCGCTTATCCGACCGGGATTTTTACAATGAATGGCAAAATAAATTCAGAAGCTTTCGCAGGAAATGTAAGATACGCATATTTCGGGAGGGGAACGACGAAACGGGGATATATATTCATTGGGGATCAGCACCATCGTCAAGGTTCCGTTTCCTGCGGGATCATAAATGGTTTGCATTGCTTTCGTCGCTCAAACAAACGCAGGCCTAGGCCGTTAACTCAAGACGGAAAATCCAATCGTTTGCATCAGCATTCGTGTTAACTTAAGGATTCGATAACGCCGTGATCCTATTAACAAACAAAATAAATCCTTACTATTAACAAACAAATAAAACCCCTACAAACATGAGCAAGATCACAGTAAAGGACGGCACCGAAATTTATTACAAAGATTGGGGAACAGGCCAGCCCATCTTTTTTCACCACGGTTGGCCTTTATCCGGCGATGACTGGGATGCACAAATGATGTTCTTCCTAAACCTCGGATTCCGGGTAATCGCTCACGATCGCCGAGGCCATGGAAGGTCCTCACAAACCGCTGAAGGACACAACATGGACACCTACGCAGCGGATGTCGCTGAGCTTACCAAAGCGCTTGACCTGAAAGATGCTGTACACGTTGGTCACTCCACCGGTGGCGGTGAGGTGATCCGCTATGTTGCCAAACATGGCCAGGGTCGTGTGGCAAAAGCTGTGCTGATCAGCGCCGTTACTCCCCTGATGGTGCAAACGAAAAATAATCCGGACGGCATTCCATTATCCGTGTTCGATGAAATCCGCACCGGTACGGCAACACAACGGCCGCAATATTTTCAGGACTTTACAATTCCCTTCTATGGCTACAATCGCGAAGGTGCAAAAGTATCTCAAGGTATCCGCGATAACTGGTGGCGCCAGGGAATGATGGGCGGGATAAAAGCCCATTACGATTGTATCAAGGCTTTCTCGGAAACGGATTTCACGGAGGATCTCAAAAGCGTGCAAGTGCCCGTGTTTGTGATGCACGGCGAAGATGACCAAATCGTTCCCTTTGCGCTCACCGCAGTAAAGGCCGTAAAACTTGTAAAAAATGGAAAGCTGATCTCCTACCCTGGGTTTCCCCATGGCATGCCGACGACCGAGGCGGCAAAAATCAATGCGGACTTATTGGCGTTTATTAAATCGTAATGAGCAAGTATACGTCATCTTAACTATTCAATAATAAAAAAGCTGTCATCGTTTCTGATGACAGCTTTTTTTATTTCAGAACACGTTAAGCCATTACCGTTTCCTTATTATACTTCGCCCGATAATCCAAAGGCGACATGCCCGTGATCCTTTTAAAAACTTCCCGGAACGCTTTGTCGTCGGAATAGCCGACATCGTTCATAACTTCATAGATGCTTTTTCTTCCTTTCTCCAGCGTACTCTTCGCCACTTCCACCTTCACACGCTGCAGATATTCCACGGGCGTATTGCCCGTGGCTTTGATAAAGCGCCGGTCGAAGTTGCGGCGGCTGATGGCGAGCCGGGAAGCCAATTCCTCGAAAGATATTTTCTCGCTCAAGTTTTCCTCAATATACGTTTGGGCTTTGCAAACCAATTCATCGCCGTGGGCCTTCTGCGTTTGAAAAATATGAAAAGGCGATTGTGAGTTTCTTTCGATATCGATCTGAAAGATCTTCGAGCAGTAGATCGCGGTCTGCCGGTCGAAATATTCTTCTACCAGGAAAAGCATCAGGTTTAAAAAGGAATATCCCCCACCGTTGGTGTAGATGCCCTTCTCGGCGGTGATCAGTTTTTCGATGTGGAGATTGATGTTGGGAAACAATTGTCTAAAGGGGGCTTCCACGCGCCAATGCGTGGAACAGGTCTTTCCTTCCAATAAGCCGGTAGCCGCCAGCAAAAAAACACCGGTACAAATGCTCGCCACTTCGGAGCCGTTTTTATACTGCTCCTTGATCCAGGTGACCAGCTCTTTGTTATCCTCCATCACATGCTCGTCATACGAAAGCGACGGGATGATCACGAGGTCGTTCTTTTTTACTTCGCGGATGTTTATGGGATTGACCGAAAAGAAACCGAGATCCATTTTCAACTCCTTCACAAAGCCGGCAATGCGGACTTCGATCATCGATTTGTTGCCCATGGCACGCCAAAACTCGTTGGCGCGGGTCAGAATTTCATACGAGCCTGTGATGCTGCTCAGGTTCACATCTCCTTTGGGGACGACTATCGTTACGTGTTTCATTTCTAAAAGCTTTAACCAAAGATGGGTGAATATTTTGTCCAAATCAACCCGACACAATGTCCATTTCGCACTACAATGATACCGAATTCAGACGGTAGTTTTGTCCTGTTCACCAATCGCTGCACAAAATTTCTCAAAACAATAAAGACCAAAAAATGACAGCAACAACAGATTTCACTATTACCTTAAGGGTAGACCAGACGCCGAATGAAGCGTTCAATGCCATCAACAACGTGCGTGGATGGTGGTCGGAAGATATCGAAGGCGGCACGCATAAACTCCACGATGAGTTTGACTATCGTTACGGAGACGCTCACCGTTGCCGGATGAAGCTCGTGGACGTTGTGCCCGACCAAAAGGTAGTTTGGCTGGTACTGAGCAACTACTTCGATTTCACGAAAGACAACACGGAATGGACGGGTACAAAAGTGAGTTTTGAGATCTCTAAAAAAGACAACAAAACCGAGATCCGTTTTACACACCTGGGTTTGACTCCGGAATACGAGTGTTTTGATGCGTGCTCCGACGGCTGGACACACTACATCCAAGAGAGCCTGCCTGCCCTCATCGCCACCGGCAAAGGCCTCCCAAACGGCAAGCGTAAACCCGCAAGAACAGAACACGAAGAAAAATTCCGGTCTGCCTAGTCATGGCAAATCCTTGACACTTGCCCGGACATTGCTTGAGATTCCGGGCAGGTTTCACAGACCCGCAATACGCTTAAACAACAAGAAAATGAAAACGCAAGATTACACAACAACCATAACGGTGAGCGCCACTGCACAGGAAGCCTTCAAAGGGATTAACAACGTAACAAAGTGGTGGACGGAAAACCTGGAGGGCCATTCACAAAAGCTGAATGACGAATTCACGGTACGATTTGGCGACGTTCATGTATCCACGCAAAAGCTAGTGGAAATGATTCCCGACAAAAAGGTAGTGTGGCTTATTACGGACAGTCACCTTAATTTTATTACAGACAAACAGGAATGGACCGGCACGAAGATCGCTTTCGAGATCTTCGAAAAGGATAAGAAAACTGAAATCCGGTTCACCCACGTGGGTCTGGCGCCCGAGGTGGAATGCTTCGAAGCCTGTTCCGATGCGTGGGGGCAGTACATACAGCAAAGCCTGTCGGCTTTGATCAACACCGGCAAAGGCCACCCGACCCCGAAAGACGTGCCAACGGCGGTCGCGCAAAAGTAACGTCAGCGTCGGCAGACCGTCACCAGAGGCAATAATAATTTGCCTCTTTTTTATAAAAAATTTGGGTAACTAAAAAGTTACCTGTACGTTTGAGTAACTTAAAAGTTACGTATCATGAAAAAGAGCATACACCACCAATTCTTCTTTCCACATCCCCCCGAAAGGGTGTGGGAGTATCTAACGAACGCTGAGCTCATGGCACAGTGGCTGATGAAAAATGATTTTCAACCCATTGTAGGTCACGATTTTCAATTCAGAACAAACCCCATACCCAGTCTCGACTTTGATGGCATTTGCTATTGCACCGTGCTCGAGATCGTCCCATTCCAAAAGCTCTCGTATTCCTGGAAGGCCGGGCCTGGCGACGGTAAGATCACGCTGGATACGGTTGTTGTCTGGCAATTGCAGCCCAATGAAAAGGGCACTGACCTCGTGCTGGACCACAGCGGTTTCTCAGCGATCGAAAACCTCAGCTTCTACAACGGCATGACCGATGGCTGGCTGAAAAACCTGCACAAGATCGCGGACCGTCTAAATGCCAACTATGGTACAACCAAGATTTGATGCCTTCCAGGCCATCGCCGACCCAAGCAGGCGGAAGATGCTCAGGCTCCTCTCCAAGGACAGCCTGACCATCAACAGCCTGGGGGAACATTTTGACATGAGCCGTCCCGCGGTGTCGAAACATGTTAAAATATTGCACGCCGCGGGATTTATTTCCATCCAGGACATTGGCCGGGAGCGCCATTGCACATTGAAGCAAGAGGGCTTCCACCAATTGCAGGAATGGATCGACTACTTTGACAAATTCTGGTTGTCGAAACTAAAAAAACTGGAAACCTTATTACACAACAAATCCATTCAAAAAAAATAACTCAAAAACTTTATGACAACAGAAATAAAAAAAACGCTGACCACCGAGGAAGTGGCTGCCCGTTTCGATACGCTGGCCCAACAGGAACTTTGGTTTGAAATCCAGGACGAGCTTTTTGCCGATACCGTGAAAAGCATCGAGCCTCCCCACTCGGTCTACCTGAAGGACGCTGAGGGAAAAGGCCCGGTTCGTAAAAAAGCCGATGATTTCGTGTCGAAGGTGCAGGCCGTTCATCGTATGCACACCACTCATCCCGTCGTGAGTGGCGATCATTTTGCCGTGGGGCGGGAAATGGATATGACGGTGGAAGGGTTTGGAAAGGTTATTATCAACGAGATCATGCTATACAAAGTGAAAGATGGTCAAATTGTGCTGGAGCAATTTGTCTATTAGCAAAGCGCGGCGCTCGTGTCGCCTCATCCGCGACACGGTCGCCGCGAAAATACCTTCCCCTCCATTAATTTTACTTGTATCGTTCAACGCAACACGAGCACCGTCTGGTCGCTCTCTGCAATTCTCAACCACCAAACTATGAAAACATCGTTATTTTGTCTTTTGGCTTTTATCAGCGTCCACGTCCACCATGCCGAAGCACAGGAGATACGAATGAAAATTCCTGCCTCCAGTCCGGGCCAGCGCATCGAACAGGATTTTGGGTTGGGCACGATTTCGGTGAAATACTATCGCCCCAATACAAAGGGCAGAAAGATCTTTAACGGAATGGAGCCCTATGGGATTGTCTGGCGCACCGGCGCCAATAACGCTACCGTGATCCAATTTACCGACACCGTCCAGGTGGAAGGCCATCCGCTGCAACCCGGCGCCTACTCGCTTTTTAGTATACCGGATGCCTATGAATGGACCGTTATATTCAATAAAAACATCGACCAATGGGGTGCTTATTCTTACGATGAAAAACAGGATGTCCTTCGCGTGAAAATAAAACCGGCAAAATTGAGCACCAAGGTTGAAACGTTAACCATCCAGTTTGCCGACGTCCACGAAGAAGATTGTTTGCTACAGATCATGTGGGAAAACACGGGCCTAAATCTTCGCCTGACCACCGACGTTGATAAGCGGATCATGGCCAACATCCAGGAAGCGATGCAGGGTGAACGGAAGCCGTATTACATGTCGGCGATCTGGTGCTACAATCACAACCGGAATCTTGATCAGGCACTCCAATGGATGCAGGAAGCGGACAAGTCACAACCGGATGCCTATAATATCAAATATTGGCTGGCGAGACTGCAATTAAAAACGGGCGATAAGAAGTCGGCGATCGCCTCGGCAAACGCCGGGTTGAAGCTCGCTTCGGAGGAGAATAATGCGGAGTACATCCGGCTGAATAGGGAAGTGTTGCGTGATGCAGAAGCGAATTAAATAAATCCGGATTTATACATCGAACTGCAGGTTGATTTCGTGTTGCAGGAATTCGATGAACCGTGCAAAATATTCCGGGTATGTTTTGTTGGCCATGATGGCGACGTAGTGTTTTCGCTTTAATCCGGCTTTTCCAATCTTCACCGCCTTCAATGGGCTATGGCGGAGGTAGGGCTGCGCCGCCCACTTTGCCATGACCATGATGCCCATGTCTGCTTTGACCATTTCAATGGATGCTTCCGTCAGCGGGATGGGCGTGATCTTTTTGGGCGATACTTTGGCGGGCGCCAGGAAGAATTGGTGAACGGTAACCGTTTCCAACGGCAGGGAGTGAATGAGAAGGTGTTCGCCCGCAAAGTCTTTGGGAAGGACAAACTTTTTGTCCACCCAGGCGTGGTGGCTGGGAACAATCACCACCATCTCGTCCTGGAACAATTCCATGTATTCGATCTTCTCGTTCTTTACCGGATCGCTGGTGATGGCCACGTCCAAGGCGCCGGACAATAATTTTTGCAGGGGATAATGCGTGGCCTCGGTGACGATCTTTAGATCAACGTTTGGGTATAACAGCTGAAATTGCTTCATCACCGACGGAAGCCAATGATAGCTGGAGAAGCATTCCGTGCTTATTTTTATCTCTCCAAATTCTCCGAAGACGCTTTTCTTGATTTGCTGTTCCGTCTGCGCAAGTTTGTCCAAAATTTCCTTTGCCGTTTCGAACAGTTGCTCGCCAGCTTTTGTGAGGACCATTTTTTTGTTGACGCGGGAAAACAGCTTCGTGCCTACGTGTTGCTCCGCTTCTTTCAGCTGGTAGCTGAGTGCGGATTGGGTGAGGTGAAGTTTGTCGATGGCCTTGGTCAGACTTCCTTCTTCAGCAATCGCTTTAATTAATCTCAGATGACGTATCTCCATATGACAACTCTCAAAACGGGTTTAGCGGGAACAAGCAATATCCATCCTACACCATTTCCACGGGCCTTCGTTCAAGCGAAAATCGCATTTTTTCCTTTGCCTCCGCTCCCATCCGCCTGTAAAATGCAATAGCGCGCTCGTTAAAGACGGGTGTTTGCCATTGTATGTTTGCGCATTGATTTTGAATGGCCAGGTCCGCAAGGAGGTCAAATACTTTTCTTCCAATTCCCAAGTTCCTGTATTCAGGGGTCAGATACAAACAATCAAGATATAAAAATCGCTGGGCGTCCCATGTCGAAAAATCGAACGTAAAGGTGAAGTAGCCCACAGCGCATTCCGCGGATGCGATCACGTAACCATATAAAGAAGGCGGTGTGGTGAACAGGGCCCGCCCGAGCGCTTCAAGTTTTCCCTCGGGCGAATAGAAGGCCTGCTCGTGGGCTGCATGCCTTTCGCATAAGCTTAGCAAGGCCGGCAAGTCGTCCAGCTCGCAGGGACGGATGGTACATTCCATGGCGTGAAAGTTTTTCAATAATCATGTTTTAATAATTACAAAAGTATCATCCCGCCGTCTGCCTGTCCCTATTTCGTCTATGAATTTTACACAGGGCATGTATGAAATCTTTTCGTTTTTCCCGCAGTCGTCGTTTTCATATTCTTGTGATAAAAAAATGCATCAAATTTATGAACGCACAAATTAAACATTACGAAGACAAGCTGGCCTATGAAATGGATCCCTCCGACCTGTTCGCCGCTTTGAGCAACGGAGAAAACGTCATCGCCCTCGATACCCGCAAACCCTTCGGGTATGAAGCTGAGCACATTCCCGGCGCATTGAATATTCCCCACCGTGACATGAACGAGCAGACCACAAAACACCTCGACAAAGCGGCGGTGTATGTCACATACTGCGATGGCATTGGGTGCAACGCATCCACCAAAGGTGCGCTGAACATGGCAAGGCTGGGCTTCAAAGTAAAAGAATTGATGGGTGGGATCGAATGGTGGAAGTTCGATGGCTATGAAACGGAGGGCACCAAAGCGGCTAAAGGGTTGAAAATCGAATGTGCCTGCTGACAACCCAAACGAGTACGGTTGTTATTGGGTTAGGTTTAACGACTTTTCCTGTCTGAAGGTGGATGGGGTGACGCCAAACCGTTTTTTGAACGAGCGGCTGAAGTGGGAAACGCTTTCAAAACCGCTCTCGAAAGTGGCTTCGCTGATCGTTCTGTGGCCATCGCGCAAAAGCCGCAGGGCATGATTCAATCGTTGCTCGAGCAACCATTTTCCCGGAGCGGTTTTGTATATTTTCTCGAAGTCTCTTTTGAACGTCGACAGGCTCCGGTTGCTTAGCTCGGCGTATTGTTCCATCTTCAGATTGAAACAGTAGTTTTCACCCATCACGCGCTGCAACGACACGTGCTGCGGTTCGTGAAGCAACGAACAGAAATAGGACAGCAATTCGGCGTTGTGAGGATTGTTTGCGAGGGTCAGGATCAGTTCCTTAAACTTCAGTTCCAGCAATGAGCGATCGGGCTCATGGGTGTCATTAAAATAAGACGAGATCGATAGAAAAAATGCCGACAAGGCATCGCTTTTGTCGAGGACCATAACCGGTTCAAATTTTCCGATTGCATTGTTCAGCGGCGTCGATCTCGTTTTTAGGGTATTACAAATGAATTCGTCCGGAATAAAAAACAGGACGACACAAAATCCGTTGTCGAGAAAGTTCTCAAAGATCCAGGCGCCCTTTCTCACAAACACACACGTTTCCTTGCCGATGTCGTACGACTTATGTGCTGTGTGCCAGATCTTCCTTCCATCGATCACATAAAACAGGTAGTTATACTGACTCCAGAGATCGGCAAACCGGCTCTTCATGAGCCGGGCTTCCAGCGGGCAATTGAAAACCGTGATGAGCGAATCGCTGCAATTGAACTGGCGATAATAATTCGGGTGCTGGAGAACTCTTTCGTAAAAATTTACCATGATGTCTGCAGGTGAAGTACGGGAAAACCATCAAATGGGTTTGAGCGACCTGGCCAAATACACCTTTAAAGTACCCATAAAATCCGACCAAATGAACCTTTCAGGCATATCTTTGAGCCGTTAAGTAAAGTCCCGTGCCGGGGAAGTGACTAGTTTTGGTGTTTCACAGATGGCGGTTTAAAAAAATCGCAGAACAGTAAACTCAGCTAAATAAAAAAAGATGAATCCGAACAAACAATTATGGGAAAAAGGCGACTTCACCCGCATCGCTGAAAGCATGCGTGAAAGTGGTACAGACCTGGTCGCCAAACTGGGAGTTACCAAAGGTCTGAAGGTTCTCGATCTCGGCTGCGGCGATGGCACCACGGCCCTACCGGCAGCGCGACTGGGCGCCCATGTGCTGGGTGTCGATATCGCGGAAAACCTGGTGAAGGCCGGAAACGCCCGGGCAAAAGCCGAAGGGCTCACGAACTGTACCTTCCAGGAAGGCGACGCCACCGACCTGCACGCACTGAGCGACCATACATTCGATCTCACCGTGAGCATCTTTGGCGCCATGTTCGCCCCCAAGCCGTTCGATGTAGCCAAGGAAATGGTTCGCGTCACACGTCCCGGCGGACGCATTGTGATGGGCAACTGGATCCCGGGAGATCCGACGCTGGTGGCTCAGATATTGAAAATCAGTTCCGCCTACACGCCCCCACCCCCGGAAGGATTTGTGAGTCCGATGTTGTGGGGCGTGGAAAGTAACGTGATCGAACGTTTCGGCAATGCCGGCGTAGCGAAAGAAAACATATCGTGTGTGAAAGACACCTACAACTTTATCGCGCCCTTTGCCCCAGCCCAATTTGTGAGCAAGTTCAAAACCTACTATGGACCGACCATGAATGCCTTTGATGCGGCTGAAAAGAACGGCAAGGCTGTGGAACTGCAGCGCGAACTGGAAGCGTTGTTCAGCAGTCAAAACAAGAGCGGCACGGAAAACAACACGTCCATTCCGGCAACGTTCTTAAGGGTGACCGTCCAGCTTTAACGGCACGTGTCTTTCGGGACCTACTCGTGTTGATTTATCAAAGGAGGAATCGTTATCGATTCCTCCTTTGCTTTTCAAGAGCCGGCTGGCCGGCGAACGCCGGATCACTTGGCTTGACTGAACAAAGACAGCTTTGAAAAGAAATCTTCCAGCAGTAGGTGACCATCCAATTCCGTATAGACCCGTATGTTTCTACCCGTCGTATTCACTTCATATAACCCCTGGCTGTTGATCAGCGGGGCGGGGCGAAGCACATAGTGGCTTGAGGAGGGATCGGCCTCAAAGGAAGACTGAAGGGCCGTCAGCAGCACCAATGGGCTGTCGCCGATGACATACGTTTCGCCGATGTTAAAGTTATATTGGATGGCCAGTTTCATCACGCGCTCCAGGCTTCCGGCCAGATACGCTCCGATTTTTCCCTGCCCCTTCACTTTGAGCACGAGCGACGAATAGGGGATCAACATTTGCCGGTAGCTGCTTCTGGGAACTTGCCAAACGGGAACGCGCGATTTATTAAACACGACCTGTCCCGCTGTGATGTCGATGCCCAGGTTGTATTCCAGGCTCGTATATCCCGGGGGTGGCGATGCAAGCTCCACATATTCAGGTCCGCCGATCCAGATCAACGTCAGCCGGCTGGCGATTTCGGGTTTCATGAGCAGGGCGCTGGCCAAATCCGTGAGCCCTGCTCCGCACACCACGTACAAGGGCAGTTTTGTGTCGTTGCGCATGGCCTCTTGGATGACCGCGTTGGCAGCCTCCGAGTGCCGGGGGACGCTGTCGTTTTCCAAGGCTGTATTCGACCCTTGGTATACCGGGTAGTTTTTTCCCAGGTTCATCAGCGCCAACACCTCCTCGATTTTCTTTTTTGCATTGGCTGCCGTTACATCCGACGGGTCAAAAGGATCGCCGGCCTTGAGGTGCGACCCGATGATCGCCCGGATCTCCACCGAGGGAGACAAGAGGTGGTGCACCAGCTGAAATAGCCCATCCGGGTCGCCGCTAAAATCATTGTCGATGATGACGCGCATCCGCGGCTTGACGAGATCATCCGGAAACAAGGACGCCGCCCTTTTTCCAGCATTGACTGTCTGACCAAAACTAGCGATACTCGTCAAAAAACACATCAGCGTCAGCGCATACCGACGATTCTTTTTCTTAACCATCATTTCCGTAGATTATTTCCATGAAGCTATAAAAAATATAACAACCGGAGTTCATTTGAAACAAAGTCTATTGACAATCTCCCGCAAAGCACCCGCATTTCTTTGCATGACCTTTGCGGCCTTTGCGCATTTCCCTCAACAAGCCGCGCGATCTCTGAAATCTCTCACTATTAAATTCCTTATCCGATTAACATTCGCAAAGAGGAATGCGTTATTTTTAAGTACAGCATAACTGCCCACCTATGGAATTTATTGACTACTACAAAATCCTGGGGATCGAAAAAAACGCGTCGGCCGACGACATCAAAAAGGCCTATCGCAAACTGGCCCGCAAACTCCACCCCGACCTGAACCCGAACGACAAGGAAGCTCACAAGAAATTTCAGGAGATCAACGAAGCCAACGAGGTGCTTAGCGACCCCGAGAAGCGAAAGAAGTACGACCAATATGGCAAAGACTGGCAACACGCCGAGCACTTCGAACAACAGCGCAAAAGCCAGCCCCGCCAGGAACGCCAAACCACCACCGGCTATGACTTCGGCGACGAAGGCGGCGACTTCTCCAGCTTCTTCGAATCGATGTTCGGCGACGCCACGCGACAACGACAACAGGCCAAGTTCCGCGGACAGGATTTCCAGGCCGAGCTTCACCTGACGCTGGAAGACGCCGGGGTCACGCACCAGCAAACCCTGACCGTGAACGGCAAGAACATCCGCATCACCATTCCCGCGGGTATCGAGAACGGCCAGGTCATTAAACTGAAAGGCTACGGGGCCCCTGGCGCCAACGGCGGTCCGGCCGGCGATCTCTATATCACCTTCCAGATCGCACCCCACCCCACGTTCAAGCGCGCGGGCAACGACCTGTTCACCACCACCACCATCGACCTCTACACGGCCGTGCTGGGAGGCGAAACCACCATCGACACGTTGAGCGGCAAAGTGAAATTGAAAGTAAACCCCGAGACACAACCCGGCACCAAGGTAAGGCTAAAAGGAAAAGGCTTTCCCGTTTACAAAAAAGAAGGCGAAGCCGGCGACCTCTATGTCACCTTCGACGTAAAGCTCCCCACAAACCTCACCGACAAACAACGCGAACTCTTCTCTGAATTATCACAACTAACTAGGCCATTATGAACCCCCACGATATGATACCCGCCCGCGATTTTTGTGTTCATCACAACATTGAGCTATCGTTCATCCGCACGCTGCAAGCGCACGGCATGATCGAGACCGTGACCCTCGAGGAGACGTTGTTTGTTCCCGATGTGCAACTTGAAAAACTTGAAAAGATCGTACGGCTATACGCCGACCTGGACATCAACGTGGAAGGCATCGACACCATCATCCACCTGTTGCAGCGCATCGAAGAGCAGCAGGCGCAAATCGTGCAATTGAAAAACCGTCTTGAACGCTATGAAGATCGATCCTGATTTTATTATACAACCTTTTTAAGATCACTTTGCAAAGCGTTGTCGTATTGTTTTCTATCGCGTATATTGGTTACCAATAATTCCACGCCTGGTGAGATAGAACCGGATGATTTGGGGGCTGGATGTTATGCAAAACAAACTATCCTGACATTCCTTAATCGTTCCCCCCATGAAATCCCCCATCATCGGCCTGCTAACCGTCCTGATCCTCGGCGCCATCCAAGCCTACAGAAGACGAAAAGGAAAAAACAAAACTTCCGACGCCGCGTTGCTTGAAGCGGGCCGGGTCCTTTACGCTGGTGACCAGCAAGCTTTTGAAGACTTCTTCAACCTGTTTCTGGCCGACAAAAAGAAATTCGTCGCCGAAAAGGAAAATATCTTAGCAGACTATTTTTTCGAAAACGATGAACTGCGAACGATCGACGTTCTCTACATTTTTGGTGACCAACACGGGAAGCTGGTCTTCACAGACTGGAAGGGCGAAGAAAACACCCGGGAGATCGAAGCGTCCATCCATCAAAAATTGAACCTCGCTCCCGCTTGGACACACACCGATAAGCTTCGGGCCACGGCAACGGAAGCGCAAGAAAGAGATGGCAAGTTTATTATCGAACTATTGAAAGCCATCGATCGCGACCTGAACGCCGTAAACAAACAACTTCTTTTTTTCAATTTAGGGTGGGATGCCTATGTCTACACGGCACTTGACAAAGCAACCTTTACGCAGATCGTGGCACTTGCCCCTGATGATTTTCACGGGGCAAACAAACTGAAGTGATCGCCCACCAGAACATCACAACAACGATGACCGCACTGGAAAGAATAAAACAATTTTTGAACGAGGTTCCAAGTATCTCTTTGGGCTATACCGAAATCGCTTTTTTTTCGCCTGACAAACTGGCTAAAGAACAAATCGGCTACAGCATCGACGACAACAAAAAATCATTGGTAACCGGACGGGAAGGCGACTGGAAAAAAGAATGGCTGGTGATCGGCCGGGATGGATTAGGGGATCCAATTATAGTGGACCAAAGCGAGGCCAATTTAAGCGTATGGACGGCCATGCATGGGGAAGGCGAATGGGATCCTTCCTTGATTGCGGGCTCGTTGGAAGCGTTCAAAAAGATACTGTTAAACTTAGAGCATCTCTCAAAACAGAGAACAAATCCGGCGGACCTGGCTAAAAACCCAATTTCCAAAAAAGATCAGAAGCAATTCATCAAAGAGATAAAAGAATCAAATCCCGAAGCAGATATCTACTACTGGAGCGGCATTTTCGAATAGAAGCAAATCGACAGCAGCCTATCGCCCGCAAATTATGCATCAAAATGGTGATTGGAGCAGTTAATATTAGTTGTTAACGCTACCAGGAGCGACATTTGATAAAACCCACACCCCTATGTCCCATCACCAGAAAACCAGTTTGCTTTTCGCGTTTGCGATAGTCTTGTCGTGTTTCCCGTCAAGGGCACAGCAAACATCAACGATCAGGCTTTTCAGATTCGGCGATGCCGGCAAAGAGAAACCAGGCGTCGTGACCCCCGATGGGATTCACCTGGACGTGTCGGCATTTGGCGAAGACTATACAGAAAACTTCTTTGCTACGAACGGGATAGCGCGTCTTGAAAAGTGGTTCAATGCCAATAGATCGCAGTGCGCTACCGTGCCCGACCAATCGAGGATCGCATCTTGCATTGCGCGACCCTCTAAAATCGTGGCGATCGGTCTCAACTATCGCGAACACGTCCGGGAAGGCGGGGGAACGGCTCCGGCCGAGCCCGTCATCTTCATGAAGGCATCGACAGCATTGACGGGCCCAAATGACGATGTCGTCATTCCCAGAAATTCGGTGAAGATGGACTATGAGGTTGAGCTGGCCATTGTCGTGGGGAAAAGGGCTTCCTATGTGTCACCCGACAGCGCGATGCAGTACATCGCGGGCTTCACCATCATCAACGATTATAGCGAACGCGAATGGCAGCTTGAACGTCCGGGTGGCCAATGGGACAAGGGAAAAAGCGCCGATACGTTTGCTCCTTTGGGTCCGTACCTGGTCACGCCAGCACAAGCCGGCGATCCGAATCATCTTTCGCTTTGGCTATCGGTCAATGGCCGGAAAGTGCAATCGGCAAACACGGCCGACATGATCTTCAGCGTCGAGCGGTTGGTGAGTGAAGTCAGCAAGTTTATGACCTTGCTGCCGGGAGATGTCATCGCTACCGGCACTCCGGCCGGGGTGGGCTTGGGTCAGAAGCCACCACAATACCTCAAGCCGGGAGATGTTGTCGAGCTGGGAATTGAAAAACTCGGATCTCAAAAGCAAACTTTGGTTTCCCCAATTCAATACTACCTGGGCGACGCGGCTTACAAGGATTACCAGGCATGGGTAGCCCTTGGTGCAGGAGGCCTTCCGCATACCTTTGACGGCTATCAAACGGTGAAGCGGCTTGGCAAAAACATGAAGAACCCCTTTGATGTATCGAATTTAAAAAAGTATGCCGGAAAGCCTGGCGACGTCAGCACGTTGAAGCGCCTTCCAAAGCGAAACGGCCCGAGACCAACCCTTGCGCCGTTTGCCGTCCCCCACCGGCAGACCGATCAGCACAACGACACGATTATCAGAAGCGAAGCGCGCAAATTGCTTGAAAGCTATGCCCGCAATCCGTCACGACAACTGACCTATAAGCGAAGCTTCTTTGAAAAGCATAACGATGCCCTGTTCGTCAAAGACAGTGTCAAGGGCAATCCCACCCTGATGCCCATTACCCACGCCGAGATTGCCCACGTTCATCCAACCGACGGGTCCCTGCACATGATCTTAAGTCCCTCCGATGCAAAGGTTGTCATCGAAAGCGGATGGGGCGAACTGCACGGGCTGGCCGGCCAAGTCTTTGCGCCTGGCCGCGAGCTTGCGCCCGGCTACATGATGCTCTATTCGCCCAGGACAAAAAAGGAGCTGGAGGTCACAAAACAAATCCTGGAAGCGGCGATACGATATAATTGTAATCCTTAGCACGCCGGCCAAAATAATCCTGCCGCTTCCCGCATCCCGCCGTCGTTCTTCGGGATGGAGCGCGCGAGGAAATCGCGTGTGCAGGCGCCTGGCCGGATATTTTTTTGCCGCAAGTTCGGAACGCAGCCGGGCCGCCTTGGTGGCCAAGTCGGTTCATCGAATAATTTTTGACAAATTCATTCGTTATCCGCACCTATGCCTGCCAAAGGCCCTCGTGTATCATGAAAAAAATTCTCCTCTTCCTGCTGCTTTGCTTGGTTTGCCGTTCGCTGGTGAGCGGCCAAACGTTTAACCGCGAACAAATCATTGGCACCTGGACCTGCAGGGAGGTCGCCTTCACGGAACCGATCGCGCAAACGCCGGAAGAAATGTTGACGATCGAAAAAACGAAACGCGGGCTTGTCGGCTCTCAATTCATTTTTCAGCCCAACGGCTTGTTCATGGTCCGCCTGCCCGTGAGCGCACCAACCGAGTTCAAAGAACTCGAGGCCATGAACAACAAGATGTGGCACATCAAAGCCAAAGAACGGATGGTGTTCGTTGGGTCGCTCGATGACGACCTGATGATCATCAACATCAAAAATGCCAATGGATTTTACTATTTCCATATCCAGGATTCGCCGTTAGCTTTGAGAATGGAGCGGAACCGGTAGTGGCCCGCTTTGTCCGGAATAGTGACAGGTTGTTATAGCCCGCTGAAAATTCTTTCGCCACATTAGCGCTATGGGATTTCGACACTTCCTCTTCCTCGCGTTACTCCTGGCCACCAGCCCGGCCGTGGCGCAAAAGAAAGTCAATTGCGGCCAAAGTGTTCTCTGCTGTCGGTCACTATCGCGCCCTTGGCTTCTCCCCTTTCTCGATCGAGTCAACGGCTGCGCCACAGGACGAACCGCCAGGCAAAAGCTATCGCGTATTATGGCAGCTCGCTTCGCTGATCGGTGCCCAAGCCGGCAAGCGCACGAAGTGATTGCCTGCCCGCCGAAGCTTCAGCGAAGGACGGCGTCTTTGCGGGGAAACATATTTAGCACACCTCCCCAAACTACAACATCAACACCTTCGCGCCCCGAACATGCTTGTGCTTCAAATCCATTAACGCCTCGTTTGCCTTTTCAAAAGGATACATCTCTATCTCAGGTTTTATCGGAATGGACGCCGCAATCGACAAAAACTCCTCCACGTCGGCACGCGTAATGTTCGCCACCGATTTTATCTCCTTTTCCATCCACAAATGCTCCGCGTAGCGGAGTGAGAGCAAGGCCTCCTGATCGCCCGACTCCTTGCGAATGGCATTGATGACCAACCTGCCCCCGGGCTTCAGTTGCAACAGCGCCTGCGTGATCGTTGT
>Ga0209050_1000989_pt1 | contig 36106 bp, 27 predicted proteins | sample Araplavi_mTSA_r2_FD_184276 | JGI IMG/M metagenome (GOLD analysis project Ga0209050, IMG submission 184276) | Arabidopsis root microbial communities from North Carolina, USA - plate scrape MF_Cvi_mTSA_r2 (SPAdes) (version 2) | ecosystem: Host-associated > Plants > Roots > Endosphere | place: USA... | reverse complement strand
CCTGAACCAAGGACGGTACTCTGTCTTCTACACCGATGCGCTCTTGACTTACTCGAAGGATCTCAACAAGGATTTCAGCTTCTCGGTGATGGGCGGATTCCAGTCGCGCACGCAGAACTACATCGACCAGAAGTCGAGCACCGAAGGCGGATTGGTGCAAGAGAACTGGTTTAGTCTCAACAACTCTTATGGTGTGAAATCGACTTCATCGAACCGCACCAAGGCCACCATGTATGCCTACCTGGGGATGTTGAACCTGAGTTTCAAAGAATACTTATACCTGGAAGCGACGGCACGTCAGGAATATACTTCCACGTTGCCTCCCGGCAACAACGGCTATTTCTATCCCAGCGCCAACCTGGGCTTTGTATTCTCCGATGCTTTCCAGCTTCCTTCGTTCATCAGCTTGGGTAAGATCAGACTTTCGCAGGCCCGCATTGCTAACGGTGCGCAACCCTATGCCGCCAACATTGTGTATTCACAACAAACCCTGGCCACCACGGCCGGAACAGTGTCGCAACTGGCAGCCTCCAACAGTTATGGAAACGGCAACATCGCGCCGGAGCGTAAGATCGAAACCGAAGTGGGCTTGGAGACTGGTTTCTTCCAAAACAAACTCGGCCTGGATGTAACGCTTTACAAGAACACCATCAAAGATCAGATCATCGACCAAAGCCTGGCGCCCAGCAACGGTGCCTCTTCGGTGCTGGCCAACTTAGGCGAACTTTCGTCTAAAGGTATTGAGATCGGTTTGAGTGCAACGCCTTATCACAGCGGAGACTTCCGTTGGGATACGCGATTGAATTTTGCCAAGAGCCAAACCCGTGTGGTGAAGCTGGCTCCTGGAAGCGACGAAATGACCTTCTATAACCTGGATGCCGGCGCCGTGCTCATCAAAGCAAGGGCAGGGGATGTGTTGGGCGATATCTATACACACACGCGTGAAAAAGATTCCAATGGCAACTACATTGTCAACAGCGATGGTCTCTATCAAATGACCACCGGCAATGACTATGAGAAAGTGGGCAACATCCAGCCGAAAGCTATCGGTGGATGGTCGAACACGGTAACCTACAAAGGGTTCTCGCTCAACTTCCTGCTCGACTACCGTTATGGCGGCAAGCTGGTTTCAGCTCCCCACCTCTATGCCTATGGTGCCGGCATGTATGAAAGCACGATGCAGTATCGCGATGCTGAACACGGCGGTTTGTCATATAACATCGACGGCAGCGGCAACAAGGTGCTCGCCGACAACGGACAATACCACGACGGTCTTATCCTGGACGGTGTGACCACCACGGGTGAAAAGAACACCAAGATCGTAGATGCCGCCAACTATTACATCAATTCATTCTATTGGGCATCGGGTTGGTACGAGAAGGAAGGCGTGTTGAAGAATGACTACATCAAGATGCGCGAAGTGACGCTGGCGTACAACTTGCCCAGAAGCATCGCGCAAAAGCTCCACTTCCAAAGCCTGAGAGTGTCGGTTATCGGCCGCAACCTGTTCTATGTGTACAGAACATTGAAGAACCTCGATCCCGAGGTGGCTATCGGCTCCAACTGGCTGAGACAAGGTGTAGACGAAGGATCCATGGCCGCTACACGCAGCTTTGGTTTCTCCCTCAACGGCAGCTTTTAATTCCTAACCATGAACCGAAAATATCAGCATATGAACATAAAGAAATTTATAACAGGAATGATGGCCGTTGCCATGATCATGGCCTGTGTAACCTCGTGCCAGGACCGCCTCGAGGAAGAGTATCTCAACCCTGAGAAGACCACGAATCCCTCGATCGACAAATTCTTCACCAAGATGCTCGACAACCGCCGCGTGCGCGCCGACTACTGGAACATTCGTACGTTCCTGGTCATGCACCCCGGTGTGTATACCAACATCGTGAGCTACCCCAACGCCCCGAAACGCTACCAGGAGCAACTGAGTTACCTCAACGATTTCTGGAAGGACTACTATACGCCTAACGGCGACGGCGTGGCGGGTATCGTGGCACACATGCGCGAGATCGAAAAGCAATACGCCACCCTGTCGGACGACGACAAGGCCAAGGCAGACGTGTTCCTGAATGCAGCGCACATCGTGTATTACGACCAAACCTCGCAGGTGGTGGACTTGTTTGGCGATATTCCTTTTTCGGAAGCCGGCTTGTTGAACCTGACCGGTGAGACCGTGGCACCCAAGTTTGACGATGCGAAGGAGATCTACACCAAGCTTATCGCCGGATTGAAAGAATCCGCAGCCTTCTTTGCCAGCGCCAACCTCGATCCGCTGGTAGCCTCTTCGTTTGGAAAGCAGGATATGTTGTTGCAAGGAAATCTGGACAAATGGGAGCGCTATGCCAACTCGGTCCGCCTCCGCTTGCTCATGCGCATTTCTTTCCAGGATGAACAAACAGCAAAAACCGCTATCCTGGAAATGCTCAATGCGCCCGCTGACTATCCGTTGGTAGACGAAGCCACCTACAACATTTTGCTGTCGCCGCTGACAACATACACCGATTATATGCGCAATGCTGTAACGGAGTTGGAGTCGCACCTGGCACCCGAATACCTGATGGAAAGTGTTTTGAGACCGGCCAACGATCCCCGCATCCGCGTGCTGTTTGATAAGAACGTCGATACCAAGACCAAAGTGCCGAACCCAGACTACTACAGCATGCCGGCAAACATTTCTTCTACGGAGCAGGAAACCAATATTGCAGCAGGCAAGTATGCTGTTCTCGATTCCACCACGTTCATGTTCAACACCAAATTCCCCGGCATTGTGATCACGTCGTCTGAAGTGAATTTTATCAAGGCGGAAGCGTTCGAACGGTGGGGAAGCACGGCGCAGGCACAGGAAGCTTATGAGAAAGCCGTGAAGCAAGCCGTTGAGTTTGATTTCTATCTCAACAACGTGGGCGCTACCTTCAGAGGGGTGGCCGCAGAGAAAGCCCTCACCGCAACCGAAGTTTCCGACCTGCTGGCCAGCACGGTTGTGGCCTATACCGGCACCACCGATGAAAAACTGGCCAAGATCTGGACTCAGAAATGGGTGAGCTTTGGCTTCATGCAGTCGGTGCAAGGTTGGTCGGAAGTGAGAAGAACAAAATACCCCCAGCTCACCTTTGTTCCCGACAACAGCACGTCGGGTTCCGAGAACCCTCCGAGCCGCCTGGTGTATCCGGATGCTGAGAAAGTTTACAACGCCATAAACTATGAGGCGGTGCAATCAAAAGACACCCGTGATACCAAAATTTTCTGGGACGTACATTAGTTTTTTTTCATATTGTTTGGGAAGGGATAATTCCCGGAGAGGTTGCGGAAACGCAACCTCTTTTTTTTGTCCGGGCTGTCTGCACATCAGATCATCGCCTGCTTCACGGCAGCTTCGGCCAGCAATTGAATGGGATGAACAAAGCCGGTGTTGTCAAGATTTTCTTTTAGCAAGATGGGGATCTCGGTGCAGCCGGGGATGATACCGTCTACATTTTGTTGGCGCAGTTGGTGCACCACCTCGAGGGCAATGGCACGATCCTCGGCCGTGTCGCGTCCTTCCATGACGCGCATGATGGCGGCATCCAGCTTATGTTGCAGGGCTTCGTCGATCGTTGCGGGGACCAACCCCAGCGCGTTGAACTTTTGGATGTATACCATGGCATTTTTAAATCCGGCAACGCCCACCGTGCGCCATTTCCGTCTCGCCACTTCTTCCAAGGTAATGTCGATCATGCTCAACACTTTTCTGCCCGAAGCGTGTTCGATTTCCTTTTGTACCAGGTGAGCGCCGTGGGAGGGAATAATTATAAAGTCCACGATTGCGCCGAGTCGCCGGGCAAGCGCCAACAATTCCGGATCGGGTTGGAGGGGGAAGACCAAGGCATCGCCCTTGACCACGAACGGTGGACGACGGTGATAGCCTACCACCAGCGGAGGGTAGCCGCTGTTGATCTGGGGTGGGATCAATCGTTGGGAGGCCAGGTGAATCTGCGCCTCCAGGTCGAGCGTAGCCTGTGGTCCCAGACCACCCAAGATGCCGATGGTCTTCATCCCGCTGGTGCCGGGTGCTCCCAGGTTTGGCTTGGGTTGATTGCTGAAGGCATAGCCGGTCGGTACGATGACGCAGGCCATGCCCAGCGTGGTGATGAGCTTGCGGCGGCTCAGGATATTTTGCTTTTCTGTCGTGTTCATTTCGTTTTCTTTTGCGCGTGAAGGATCAGTCGGGGTGAGGTGGCAACGTCATAGTCGTTCAGTTGGTAGTCGCCGAATACGGTGTGCAGTGTGAGGCCGTGCGCTTCAAACAATTCTTGAAAGTCTTTCAGAGAAAGTTTGGCCACCCGTTCGGTATATTCGAAGGGTCCATCCGCCTGGAGGTTGTCGATCACGATCTTTTTATAGAAGTGTTTCTCATCGGCATGCCGGCTGATGTGATAGGCGACGCCGTCGATCTCTTTTTCTTCGCGGGGCACGAGGTGCGCTTCGGAGTAGGCCACGTTCAGGTAGTCCATCACGAGGATGCCACCCGGCTTGAGGGTGTTTGCGATATTTCGGATCACGTCGTGGTTTTCGGCGGCGGTGTCGAAGTAGCCGAAGCTGGTGAAGAAGTTGAAGACGTAATCAAAGTAGTTCAACCCAAAGGGCACGCGCATGTCGTGGCGATAGAATTGGAGATGGGTGCTCTCGTATTGTCGAGCGGCCTGGATGCTGGAGCCCGCCAGGTCAAGGCCGGTGACATTGAATCCTTTCGAAGCCAGAAACTTGGCATGCCGCCCCGCACCACAACCCAAGTCGAGCATACGGGCAGCAGGCTCCGGTTGGAGTTGATCCAGTAACGCCTCGATAAAATCGGCGGCTTCTTTTTGACTGCGATGAGCATAGAGTTGATGATAGAAGGACGAATCGAACCATTTCTTGAACCAACCCGCCGGCGCGGCGTCAACCTGGCTGGCCAGATTTTTCATATATCCCATATTGATTTTCATTAGGCAGCGTCGGTTAAAGAGGTAACATCGTGACCCACGCTGGATTTGAAGAGGGATGCCTGACGCACGTAGGCAGCCACCCACACGCCGCTAAGAATAAGTCCCGGAGCAACCGGCACCGTTCCATGCGACAACTCGACGGCCATGGCGCCACCGAAGTACCCGGTCAGCAAAAGAAAGCCGACGTTTAAAGAACGGCTGTAGAGGAAGAGTGCCACAAACAGCAACTCGGCCACGCCAAGCCAGGGCAGGTAGGGCAGAAGCCCGATTTGGGCATACAGGGTTACCAGAAAGGGTGCAGCAGCCAGTTTCATGATCGCACCGCCGCCAATGATCACTGCCAACAAAACCGATGGCGTCCAGGAGAGAATTTTTTTTCTTTTGTTCATACTGTGTTATTTTTTGAACAAAAGTATCGGCGAGCCACGGCGCCGGCATTGACCTATATCAAGATCGGTGGAAGGGGCGCTAGCGCTTGCGCGTCTGAAGTTTGCGGATGCGGCTGAGGGTTTCCGGCGTAATGCCCAGGTAGCTGGCCAGCATATGTTGGGGCACGCGTGCGGCGATGGAAGGGTAGGTCTTTATAAAATCGTCGTATCGCTCTTCGGCAGTAGCCGTGAGCGAATTGACGATGCGGGTGTCTTTGGCGGTGGCGCGCTTTTGTATGCCGGCCTGGAAGGACTTGGCATAGCCGGGAACTTTGTCCATCAGCAGCAGGTGTCCGGAGAGGTCCATCAGCAACACTTCCGTGTCTTCGATGGCGTCGATAAAAAAAGTGGCGGCCGTATCCGGGTTCATACCCGACTTGTCGCTGACCCACCAGTTCTCGGGAGCAAACTGTATGATGTGCTCCTTGCCTTTGTTGTCGATCACGTAACTTCTCAAAAAGCCTTTTGCTACAAAAGCACCCACCCGTGCCGTTTCGCCTTCGCGCAGCAGGAATTCACCTTTCTTCAAGAGCCTGTGTGAGACCACCGACGCGATAACGGCTTTCTCGTCGTCCGACAGGGGGAAGCGTTGTTCAAGATAGGCAAAGAGGGGTTCGTACATCATAGCTGCTAACGCATAACACCGGGTCGGGGTTGATCCGGTTCGGGACAGGACATCCGCCGGGCGTCAACATTTTGTTTACAGTTGGCTTGTTCGTCTTCGTTGAACGTGTATCACGGATGCTGCCAGCATCGCCCGTTCGAGCCGGCCGCGCGTTTGCAGCGCGCGCCGGCTTTTGTGGTGGCGGTACACTGTGTAGACGCCTGCTGTTCGGTTGTTGTTGAATCTTTCCTGGAAGGAACATCAGCCGCGGGCGACACCGGGGTGTCGGGCCGGCAAACGCTACAGGCGGAATAGCCGCGTTTCTTTGCTTCGCTAAGTGTGATGGGAATCTTGCTGGCATGTAAATGCACACACGACCCTTCGTGATATTTCTCACCCGTTCGCGTGATAAAAACCGATTGCGCTTTGGAACCCGTGCAAATGACAAATAACAAGAACGCCAGCGCGATGTGAACAAAATGCTTTACAGGTTTCGGAACAACGGGTTGATGCATATGCCTTTGATAAAACTTGTTGATTCTAAGATAACCATAATTAGACGAAGTATTACCGGAGTTCGAAAATGCTCTTCGTTCCCCCGGACAAGACGGTCTCCCTGGCATTTCTCAAGAGACACTCCACGACGTTAAGACCCGATCGACTTTAGAGGAAACGGCAACTATTGATTATCTTTTTATCCTCCTTCATCACCCGAAACCAAACCACTCCGATAACCTGGCAACCCTGATCCGATACGCATGTACTAGGCATTGGGGCTACAGCAACCCATTCAACCAAAAATAAAACGGTGCAACCTTTGTTTTCGAGGGTGTAATTTTCTGAAGCCTGTTTTTCGAAAGCCTCATGTCCACACCCGGCGGTTTGCTGACGCCATACAAACGCACCTTCCGGTCCTTGCCCCGCAGCAAGTGCTCACCCATATCCACATAACCGAAGGGCATCGTCACCTGCTCCAGGACCTCACCCGACACCAGCAGGTCGCGGCCCAACGCATTGCACTTGCCCTGGATGCGGGAGGCGGTGTTGATCGCATCGCCGTGGAAGGCTAGGGTTTTGTGCGTAACACCCACGGGTGTGCGCACGACCTTGCCATAGTGGATGCCGGCTTTGAATTGCGGGACAAGGCCATAATGTTTCCGGTAGTAGCCGGCGCGTTGTGCGAGGTGGTCACGGAAATAAAAGAAATGTTGGATGGCGTAGAGGAAATTTGCGGGTGACGTCCTCCAGGTGAACACGGCTTCGTCGCCGATGTACTGGTAGATTTCGGCGGCCGTTTGTTTGGCGGCCTTGGTCATGTCGGCAAAGCAATCCTGGATGAGGGCGCTGTATTTTACAGGGCCCAAGGTTTCGGCGTGTGTTGTGGATCCCTTCATGTCGAGGAACATGAAGATGCGATCTTCTTCAACGCCCGGGGTCTGTGGCGAAAGGATGTGCAGCAGGTCGCTCGTCTGGATCCACGTGGCGGCCAGCTTCGAAAGCTGCAACAGGAAAGTGATCAGCAGCATGTACACAGCCACTACGATCAGGTTGGCCTGCATCAGCGAAAGCGACAGGATTTTCACCCCCGGCGTTTTTCCCAGCACCAACGTGAGTGCCAGTCCCAAGCCGAGGTTGGCGAGGCCTTTGACGAGCACGCGCCGGGCAAACCCCAGGCGCCTGAACCACGCGTCAAAGCGCACATCGAGCCAACTGAAGACCAATCCATCGATCGCGCCGGAGAAGGCGACGGCCAGAAACAAAATGCCACTATGAACATCCGCCGTCACCAGGCGCAGCAAGGAAGCTGTCGTCCCATGGGCGGCCGCGGTCTGCAGGCTGTCGCCCAGACCCCAAAGTTTGATGGCGACAAACAATACCTTGGCAAAACACCAGGTTGTCATGTGGACCACGATCCACTTCTTATTTTCTTCCCAAAAGCGCATGAGGATTTTTTTAATCGTTGAACCAGGATGGCGTCAAGCCACGGAATTATCGGCGGAAGCAGCGACGCCGGCGTTGTCCGCTGGTGCCCGACGTTGGTCCGGATGCGCGCACTCAAATCCCGTCCAGGCCTGGGCAAGCGCGACGCCGCCAAGCAGGGTGAGGGCAACCAGGTTGCTGTGATGGTCGAACAGATATAGGGACACAAAGGCGATGATCGGTGCGAGCACGAAGCCGGCGATCAGGATCAGCAACGGCCGCTTTGAAATAACGCGTTGCTTGTGCAGCCCGATCGTCAGCAACAATGTGCCGATGAAGAAGGGGAGGAGCAGGGGGATGAGAAACATCACGCCACCGGTTTGCATAAAGGTCATCACGCGCACCACATCGTCCTGGAGGTGTACGCTGCTGTCGGTCATGTAATAGGCCAGCAGGTGAAAGAAGGCGTCGGCACAGAGTCCCATCGCGCCGATGTTCAGCAACACGATGCCGGCGAACGTTATTTTCTTCTGTGAACGGAAATGCAGCGTCAACAGGCAAAGGGCCACCACGAAGAGAATGGACGAAAGGATTTGCGTGATCACAGAACGCAATACACCGGTACGCGCTTGCTTTACAATTTGCAGAATATGCGTCGCGTCGGTGGTGCCGGGATCGGGCATGAGAAACCAGCTTAACCAAAAAGTGAAGGCGGCCAATATGAGCAGGTAGCCTGCGGTTTGAATAGACTTGTTCATGACGTTTATTGTGGTTTATAAAATGATCATCCCGAATTCAGGCGTCGGTGCTTTTCGTCGGGATGATCATTGGTTTTTGAAATGATTTTTGTTTTACAGTATCGTTACAGAAGAGGCCAACGCTGGTGCTGCAACTGGTGCGGCGGGTTTGGTGAACCGGGCTTTCACGCGGTCGACCAGATAGTACATCATCGGTACAATGAAGACGGTGAGCATCAAGGAAGAGAGCAGCCCGCCGATCATGACGATGGCCAAACCGTTCTTCCACTCCGAACCGGCGCCTTCCGCGAGCGCGATGGGAAGCATGCCGATCACCATAGCGATGGTGGTCATCAGGATGGGACGCAACCGCGCCTGACCGGCATCGATGAGGGCATCGAAGGTGCTGCGCCCTTCCAGCTTGCGCTGGTTGGTGAAGTCCACCAACAAGATACCGTTCTTCAACACCAAGCCGATCAGCATGATAATGCCCAGCATGGTAAAGATGCTCAGGGTGCTCATGGCGAGATTAAGCGCGATGAGGGCACCGATCAGCGCCACCGGCACGGAGAACAACACGACGAACGGATAGACAAAGCTGTCATAGAGCAACACCATCACGAGGTACACCAGCAGGATGGCGGTGGCCAAGGCCAGTCCCAATGCTTTGAACGAATCCACCTGGCGTTCAACGTCGCCGGTCCATTTCATCTCCACCGAAGCAGGCAGGGGGTGTGCGGCCACGGCAGCGTTGATGTTTTCGGCCAGCGTTCCGGACGTAATGCCCAGTACGTTGCTTTTCAACGTCACCGATGTGCGGCGATTTTTTCTTTCCAGCATCGACGGCCCGCTGCTCTGTTTCACGGTGGCAAATTGCGTGAGCGCAACCGGTTCACCTTTGCTGTTCACGAAACCGATGTTCTCCACGTCGGTGGGATTGCTGCGGTCGAATTCGTCGAGACGCACGTTGATGTCGTACTCGTTGTTGCCTTCGCGGTATTTGGCGTCGGTGTTGCCGGCGTAGGCATTTTGGAGCGACGCGCCCACCTGGCCAACACTCAGCCCAAGCCGGGCCATCTTTTCACGGTCCAGGTCGATCGTCAGTTCGGGGCTGCCATCTTCCACGCTCACCGACACATCGTTGGCACCGGGAATATTTTTGATGAGTTGCTCCAATTGTTTGGTGGCCTTCATCAGCTCGACCTTGTTCTCGCTGTTCAATACGATTTGAATAGGTTCCTCCGACTTGGTAATGCCTATGACGGTGGAATTTACTTTCAAACCTTCGTACGTTGCTTCCAACGCCTTGCGGACGCGGAGCATGAACGCTGCCGTGGTCTCGTTCCGGTTCTGGGCATCGACCAAACCCACGGTGATCTCCGTTTTGTTTTCGCTGCCTACGGTAGATAGCATACCCGATGTGCTTGCGCCGCCCACGTTGGCCAGCACGGTTTCCACGCCGGGTTGTGCCAATAAATAATTTTCGATGGCGCGCGAGCGGAGGTTGTTTTCCGTGAGCGCCGTGCGCTTGTCAAATTCAAATTTCATCAGCACCTTGCCTCGGTCGCCCGACGCCACCATTTCTTGCCCTAGAATGCCGAGGCTCATCACATAGGCCGTAGCGCCAAAAGCAGCAAGGATAGCGAGCCCGGTGATGAGCTTATGCCGCAGGGTCCATTTCAATTGATGCGTGTAGCCGTTGATGACACGGGTTACGATCGATTCAAAGCCCAGCAATACTTTGTGAAACACATTGTTGGGATTGAGGTGCGTCACCTTGCCAAAGCGGGAGGCCAACCAGGGCGTCAACGTGTAGCATACGAAAAGACTCATCAACGTGGACACTACGATGGTGACGGAATATTGGCGCAACACATCCCCGATCACCGTGTTGATCAAGGCAATGGGGAGGAACACCACCACATCCACCATCGTGATGGCCATAGCCGAGAACCCGATTTCCTTGCGTCCGTCGAGCGTGGCCTGCACGCGGTCCTTGCCCATGTGCAGGTGACGGTGAATGTTCTCGAGTACCACGATGGAATCGTCGACCAGGATGCCGATCACCAGCGACATGGCCAGCAGGGTCATCAGGTTGAGCGAGTATCCGAACAAATACATGGCAATGAACGTCGAGAGCAACGAGGCGGGTATGGCCACCAGCACGATGAGCGAATCGCGGATGCTGTGAAGGAAGAGCAGCATGACCGCGGCCACGAGAATGACGGCAATCACCAGGTCGTGTGTCACCGCGTCGGCGGCTTCGAGCGTAAACTCGGAGGTGTCGTCGGCAATGATGACGTTGACACCTTGTGCGGCATACTTCTTTTCAATCGAGGCGATCTTGGCATGAACGTCTTCACTGATCTTCACGGCGTTGGCATCGGTTTGTTTTTTGATGCTGATGGCGATGCCTTCCTGTCCGTTGAAACGGCTCACCGATTCCTGTTCGCGCGTCCCGTCCAATACATGGGCCACGTCGGCTACCCGCACGGGACTGCCGGCGCGTGTGGCGACAATAAGGTTTTCAATCTGCGTCATGGAGCTGAATTTTCCGGCCAGGCGCACGGTGATCTGGTCGTCGCGTCCTTTGATCTTTCCCGTAGGAAAATCGAGGTTGGCGTTGTTCACAGCGTCGGTTACTTGCGACAAGGCAAGACCGTAGTGGGCTAATTTATCTTTGTCTACTTTCACCTGGATCTCGCGTTTCTGTCCACCAAGCAAGCGGGTTTCGCCGATGCCTTCAATTTGTTGGATCTGGGGCAAGATTTCATTCTCCACGAGGTCGTAGGAAGCTTCCGCACTCATGGCCGCCACCACCATGAGGTCCATGATCGGCTGATCGCTGGGCGACACCCGGGAGATGGAAGGCGACTCGGCGTCGTCGGGCAGATCGTTCAAGATGTTGTTCAGCTTGCGCTGGGCTTCTTCTTGCTTGGCTTCGGTGTCGGTGCCCACACTAAATTCGACGACGATGACGGACACCCCTTCGAAGGATTGTGACAGCACGCTTTTCACACGGTCGAGTCCCGACACAGCGTCTTCCACTTTCCGGGTCACCGACTGCTCCACTTCCGAGGGCGCAGCGCCGGGATAGGGTGTGGTGATCACCAGCGTGGGCACTTCCATGGGAGGCAGAAGTTCATAGCGCAGCGTCGTGTAACAATAGAAACCGCCGAGCATGAGGATCGTGAAGATGACAATGATCACCGACGGTCTTTTGATGGATATTTCTGTTAAGTTCATATTGAAGAAGTAAATGCGTTGGTCTTTGGTGAATGTTATTTTACAATTTCAACCGGCGAGCCGTTGCTCAGGTTGATGTGGCCGCTAGCCACGACGATATCGCCGGCTTGCAGGCCTTCCACGATTTCTATTGACGTGTCGTTGGCGTGGCCGGTGCGGATGGAACGGAGGGAGGCCTTGCCCTCGCGGATCACAAACACCTGGGGATCTTTGGCGGAACCCAGCAGGGACGTCCGCGCGATCACGAGCGTTTCGTCTTTCATGCCTTTGTTGAGCAGGGCTGTTCCATACATGCCGGCTTTCAGCAACGAGGCGGGGTCCGTGTTCTTTAGCAAAATGCGGACGCTGTAGTTGTGTGCATTGTCGCCACGGTCTGCCACCTGATCGGTCTTTCCCCAGAGCGTCTTGCCGGGATAGAGATCGGTTTCAATCGCGATGGAATCGCCTTCGTGAAAAAGGAAGATCTCTTTTTCGGGCACAGAGATCTCGAGCTTCAATTGCGAGAGGTCGGTGATGCGGGCCACGGCGCCGCTACCCACGACGGAACCGGGCTCTACATCACGCAAGGTCATGGTGCCCGTGAAGGGCGCGACGATGTTGCTCCATTCGATTTGCTTCGCCAGCTGTTTTACCTGGGCTTGCGCATTGATGAGCGTCAATCGCAGGTTGTCCAGTTGCAGGTTGCTCACGCCGCCGCTTTGTGAAGCGCCTTCATAGCGTTCCAGGTTTCGCTTGGCGTTTTCATAGGTGGCCGTGGCGGAGCTGTATTGCGCCTGAAGAAGATCGTCGTCGATTTGCACTAACCTGGAACCGGTCACCACGTGATCGCCTTCGTCAAAATAGACGGCTTCCACTTCGCCGTGTACCTGGGGCACCAACATCACTTCACGATAGGCAGCAAAGGTACCGGTATACGTGAAGGTCTTGTGTAAACTTTTTACGAGGGCGGTGTCGGCTTGCACCAGCACTTTTTTGTCGGCGTCGGGCCGGTAAACGTTTTCTTCTACGGCGCGTTTGTTGTTCTTCAATTTGAAAGCCACCGATACGAAGAGCACGGCGATCAAACTGGCAATGATGATTTTTGTTTTCATGATGGTTTGTTTCTTTTTTGGTTTACTTTTTTTTCTTGATGGATCGGAGTCAGGGTTTTACGATCAATGTTCCGTTGGCCTTCTTCAGCGAGAGCTCGGCAAGTTTAAGGTTCAGCAGGGCGGTACTGTAGTTGGTGCGGGCATTGGTGAGGTCGTTTTGTGCATTGAGAAGATCGGTGAGCGTTGTGATACCACTTTCGTATTCACCGCCGGCGCTCGCGAATAATTTCTCCGCCAGGTCCAGGCTCTTTTTATTGCTTTCCCAAAGCGTTTTGTTCGAGCGATAGGTGCTGAGGGCATCTTCCAGTTCTTTGTCGGCATTGGCGCGCAGCATGGCGAGCGTGTTGATGTTGCGTTGGATGGTCGTTTCTTTTTGGCGGATCTGATTTTGCTTTCGGAAGCCGTCGAACACGGGCACCTTCAGCGTGAGCGCGAAGTAGCTGCTGCGCACCCAGTCGTTGTGGATGGGTGTGAAAGGGCCGAACGCGTTGTTGTAGCCGGTGTAGCCATACGAAAAGGTGTTGGTCAGCGTAGGCAGATAGCCGGCGGCAATATTTTTCTTTTCGAACTGTGCCACCTTTATCTGAGCCTGTTGAAGCTGCAAGTCCGGGCGCTGCGACAAGTCGGCCGCTTCCGGCATGACGAGAAGGGCGGCATAGTCGAATGGCTGCACGGCCAGGGAGTCGTTTACATCCCTGTTCATGAGATTTTTCAACTGCGTCATGTTCTTGCTCAGCAACAGCTTCTGGTTCTCGTATTGATTGCGCAAGTTTTCCAGGTTGATGAGCATGCGGTTGTGAGCATTGGCCGACACCAGTTCGTTCTCTTTCAACACGCCGTTGATTTGAGTAGCGTGTTCGAGGTTGGCGAGGTTGGTGGCCAGCCGCTCGAGGTTGTCGTTCAGCACCTGGATGCTGTAGTAGGTGGCGGTCACATTGTAGATCACATTTTCACGCACCACGCCGTCCTGTAAGCGCGTGGCTTCCTGTGCGGCCTGGGCGGCCTTCACACCGGTCCGGACCGATTGGTTGAACAGCGACTGGCTGAGTTGGAGATTGGCCGTTGTGGTTTGGCGCATGTTCAGACTCAGTTTGGTGTATTCCCCTTCCGGACCGCCAAAGGCGGACGCCGGCGCATATTGAGCAGGCAAGTCCTTATAATAGAGCGATTGCCCGGCGAGGTCTACGGTGGGCAGCAGGGCGCTCTTTAGTTCTTTGACACGAAAGGCAGATGCGGCCATGTCGAGCTCGCTGTTTCTGAGTTGTTGATTGTTTTTTAGCGCTGCGTCGATACAGTCTTCCAGGGAGAAGGTTTGCGCAGCCAGGTCTTTGCCGAGGAGCAGGGAGGCCAGGAGAAAGAGGAGGGAAATGGTTTTTGTCATGAGCATTGGTTTTTGTTGTGATGCCGGTGTTTACGCCGGGCAAAAGGCGTTCGGACATGCGATTAGGTTCGGATTGGGGAATCCGAACCTCGTTTAGGTTCGGATTTGAGAGTTCGGCCGTGCTGGCTGGCGAGTTTGTAAACCTGGGAATGGAGCGGCCGGGGCTTGCGGGATTTTAAAAACGGTTCACCGTCGCTAAAGCTTCGGCGCGCAGCGAAAGACGCAGAGCACGCAGCCTTGACGTGAAAGGTTGCTTTACAGGTGCCGGACGTAATGGGGTCTCTCCGGCCTCAGACAGCAACCGTTTGCGTCTGATGTTGCTCTTTGAATTCGGAGGGGGTGAGGCCGGTGAATTTTTTGAAAACGGTGTTGAAGGTGGTTTTGGAATTGAAACCCGAATCGAAGGCGACGGCCATGATCTTTAGGTTTCGGCTCTTCGGGTCGAGCAAGAGGCGCTGGGCTTCTGCGACGCGGCAGCCGTTTACCAGATCGTAGAAAGTTTTTTGAAGCCCTTCGTTGATGGCTTGCGAGACCTGGTAGGCGGGTGCGCCCAATTGGTCGGCGAGGTCTTGGAGGGTGAGTTCGGGCTGGAGGTACAGCCTTTCTTGTTCCATGAGCCCGTGTATGCGGGCGACGAGATCGTCTTTCCGTTCCGGGTTTAGGTTGCTCTTTTGATTGTGGGCTTCGTTCTCCTCGACCTCATGAATTTCTTCCAGCACTTCCTCACGGCTGGCCTTGGGCCGGGCTTGCCATAAGGTGGGTTGGGATATGCCCTTGAACGTGACGGCGTACAAATAAGGAGTGACCAGGGCCGTGTTCATAAGAATGATCAGCTTGAATTGCTCCGGAAATTTCAGGATCATAAAATAAAACACGATCATCCAGATCGTCAGAAACAAGAAGCCGTTGATCAGCCACCGCATCCATGCCAGGTCGATGCGGCTGGTTTCGGAATATAAATGTTGAATAGAGCGCTGGTAAGACGATAACGCCCGTCCTGCGAAATAGATATACGCCAGCATTTGGACCAGCCGGAGAATCACCCGCGACATGGGCCAGGGATTGTGGACCAGCTCCGGCGGCACTTGTTTCGATGGGGGATAATGCACGGCGATCGCCAGCATGATGTACGCCTCTATGGCCGCGGCCACCAGGAACAAGATAAAATGCGGCCAGGCTTTGCGCCAGGTGATCTGCTCGCGAAAACTACAGACATAGAGATATAAAAAAGGTGCCACCAGCAACAGCACGGGAGCCAGGTACAGCAACTGCTGCCAGGAAAAAAAATGCTGGATCAGCGGTGTAAACATCGGGATGGTCAGCGACAGGATGTACCCCACCAGGTAAATGTTTACCGACCGGTCGCCCCGTGGGTTGAAGAAAATAAGGGCTGCTAAAAAGAAGGCCTGTACGATTCCAGCGCTGACAATGAACAGCAACATGTTCTCGGTAATGGCCATGATACGACGGGGGTTTGAGGCTTATAAAGATAAGAAATTCCGGCCAGCCTTCGGAGACCAGGAGCCTGTGTTAACGCCCCAAGCCGTGACCTGATTTAATGGTTTTCCCGGAGGGTATAGTCATCCGACAACGGTGGCTTTTCGACGATTTCGGTGATGACATCTCCCGGCTCAAAGCCTATGCCCATCAACCGTCCCAACGTGGACGCGATTTGCTTTTGAAAGTACTTCCGCTTTTCTTTTTGCTCCCCGGTCGGCCGTATGTCCGGCCCCATAATGACCATCCAAGTCCGGCGCGACTGCGGTGCAAATATGCCGTGCACCTTCCAGCCGCCGCGGGGAAACCGGCCGCGGCCATGGTCCGTCGTCATGACCAGCGTTGTCTTGTCTTTATATTCTTCCGTGCGTTGTAGCCAATCCCATAGCGTCGCGATGTACCGGTCGGCAGCATAGGCCGACTTTAAATAAAGATCATATCGGCCGCCGTGTCCATGCTCGTCCGTGCCGTTGAGACTGATCAGTAACACGCGTGGTTTTTCTTTCTTCAGGTATTCAAAGGCCATGTTCAGCGTCACGGTGTCATTTGCCTCCTGGTGGTCGACCGTGTAAGATCCGCCAAAGGTTATTGATGCCCGCGACTTGCCGAGGATCTGCGGAAACGCATGCCAACTGGAAAATACCGCTACGTGGTCATCGAACTCCGTCGTGGCTTCCAGCGCTTCCAATACATTCCGGTTTGGGTTTTCTCTTTTTCGTTTGCTATGGATGCGCACGTCGGCTTTGCCGGTAAACATCTCACTATATCCGGGAAACGATGCGCGGTAAGGATTGACGCAGGTTACGGTGTTGCCATAGTTGCTATTGCCATAAAGTTGTCCGTGCTTTTCTGCGATAGACCAAACAAAGGGCAACACTTTTGTCCGCCGCACCAGGGGGTCGGCATCCCAGAAGCGTTGTGCCAGCGTGGGGTCGGTCATGTTTTCAGGGTTGAAGAGAAGCGACGAGTCGGCGCCCATGAATACTTCCTGCCAGCGGAAACCATCAAGGGTCACGATGAGCAAGTTTTTATGGGATGAAGACTGGGCCATGAGGTGCCGCGGCGCGACCAGAAGAATGGTCGCGGCGACAATGTTTATGAGAACACGTTCCAATGCCGGAGAGAACATAGAGGGAAGTGCTGCAGGGTGGAAATGATCACGCGATAGGAGATAGAAGGGCCTCCCTTTCGAGGTCCTTCTCAACCATGCGTGGGCTACTCTCGGACGGGTTGTCCGTTGGCGTCGAAGCGGAACGTCTTCGTCATGCTTCCGTAGTTTATTTCGACTACATAACGTTCGTAGTTTTTGGAGCGGTAGATCGTGCCATTTTCCCAGCCCCTGTAAATCGTGCCTTGTAATTTAGATCGTAAGGCGGCGGGAATATCGGAAATCTGGATGATGGTCATGTCGCTTGAATAGCTGTTGGATTCCGCGGTTCTGGAGAGAGCAGCCGTACTCGTATTGTACTGCTGGCTTTGGTCGGTCGCAGCAGTATCTAGGGCTTGTGCGTCCACGAGGGTTACCCCTACGAACAGCACGCTGGCGATGAATAGGGTCATCTTTTTCATACGCATTTGATTTGATTTAGGAAAGAGGTCTTTTGCTGACCCCTTATAAAATTGTGCCAGTCTGTGCAAAATGACTGAGAACATTTTAGCGAATGACGGGATCTGTATCTCCGTTACGACGGGTGAGCTTGAGGGCGTTTAAATGTTGCTAGTTCGATGGGCTGGGCAGATTGGAGGCGTAATTTTTCAGCATACGGGCGGGCGTTATGGCCGCGGGTGTAGAGATTCTTCCACGCATTTCATCGGGAAGAGGCTTTCCGCTTGTATCGTATGCCCAGTAAAATGATCACCGTATTCAATAGCAACGCGACAATGTTCGTAACGATGACGGGCAAGTCCGTCCGTTGGAAGCCATACCAAATCCACAAGGAGAGGCCTGTGAAAAGAATCAGGAGGTAGAACAAAGAAATGTCGTTTGCTTTTTTGTCGCGCACCATCTTGATGAGCTGCGGCAATAACGACAAGGCGGTGCAGACACCGGCGGACAAGCCAATGATAAACGTCAGATCATCTTTTTCCATTGTATAAAATTATCGCGGTGACTTTTTTGGGGATCTCGGTGATTTCTTAGGCGCAGGTGATTTTTTAGCGGCGTTCCCCTGGCCACGCTCCAGCTCTTTTTTTAATTCGTGTGCCGATTCCGCTTCATCGATGGAGTGTGATTGCTGGAGTGTCTCTTCCCGTTTGGTGAGCTCGCTCAGCGAAGCATAATACTTTTTGATCACCTTTAACTCGTCTTCGGTCATGTTCTCGACGTTCACCAGCCGGTTGCTGGCAAATTGGTGCGCCGCTACGAGCTCATTCAACTTCAGTTGTATAGCGAGCGAATCCTTGTTCTGAGATTTCTGGATAAGAAATACCATCAGGAAGGTGATGATCGTCGTGCCCGTGTTAATGACCAGCTGCCATTGTTCGGAGTAGTCGAAGATAGGGCCCGTCACGGCCCATATGACCACCAGCGTAAACGCGATAATAAACGCGGGCGTGCTACCGGCGGCACGCGTCACCAAAAAGGAGAATTTTTCGAACGCTCCCATTTTTGGATTTAAGTCGGAGTCTTTCGGACTTGAGTTTTGTTTTTTTGAAGTCATGTTGGTCCTCTGATACGGAGGTAGTAAGGTTAGTTCAAAAAATATTTTGGGCTAATGATGTTCGATCAACGAGCGCAGCTCCACCGGTTCAAGATTGGTGGTGGAAGGGCCGTTAAGCACCCGTCCGTTTACCGCATAGCGCGCGCCGTGACAGGGACAATCCCACGATTGTTCGGCCTGATTCCACTGCACACTGCACTTCATGTGCGGACAAATAGGAGAGACGGCATACAGCTTTCCGTCGCTGTTCTTGAAGAGGGCCAGGTCTTCGCCTTCGAAACTCACCACACGTCCTTCGTTGGGCGCGAGTCCGGCAAATGCTTCGAGGGATTCGACGGGGATAAATTTTTCGAGAAAGCGTTTTGCCACGTGAGCGTTGTGGCTCACAAAGTTTGTGAAGCCTGCTACTGGCTTTATCCGCGAAGGCGTGAAGAGATCATTTACAAAGGAATCGCGCAGCAAGATGAGGTTGCTGATCACCGTCGCCGATACGTGACTGTAGATCATTCCGTTTCCACCAAAACCCGTGGCCACATACACATTGTCGCCTCCCCCGGGCAGGTGCCCGATGTAGGCCAGACCGTCGGCAGATTCGTAATATTGAGACGACCATTGATAGGCCACATGCTTAACATTAAAATATTTGCGCACGTGGGCCTGCAATTTGAGGAAACAACTTTCGGTATTGGTCACTTCGCCGGTTTTGTGATCTTCACCACCGGCGATAAGATAATTTTTGCCGTCGATGATCTGCGAGCGATAATAATGATACGGATCGTCGAGATCGTAATACAGATCGGAAGGATAATCGCCATCGGTAAGTTCTGCCGCAAGCGCGTAGCTGCGCCAGGGTGCGCAACGCAAGTGCAGCACATTTATGCCGAGTGGAATGTGTGTAGCATAAACTAACGCCTTTGTTTCAAACGTATCACCGGAGGTATGTATCGACAGGTGGTCTTCGTGTTGCTCCGTTTCTTGCATCCGCGTCTCCTGCAGTATATACCCGCCGGCTTTTTCAAATTCCCGGGCCAACCCTTGTAAGTATAGCAGCGGGTGAAACCTGGCATTGTCAGGCATCACCATGACGTGTTCATGGGGAATATTCAACGGCAACGTTTCCGTGATGTTGGCGCCAAGGCCGACCGCCTTGCAGCCATCGTAAATATTTTTCAGGTCGTCATTTTGTTTTTCCTCTTTTGCAAAAAGATAGGCGTCGGCCAGTTTGTAGTCGCAATGGATATCATAATCTTCTACCTGGCGGCGAATCAGGTTGAACGCGTCAACTACGGCTCGCTTCACGTTCCGGGAATGCTCTAAACCGAAGTTCCGCGTGATCATGGCATAGGATGTGTCCATTTGCGTATTGATATGGGCGGTCGTACCACCCGAGGTGCCGAACCCCAAGGTATGGGCTTCCAGGACCAGGCACTTCTTACCTTCCTTTTGCAACAGGAGGGCGGTGGCGATGCCCGTCAGTCCTGCTCCCACAATAATGACATCGAATTTTTTCTGATCGGGGAATTTTTTCGGAGTGAATGCAGTAACGTTTTGCCAAACACTCGTGTACGCGCCATCTCGTTCTGTCATAATGGTAAATTTGTGTTATGCTGGATGTTTATAAGCATACGTTCGCTAACCTGATCAGATTAGCACACTGCTCTTGTTTCGTTATACATTTATTATGCCGCAGAAACCCAAATCGACAAAGTTCTTCAGTTGAAGGATAATCCGGTGTGTAAATCAGGTAATGACCCCTGTGCGTGGGATGAGCACGTTTAGATTTGCCGGCAGGGAATTTTTTTTTGCATGCCCCAGTGGGAATATTTTTGTACAACCGCTGTTGGCTACGGAAAATTATTCTACGTATCGCAATGGAATGGCATCGAAATGACAGGCATCGCATTACGTATGTTTTTTGCTGTCCTTCTTGATGAAGTACATGCTAAACCAAGACGAACATGGCAAATGACAGGCAGTTGACGGCCATTGCAAAACACATGGTGCAACGATGTGAGACCGTGGCAGTAGCCGAAAGTGTTACTGCCGGTCTCATCCAATCCGCATTTTCCACGGCCACCGATGCAACCCGCTTTTTTCAGGGTGGCATCACGGCCTACAACCTGGGGCAGAAGGCGCGGCATCTTCGCATCGATCCTGTCCATGCCGAGTTGTGCAATTGCATCTCGCCGGAAGTAGCGTCCGAGATGGCGACCGGTGTGCTGGCTCTCTTCACCAGTCACTGGGGCATTGCCATCACGGGGTATGCCGCGCCCGTCCCGGCGTTGAAGGTGAGATCCTGTTTTGCGTTCTATTCCTTTGCATACAAAGGCGCAATTGTTCACCAGGATAAAATCGAGACAAAAAAACGCGGCATAGCCAACGTTCAAAGGTTCTATGTCGATAAAGTGTTGAAAGCCTTTTCGGAGTTTCTGACTTGACTACCCATGCCGAATAGAGGGAACGCGATGGCGGTGCCTGCGGTGTGGTAGAGAAAGACGGTCTTCCGAAGGCCCGCCGAGTGCGCGTGCGAAAAACATCAACCCGACGGCCGTGTTAAACAGAAGGCTTCGGTTTCTATTGCGGGCAGGTGATCGCGGAGACGCCGGTGAAGCTTCATGGACAGCGCATGAACGTTCCGCCCGCCAGACCGTCTGGTGTTGAGCATAAGTTGCATCGACGGTTCCGCGAAATAAGTTACTTTTGTTATACCAGACCTATTGGAGAGAATACATTAAGAGCTTCGCCGGCCATCGCGCCAGTGGCGTTATCTATCACCCGGAAAACGAACGTGGCCGTGACCTACCCACTCAGTTAACCCAGCGGTAAGAACGCTTTTTGCATGCCAGCAAGTTCTGCCCCGTGCGCTTTCACCCTCAGGGTCATGAAGCGCCGGAGCCTATCCTTCAGGTTTTAACAAGAAACAAAAAAAGATGAACCTCACACATCCCTCTTCCTCCGTCTTCACCAATCACCAGGTGCTGGTCGATGGCCTCTCCATACACGTGGTCGAGGCCGGCAAACCGGACCGCCCCGCCATTTTGTTCCTGCATGGCTTTCCCGAAAACTGGTCTGCCTTCGAGCAGGTCATGGCGCTGCTCTATCGCGATTTTCGCGTCGTAGCGATCGACCTGCCTGGTGTGGGCACCACGGCCAGCATTTCGTCCACCAGCAAAGTCCCCATCGCGCGGCTGGTGAAGCGCCTGGTCGACAACCTCCGGCTGAACCACTTGACCTTGGTTGGTCATGATGTGGGGGGAATGGTCACCTACGCGTACCTGCATACTTTTCCCAACACCTTGGAGAATGCGGTCATCATGAACACTGCCGTCCCGGGGATCGACCCCTGGGAGGAAGTGAAGCGCAACCCGAACATCTGGCATTTTGCATTTCACAACGTCCCCGAATTGCCGGAGATGCTCGTGGGCGGCAAAGAGCGCGTCTATTTTGAATTTTTCTTCAATGCCATCAGCGCCCACCCCGAGAAGATCAACAAACGCGCGCGTTCCATGTATGCCGATGCATACGCCAAACCCGAGTCATTAAAGACCGCTTTCAATTGGTATCGCTCGTTCACCCAAGATGAAAAAGACAACTTGGAGAGCCGGTCCATGACCATCGACACCCCGGTGCTCTACATCCGCGGCGACAAGGAGTATGGCGACATCAAAACCTATTTGAAAGGTTTCCGCGAAGCCGGTCTGGCCAACATCGAAGGCAAAGTGATCGAGGATTGCGGCCACTTCTCGCCCGATGAACAACCGGAGAAACTGGCCGAAGCGATCCGCGAGTTGCTAAAAGTAAAAGTCTAGTGTCTTCGGTAGAATAGGCGCAATGTTTGCGGAAAGCATTTTGGGGAGATTTTGTAACAACCCGGGGTGGAATTATCCCCAGGCCATCGCTCCAATCCCGGATCCCGTGGATGGTTTCCGGGAAATTCGTTTTGGAAGCAATTGAATACAAGGACGTTAGGTGTATTATAGCCCCTGTCGAACGCCGTGTTTTTATCCTCGTCACCGCCATAATCATGGCACATTTTTTTCCTTTTCCCGCGTAAGGTTATAGGTAAAAAAAGGAAATGCTTAAATGAAGGTATTGATGTTTGGCTGGGAGTTTCCCCCGCACATTTCCGGGGGACTGGGGACGGCTTGCTATGGATTGACGCAGTCGTTGCGGCAGCATGATGTTGAGATTGTATTGGTGGTACCCAAACTTCATGGCGATGAGCCCGACATGAAATTTGATCTCATCGATGCCAGCCACATAACACTTCGAAAAAGAAACGGGCCCGTGGCCCCTTCGGTTGTTGTGGAGCCCATGGCGGCGGTTGAAGAGAAACCGGCGGAAATGGAGACCGCCAAGCCTCCTGCGTTCGTCGTCAGCGGACCGGAAGCTCATCTGCGGCAGCCGGTGTATACGACGCGGGAAACAGAACACCTTACGACCATCGAGATCCCCTCGTATCTCTCACCCTATGTCGACCCTGCTATGAATGTCCTGCCAAAATCAATGACCCTTTCCGCAAAGCGCGGGAAACGGGAACCGACGATTTTGGAAATAGATAAAAAAGAGGAAAGGAGGATGGAGATGAACGACGAAGACACGTATAAGGATAATGATAAGGCTAACGACCATGATAACGCTGATGATCATCATGCTGATACGGGCCCTTTGGCGCAATTTCCCGAAGAAGGAGCATATTACTATGCGTTCTCGGGGAAGTATGGCCCCGATCTCCTGGAAGAAACAAAATACTATGCCGCGGTAGCGGCCGAGGTCGCCCGCGCCCACACCTTCGACGTGATCCACGTGCACGACTGGATGACCTTTCCGGCCGGCCTGGCAGCAAAGGCAACCAGTGGCAAGCCGCTGGTGGTGCACGTGCATTCTACCGAATTCGACCGGTCGGGCGAGACGCCGCATGCACCGGTTTATGAAATCGAGAAAGCCGGCTTCGAAGGAGCCGACAGCATCGTGGCCGTGAGCGGTTGGACAAAACGCATCGTTGAATCACGCTACCACATTCCCCCCTCCAAAGTCAAAGTTGCCTACAACGGCGTGATGCCCCGCGAGATCACACCCCTCGTGCACGGTCACCCATTTGGGCCTCACGTGGTGACATTCCTCGGAAGACTTACCTACCAAAAAGGTCCCCTCTATTTTGTGAAAGCCGCCTACCAGGTGCTGGAAAAATTTCCGGATGCCCACTTCATCGTAGCCGGCTCCGGCGATATGCTTCCCCAGGTCATCGAGGAGGTGGCGCACTTGCGCATCTCCACACGCTTTCATTTCACGGGCTTTTTAAAAGGCGATAACGTCGAAAAAGTTTGGTCGATGACAAAAGTGTATGTGATGCCTTCCGTATCGGAACCTTTTGGCATCACACCGCTGGAGGCGATCCAGGCTGGCATCCCCGTGATCGTATCGAATCAATCCGGTGTGTCGGAAGTCATGTCACACGTGATCAAGGTGGACTTTTGGAATACACATGCCCTGGCCAATGCCATTTGCAATGTGCTGGCCCACGAGAGCTTGTCCACGACACTGCGCGAAAACAGTAAATATGAAATTCAAAATATAACCTGGAGTAAAGCCGCAAAGAAAATTAAAACCATCTACCATGAGCTCACAACCTAATCCAACGCCCAAACACATGGTGTTATATTTTCAGGCGCATCAGCCCTGGAGACTTCGCCCCTTCCATTTCTTCGAGATCGGATCGCAAGGTGATGGGTTCGACAACGCCCAAAACGAAGCGATCGTGCGCCGCGTCACCCGGCAGTGCTACCTGCCGGCCAACAAGATCCTGTTGGATCTCATCAAAAAAAATCCCCGCATAAAAATCACCTTCTCCATTTCGGGCACACTGCTTGACCAACTGAAACAATATTGCCCCGAAGGGCTTGCCAGCTTCAAGGCGTTGGCTCAAACCGGGTCGGTGGAATTTCTCGCGGAAACGGATTACCATTCCATGGCCAGCCTGCTTCCCGGAACAGAGTTCGAAGAACAAGTGCTCGACCATGTAGCCCGCGTGCAAGAACACCTGGGCATACGCCCCACGGTCTTTCGCAACACCGAACTGATCTACAACAACGACATGGCGAAGAAGGTCCATGCGCTCGGATTCAACGGCATGTTCCTCGATGGCATCGATGCCGTGCTCCAGGGCAAGAGCCCCAACCATTTATATGAACATCCCGAAGAAAAAGCCATGAAACTGTTTCTTCGCAATTATTTTCTCAGCGACGACATTGCGTTCCGCTACCAGGAATTCGGTAAGAAGTTGACGGTAGGAAAATTCATGTCGCGGCTCAAGAGCATACCCCAGGGCGACAGCCTCATCACATTGGGACTGGACTATGAAACGTTCGGCGAGCACCACAAAGCGGAGAGCGGCATTCTCCATTTTCTGAAAGACCTGCTCATATGCATCGCCAAAGATAAGAACTATGAACTCGTGACGCCCTCCGAAGCTATCCGCCAACTCCAGGATACACCTTCACTCAGCGTGCCCGACACCATTTCGTGGGCAGATGCTGAGCGCGATCTCTCGGCCTGGCTGGGCAACGACATGCAACAAGATGCCTTTGAGACCATGGCCCACCTGGAAGGAAGGATCAAAGTCATCAACGACCCGAGCCTCACCGACCGCTGGCGCCGGCTGATGACGAGCGATCATTTCTACTATATGTCGACGAAGCGGAACAGCGACGGCAACGTGCATGCCTACTTCAGTCCGTATGCATCGCCCTACGAAGCCTTTATGAATTACATGAACGTACTGCAGGACTTTTTGCATACCGTGAGGGAGAAGGAAAAAGAATTGGCCACGCGGCCCGAGCAAGGCGCCTTGAAAGCAGAGGCGGAACGACGCGAGATGCACACGCCCATCTGGGCCATGAAGTTGGAAAATAGTTATGAGAAATAAGATAGAAACGATCGAGAAGAAGAAGCTGGACGTGTATCCCGGCTCTGCTTATCCTTTAGGAGCCACCTGGGATGGAGAAGGGGTGAATTTCGCGTTGTATTCGGAAAATGCTTCCGCTGTGGAATTGTGCCTTTTCGATTCACCCGACGATGAAAAAGAAACCATCAAAATAAAAATACGGGAACGGTCACACCTGATATGGCATGTCTACATCCCCGGCCTAAAACCCGGACAACTGTATGCCTACCGTGTCCACGGTCCCTACGAACCGGAGAACGGCCATCGCTTCAACGCCAATAAACTCCTCATCGATCCCTATGCCAAGGCGATTGCCGGCAAGATCGAATGGGATGACGCCCTGTTCGGCTACATCGTGAACGACGAGGCAGCCGACTTGTCGTTCAGCGAAGTGGATAGTGCACCCTTTCTTCCAAAATGCGTGGTGAGCGACGTTCGTTTTGATTGGGGGAATGACAAGAGACCCAACATACCGTATCATGAGACCATCATCTATGAAACCCACGTGCGGGGTTTCACCAAGCTCCATCCGGAGATCCCAAAAGAGATCCGCGGGACCTTTGCAGGCCTGGCGCATCCGGTGACGATCGACTACCTGAAAAAACTGGGCATCACCTCGGTTGAATTGATGCCGGTGCACCACTTCATTGCCGACCGTCACCTGGTAGAGCAAGGGCTGACAAACTATTGGGGCTATAATACCATCGGGTTTTTTGCGCCGGAAGTGCGCTATTCGGCGAGTGGCGTGCTGTGCGAACAAGTGATAGAATTCAAAGAGATGGTGAAAGCCCTCCACAAGGCAAACATCGAAGTGATCCTGGATGTGGTATACAACCATACGGCTGAGGGCAATTTCATGGGCCCGACACTTTCGTTCCGGGGCATCGATAACGCCAGCTATTATCGTCTCTCCGAGGACAAACGGTTTTACTTCGACTACACCGGCACGGGCAATACACTTAATGCGAACCTCCCCAATGTGCTGCGCCTGATGATGGACAGCCTGCGCTACTGGATCCTGGAGATGCATGTAGACGGTTTTCGCTTCGACCTGGCCTCTGCCTTGGCGCGCGAGTTGCACGAAGTGAACAAGCTCAGCGCCTTCTTTGACATCATACACCAGGACCCCGTCATTTCGCAGGTGAAGCTCATTGCCGAACCGTGGGACATCGGCGAAGGCGGCTACCAGGTCGGCAAGTTTCCACCGGGCTGGGCAGAGTGGAACGGCAAATACCGTGACTGTATCCGCGACTATTGGCGCGGTGCCGACAGCATGCTGGGGGAATTCGCCCAGCGTTTCACGGGCAGCCCCGACCTCTACGAAGGGGACTACCGCAGCCCGACGGCCAGCGTCAATTTTATAACCGCCCACGACGGCTTCACGTTGCATGATCTCGTGTCGTACAATGAAAAACACAACGAGGCCAACGGAGAAGACAACAACGACGGCGAATCCCACAATCGGTCCTGGAACTGCGGTGCAGAGGGCCACACGGAAGATCCCGGCGTTATCGCCCTGCGCGACCGCCAGAAACGAAACTTGCTCACAACGCTCTTCCTTTCACAAGGCGTACCGATGCTGTTGGCCGGCGACGAACTCGGCCGCACACAACAAGGAAACAACAACGCCTATTGCCAGGACAACGAGATCTCCTGGATCAACTGGGCCGGTGCTGATCAATCCTTGCTGACGTTTACAAAAAAACTTATAGCGCTGCGCAAGAAACACCCCGTGCTTTGCCGGAGAGGTTGGTTTCAGGGCCGCCCGATAAAAGGCTTGGGCGTGGAAGACGTCGCCTGGTTTTTGCCCGAAGGAACGGAGATGACCGAAGAACATTGGAGTCATGATTTTGCCAAATCGCTTGGTGTATTTCTAAACGGCCGCGGCATCCACACGCCCGGCCCAAAGGGAGAGGCGGTGCTGGACGATAGTTTTTATATGATGTTCAATGCGCACCACGAGCCCCTCGAGTATGTACTGCCACCGGCCAAATACGCGATCGAGTGGAATCAGCTTTTGAATACAGCCACCGGCCACATCGGTGAAGGACCCACATACCCTCCGCGTGGCACCGTGACGGTCGAAGGACGATCGATCGTGCTGCTTCACCATCCCCTCGACACATGATGCAGGCCGTTGATATAGAGCACCGCCGGCTCGGCGTGAATTTTACCAGTGAAGGGGTCGCTGCCGTTCGGCTGTGGGCGCCCCAACTGGAAGAGGTGCACATTCGATTCAACGACCAAACCCTTCCCCTTCTTCCCGAGGCGCACGGCTACTGGACCTTGACCACCCCAAACCTGCAGCCTGGCGATGACTATGAATTCATCACCCCCAACGGCAAGGCTATACCCGACCCCGCATCGCTTTGTCAGCCCTATGGCGTGCACGGACCGTCGCGTGCCCTGGACCTGGCGGCTTTTGCGTGGACCGACCATCGGTGGGTCAACCAAAGCCAGGACGATTACATTTTTTACGAGATCCATGTCGGGACATTTTCAACAGCTGGAAATTTTCAGGGTGTGATCGAAAAACTGCCCCACTTAAAAGCATTGGGCATCACCGCCATCGAGTTGATGCCCGTGGCGCAATTTTCGGGTGTGCGCAACTGGGGGTATGACGGTGTATTTCCCTATGCGGTACACACCGCCTATGGCGGCCCGCGGGCGCTGCAAGAACTGGTGAACCGGTGTCACGCCCAAGGCATTGCTGTGGTGCTGGACGTGGTATATAATCACCTCGGACCGGAAGGAAACTATTTCAAAGAATTTGGCCCCTATTTTACAACGAAATACAAAACACCCTGGGGCGATGCCATCAACTTCGACGACGCACATTGCGATGAAGTCCGGCGTTTTTTTATTGAAAACGCACTGATGTGGTTTCGCGACTTTCACGTCGATGCGCTGCGGCTCGATGCCGTGCATGCCATCAAAGATTTTAGTCCTGTTCATATTTTGAAAGCGATCCGGCAGGAGGTGGACACGTTCGTTCAAAACCACTGGCGTATGCACTACCTGTTTGTGGAGCTTGACTTGAACGACCCCCGCTACATCGACCCCGTCAAACGGGGAGGCTATGGTATGGACGCGCAATGGGCAGACGAATTCCATCATGCCCTTCGCGTCACCACCGGCCAGGAGCGAAGCGGCTACTATGCCGATTTTAACGGCATCGGGCACTTGGCAAAAGCGTATAGCGATGCCTATGTGTACGACGGTCAATACTCGGAACACCGTCGCAAATGTTTTGGCCTGCCCGCGACGGCGCAAGCCGGCAACAAGTTTATTGTCTTCTCACAAAATCACGACCAGGTGGGCAATCGCATGCTGGGTGAACGCACCAGTGCATTGGTAAGCTTCAGCATGCTGAAGGTGATGGCCGGGGCAACCCTCCTAAGCCCGTTCTTGCCGTTGTTGTTTATGGGAGAAGAGTACGGAGAAAAAAATCCTTTCCAATATTTTGTGCATCACGGCGACCCGCAGCTGATCGAGGCTGTGCGTCGCGGACGACGGGAAGAGTTCGCCGCCTTCCACCGTCAGGGCGAAGCACCCGACCCGCAAAGCGAAACGACCTTTATCAATAGCAAGCTCCAATGGGAGCGCCTGCAGGAGGACAACCATCATGCGTTGTTCCGTTACTACCAGGCGCTGATCGCGTTGCGCAAGAACCATCCGGCCTTGCGATCCCTTGACCGCCATGCACTGGAAGTTTTTTACGAGGAAGAAGGCAACCTCCTGATCCTTCACCGGTGGCACCATTCGGATCATGCGTGGTGCGTCATGAATTTTTCAAAAACGGGGCAGCACGTCACCCTGGCAGTGGATCAACCACTGCAAAACGTGCTGGACTCCGGCGATGCGCAGTGGAAGGGAGAAGAACCTTCACCCCCTGTGTTGCCGGCCGGCAGCTTCATTTTGCCCCCCGAATCTTTTGTCGTCTACACTGGAAAATATGACTAATCCCGCCGTCACGTATCGCATACAATTTAACAAGGATTTCACCTTCCGGCAGTTGGAGGCAATCATACCCTACCTCGTGTCGCTGGGCGTGGGTGCTGTGTATGCCTCCCCGGTTTTTGAATCGGTACCGGGAAGTTTGCACGGCTACGACGGCGTGAATCCCCACCGCATCAACCCGGAAATCGGTACCGAAGAGGACCTCTACCGGACTTGCCGGAAGCTGAGGGAATGCGGTATCGACTGGATACAAGACATCGTGCCCAACCACATGGCATTTCACCCGCGCAACATCTGGCTGATGGACGTGCTGGAGAAAGGCCGGTATTCGGTGTACGCCAATTTCTTTGACCTGGCGTGGGCGGGCGACCTTTTTCATGGCCGCATCATGGTGCCGGTGTTGGGAGCCCCCCGTGAAGATGTGCTGTTCAATAAGGAACTGCAGGTGGTCTACCAGCAGCAGCGCTTTGCCATCAAATTTCATGACCACCACTACCCCCTGCACCCCCGGTCGTACAGCCTCATCTTGAACGACAACCATCCGCCGGAGGCGATCCAACAATGGAAGCAGCAAATCACGGAGCTTCACGCCATCGATCACGCCGTACCCTATTCGCTCCGTTGGCACGAGTTGTTGCTGCAACTGGACTCCCTGCTCCAAAACGCAAAGGTGGATGCCTACATCCAAGCCTGTCTCGAACAAGTGAACAGCGACGGCCTGGCACTGAAGCGAATACTGGACGAACAAACCTATACACTCACGCCCTGGCAGGTAACGGATCGCCGCATAACGTTCCGCCGCTTTTTTACGGTGAACGAATTGATCGGCCTCAATATGCAGGACGAGAAAGTGTTCGAGCACTATCACCTGCTCATCAAAAAATTCGTGGTCGACGGCGTGTTCCAGGGGCTGCGCATCGACCACATCGACGGACTCTTCGACCCGCAACAATACATCGACCGCTTGCGCAGGCTGGTGGGCGACGACGTGCTGATCTATGTCGAGAAGATATTGAAAGCCGACGAGACATTGCCCCCGTGGCCAGTGCAAGGCACCACTGGTTATGAATTCATGGCTTGGGTCAATCAGCTGATGACCTATGCTCCCGCGGAAAAGAAATTTACGGCCCTCTACAAGCACATCCTGAAAAGCGACAACCCGATCGACGCGGAAATCGAAGCCAAAAAAGCGCACATCCTGAACACACACATGCAGGGCGAACTCGACAACCTGTACCACTTATTTCTCGAATCGAACCTCGTCGACAAAACGCAGCTAACACCGGCCGTCCTGGCAACGATCAAGCCGGCGCTAGCGGCATTCCTGGTGCATTGCCCGGTATATCGCTATTATGGCAATGCGTTTCCGCTGGAACCCGGGGAAGCGCAAAAAATAAAAAAACTTTTGATGGACATCCGCGAACGCTCGCCTGCGCTTGGCGATGGCGTTGCTGTGCTGGAGCAGGCGCTGTTGGTTTCCGGACCGGCGAACGACGAGTCCCATGCAAAACGTGCGGTCCAGTTCTACAAACGCATCATGCAATTCACAGGACCGCTCATGGCGAAAGGCTTTGAGGATACCCTGTTCTATACCTACAACCGTTTTATCGGCCACAACGAAGTAGGGGATTCACCCGCGATGTTTGGCATGTCCCCGGAGGAGTTTCATGCCCGCATGCTCCACCGCAAGCAGCACTGGCCGCTCAGCCTCAATGCCACATCCACCCACGACACCAAGCGGGGTGAAGATGCAAGGGCCCGCCTCAACGCCATGACGAGCCTGGCCGAAGCCTGGGCCGACACCGCGACCGAATGGTTTGCCATGACCGATTCCATGAGAACCGATGGCATGCCCGATGCCAACGACACCTATTTCATCTTTCAAACCCTGGCCGGCGCTTACCCGCTTTCGCAAAGCGATAAATTTGCCGGCAGACTGGAGACGTATTGCGTGAAAGCCCTGCGCGAAGGCAAGCTGAACTCCACCTGGTCCGAGCCGAACGAAACCTATGAGGCGGCGACCCTGAAATTCATAAAGTCGCTGACCACCCTGGGCTCGCCTTTTGGCGTCGCGTTAAAAAAATACCTGGCAACCATTACCGACGGAGGACTCATCAATTCCCTTGCGCAAGTGGTGCTGAAGTTCACAACGCCTGGGGTACCCGATATTTATCAGGGTTGCGAAGGGTGGGATTTCAGCCTCGTGGATCCGGACAATCGCCAGGCCATCGATTTTGCCAGTCATGAATCGTCACTGCACGAAACCCTCGCCACGACCGAAGGCCACCGGCTCCGCGCACTCTGGCAAACGCGCGACAACGGCTATATCAAACAATGGCTCGTGGCTACCCTGTGCAATATTCGCTGGCAAGAGGCAGGCTTGTTTACGGAGGGCGACTACATCCCTTTGTCCTTGACCGGCGACCACTACCAGCACGGGCTGGCCTTCGCGCGAAAGCGGGAACGCGAATGGATCGTGACGGTCATACCACTGCATACCGCTTTGCTGGCGCATCGGCAAGACGTGGATATTCTCTTTATAGACTGGGGAAACACGGCCGTAGTGTTGCCGGCAGAGATGCCGCTGGACTGGGTCAATCTTTTAACGCCGGGCAAGGGCCGGCACAATGGCAAAATACATTTGTCGGAGCTATTTGCCTCCTTCCCGTTGGCGATGCTCACCTTGAAGGATCAGACCGGCGACCGCGGCGCGGGCATACTCCTGCACATCAGTTCCTTGCTCTCGCCGTTTGGCGTTGGTGACCTGGGACCCGGCGCCTATACGTTTGCCGATTTCCTAAAGCAGAGCGGTCAAACCTATTGGCAAATGTTGCCGCTCAATCCCACCCACGCATCCAGCGCGCACTCGCCCTATAGCGCCTTCTCCAGCATGGCCGGCAACACCCTGTTCATCAGTCCCGAGTTGTTGATGAAGGATGGGCTTTTATCGGCGGAAACCCTGCAGGCGCACCGCTCGCCCGTTGGCGAAAGCGTCGACTACCGGGTGGCCGAAAGACAAAAAGAAGCATTGCTCGACCAGGCCTGGGTAAACTTCCAAAAAAAAAATGGCGGCACGGCGCGAGAGGCTTTTCAGTCGTTCGTGGAAAATGAAGATCACTGGCTTCACGACTTTGCATGCTATGTCATCCTGAAGACCCTGCACCCGGGATCGTGGAGCGAATGGCCCGCCGATTTGAAGAACCGGAATCCGGTGGCGTTGGAAAAAATGACAAAGCAACATGCTACGGAGATCTTGAAAATAAAATGGCAGCAATTCATTTTTCACCAGCAGTGGCACCGGTTAAAAAAATATTGCAACGACAAGGGCATAAAGCTTTTTGGAGACTTGCCCTTCTACGTGGTCTATGATTCGGCAGACGTTTGGAGTCATCCGGAAATTTTTTGTCTTGATGAAAACCGGGCGCCACGCTTTGTTGCCGGTGTGCCTCCCGATTACTTTAATGCGCGCGGACAGCTTTGGGGTATGCCTGTATTCGATTGGGAGGCGCTCCGGACCACGGGCTATGAATGGTGGAAACGCCGTCTCAAAAAGAACATCGAGTTGTTCGACATGATACGCCTCGATCATTTCCGTGCGTTTGCCAGCTTCTGGCAAGTGGTTGCCGGAGCCAGGGATGCCGTCGAAGGACATTGGGAGAAAGGACCAGGCCGGGATTTTTTTCGCGCGATAGAGCAGGACCTGGGCGGAGGCCCGTTTGTGGCCGAAGACCTTGGCGAGATCACACCCGATGTCTATGCCTTGCGCGACGCATTTGCGTTCCCCGGTATGAAGGTGTTGCAGTTCGCCTTCGGGCCCGACATGCCGCGCTCGCTCTATGCCCCCCACAACTACGATACGAACTTTGTCGTCTACACCGGCACGCACGACAACAACACTACCCGCGGCTGGTTTTCAAAGGAGATCGGGGATAAGGACCGCGACCGCATCAGGCACTACACCGCGCTGAGCATCACCGATGAAAATGTTTGCAAAGTGTTTATCCGCATGGCCTATGCTTCGGTTGCGCGCATCGCGATCGTGCCGTTACAGGACCTATTGGGCTTGGATGAGACCACCCGCATGAATACGCCCGGTTCCACAACAGAAAACTGGATGTGGCGGATCACAAAAATGCCGGGCAAGGAAACAGAGAAGGAACTCCGCTCGCTTGCCCGGCTTTTCAACAGGATCTAAATCGTGCAGTGACCCCGTCAAGGTCAATCGCTGGAGCCAAATTTTTTGGCAGGCGTTTTCCGCTTTGGCTCGTAACGCACTTCGTGTTCTTGTGAGCGGTTCACATAGTCTCTATCCTTCGGGCCCGTCTTACCTGCCGGAGCCTTCTGGTTGGTTTTGGGTTTTGTTCTCTTTTCCATAATGGTGTTGCGTTGATGTTGTCGATAAAATGAAAGCCCTTCTCTGACGGGTCAGCGGCTGGACTTGCGGGCTGTTTTTCGCGTACTTCTTTTTGCTGTTTTTCTCGCGCCCTTTTTCGCCGGACGTCCCGAGCGTTTCGTACTCGTCCTTGAAGTTTTCGCGGCTTTCTTAGGGACTTTGGCGCCGGCCTTGCGCGCCTCGGATAAACCGATGGCGATGGCCTGTTTACGGCTCGTCACCTTTTTGCCACTGCGTCCGCTTTTTAGCTCCCCGGTTTTGCGCTCATGCATGGCACGTTCCACCTTGCTCTGAGCTTTCTTTCCATATTTTGCCATAGCTTGTGTGTTTAATGTTGATGAAGGACATGAAAAAAGAATGCCAGTCTTATACAGCGCCCGTTTTGCGACTGGGGTTACCCGGCTTTTTTTTAGCCTTGCTTATTTGACACGCAAACATTAGACGACCACAGGCTGCATCGGAAAAGTGGAATTTTTTTCACGTCTCAGAAGGAATCTCTACACCCCCGGCTGATTTTTCGCTTTCCCGTGCCGGCGGCAGTTGACTTTGCTGGTCCATTATCCCGTATGATTTTTGAATGACGAGCAGTAGTCAAACGATGAACGATCATGAAAAAAGTAAATCTCTTGTTGATGATGGCACAACAGCCCGACAACGTCGCACCGCAAGTGCTACAAGGCGAGGTGATGGAATGGGTAAAGAAGAAAAACTTTTTCGTGTATCCATATGCCGATCCCGGTTACCGCCAAAACATGAAGCGACTCAATGGATTGCATTACTTGCAACGGGTAGACGTGTTTTATGCTGCGTTGACCTGCAACAACTGATGCATGGATCAAAGCGTTCGCGCTATTTGGTCTCTTTTCCCGCGCTGCCGTTCACGGGGAGGGAGGTGATAAACTCGGCGCCCTTTCCGTCTTCACTCACCACTTGCAAGGAGCCTTGGTGATTGTTGATGATCCCCAGGCTAATCGATAAACCCAGACCGGTGCCTTTGCCAACTTCTTTGGTCGTGAAAAAAGGATCCATGATCTTTCGTTGGAGGGCAGGAGGGATGCCGGTGCCATTGTCGGCGATGCTGATCTTGACGACATCACCCTGGAGCGCGGTAGTAATGGTCAGATTTCGTGGTCCTTCAACTTTACCGAGGGCATAGATGGCGTTATCGATGATGTTCATAAACACCTGGCTCAACTGAACCGCGCTGGCGAACACAGGCGGCAACGGTTTATAATTTTTGATGACCTGAATATTGCCTTCCTTCAGCTTGCTGTTGAGAATCGTGAGCGCGGCTTCCAACGTTTCGTGAACATCGATCTTCTCCATGCCACGCGTTTGAGGCGACGAGAAGAAGAGGAGGTTCATAATGATCTTACTCGTTCGTTGCACGCCATTGCCGATGGTGGTGAGGATGTCCCGGATATTCTTCTCCGCCTCGCTAAAGTTTTTCTGCAACGTCGACGGATTGTCGGCGGCTTTGTTCAGGTCGTCGATCTCGCTGGTCAGCGCTTCGACGCCACCCGAAATAAAGTTTAGGGGATTGTTGATCTCATGAGCAATGCCCGCCGTGAGCACCCCCAATGAAACCATTTTTTCGGATTGCACGAGATGCTCCTGGGCAATTTTCAGATTCTCGATAGATTGTGTCAATTCCTGTTGATGGCGTTCGATCACTTCGTTTTTCGCCATTAAGGCGCGATGGGATGACTTCTTGTTTTGATAAGCGATATAGATAATAATCAACAGGACGACAAAGGTGGCGATGGAGGCGATCAATACATTGCGTTGAAATTTGTTGCGCGCCACTTCGAGTGCAAAGATCTCATTCCTGGCCTTTAACAGGTTTATCTCGGCGTCTCTCCATTCCATTTCCTGACGTATCGCATCGCGTTCGAAGTTTGCCTTTTCCTTGCCTTGGTAAAGCGAATCGCGTATGGCGTTGAGTTTTTGCAAGGCGAAGACGGCGTTCTTATAGTTTTCCTGCGCAGTGGAAAGATCGGCGCTGGCTTGCCAATAGTAAAGCCGCACGTTGCTGTCTATGCTGTGGGGCAACAGCATTTTTGCCGAATCCAGATAGACTTTTGCTTCAGGGTAGCGTTTCATCAACGTCAGTACCCGTGCCACCGTGGCCGCCGTGTGACAAGCATCGGAAAATTGATGGAAGGTCATTGCGGTCCGGTATCCGAACTTGATCTCTTCCAGCGCTTCGGGATAGCGTTTTAACTTGATAAACAGGTTGGCTTTACTCCACCGGACGATGCCGCGCC
>Ga0209050_1000988_pt1 | contig 36118 bp, 36 predicted proteins | sample Araplavi_mTSA_r2_FD_184276 | JGI IMG/M metagenome (GOLD analysis project Ga0209050, IMG submission 184276) | Arabidopsis root microbial communities from North Carolina, USA - plate scrape MF_Cvi_mTSA_r2 (SPAdes) (version 2) | ecosystem: Host-associated > Plants > Roots > Endosphere | place: USA... | reverse complement strand
GCCGGCCACCTTGTCGGGCTCGTCGCCGCGCGCAGTCAGCATCAGGATCGGGATGGCCTTGGTGCGCGGGTCCTTGCGCCACTGGCGCGCGAGCTGCAGCCCGCTCTGGCCCGGCAGCATCCAGTCGAGCAGGATCAGGTCCGGCAGGAAGGCGTCGATCTCGCGCTGGGCCGCGGCGCCATCTTCCGACCAGATCGGCTCGAAGCCGTTGTGGCGCAGGTTGACGGCGATCAGCTCGGCGATCGAGGACTCGTCTTCGACGATCAGGACTCGGGGTTTCTTCATTGCTTTCTTGGGAGTCTTGCCGCGGTTGTCACTGCAGCGCGGACTCTATTTCTTGCATCGAAGTGTGCCGCACATCGGCGCCCTTGACGATGTAGATGATGAACTCGGCGATGTTCTTGGCGTGGTCGCCGATGCGTTCGATGGCCTTGGCCAGGAACAACAGGTCCAGGCTGGCGGAGATGGTGCGCGGGTCTTCCATCATGTAGGTGACCAGCTTGCGCACGAAGCCGTCGAACTCCTTGTCGATCAGGTCGTCGTCTTTCAGGATCGACAGCGCCGCGGCCGTGTCCAGGCGTGCGAAGGCGTCCAGCGCGGTGCGCAGCAGGCCCGAGGCCAGGTCGGCCGCGATGCGCAGTTCGGTCGTGGGCAGCTGGCGGGCCGCCCCGCTCTCGATGATCGACTTGACCATGCGCGCGATCTTGTTGGCCTCGTCGCCCACGCGCTCGAGGTTGGCGGTGGTCTTGCTGATGGCGATCAGCAGGCGCAGGTCGCGGGCGGTCGGCTGGCGGCGCGCGATGATGGACGACAGCTCGCGGTCGATGTCGATTTCCATCGCATTGACGCGGTGCTCGGTCTCCATCACGCGGTCGGCGGCTTCGGTGTCGAACTGCAGCAGCGCATACACGGCCTGGTGAATCTGCGACTCGACCATGCCGCCGAGCTCCATCACGCGCGACGAGACGCCGTTGAGTTCGCTGTCGAACTGGCTGGAAAGGTGTTTCTCGGTCATGGTGTCTCCTTAGCCGAAACGGCCGGTGATGTAGTCCTCGGTTTCCTTGCGCTGCGGCTTGAAGAACATCTGTTCCGTCGCACCGAACTCGATCAGGTCGCCGAGGTACATGTAGGCGGTGTAGTCGCTGCAGCGGGCGGCCTGCTGCATGTTATGCGTCACGATGACCACTGTGTATTCATTCTTCAGCTCGGCGATCAGTTCCTCGATCTTCGCGGTGGAGATCGGGTCGAGCGCCGAGCAGGGCTCGTCGAGCAGCAGCACTTCGGGCTTGATCGCGATGCCGCGCGCAATGCACAGGCGCTGCTGCTGGCCGCCCGAGAGGCCCGAGCCGCTTTGCTGCAGCTTGTCGCGCACTTCGGTCCACAGGGCGGCCTTCTTCAGGGCCCACTCGACGCGGTCGTCCATTTCGCTGGCCGAGAGATTCTCGAACAGCTTCACGCCGAAGGCGATGTTGTCGTAGATCGACATCGGGAACGGCGTGGGCTTCTGGAACACCATGCCGACCTTGGCGCGGATCAGCGCCACGTCCTGCTTCGACGTGAGCAGGTTCTCGCCGTCCAGCGCGATGGTGCCTTCGGCACGCTGCTCCGGGTAGAGCTCGAACATGCGATTGAAAGTGCGCAGCAGGGTCGACTTGCCGCAGCCCGAGGGGCCGATGAAGGCGGTGACCTTGTTCTCGGGAATCTCGAGGTTGATGCCCTTGAGCGCGTGGAACTTGCCGTAGTAGAAGTTCAGGTCCTTGACCGAGATCTTCGAGCGCGACGGTTGTTGTGCGACGGTGTTTGGCATGTTGTCTTCTTCTGGATTCAGTGTTTGGTGCGCGTCAGGACCCGCGCCAGGATGTTGAGGGCAAGCACGGCAATCGTGATCAGGAACACGCCGGCCCATGCCAGCTGTTGCCAGTTCTCGTACGGGCTCATCGCGAACTTGAAGATCGTGACCGGCAGGCTGGCCATCGGCTGGCTCACGTCGGCGGTCCAGAACTGGTTGTTCAGCGCGGTGAAGAGCAGCGGCGCGGTTTCGCCCGCGATGCGCGCCACAGCCAGCAGCACGCCCGTGACCACACCGGCGCGTGCAGCGCGCAGCGTGATGCTCAGGATGACCTTCCACTTCGGCGTGCCCAGCGCGTAGGCCGCTTCGCGCAGGCCCGGCGGCACCAGCTGCAGCATGTTCTCGGTGGTGCGGATGACCACGGGGATCACGATCAGCGCGAGCGCCAGCGCACCGGCCAGGCCCGAGAAGGTCTTGAAATAGGCCACCACCACGGCATAGACGAACAGGCCGATCACGATCGACGGCGCCGACAGCAGGATGTCGTTGACGAAACGCGTGACGGATGCGAGCCAGCCCTTGGGGTTGTACTCGGCCAGGTAGATGCCGGCCATGATGCCGATGGGCGTGCCCACGAAGGTGGCCAGCATCACCATCACGAACGAACCGAAGATCGCGTTCGCGATGCCGCCCGCCTCGTTCGGCGGTGGCGTCATCTCGGTGAAGGTGGCAATGGCCAGGCCGCCGACGCCCTGGCGCAGCGTTTCCCAGAGGATCCACACCAGCCAGAACACACCGAAGGCCATCGCAGCGAGCGACAGCGTGAGGGCGATCTTGTTGACGCGGTTGCGCGAGGCGAACCGGGCCTGGCGCGTTTCAGCAAGCGCCTTGGCGTTCAAGAGATTTTGAGCGGTACTCACGATTTGGTTCCTTCGCTCTTCTTCATCTTGGCCAGCAGCATCTTGGAGAGCGACAGCACGACGAAGGTGATGAAGAACAACACGAGGCCGAGGTACATCAGCGCAGCCTGGTGCAGGCCCGCGCCGGCTTCGGCGAATTCATTGGCGAGTGCCGAGGTGATGCTGTTCGCAGCCTCGAACACCGACAGCGAGTTGAGCTGGTTCATGTTGCCGATCACGAACGTGACCGCCATCGTTTCACCCAGCGCCCGGCCCAGGCCGAGCATGATGCCGCCGATGACGCCGGCCTTGGTGTAGGGCAGCACCACCTTGGAGACGACTTCCCAGGTGGTCGAGCCGAGGCCGTAGGCCGACTCCTTCAGCAGCGGCGGCGTCACCTCGAACACGTCTCGCATCACCGAGGCGATGAACGGGATGATCATGATCGCCAGGATGATGCCGGCCGACAGGATGCCGATGCCCACCGGCGGGCCGGAGACCAGTGTGCCGAGGTAAGGCACGCCGCCGAGCAGCTTCTGCAGCGGCTGCTGCACCCAGGTGGAAAGGATCGGCCCGAACACCAGCAGGCCCCACATGCCGTACACGATGGAGGGCACCGCCGCCAGCAGTTCGATGGCCGTGCCCAGCGGGCGCTTGAGCCAACTGGGCGAAAGTTCGGTGAGGAAGAGCGCAATGCCGAAGCTCACGGGCACCGCGATCACCAGCGCGATGATCGAGGTGGCCAGCGTGCCGTAGATCATGACGAGGCCGCCGTACTCGTCCTTGACCGGGTCCCACACGCTGCTCGTGAGGAAGCCGAGGCCGTACTTCGAAATGGCGGGCCAGGCGCCGGCGATCAGCGACAGCAGGATGCCGATGAGCATCGCGAGCGTCAACAGCGCGGCGCCCTTGGCGGCCCAGCCGAACAGCCGGTCGGCCATCGGGCCGGAGCGCGGTGCCTTCACGGGCGGCGGAGGGGCGGTGGCACGACCGCGCTCGGCCGCGAGGTCGAGGGAGGTGGCAGCGGCGGGAAAGGTGGATGACACAGGTCGCTCCGGCAAAGACGAAAGCGGCGCGTCCTGGAGCGAGGGTTTGCTCATGGACACGCCGTTCTTCTGGGCTGATGGGTGGATTACTTGAACGCGACGGCCTTGCCCGACGCGTCCTTCACTTCACCCCATGCCTTGGCGATGGTCGCCTTCACGGCGTCGGGCATCGGCACGTAGTCGAGGTCGTCGGCCGTCTTGTCGCCGCTCTTGTAGGCCCAGTCGAAGAACTTGAGCACAGTAGTGGCGTTGGCGGGCTTGTCCTGCACCTTGTGCATCAGGATGAAGGTGGCGCCGGTGATGGGCCATGCATCCTTGCCGGCCTGGTTGGTCAGCACCTGGTAGAAGCTCTTGTTCCAGTCGGCGCCGGCGGCGGCGGCCTTGAAGGCCGAGTCGTCGGGCGACACGAAGGTGCCGGCGGCGTTCTGCAGTTGGGCGTACGTCATCTTGTTCTGCTTGACGTAGGCGTACTCGACGTAGCCGATCGAGTTGGGCAGGCGGTTCACGAAGGCTGCGACGCCTTCATTGCCCTTGCCGCCCGCGCCGGTGGGCCAGTTCACGGCCGTGCCTTCGCCGACCTTGCTCTTCCACTCGGCGTTGACCTTGCTCAGGTAGTTGGTGAACAGGAAGCTGGTGCCCGAGCCGTCGGCGCGGCGAACCGGGGCGATGGCGGCGTCGGGCAGGTTCAGCGAACCGTTCAGCGCCTTGATGGCGGGGTCGTTCCACTTGGTGATCTTGCCGAGGTAGATGTCGCCCAGGACCTGGCCGCTGAGCTTCAGCTCGCCGGGCTTGATGCCGGGAATGTTGACCACGGGGATCACGCCGCCGATGACGGTGGGGAACTGCATCAGGCCCTTGGCCTGCAGTTCGTCGTCCTTCAGGGGAGCGTCCGAAGCGCCGAAGTCGACGGTCTTGGCTTCGATCTGCTTGATGCCGGCGCCCGAACCGACCGACTGGTAGTTGATCTTCACGCCGGTGGCCTTGTTGAAGTCGGAGGCCCACTTGGCGTACAGCGGTGCCGGGAAGCTGGCGCCGGCGCCGGTCACGTCCTGGGCGAAGGCGGAAATGGAGAACACCGCGGCCACCAGGCCGGCTGTTGCAAATTTGAACGTCGTTTTCATGAAGCTTCCTTTAGAAGTAAGAAGTAGTCCCTTTTTTGGGCTTGAACGGACTCTAGAAAGCTTGTGTGACATCGGTGTGACACCCCTCTGTCGAGGGAAAATGCCTTCGTTTCCCTCGCGATCCATGTGACGCTGTCACGCAACCGTCATGGTCCGCGCCTAGCCTTGCGAACCTCGCTGTCGCGCGAATCTGGAGGCTGCGCGCTCTGTCACGGCGCTACGATCAAACACAACAAGACACCCGCCTTCTTCTCGGAACCACATGCAAAACGGCACCCGCCTCGCAGCAGTCGACCTGGGCTCGAACAGCTTCAGGCTCGAAATCGGACAGGTCGATCACGGCCAGATCCACCGCACCGAATACCTCAAGGAGACCGTGCGCCAGGGCAACGGACTGGACAGCGCGCGCAACCTCACCACCGAAGCCATGCAGCGCGGCTGGGACGCCCTCGCCCGCTTCGGCGAGCGGCTGGCCGGCTTCAAGCGCTCGCAGGTGCGAGCCGTAGCCACGCAAACGCTGCGCGAAGCACGCAACCGCGAAGAGTTCCTGCTGCGTGCACGCACCATCCTGGGCTTCGGCATCGACGTGATCCCGGGCCGGGAAGAAGCCCGCCTCATATATCAAGGTGTGGCGCACATGCTCCCGCACACCGACGCATCCGAGCGCGAGCGCCGGCTGGTGGTCGACATCGGCGGGCGTTCCACTGAAATGATCATCGGCCACGCGCTCGAGGCCGAGCTGGTCGAGTCGTACCGCGTGGGCAGCGTCGCCTGGTCGATGAAGCACTTCGCCGAGGGCCAGTTCACGCCCGCAGCCTTCCGCGCCGCCGAAGTGGCCGCCAAGGCCGTGCTCGACGATGCGCTTGGCAGCTACACCCGCGACCAGTGGGACGTGGCCTACGGCGCCTCGGGCACCATCGGCGCGGTCGGCGACGTGCTCGCTGCCGCGGGCGCCGAATCGGGCCTCGTCACCCGCGAAGGCCTCGACTGGCTGCTCGACCGCTTGCTCAAGGCCGGCAGCGCCGACAAGCTGCGCATCGACGGCATGCGCGAGGACCGCAAGGCCGTGATCGGCGGCGGCGTGAGCGTGCTGCGCGCGGTGTTCGATCTGCTCGGCATCGAGGAAATGAAGGTGGCGCAGGGTGCATTGCGCCATGGCGTGCTCTACGAATTGCTGGAACGAGACGAGAGCGTGGCCGACATGCGCACGGCCACCGTGGCCCGTCTGGCCAGCCGGTTTTCGGTCGATGCGGCCCAGGCCAAGCGCGTGGGCGAAACGGCCGCGTCGCTGTTCGTGCAGCTCTCCCCCGCCGCACGCGGCGGCAGCACGTCGAGCCGCGCCGGCCGCGCATTGCGCAAACTGGGTTGGGCGGCCCAGCTGCACGAGATCGGCACGCTGGTCTCGCACAGCGACTATCACAAGCACGGCGCCTACATCCTCGACAACACCGACGCGCCCGGCTTCGCGGTGAACGAGATGCACGCGCTCGGCCAGCTGGTGCTTGGCCAGCGCGGCAAGCTGCGCAAGCTCGAAATCGCGCTGGACGACGAGACCTTCGTCATGCAGCTGCTGTCGCTTCGGCTCGCGATCATCCTGTGCCATGCGCGCCGCGATCCCGATCCGCTCGCGCTGCATCTCGCGGCATTGGGCGCCAGGGCTTTCACGATTGCCTGCGCGCCCGACTGGGCCGAGGCCTACCCGCAGTCCGCACACCTCCTGCGCGAAGAAGTGCAGGCCTGGCAGAAGACCAGCACCTGGCGCGTGGAACTCAGCGGGGCCTGAGCCGCTTTACTTGGGGTCGAGGCCGACCGTCCGACCGGCTGTCGCATGGGCCATGCGAGGCTCGTCGTCCCCGAACATCCCGGCATAGGCAGGCTGAACGACCTGGGCAAGCCCTTGCCTCAGCCCTTCCCGGGCAACCGCAGGATCGCTGAGCAGGCCGTCATACCGGAAGTAGGTCGGCTGGCTCAAGTCGGAGGTATGGCTTGCCTGGTAGAGGACAGCCTGATGCTCGTCTCTGAGCAACTGCTCGACCGCCACGATGGGCTTGAAGCTCGAAGTCGCATCGGATGCCCCATAGGCAGTCGTGATCCGCAGGATCAACGTGCTGTAGCCGGGGGTCGGCTGGAGTTCCGGCACCTTCATCTCGGGGAGCTTTCCGGTCGCGCGCATGAAAGGCGTCAGCTTCACCTCGCGGCCGCCGTCCCGCAGGCGCGCCGCCAGCCGCTCTGCGAAATAGCTGTTGAGCCCCATGGGCACACCGCTGTTCCTCACCGCGGCCGTGAACTCCTTGCTGCGCCGGTCCGTGCGGTCGGCCGTCGTCATCCGGCTGTTGGTGTCGATGCCAAGTGCCAGCAGCGCGCCGATGGGCCCCAGGAACCCGGCAAAGCCCGTCAGCCCCGAACCGCCGCCATCCACGACGATCAGTTCGTCTTCCTGGTTGTAGATGATTTCGACCTTCGCCACCGCCCGGGCGGCATCGTGGCGGGCCTGCAGCGCAGGCGGAGGCGTGTCCGTGGCGCACCCTGACACAAGGGCCGCGGCAACAAGCAGGGGAGTCAGCGTTTTCAACGACATGCCCGCGCTTTCCCGCAGCAGGTTCGTGAAGCTTCTTGGCGAGAGGTTGAGCAGTTTCATGCGCGTTCCCCAGTGAGTTGGCCGACTGGCAATGGCCTTTCCCCTCATCGGGGCCAGGCGGACTGCCGTGGAGTCACTGTAGAAATTGCGCCGCTTTCGCACATGAGCGGTGCGCCCCTTTTCCGGGGAGACAAGCGCCCCTCCCCGCCTGGTCTGCAACCATGACAAAGCGCCTGCCCGGAAGCGGCAGGCCGGGGGGCGCCTAGATGAGTTCGGGCGACTGCACCGTGACGACGACGGTCTGCACGTCGCCGTCGCGCTCGCGCGTGCGGATCCACCACAGCGCGCCCTTGCGCACCGGGCAGCTGTCCTGCTTGAGGCCGAGCAGGAGCGAGATGGCCTGCCCCACCGAGGGCTGGTGGCCGATCATCAGCACCACCGATTTGCCGTTGGGCCAGCCGGCCGCGCCGAGCAGCGCCTCGGGCGTGGTGTCGGGCGCGAGTTCCGAACGCAGCTTGTACTTGCGGCCCAGGGCCAGCGCGGTCTGCTCGCAGCGTCGCGCGGGGCTGCAGATGATGCGCGTGCCGTCGGGCAACTGGCGGTCCAGCCAGCTGGCCATCCGCTTGGCCTGCTTCTCACCGCGCGGGGTGAGCGAGCGCTGCATGTCGTCGCAACCCTCGGTCCAGTCCTCGGCTTCGGCGTGGCGCCAGAAGATCAAGTCCATGGTCATGGTCCTTCGTGCGTCAGTTGCTGGATGCATCGCGCAGATGCCCTCGTGAAGCATAGCGGTTCATGAGCGCAGACTGCGCACCATGAGCCTCGATGGCGCGCGCCACGCCGTCCTCGCCCGGATGCGTGTCGTGGTCGATGCGCGTGTAGATGCCGTCTGCGCCCAGGTCCCAGGCGTCGCGCCCGTCGTGCAGGTAGGCCACCAGGCATTCGTCGATCAGCCGCTGGCGCAGCGCGGGGTCCGTCACGGGCCACGCGAGTTCGATACGCCGCATCATGTTGCGGTTCATCCAGTCGGCGCTCGACAGGTACAGCGACTCGTCCTCGCCGTTGCGGAAATAGAAGACCCGCGAATGCTCCAGGAAGCGCCCGATCACCGAGCGCACGCGGATGTTGTCGGTCAGACCCGGCACCTGCGCGGGCAGCGTGCACGCGCCGCGCACGATCAGGTCGATCTTCACGCCCTTTTGCCCTGCGCGGATCAGCGAGGCGATGATCTCCTCGTCGGTCAGCGCGTTCATCTTGGCGACGATGCGCGTGGGGTGGCCCGCCGCAGCGGCCATGCCCAGCGCATCGATCTGCGCCGTGATGTTCTTGTGCAGGTCGAACGGCGCCAGCCACATGCGGTTGAGTCTGGGCAGCCGGCTCTGGCTGGCCATGTGCACGAACACCGATTCCATGTCGGCCGTGAGCAGCGGGTCGGCCGTGAGGTGGCTGATGTCGGTGTAGAGCCTGGCCGTGCGCGGGTTGTAGTTGCCCGTGGAAAGATGGCCGTAGCGGCGCATCTGCTTGCCCTCGCGCCGCGTCACCAGCAGCATCTTGGCGTGGGTCTTCAGGCCGACCACGCCGTACACCACCTGTGCGCCGATCGACTCGAGCATCTCGGCCCAGTTGATGTTGGCCTCTTCGTCGAAGCGCGCCTTCAGCTCCACCACCACCGTGACTTCCTTGCCGCGGCGCACCGCTTCGCGCAGCAGATCCATCAGTTCGGAATCGGTACCCGTGCGATAGATGGTCTGCTTGATCGCCAGCACCTGCGGGTCGAGCACCGCTTCACGAAGGAACGCGAGCACGCCCTCGAAGCTCTCGAAAGGTTGGTGGATCAGCACGTCGCCGCGCTGCAGCCGCTCGAAGAACGACTGCGCCGGCGACAGCGTGACCGGGTACGACGCCGGGTATGGCGGGAACCGCAGCTGCGGCTCCTCGAGCAAGTCGGCCAATTGGGTGAGCCGTGCCAGGTTGACCGGCCCGTGCACGCGGTACAGCGACTGCGGCGGCAGGTTGAACTGCGCCAGCAGAAAGCTCGCGAGCGACTCGGCACAGCTCGCCGACACTTCCAGCCGCACGGCCTGCCCGTAGTGGCGATGCTGCAGCCCCTGGCGCAAGGCGGTGCGCAGGTTCTTCACGTCTTCCTCGTCCACTGCCAGGTCGGAATGCCGAGTGACGCGGAACTGCGAAAAATCGCCTACCTCCCGCCCCGGGAACATGCTGGCAAGGTGCGCACGCACCACGCTCGACAGCGCCACGAACAGTGTCTTGCCGTCCGACACCTTGGCCGGCATCTTGATCAGGCGCGGCAGCACGCGCGGCACCTTCACGATCTGGATCGGGTTCTCGCGCCCGAACGCGTCCTTGCCACCCAGCCGCACGATGAAGTTGAGCGACTTGTTGGCCACCTGCGGAAACGGATGCGCCGGATCGAGCCCGACCGGGATCAGCAGCGGGCGCACCTCGCGTTCGAAATACTCGCCGACCCACTTGCGCTGCGCCGGATTGCGCTCGCCGTGCGAAATGATGTGGATGCCATGCGTGGCAAAGGTCGGCATCAGCTCGTCGTTGTACAGCGCGTACTGGCGCGCCACGAGCTTGTGTGCCGCTTCGGCCAGCCGCTCGAACGACTCGACGGTGTAGACGCCCTTGCGGTCGCCGGCGCTGCCCGCGATCAGGTGCGGCGCGGCGCGAACCTCGAAGAACTCATCGAGGTTGGAAGACACGATGCAAAGGTAGCGCAGCCGTTCGATCAGCGGCACCTCGGGCCGATGAGCCCAGTCGAGTACCCGTTCATTGAATGACAGGATGCTGTGGTCGCGGTCGAGCAGCGTGAACGTGGGCGCCGCGACGGCTGGGGACCGGTCTGCGGGGGCGAGTGGCATGGGCACTGATTCTGGAGCAAGCGGCACGGGAGCACACGTAGGCGGAAATATGACAGTGTCGATGTCGTTTGTGACGCTCTCATGACACTCTCGTGACGCCACCGCCGCCGTCTTGTGGGGCTCCATCATGCCCGGAGACAGGGCGGGCAACCCGTTGTGAGACGGGGCAGCCGCCGGCTTCATGCGCCCAGGAAATGCTTGCGGTAGCGCGCCGGCAAATCGTCGATTCGCATCAGCATCGGCAGGTCGGCCGCGTTGAAGTCCGGGTCCCAGGCCGGCGCGCCGAGCACCTTGGCGCCCAGGCGCAGGTAGCCCTTGATGAGCGCCGGCGGCTCCACGTCGAGCGTGCTGTCGAGCCGCTCGACCGGCAGCGGCAGGCGGGGCTGCACCTGGTACTGGATCGGCGCCATGTGCTTGGCCGACACCTGGCGCCAGATGCTGGCCGCCGCGTCGCCGTTCGTGACACCGTTGTGTGACATCGGAATGCTCGCGCAGCCGATCATCGTGTCGAGCTTGTTGCGATGCATGAAGCCGGCCAGCGCGCCCCACAGCGCGAGGATCACGCCGCCCTGGCGGTGGTCCGGATGCACGCAGCTGCGGCCCAGCTCGACCATGCGCTCGCGCAGGTCGCGCAGGCGGGTGAGGTCGAACTCGGTGTCGCTGTAGGTGCTGCCGACGCGGCGGGCCTGGGCCGGCGTGAGCACGCGGTAAGTACCGATGACCTGCTGCGTCAGCTCGTCGCGCACCAGCAGGTGTTCGCAGAAATCGTCGAACAGGTCGATGTCGTGGCCGGCCAGCGGCGAGGAGACCCGGGCGCCCATTTCGCCGACGAACACGTCGTAGCGCAGGCGCTGGGCGGCTCGCACGTCGTCCAGGTGGCGGGCCCAGCCCACGGTGATGCCTTGCTTGGACTCGACAACCGGCGGCAGGATGACAGCAGGCGCCTGAGGCACCGACGTGCGGGCAACCGCAGGCACACCGGTTGCGGGAGCGGGCCACAAGGCCGCGCGCAGCCCGATCTGTGAAAGCGGAAACGTCGGGTTGGGCAGTTCTTTCATGGGGAACCCTTTCTGCCGAGGGAGTCTCCGCACCTGCCATGAAGCGCGCGTGTCAGGAAGATTGCAGCCGCATGACGGTGTGCGGCGCGCCGCTTCGTCGTTTAATGCAGTGGATTCGCGACATGGAGTTCCCAGACATGCCCCTCGACGCAAACGGCACCGACAGCAACCGCCTTCACCAGACTTTCCCGGTCCTCAGTGACACCGAGATTGCGCGCATTGCGCACTTCGGCACCGTGCAGCAGTTTGCGCGCGGCAGCCGGCTCTTCACCGCCGGGGAAACCGGTCCCGGCATGTTCGTGCTGCTCAAGGGCGTGGTGGCCGTCACGCAGCGCGACGGCCTTGGCCACGTCGTGCCCATCGTGCGGCAGGGGCCGGGCGAATTCCTGGCCGAAGTCGGCCAGTTGAGCGGCCGCCCTGCCCTGGTCGATGGCCATGCCGACGAAGACGTCGAGGCGCTGCTCGTCTCCCCCGCGCAGTTGCGCGCACTGCTGGTGGCCGAAGCCGACCTGGGCGAGCGCATCACCCGCGCGCTGATCCTGCGGCGCGTGGCGCTGATCGAGTCCGGCGCCAGCGGCCCGGTGCTGATCGGCCAGCCGCAGTCGCCCGACATGGCACGGCTGGAGAACTTTCTTCGCCGCAACGGCTATCCATATCACCTGGTCGATGCCGCCGAAGACCCCGACGCCGCCGCGCTGCTTGCGCAATACGGCGCCAGCAAGCTGCTGGCCGTGTGCCCCGACGGCTCGGTGCTGGTCAACCCGGCCGACGACGCGCTCGCGCGCTGCCTGGGCATGGTCGACACCGCCGAGCGCAACGAGCTGTTCGACGTGGCCGTCGTCGGTGCCGGGCCGGCAGGGCTCGCCACCGCCGTCTATGCGGCCTCCGAAGGCCTGCGCGTCATCGTGCTCGACTGCCGCGCCTTCGGCGGTCAGGCGGGCGCGAGCGCGCGCATCGAGAACTACCTGGGCTTCCCGACCGGCATCTCGGGGCAGGCGCTGGCGGGCCGGGCTTTCGTGCAGGCGCAGAAGTTCGGCGTCGAGATGCTGATTCCGGCCAAGGTGGTGTCGCTCGACTGTTCGCGCGACAACGCCCTCGACAGCCTGGCCGTTGCGCTGGCCGATGGCCGCACGATCCATGCGCGCACCGTCGTCATTGCCAGCGGCGCGCGCTACCGGCGACCGGAAGTACCGCGTCTCGCCGAATTCGAAGGCCGCGGCATCTGGTACTGGGCCTCGGCCATCGAGGCGAAGATCTGCGCGCAGCAGGAGGTGGCGCTGGTCGGCGGCGGCAACTCGGCGGGACAGGCCGCGGTGTTCCTGTCGCGCCACGCGGCCAAGGTCAACGTGCTCGTGCGCGGCCCGTCGCTGGCCGCCAGCATGTCGCGCTACCTGATCGACCGCATCGAGGCCACGCCCAACATCTCGCTGCAGCCCCACACCGAACTCGTGCGCCTGCACGGCGACTCCGACGAAGGCCTCACCGGAGCGACCTGGCGCTGTCACACCAGCGGAGCCGAACATGACTGCCCGGCGCGCAACATCTTCCTGTTCGTTGGCGCCGAGCCCGAAGCCTCGTGGCTTGAAGGCTGCGGGGTGGCCGTCGACAAGCACGGCTTCGTGCTCACCGGCGCCGCCGCGAGCAGCGGCTTTCCGGCGCGGCCAGCCGCGGCGCTCGAATCGAGCGTGCCGGGCGTATTCGCCGTGGGCGACGTGCGATCGGGTTCGGTCAAGCGCGTGGGCGGCGCCATCGGCGAAGGCGCGGCCGCGGTCGCGCTGATCCATCAGCACCTGTCGCAGGCCTCGGCCGTGGCCTGAGCCGCGCATCCATCCGCCAAGCCAGGCCAAACAATTGCGCCCCGCACGCGTTCGAAAGGCCGCGTATATGCTGCCGGGCTCGCATCACATCACGGAGTGCAAGTCGACATGCCCGCATCGCCCATCGAGGTTTATTCCTGGCCCACGCCGAACGGCCACAAGGTTCACGTCATGCTGGAGGAGTGCGGCCTGCCGTACCACGCGCACCCCGTGAACATCGGCAAGGGAGATCAGTTCGCGCCCGAGTTCCTGCAGATCAGCCCGAACAACAAGATCCCCGCCATCACCGACCCCGACGGTCCCGACGGCAAGCCCATCTCGCTCTTCGAATCGGGCGCCATCCTCGTCTACCTTGCGGGCAAGACCGGCAAGTTTCTGCCCACCGGCGATCGCGAACGCTACGACGTGCTGCAGTGGCTCATGTTCCAGATGGGCGGCGTCGGCCCCATGCTCGGCCAGGCGCACCACTTCCGCCTGTACGCACCCGAGAAGATCGCCTATGCCATCGACCGTTACAGCAACGAAGCCAAGCGCCTGTACGGCGTGATCGACAAGCAGTTGTCGAAAAACAGGTTCATTGCCGGCAAGAGCTATTCGATTGCCGACATTGCAATCTTTCCGTGGCTTCGCAGCTGGGAGAACCAGGGCATCACCCTCACCGACTTTCCGCACCTGAAGGCCTGGTTCGACGGCATCGCCGCGCGCCCCGCCGTGCAGCGCGGCGTGAAAGTGCTGGCCGACCTGCGCCAGCCGATCACCGGCGACAAGGAGCGCGAGATTCTTTTTGGCAAGACCCAGTACGAGAAACGCTGAGAAGTCCGAGAAGGGCCAAGATCCGGGCTAGAATTGAAGGCTTGTCGGGGTGTAGCGCAGCCTGGTAGCGCATCTGGTTTGGGACCAGAGGGTCGAAGGTTCGAATCCTTTCGCCCCGACCATAGAAAACGCAATGCGGACAGTCACTTAGGTGCTGTCCGCATTTTTCGTTTTGAGATGCTGATTTCTAACCATGGCGCACTCTTCTAACCATGTGGGACAACCGGAGCGCAAATTGAAGGTTTCCGACCTGCTCGGCGCCGAGCTCGACCGGCACGTGGCCAAGGCCCAGGGCAAGCCCGAGGCGCCAGATTTCAGCCCTTCAAGCGATTGGGCCCAGGGTGGCCCCATCATCGACCGCGAGGGAATCCAGGTCGCTCCGATGCCGGCCAAGGGAGGCGCCTGGTGCGCGGTCTCCATCGGCCGCCTGCCGAATCGCGTCGGCAGTGCCAATGGAGCATGGATGGAGGGGCCGACGCCGCTCATCGCCGCAATGCGGGCCTACGTGCGCGCGCGGTTCGGGCCAGAGGTCGAATAACGGGGTCCGGCCCAGGTAGGCGAGCCTCAGAGCGGCAGTTACATTGCCCTCTTTGGTTTCACTGGAGAGATCAATGAGCCTTACGCTGCCCACCCATTCGCCAGGCCCGTGGATTTCATGCGACCTAGGAGACTACGGCGACTACGACGGAAACTGTCGCGTCATTCTTGGCGATGACAGGCGCGTTGCTGTCGTACTCGGCACACAGGAAGAGGACGCGGCAAATGCTGCATTGATCGCTGCGGCTCCGGATCTGCTCGCCGCAGCGCGATCCTCACTCCAACAAATTGAAGCAAAACTAGGCTCTGATCACCCAGCGTGCACCATACTGCGAGTTGCAATCGAAAAAGCACTCACGATTCAAGCGCCTGACGAAGATGGCGATACGAGCTGATCAGGTTTCATCAGCCACTTCAGCTTCACCTTCGTCCACCTCTTGCGCCGGGCCTGCGTCGATCACGTCCATGGCGGGTAGCATCAGCATGTCGCGCGCCTCTTCCACGGTACAGGTCAACCAGCGGTCGAAGTCGTGCTCCTCGAGCGGCACCACCGAGCGCTTGTCGAAGATCTCCAGCCCGGTCGCCCGGTCGATCTCGATCCGGTGCATGCGCGACATCAGCGGGTGCAGATTCGCGTTGATGGTCAGCATGGTGTAGCTGTCCCAGACCTCGCCGGTCTTGATGTCCGTCCAGGTATCCCACAGGCCTGCGATGCCCCAGGGCCTGCCGTCCGCGCGCTTGAAGCGCCACCACTGGTTCTTTCCGGACTCCCAGTTCGGCTCGTCGAAGCTGCTGGCCGGGATGATGCAGCGCTGCCCCTTCTTCCAGGCGTTCCCGTAGGTCGGCGACTTCTCCATTCGGTCAGTGCGCGAATTGACCGTGCTCAGGCGCTTGACCTTCGCCTCGCCCTTCCGTGGCTTCGTCTGCGGGATGTTGGAGGTCGACCAGGGCGGGATCATCCCCCACTGCCCGACTACCAGCTCGCGCTCGTACTCGGTCACGTCGCGCGCGCGGCGCACGAAGGGCCCCTTGTAGAGGGGATTCATGCTGCGAAGCCAGCGCTCTGCGGTGCGGGCTCCGATGTACCAGGCCGCCTCGATCTCGCGGTCTTCGGGGGAGATGTAACGGGTGCACATGGTGCCCAGATTCTGCGCTCGGGAACCTGTTGACGGCCGAATACCCGAGGCGGATACTGTATTTTCATACAGTTCTTTTTGGAGACCACCATGGAAACCACCGCCCCCGAATTTTCACCCGACGCCCCATCTCAGTCCCCCGATCGCCAGCACAGGAAGGACTGGATCAACCGGTTCGTAGATGAATGGCAGACCCTGGCAAACGGTCGCATCGACATGGAGTACGCGACCATGGACGCCATCACGCTGCAGCGCGTCGTCGGCCACCGGCTGCCCGAGGAGGTTGCCCGCCAGCACTTCAATTCCTGCACCGGCGCCGACTCCCCGCTCAAGCGCGCGGAGGAGAAGTTTCAGTCCCTGGCTGTCGAGGTCGGTCTTCTCGATGCTGGCCAGCCGCTTTCGAAGGAGGCGCTGGACTTCGCCTACGGCGTGGCGACGCTCTGCGCGGGGGCCGCGGATCGCTTCCGCGATGCCCGTGACGGCTGCGCCGGCGACCACATCCGGGCAATGTATGGACCGGTGCCGTTCTGAGGTCAGATGCTCGATGTTCAGCACCGTCTATCTCCTCCGCGAAGGGGGCAGCAAGCTTTCCACCGACGTGGTTCGTTCGCGCGGCATGCCCGGCTGGCTTGAGGTCAAGAAGAACGGCGGCTGGCCGGAGTGGCACGCGAGGTTCTACCCCGAGCGACCGCTGGAGGGACAACACATCAACCCCCTCTTTGAGATCAGGAACATCCGACTCGTCCAGATTGAGGGAGGCATTCTGCTTTCTGGCTTCGAGCGGCCAGTAAATGAACCGCAGCGCCCTCAGTCTTGGTGGTGCGTCCCGTCCCCCGGGGAACAGCCCGCGACAATCAGCCCATGAGCCAACCAGATTTCTTTCCCTCGCAGACCACCACCCTCTTCACGCCGGCCTGGTACAGCGACCGCGTGCACGAAGAACGCGATCTGCCGCTGGCGCCGGGCGACTACAAGGTCACGCCAGGGCACGGCACCGAGCGCTGGACGGTCACGTCGCTGAAGGACGGCACCACGATCTACAACGGCATCGGACCTGTGGAAATTCGGCGCACTTCCCCCTGATACAATCGCGGCACGCTCAGAGCTTCTGAGCAGTGCCTGGCCAGGCAGCTGAATCTCACACCAGCGCGTCGAAGTCACTACGACGAGAAAAACAATAATGACTTCATGCAAACGAATTTGCCGTAGCGTGGACCGCGTAAGAGTTCACGACCACATTCTCAAAGCCGCCCTCGAGGCGGCTTTTTCATGGGCGGCCCGCAATTCACTCTTGTTGACTCTCGCCCGAGCAATTCTTCACGCAGACGGAGCGGGCCTCCGCGGGAGAATAGCGGCGCGACTGCCTCGGCGATCGCACCTCCCCGGGGCCGCCGAACATCGGCCCCCTTCACCCGCTTCGGCGGGTTTTCTTTTGCCCGCAGCGCTCGCCGCGACAATGCCAGGATGACCACCCTCTACCTGCAGATGACCGAGAAGCTCTCCGCGCACTGGAGAGCGAACAACAACGCATACCCGCAGAAATTCGTTCTGTCGCCGGCGCTGCGCGACACCTACCTGGGCGACCTGCGCCTCCTGAACAACAACGTCGGCAAGACGGTCACGATGCCTGCCAAGCACATGGGCGTGACCATCGAGGTCGACGAGGCCTCGCCGGGCGTGATGGTGGCCGCCGACGGCACCGAGGTCGCGCTGCAGTGAAGGCGCTCCGACCTGTCCTGCTGGCGGGCCTGCTGAGCCTGCCGTTCCTCGCCGCAGCTCAGCCGCGCACCTGCCTGGTGGTGGGCGTCAGCGACGGCGACACGATCACCGCACGGTGCGGCACCGTGGGCAGCTACGAGCAGATCAAGGTGCGCTTCAATGGCATCGATGCGCCGGAGAAGCGTCAGCCTTTCGGTCAGCGATCGAAGGAGGCGCTTTCCGATCTGGTCTACATGAAGGACGTCGACCTCGACTGCCCGAAGATCGACCGCTACGGCCGCAGCGTGTGCAAGGTGATGGTGGCGCCTGCTTCCGCGCCGCGCGGGCCCAAGACGCTCGATGCAGGCTTGGCCATGGTCACGGTCGGCATGGCTTGGTGGTATCGCGCCTATTCACGCGAGCAGACAGCGCAGGAGCGTGGCCAGTACGAGTTTGCCGAGGCCGAGGCGCGGGCCAAACGCGTGGGCCTGTGGGTGGACGCCGAGCCGGTACCGCCCTGGGACTGGCGCAAAGAACGCCGGGCCGAGTCCGCTACGCGCGCACGAGCCGATTGATCGGCTTCTTCAGATCGCCATCGTCGAGCCAGGCGCGCAGCTTGGACACCGGCATCTCCTTGATGGGCCCGATCTTGAAGCCCGGCGGGAAGTGCTTGGCGTAGGCGTCCTTTGCCTCTTGCCGATCAGCGTAGCCCAGCAGGATCTTGTGCTCATCGAACTTGCCGGCCGCGTTGACCTGGTCCACGACGAAGGCGCGCAGGGATCGATGGTTCGGCCCAATGTAGACATCGACATGCTCGTCGTCGGCGCCGGTTGTGCGCTTGATGTAGCCGTAGTGGGCCTGCATCTGGCGCATCCACGGTGTGCCGTCCTTGCCAATTCCCTTGCGCACCGAACCCTCGGGAAACTCAACCGTTACGTCCAGCCCGGCAATGCGCACATGGCCCATCTGGTAGTTGCCGGCGGCCAGTTGCGCTTTCGTCGGTTCGGGCAGCGTGCTCAGCGGCGAAGTGGCCGCCTCATGCGCGCCGCTGTCGAGGTTCGAGGTGGTGGTCATCGTGGGCGCAGTGTCAGCAACCCCTGGCCCTGCTGCCACCTCTACTGGGTGGTGCTAGGTCAATCGCAGAACGGACGGAAATACCCCTTGATCCGTGCCTTGTCGCGAACGGCGATTTGGATATGGTTCTTCTCTTCAAATCCCGCCCCTGCATAGGCAGGATCGCCCTCTCGAAAGGCAGCGCGGACGGTGTCATACGGCGGGACCTCTTTGTCTGCGTCTCCGCGTGAAAGATGCAGCGTCTCAATCACCGCCCTGTCCAAGAACCTTCGAAAGCCACCACCTTTGTTCTCTGGCATAGGCACGCCACCAGCCTTCGAAACATTCTCCAGCAACTGGTGGGCGACCTTCAATTCTTCGATGCAGTGTCGCGACATGAGGTTTAGGCAATGGCCAAGTTCGATGACCGCCCCGATGACGAAAGGGCGCCGGATCTGCCCCTTCGAGATCGAAGGACGAGACTTCGCCTCGATGGCCCATTCCATGGCCCTACGGGGGTCGTTCTCCCAGAAGTAGATGCCCGCGCCAAGCCAGTCGTACAGGTTTGTGCTGCCTTCAAGGTGAGGGACTTTGCCACGCAGTACAGCTTCGCCAACTGATCGGTCGCAACCGTGAAAACCCAGCACCATGCTGGGGAGGCGCTGATAGTTGCTGTAGCCGGGGATCTGGGGCGGCTTTTTAGCCGCCATACACCTTGGTCAGGCGTCCCGTGGGCGTGGCGATTCCGGCTCGGCGCAGGAAGGTGATAGCCGCGTCCTGCGACTGCGTGACCGATTTCTCAAGCCGCTTGACCGATTTAGCCATTTCAGGATCAGCCAAAGTCACGGTTCGTCCAGGCCTCGAAACCACATGCACCCAATCGGAAGCATGAGCAGGAACACGTCCACCGCGTGCGGGCGCACTGCGATTTTGAGCGGTTTGCTTGGTCATTTTGAGTTCCGAAGGGTTACGACGCACTTTTGGTGCATCGAAATTGATGCTGCAATTCTGCCACCTTACTGGTTTGTTTCACAGTAGTACTGGCTTTCTTGCACTTGAAACTACGACGCCCAAACGACGCGCGTACTTTCGATGCGCCGACAACGATGCTAGTTTGAGCGTCTCTGCGGCGGCACAACTATTTTGGAGACGACGCGATTCCCCACTTGACAGCGCGTTGGCGACCCTTCAGAGGCCTGTTACATTCCGGGCATGGCCAAAGACCCCAAGAACTTCACCGGCGAAGACGTGCCCGCCCTGCTGGCGGAACATGCACGACATCAACGGTCGAAAGACAGTCACTGGATGGTCTGGGTCACCGCTTGGGCCATGGTCCCGGTTGGGATATTCCTGATCAGCGTCATTGCCCTCGTGGCATCGTGGGTGCGGTAACCCGCGCAGCGCGTCCCTCGCGCATCCTCCGGAGCCCTGGCCGCTCCTCTTCAACCTGATCCAACCGCGCAGCGGCAGCAATGCCGGCGGGTGCCGCTGCGCCTGATAGCTCGGTCGATTGCGCTAGCGCCCGCACAAATCGCGGATTCGTTGCCAGTCGAGCAAGGGCATTCCCCACGACTGGTGCAGCGAGAGCCGCCGAGACGGCCGCAGAATTGCCAGTCGCCAACGCCGTCCCCAGACCTGCCGCCCATCCGATCATTGCCCCCTGACGCGCCGTGCCGGAGGGGTTCGCGAACACCTTGCTTCCCTCGCGTCGGTTGGCCGCCATACGGCCCATCATCGTGATCTTCTGCTCAAGGTTCGGAAAGCCTGACGTATTGAACAGCGCGCGGCGCGCCGGCTGGCTCATGTTCGCCAGGTTGGTCAAGAACGTCTCCGAGCTGAAGGCATCGCCCATCTCGTTCTGCTGGCCGGGCTTGGCGCGGCCCAGGCGCTGCAGCACGGCCGCAGCAACCTCGCGGCGGTTCTCTACCGGCATCGACTTCATGAGGCGGTTGATCTGCGTGCCGCCGTCGGCCAGCCCGGTTGTGGCGGCCTTGAAGATCTTCTCCGGCGCGTCCTTGTTCACGATGGACGAGATCTGTTCCATGCGCTCGCTGGCCAGTCGGGTGAAGGTGTTGGCGCGCGTCCAAGCTTGCGCCGCCTCCGGGCCTGCGGCCTTGGCCGTGACGCCGAGGTCTTCGCTCAGGGCGGCATAGAGCTTCGACCACTTGTCGCGGTTAATTTCGGAGGTGAAGTTCGCATCCGACATCTCGCGCCCCACCAGCGTGCGCATCTTCTTGATGCTCTCGTATGGCAGCGCCGCAGTATCGAGATTCGGAGCTGCCGGGTTCATCACGCTGCTCCGCGATCCAGCGGGCGCTTGGTCGGCCGCAGCCTTCTTGAGGTCGGCCACCAGCGAAGCCTCGAGGCTCGACAGCTTGGCATTGCGGAACCAGGTCGACAAGTTCTCGGCACCGTCGATGCCGGCGTTCAGTTCCTGCAGCGCTGCACGCGTGTTGCTCACTGTGATGGGGGCGTCCGGGGCGATGAAGCGGTCCAAGTTGTTGTACAGCCGTTGCTGCGTCTCGCGCACGTTGTCGCGGAACGTGGCAACGCCGCGGGCGATGGCTTCGCCAGCGTCAGCACCGCTCGCTGTGGGCGCAAGGCGATCGGTCAAGTCCTGAACGCTCTTGGCCAGCGCGTCGGCCTGCTGCTCGCCTCGGCGGACCATGACGCCTGACCCGCCCACGACATTCGACAGGCCCGTCTCCGCGCCCTGCAGCGCGCGGCTCTGCGTGGCCTGGCCAAGCGTCGGGGTCGTGCCCGCAGCCTCCTCGAACGTGGCAATGTTGTTGGCCACCTGCTGCCGACCGGCTTCACCGCCGCGCAGCGCGCCACGCACACCGGCCTGGGCGGCGAAAGGCACAGCCGCCGGCGCCAGCGCACCTGCGATGCCGGCCACGCCCTGGGCAACGGCGCCGCCGCCGGCCTCGCGCGTGATCCCAGATGCGCCGGCACCGGTGGCGCCGCTGACCGCCTGCATGCCGGGGGCCGCGGCCATCGCCGACCCCAAGGCCTTCGTGATCGGCCCGGCTGCGACGTTCGCGACTGCCTGCCCTGCCCCCACGCCTGTCAGCGCCGTTGCTGCACCCGTCGCAGCATCCTGCACAACCCGCTCGGTTGCGTTCTCGGGCTTGGCCACGCCCGTCTGGTCCATGATGTTGCCGAGGGCGCTGGAGACCTTCTGGAAGCGGAAGCCCTTCTCCTTCTGCCCCGTGACGAGCTCGGAGGTGGTCGGCGCTCGCGCGTCGGTGTACGCGTCGAGGCCTGCATTCACCAGGCCGGTCGCGGCATCCGAGACCATGCCTGGCAAGGCTGCGGCGCCCTGCACCGCCGCGCGTGCGGTCAGACCGACCTGGTGGCCGAGTTCGCCCAGCACGGATCGCTCCGGCTTCGGCGGCTCGACCGTCGGTGCGGCGGCCACAGGGTCCAGCACTCCGTCGAAGGGCTTCAGGGTCATGGGTCCGGCGGCCGGCGCCACGGCGGCAGACGCGGGCGCAGCGGCGACTGGTGCGACTTGTGCGGACGCCACGGCCGCCACCGGGTCGAGTTCGCCATCGAAGGGGATCAGGTCAGCCATGTATCACCCCGCCACAAAGCGACGCCCGTTGGCGTCTTCATAGACGGGCTTGCCGCCGGAGGTGCCGATCTGCCGGTTCATGCCTGCGGGGACGGTCGGTACCGGCGTCTGCGGGGCAGGCGCTGCACCGGTTGTTCCAGGCACAGGGTTGCGGATCTTGGCAATCCGCGTCTCGGCATCCGGCACCTCGGCCAAGATGCCGCGCATCGACAGTTCGCGATTCGCACGCTTCTGTTGAACCACCTCGGCGCTGTCGCCAGGTTGCGGAAAGTACTGCTTGTCGGCGCTGTCGAATTCGCTTGGCGCAATTGCGGCACCGGACTCGCGGCGCAGCACGGCGTTGACAAAATTGCGCTTCGCCTGGTCGAGCTGCTGGCCGGCGGGAGTGTTGATTTGGTTGACGATGCCGCCCGTGATCGGGTTGTTCGCGCCCGGCGTGGAGAACAGCTTTCCACCCTTTTCGAGCTGTTCGAAGATCGCGTTCGCCTCCTGCATGCGGCTGCCGAACTGCAGGGCCTTCGCCTGCGTGTCGGTGAGGTTGTTCTTACCCTTCGGGGTGTCGGGATCGGCCGGCCCGCCCTTGATGAACTTGAGGTTGCCGTCGGGCGTGCGCTCGTAGCCCGCAGGCGGCGCGTGGCCCACAAGCTCTTTGCCTTCCATACCCGCGATCTGCTGTGCTGCGGCCTGGCGCTGCGCCGGCGTGCTGTTGGGATCTGCCACAACCGACTGCAGACTGGCCTTGCGCTGCGCCAGCGCCAGCGCTGGCTCGGCAGCCGCAGCCGCACGGTCATCGCGGTTCGCGTCGAGCGTGATCTTCTTGCCTTCGAGTGCCAGACGCTGCTGGTTGATACCCAGCTCCTGCTGCGCCCGGGTGTCGGCCAGCTTGGCGCGCGCATCGGTGCCGCGCTCCTGAATCACGGCGCGCTGGGTGTCGCCTGCTTCCTTCGCCGTGACCTGAGCCATGCGGGCGCGTGCGTCGATCGGCAGCAGCGCGGCCTGCACGGCAACGTCGTTCGGCGCGGCGCCGCGCCGCGTCATCACGCTGCCGTTGAGCGCGTTGCGCAGGTTCGCTTGTTCATTGAACTGTGCCCGACGATCAGCCTCGGCCGCGGCGCCGTCGATGATGGTTGCGCCGCCCTGTGGGATCGATGCGTTCGAGGCCTGCAAGTTGGCCAGCTGCGCGTTCGTATCGGCCAGGCCGCCCAGGGGGTTGGCACGGGCCGGCGCTGATGCTGCCGGAGCTGGTAGTGCTGCCAACTTGGCTTGAGCGGTTGGCGCGGCAGGCGCTGGAGCTGCTGGTGCTACGACCGGCTCAGCCTGAGCAGGTTGAGCCGGCGCCTGCGCCGGTGCTTGCGCCGGGACGGCCGGTGCAGGTGCGGGTGCGGCAGCAGCCGCCGGCTCGGGATCAGGAGCGGCCGACTCGTAGCGACCGCGCGGGATCTCGGCGACGTAGGGCTTGGGGGCCGAGGACGCTGAGACGGCACCGGGCGATAGAGATGCCAGTTGAACATTGGCAGCCCTCTGCATGTCGCTTCGTGCGTTTGCGGCCATGCCTCCGAGGGCCTGCGCGACCGCGTCCGGAGATGCGAACGACGGCACGGGGTCCAATTTCCGCGGGTCGTCGATCTCACCGCCATCCGCGTAGCTTGCGATGCTCTGCACTGGGCGCGCAGTAAGGGCAGCCGCAGCGGTGCCGGCTGCCGGCGCGGCCGTCAGATTCGAACTGCGCACCCCTGGCGCCGACATCATCGCGGTGCGCGCATCGGCGCCCGCATTGAAGGCCGCATTGCGGTTCGCGTAGTCCAGCGGCGGGGGCGGCGGCGCGACAGCAGGTGCCGGTGCTGCGGCAGCTGCAGGGGCAGCACCGGGCAGCGTTGCCAGCGGCGAGGCGACTGGCTTCGGCGCCATCGGCGTGACCGCCGCGGGCGCTCCCAGCACCGGCGGGGCGGCCGGAGGCGGCGGCACCTTGTAGGCATCGATCGTGCTCACGGTCCCGCCGGGCGCTGCGCCGTTGATGGAGACGTTCCCGGTGACGCTGCCGCCCGAGTAGGAATTGCCCACTCGCGTCACTGCGCCCGGGTCGATCGCCCCCCCATCGGCGCGCGCCATGCGGCCCATTTTTTCAGCAGCCTTGTTCGTCGGGGTGTGCGTCGCGTCGACCAGGTTCTGCAGCTTCTCTTTGCCAACGGCAGCCGCGGTGTCAGCAGGAAGCATGAACTCGCCGGCTGAAGCCCAGATCGGCACGGCATCAGCCGTTGGGCCACCGGGCCCGTGCACTGCGCCACCGTGCTGCATCCGCTTCGCACCGGCATGCGACGCGGGCATCTGAGCCAGCGTCGCGCCTGCACCGGCCGGCTTCGCGAAGTTCTTGACGGTGGTGCGCCGCACAGATCCGCCGTCGGCGAAGTGCTGGATCTCGATGCGCTTTGTGCGCGCCAGCATGGCGGCGGCGCTGCCTTGCGGGGTGTCGTTCATGGAGGCCTCTCAGAGTGCTGAGACGGCATTCTTCGCAGAAGGTCTAGACAGGTCGAACTCTGCCGGGGGGATGACGACGCGATCAGAAGTTGAAATTTGACCGCCGTGTACGATCAGCTTTTTAAGCGTGGGCGGACGAGCCTCTATGGAACTCACTACTGATTTGAATTCTGATGGCCGCCCGCGCATCGTTCAAGGGACCCAAGGTCTGGTGTTTAGGTGTGGAGGAGAAGGCGAGCTTCGATGCCGCGCCTGCGGTCATTTGCTGGCGGAAGGAAACGTTAGACGACGTCTCTTGGCCTTTGACATTCAGTGTTTCGCTTGCAAATCTCTCACGCGAACTCCCCATTGGCCCGATGGCGAACCCTTGCCAGTACGACTCCTCACGCTAGGAGGTATCGGGGCATTTCTGGTGAACAGCGTTATTGACCTTTCAAAGGGAGATGCCGCGGTTTCGTGTGACCAAGAAATCGCGCGAGTTGAATCCGTATCCAACATTCGGCCGACGCGGAGTCAAACGTTGGAACTCACCGAGCACGGACTTGAGATGATCGCGACTCGACTGGATATATTGAGTGAGGGTGCCTTCGGCAAAGCATTGGCGTCTACGCTGAGAGCGCTGCGGGCGGGCAATGATCTGTTCTTAACCTATCCAGCTGCATGGGCGTTGGCCAGGCTTCAAGCATGCGCTTCTAGGTCTGAGTTTCACTCTGATGGCGCGGATGGCGTCGCCATTACGTATCTCAACATGCTTACGCACGTCATAGATCGATGGGAGCATCACCCGCGATTCCGCATGTTCTCAAAGGAGCTGGTGCATCAGTTCCACCACGTCCTATTTCAGTTAATTGCCGCAAGCTACCTTGCGGACCGTGGGAACGATATTGGGTTTACGGACCCTGCCGCCGCGTCGGGCAGGTCGCCTGATCTTTTCATCAATATCGGAACCTCGACTCGCGTGAGTATCGAGATCAAAACACCAACTGATTTGCAGTGGCCTTGTGTCACGCCAACCGCGAGCCGGCTCCAGGCGATCCTTCTGAAACACTGCAGGACGGCGAGGGGCCAGATCCTGCCGGAAGAAGGCGGAGTTGTTGTTGTGGGCGCTTCGATCTCGGACCCGTTCATCGACAAAGCCATAGAAGAAGCTGCGACGGTGCTCTTCACCAACAATAGAATTTCTTCTCGAATTGCAGGCTTGATCGGAGTTTCAATGTCGCCCCACTTCTCATTTAGACAATCTGCAGGATTGCGCTATGAGACAACGGGTACCGCACAATTCGTCGTAGTCCGAAATCCAAAATATGTCGGTCCTGATATTCTAAGGACTGAGTGAGAGTCTTGGCATCAATGCCCGACACGATGCATACGCCGCACTCATGCCCTCGACTTCCTTTATGGCGTCTGCAAGGCGTCCAGCAGCAGCTTTCGAAAGTACCCCACTGGCCGGGCCGGCGTCTCCAGCACCAGCTTCGGTGGCGGCGGCTGCACCACCTGCGGTGCCTCCACCACCGCTCCCGGCATCACGGGTGCAGTTGAGCACCCGGACACGCACAGGAGTAGCACGCTGCTGCTTGTCGTCAGCGCCAATTTGAACCACGGCTTTTTCATCTGTCTTCTCCTGCGCCGCGTGGCGCTTGTCGAGCTCGGCCTGCTTGGCGTCGCGTTCGTTGGTGAGCTGCACGAGTCTGCGGTTGGCCGTTTCGTTCTGCTGCTTGATGGCCTTGTTCTGCGTGGCGAGCGCGAAGCTCCAGGCCTTAGCCTGCGTGCGGTAGCCCCAGGTCGAGAGCCCGAGCACAAAGGCCAGCACGGCGAGCGCCACGAGCACGTAGTTGCGAAGATCAGGCATTGGCGGCCTGCCTCTCTGCCTTGAGTGCAGCAAGTTGTTCAGCGGTCAGCAGCTTGAGCCTGAGACGCTCCAACGCGGCGAACGGTTCGTCTTCCGAGATGTCGCACGCCGCCAGAAGTGACGTGCATTCCAGCGCAGTGATCTGCCGTCCGGCGCCCACGCACAGCGATGCCATCAGCACTCCGTTCGCGAGCACGGCCGCGAACTGGTCTTCGATCATCCCGGTTGAGATGTAGTGCGTGAACGGTTCCTCGCCGGTGGCGGAAAGGCCCGTGGTGAACATGTTGGCTGCAGGCTCGCCGGCCAAGGTGACAACCAACTCTCGTGCTAGCGCAGCCTGCGCGAGGGGGACGATCATGCAGCGGTGAACATAACTCACAGTGCAACTCCCGATTTTTCGCCGAGATAGCGCTCGATGGTGCGCAGTTGATCAGGGTTGCGGTATGCGCCCATGATGACCAGTCCATAGAGGTTGCCGACAAATGGATTGGATGCGTTGTTGCGCCGGCCGATGTTCAGCACTGTGTTGGCATATCCAGCGTTCGTACCGGTGTTGGACACGGCGCTGCTCGTAGCCTGCCCGCTGGTCCGCACCACGATGCCCTGGCCGACACTGAAGTCGGACTGCGCAGATACCACGCTCCGGCGAGGCGCCACCTGCACTAGCTCGCTGCGGTAGACATTGTTCGGGACGTTGCTGCGGCGTGCGAACGTGCAGGCCCCCGCGACCACCTCGTTGAGAGATACCTCGAAGCCGCCAATGGCGTTCACGTAGTTGGTCCCCTGCTCGACGATGATCTGAGTACCGCTCGTGGAGGCTGTCTGCAGGCCGGCGCTGAACGTCAGCTTGTCCGACGCTGAGAAGTCAACGCTCGCCGTGATCAGCGAGTCATCCACACCGTCGAAGCGCAGGTACATCGGAAAGCCAACAGCGTTGTAGTCGGTAGCAATGCCAACACGTTGATAGTTGCCGAGCGTTGGACCGATCTCGAACTGCGGGTGCCAGAACAAGATGTCAGCGGAGTCAGCCGTGCCAAGCGAACCACGCAACCATAGCTTCACAGTCGCCGAACTTGTGTTCGACATCGTCTTGTTCAAATGGGAGAAGAACTGCCAGGTGCCGGTTACGGTGATGTTGCTGGTGATGCTCGGCGAACCGAGGTCGTCTCGCATGATCAGCACCTTGCTGGTGCCGTCATTGGTCTTTAACCAGACGCCCGACGAATACACACTACCGTTCTGTACGGCGACTGTCTGTTGAAGCGCCGAATAGTCACTAGTAGTCGTACCTCCGTTCAACGCGAATTGCACACGTGAAGCAGTGGTCGTGCCGTCAGGGGCTACGCCGAAGTTGTCGGTAACTACAGTTGCGCTGCCTACACCGCCGTTACCCTTCACCCAATTGGCATTAGTGATCACCTCAGTCTGCAGGATTTGATTGAACCGGGCGGACAACACCGGCCGCGAGGTCGTCGTAGCCTGCGTCGCCACTTGGCCGGGGAGCACTCGCAACGAGAAGCGGTCCATGTTGAAGCTGACGGCCCCCACATTGGTGTTGCCGAGGTAGAACGAGATGTTCATGCTCGTTGCTGTGGCTTGGAACGTGCGGCGTTGACTGCCGTTGGCCGTGATCGCCTGCGCGAAGTACTCGGCGCCACCAGCCGTCGTGCCCATGCTGATTTGGTTCGTCGTCGGCGTGCCGGTCAGGTTGCTTACCTCGAAGTACATCTCGTACCACAGCCCCGAGACGACAGTGAACGACTGACGAAGACGCGCAACGTCGCCCGTGGCCGCGCCACTGGTGAGAAGCGCAGTACCGGCCGACTGCACGACCGAGGCGCCACCCGTATTCGGTGTGGTCCAGCCGCTCAGGTCTGTGTTGAAAGTCCCGTTCGTGACGAGTTCCGTAAAGGGGATCTCAAAAACACGGACGTTGCGGATCTTCCCGATGAAGTTGGTGCTGTACAGGAAGAGTGACGTAGTACCTGCAAAGAACGTGTGAGAGTGAACACCTGTTCGGGAAACGGCTTTAACGTTGCTCCCGCTTCCGTCATACGGCATGTTCATGGTGCCGGTGACGGATTCGTAGATCTCGAATTCAGCCCGGTACAGCTTGCCAATACCCAGCTTGCCAAGCGCAGACCGGCCGCCTGTCGCAGCAGTCGGCACGTCCACATAAGTCCCGTTGAAGACGAGCGACGGTGCCCCCGAAGTGCCGGCCCAGTTCGCGTCATCAAGCGACGGGGCGACGTTCTTTGTCAGGGCGCGGTGCTGGGCGCAGTCTCGGATCAAGCCCACCGGCTGCTCCAGCGCCACAACCGGGGACAGCCCGACAGCATCCTGGTACATCGTGCTCATATCGCTCGGGTCGTACCACGCGCCCTGCACGCTCGGCGCGAACATCGCGGCGATGAGAACTGCGAGAGCTGCAGGCGCATTGCGCCCGCCGATCCGCATCTTGGTAGCGTGAGCCCGCATTACGACAGCTCCGTCACTTCCAGCGTGCCCGTGCTGACGCCGTCGCCCAGGATGGCGAGGTTCGGCGTGGCGGGCACCGCCAGATCGAGGCGCTCGCCGGCAGCGATGAAATGCGTGGTCGGGCCAGCCGTCTGCGCAGCGGACCCGATGGCATAGCGGATGTCCGCACCGCGCGCGTAGATGCTGATGCGCCGCGTGGTCGTGGTCAGCGCGGTATTCAGGTTCGCGCCACCTGCAGCCGCTGCTGCCAACTGGCGCGCCACGAGCGGCTGCTTGATCGTCTCCACTGGCACCGCGTTCGTGGAAAGCGCGGGTATGCGCGCCAGCAACGTGGTCCAGTTCTGCAGGCCTCGTTTGACGAGAGCAATCAGGCTGAACGTGCCGGTGTCAGAGGTGGCGGCCGCATCGGCCTTCGCGCCCTGGGCGGCATCTGCGCCGTCGGCGACTGTCACTGCGCTGCTGCTGCTGCCGCTCCCCGCCGCGGTCGAGATCGTCAATTCGGCGCCAAGCGGGCTTGCGTACACGCTGGGCGCACGTCTTGCGACACGGAAGGTCACCGGCCCATGGACATCAGCGCTCACCCTGTAAGGAGCACTGAGGATGACCAGGTCGTTCCATGCGCCTGTAGACCGCTGCAACTGGACGAACAGGGGGCTGTCGTTGGGGATGCCCGAACCATTGTCCGACGTCAGAAAGACGGTCGCGGTCTGACCATCAGCAAGAACGGTTTCCGCAGAGGTGGCCGCGGCGGTGCCGGGCGCGAGAAGTTCGGATGGCATGGTTGTTGGTCCTGAAGCGATTCAATGTGGTGGATTGAATCGAGGCCCCCTTGCGCTGCCAAACCCTACTGGGGGACGCCTATTTCCAATCCAGGCACAGCTCTTCAGTGGCCCCTCGACGGTCGACCAGGCCAGGCAGCGCTACCAACTGCCCCTTCACTCGACCGTTCACCCAACGCGACAGCTCGTCGCAGCCACCCACGATGTCGCCGGCATTGAACTTCGCGCGCAGCGTGGAGCCGATGGTTCTCTCGTTCGCTCCGAGGTTGTAGAACCAGTCGATCAGGGCCGCCTGCTGCCACTTGTTGAGCTGGTCGAAGTTCTTGATGTAGCGCCGCGCGGCCGCCTCAGCAATCTTCAGGTGCTTGCGCTCGAGCACTTCGCACTCGGCGCGCGTGTAGAGCTTTCCCGGAATGACCTCGGCACCAGTGACGCCACGGCACACAGTGTTCAGCCCACCGGTGTCCTTGTAGACCTGGTGGTAGATGACCCCATCGCGAACTACCGTCGGCCCCTCGCCTTCGTACCACTGCTGAAGCACGCCTGCAATCCCGATCGCGCCGCCCGCAGCGGCCGCGAGCAGCCGGGCGCGAAGGGTCGGGTTCATCGCTCGGCCGATTCGTCCGCGATCACCCGAGAAGCGATCCAACCGCGCTCCACCGCAACCTGCCGCAGGAAGCGTTTCCAGGCCCATTCGCCGAGTAGCACGGCGGCATAGACCGCCGACAGGAACGCGGCGACATCCGACCATGTGTGGATTGAGTACCACGCGCTGCCGAGCGCCGTAGCGGCCTTCACGATCGGTGCTTTGATGGGGTCGCTGGATTCGTTCATGGCAGTTCAGTGGTGGGCTGGAGATGCCGCGATCTTGGCGACGGTTCGGCGTCGAATCGAACCCTACTGGGGTGCCATCCGGTGTCAGTTGGAAGTGGAATCCGCCCCACTGATGCTGACGCCGGCGTGGATGCCGTTGAGCAGGCCTGCCGCTTGGGTCGCCATCTGCTGTGCGGCTTCGAGCGCCGCACGCACCTTCGCGTCGATGATCGCCAGCTGCGACCGCAGGTTCGCCTCCTGCCCGCGCATCTTCAGGTCGGCGTCGGCGATGGCCAGGCGCACGCGTGGCTCAATCGCGGCGGTCTGCGCCTGGTACAGCGCCACCAGCGATCGATTGAAGTCGTTGCGCAGGCCTACCAACCCAGTCGCCAGTTGCATCGCGGTCTGCGGCCCGAGGATCAGCGTCTTGATGTAGTCGCCGGCGGCATTCAGCGCCGAGAGCCGCAGCGCCGTCGCCTGCTGCACCGCCAGCCGCGCATTCTCGATCTCGCTCTCGGCCGTTTTGATCGCGATGTCGCGAGACTGCGCGGCCAGTTGATCGGCGGCGCCCTTGCGGATCTGCATCACCTGGCAGGCCAGCGCGCCGGGCGGCAGCGGGAAGCCGCGGTTCGCAAAGGTCGAGAAGGCCTCGGCCTCTGTCCTGCCCGATTCGCCCAGGATGCGCGCGCGGTCGCGCTCCCAGATCTGCGTTTCCGTCGCCGCTCCGATGCCGGTGCCGCCGGTCGTGAGCGACTTCAGCAGCCAGGCGAGCGCTGCATCGGCCGCGGGCTGGATGTCTGGGAAGTAAGTCGCCTGGAAGTTGGCGAAGCCGTCCTCTAGCTTCTGCGAGATCTCGGCATTGGCGTCGTCGTAGATCGCCTTCGCGTCGCTCGGATCGCTTGGCACCAGACCGGGCGCGATGGGAGGCACGTAGCTGGTGTCGAGGATCGGCGTGTTGACCAGCGGGGCGGGCCCGGCCAGCTGGATCGCACTGTCCACGCGATTGGCTGCGTCCACGGTGCGCTGCTGGCCGTTTTCCCATGCGGCGTTGACGATCAGCGAAGTCAGCAGCGGCGCGCCGGCGCCGCCTGCCTCGTCGGGAAGCGGAACGATGCCGCCGGGAGGAATGGTAGCCATCAGAGTTTCCTTTGCAGGTCAGCGACGGCGAACTGGATGCCTTCGAGTTCGAAGTCTTCGCCGTCCACGTTGTAGATGATGGGCGTGAGGTAGTTGGCCTGCAGCGCCTTGCCCTTGCCGAACTTGAAGCGCTGCAGCTGCAGTTCGTCGCTGTAGCTCTGCGTCTGGTAGACGAACTCGTTGCCCTCGGCGCGCAGCTTCATGAACAGGGGCGCGGTGCCGGCCATGGTCACAAAGCACTCCACCAGGGTCTTCTTCTGCGCGCTGCCGAAGTCCTTGGCGCCCAGCGAGATCGCGGCGTCGATGGGAACACCGGCATCGTCGTCGCCGTCCAGCTCGAAGATGCCGGCGGCATTTGCGCCAAAGTAGCGGCCGCCGATGTTGGCAAAGCTGTTGAAGACGAAGCCGGCGTAGCTGGTGCTACCGTTGGTGGCGAGGTTGACCGCCCAGACGTCGATGTCCTGGCTGGGCACCGTGAGCGGGAAGTCGGCCACCACGGGCCAGGGCATCAGCGCGGTTTCCGCGCTGGTCGTGCTGAAATCGAAGCTCACCACCGTAGGCCACGGCATCTCGGCGATCTGCGCCAGGCTCGCCGCGAGGTCGAAGCCGAACACCGCGGGCCACGGCATCTCCACCTGGTCAGCGCCGGCGGCAATCAGGTCGAAGCGGACCTCGACCAGTTCCAGGATGTACCCGATGAAGTCTGGTTCCTCGAAGGCCACCATCACCATGGGCGGCTCGACCAGCACGGCCTCGGCGTAGTTGTAGTCGGCGCCGAGCATGCGCATCGCAGGCTCGGTCATCTCGGCTTCACCGATGCCACCGGAAAGCATCAGCGCGGCCATGGCCATCGGCGGCTCGGCCATTTCGGCGTAGTTGCCGGGATCGATGATGACCGTATCGGTCACGTCGGTTGCCGAGAGCTTCATCTTCGGCTCGACCAGCACAGCCTCGGCATACCCGATCAGGTCGGTGGCGAACATCGCCATGGCCGGCTCGGTCATGAACGTGAGGTCATCGACATAGGCGAGCAGCTGCATCGGCGGCTCGACCATCGCGGCACCGGCATAGTCGAAGTCGGCCGCCAGCATGGCCATGGCGGGCTCGACCAGTGCCGCATTGCCCTCGGGCATGTCGGTCACCGTCGGGTCGGAAACGAAGTCGCCGGCACGGTACAGCGCGGCCGATAGCATCACGCGGCTCGCCGGCGCAAAGGCCTCGGCTTCGGTGGTGAGAAGGTCGGCGTTCTTCAGGTAGGAGACAGTGCCGCCCGAGCTCTTGATCTTGAAGACATCGCCGGCGATGTAAGTGCCCAACAGCGAGCCGGTCTTCGCGGCGTAGACCTTGCCCTGGTTGAATACGAGCGCGTGCGGCATGTAGGTATAGCCATTGGTCGGCGCGGCATCCGCCGTGAGGCCCACGGCGGCACCGGCCACGCTCTCCATCACCTCAAAGGTTGCTTCGCCGTAGCGTTGCATCGCCGCGATGGTGTGACCGAATGAATTCCAACCAGCCGGAGGAACATCGGTGCGCACCGCTGGCGAGCCCGGAATTTCGGGTGTCGCCGGGACGTGGTGCGCGACGACGTAGGTGCCGCTTACCAGGTTGGTACCATCTCCATGACCGGTGTAGAAGAGCTGGTAGCCGATGACGGGCCCATCGGTGTATTCGGTGATCGGCACCCGAATCCAGCTGCTGCCGCCGACCTGCACGCGAACGCCGGTGCGGGTCTCGTACCAGGTGTAGGCCGGGCGCGCGGGCTGGTAGGGCACCGCGGGCGTGCTGTAGAAGCTGCCGGCGCGGACAAGTGCGTTGCTCATGGCTTGTTGAACTCCGAATAGCCGGGGAACGTGCGCCCGCGGTAGCGCCCGTCGGTCGCGCGCCCCGTACTGCCCGTGAACACCGTGTTGATGCGCGTCTGCGTCGGATAGGCGTAGTAGTCGGGCACGTCTTTCTCGTAGACCTTGGTCATGGCAGAGAACGTCAGGTCGCTCTTGAAGACGCGCACCGTGGTACCGCTCACGGCGATGGTGTAGGCCTCGCCCTTTTCGTCAGCGCTGCGATAGGGCCGGGCCACCACCGGCGTGGCCACGGGCCGATCATTCACTGCATCCGTTGGCAGATAGTCCGAGACGGCCCAGGTGCTGCCGTGGTCCAAGGTGTAGACCATGCGCCAGCGCTTGGGGTAGTTGTTCGACGGCGTGCTGCCCTGCGACTGCTGTTCGCCCACCGACAGGAAGAAGGTGCCAGGCCCGGCCGTGGTGATTGCGTTCTCGAAGCGCTGCGGCGCGAAGCTGGTAGCGATCATCGGCGCCATCCAGGTGCCTGCGGGCACGGCGGTGATGTTGGCGCGCGGGTATCCGTCCCAGGCATCGGCCGGCCACGGCTTGTTGACGAAGTTGCGGCCGGTCTCGTCGGACACGAAGAAGCGCCAGCGCGTGAAGTACGCCAAGCGCCCGCCGTTGCCGTCCGAGTACTCGATGGGGCGCGCCGCGGCGAATTCGCCAGCGGTGTAAGCGTGGTCGTAGTCGCGGCCGCCCAGCACGATCATGGCAATGCGCCCTCCCCCGATGGGACTGGCGTGGAAGAACTGCGGTGCGCACGTATCAGCTTCCGTGCTGAGCTGCGTGCCGGTGGCATAGGCCGGCGGTGGCCCCGCCACGCGGTAGAGGTGCGGTACCAGCTCGGGCACGGTCTCGGTGTACCAGGTGCGGCCGTGGTCATCGGAACGCAGGAACTTGGGCGGGTTCGGGTAGTCGAGCGGCGCCAGCTCCATGGTGCCGGGGCCGCCCGTCGTGGGCACTTCGTGGTAGGGATGCACCAGCGCCATCAGCTTGCCGGCTCCGACAGTGCAGACCCGGTAGAAGCGGCTGAACATCAGGTCGGCGCTGCCGGGCAGGTCCACGCGCGTCACCTTGCGGGTGGCCGTGTTGCCGTAGAAGCACACCAGGTCGAACGGCGTAAGGTCGCCGGCGGTGTAGTAGTTCTCTGGCCCGGCATCGGTGAGCAGGCGTCGGCCAATGATGCCGAAGCCGTAGCCGCTCGCAGCGGCATCCCATCCTGTGACGAAAATGCTGGGCCGCTCGGTGAGCGTGGTGGCCCCCACGCCGATCGCGTTGTACCAGTACTTCGGGCGCGACGGCAGGCTCACCACGTCCGCGAAAGACACGTTCGCGCCGGGCTTGTTGTCGGCCGACAGGGACAGCACCTCGGCGGCGCCGCTGTTCGCGTTGATGAGCGAGATCCAGCAGTTGCAGGGATCGTTGCCGTCGCCGGTGCCGTTGTCATGCGTCAGCGCCAGGATGTAGCCGCCGCCCACATAGATCTCGTGGCCGTTGGGGAAGCCGCCGGGCGCGCGCAGCGGGCTGTCGAAATTCACATCCTTGCGCGCCGCCGTGGTGCCGATGCGCCGGTACAGCAGGTTGCCCGTGGTGCGCGCCATCAAAGACCACAGGAACGCCGTCGCCACGGCAAGGGGCTCCAGCGTCACTTCCAGAAAGCCCAGCTTCTTCGTCGCCACGGTTGCCGGCTGGTTGCCCATGGCGGGCCGGCGGCGCGACAGGAACGGTACGCGCGAATCAGCGATGAAGCGCGCGTCGCTGTTGCCCTGCGCGTTGAAGCCGTCGCGGTTCTTTACGAGCTTCATCAGGGCAGCTCATAGGTGTTTCGGAAAAGCGTCCACTTCGGCTCTGCGGCGCTCGACGCCTGGGCGGCTTCAATGTCGCCGAGGCCGTTGCCGCTCTTGATCGTCAGGAGGACGCCGCATACCGGCCCGCAGAGCCGGTCGGAATCGGCAAACGCTGTGGCGGTCACGCCGAGCATCTCGAGCGAAACCCCGGCTTCGGACACCCTGAACGTCAGGTCATAGACCGTGTTCGCGACGACGCCTGGAACTACGGTCAATAGCGAGGTGGCGCTGCGAGTGCTGGGGTGGAGATATGTGACCCCCGAGTTGACTTCGATGATGGCTTCATGAAAGTCGATGCGGGTGCTATCGCTGGGCCGCTTGCTGACGAACTGAAGCATCAGCTGCGCGCCGCTGATAGCCCCCAGGTCAGGCGGTGTCAGCCACTTGAAGGTGCAATCGAATTGCGTGACGTCGGTCGCCGGGGTCGCGGGCGGAGGCTCGGTGACAACGCCAAGTCCTGCGGTGCCTGAGGAGGCGAACATGACGCCGAAGCCGCTGTCCTGAACGATCAAGCCTCCTACGAGATTCGCATACGTGAAGCCCGCGAAGCCCACGTCGGCAGCCTTGCCCGCGAGCAGGCCGCTGCCTCCGAACGTCTCTTTGTAGAAGGGATCTGCCACGGCTTACTCGGGTGCAGCGACCGAATAGTTCGGCATCGACTGCACGGCGCCGGAGATCAGCGTGGTGTTGCCCAGCACCATGTCGGCGCCAGCGGTGGCGATGGTGCCTTGGATGCGCAGCGCAGTCGTCGAGGCGTCATTCGCATCCGCCGACAGCACGTGGCGGAAGAACGTAGCGACGCCTCCAGCGGCGTTGATGCCCGTCCAGGTCTCACCTGGATCCTTCGAGAGGACACCACCTGCAGCGGCGGTGTCGAAATTGATGCCGGAACCTG
>Ga0209050_1000987_pt1 | contig 36127 bp, 33 predicted proteins | sample Araplavi_mTSA_r2_FD_184276 | JGI IMG/M metagenome (GOLD analysis project Ga0209050, IMG submission 184276) | Arabidopsis root microbial communities from North Carolina, USA - plate scrape MF_Cvi_mTSA_r2 (SPAdes) (version 2) | ecosystem: Host-associated > Plants > Roots > Endosphere | place: USA... | reverse complement strand
GCAACCCTGGGGCTTGGTACAAACAACGGCAACCGCGCCAACTGCGGCCAGGCATCGCCGGCCAATTGATGCAGGTGCTCAAAACCTTGTCCACTGCTGACCACCAGCCCGTTCAGGCGTTCCGCCTGGATCCGTTGCCGCAGCACTTGCGGCGGGTAAATCGGCATTGCCCGGCGGTACAGCTCCAGATACTCGACACTAGCACCAAGCTCACGCAAACGCTCAGCCAGCAACTCGCGCCCGCCCTCCCCGCGCAGAATCAGCACTCGCGCATCGGGGGGTGCGATAGCCTCGCGCAGGCGGGAAAGTTCGAGCAAGGCTTCACTGTCATCGCCTTCTGCCGGAAAGCTCACATCCAATCCGTGAGACTCGAGAATCTGCGCTGTCGCCGCGCCGACGCTGAACCACTTCACAGCGGGCGGCGCCGGCCGAAACCGCTCGAGCAGTTCGACGCCGATCCGGGCGGCAGGCTTGCTGACCACGATGATTGCGCAGAACTTTTCCAGCGCTTGAATCACTTGGCGCATTGTGTCAGTCGCCGCAATCGGCACGATGTCCAAAAGCGGCAGACTGCTGCTGAAAATCCCCTGTTCGGCCAAAAAACTGCCCAGCGCTGCCGCCTCATCGGCGGGACGCGTCAGCAGCAAGCGCCAGCCGATCACTCGTGACCCGCCTCGCCATAGACCGCTTTGAGAATGGCGTCGGCACCCTGGCTCAGTAGGTCTTCTGCGACACGCACACCCAGTGCCTCGGCATCGCCGCGAGGGGCACGGGCTTGTGCGCTGAGCAGCAGGCCACCCGCTGGATCGCCCACCAGTCCGCGCAACCAGAGCTGCTCACCCTCCAGCACGGCGTAGCAGGCAATCGGTACCTGGCAACCGCCATTGAGGTGCTTGTTGAGGGCACGTTCAGCGGTCACGCGGGTGGCGGTGTCCTGGTGATGCAGGGGCGCCAGCAGCGCATGGATTTCACTGTCGGCGCTGCGGCATTCGATACCCACTGCGCCCTGGCCACCGGCCGGAAGGCTGTCGTCGACACTGATGGCCGAAGTGATGCGGTCTTCAAAGCCCAGCCGGATCAAGCCGGCAGCGGCAAGGATGATGGCGTCGTATTCACCGGCATCGAGCTTGGCCAGGCGCGTGTTGACGTTGCCGCGCAGGAAACGGATCTCCAGATCAGGGCGACAGGTCAGCAATTGCGCCTGCCGGCGCAGGCTGGAGGTGCCGACGATGCTGCCCTGAGGCAACTCGTCCAGGCTGGTGAAGGTGTTGGAAACGAAGGCGTCGCGCGGGTCTTCCCGTTCGCAAATGCAGTACAGGCCGAGACCTTCGGGGAAGTCCATCGGCACGTCCTTCATGGAGTGCACGGCAATGTCGGCTTCATTGTCCAACAGCGCGGTTTCGAGTTCCTTGACGAACAGGCCTTTGCCGCCGATTTTCGACAGCGGTGAGTCAAGCAGCTTGTCACCACGGCTGACCATGGGGACGAGAGTCACCAGCAGACCCGGGTGAGCTGCTTCAAGGCGGGCTTTGACGTATTCGGCCTGCCACAGGGCGAGTGCGCTTTTGCGGGTGGCGATGCGGATTTCGCGAGAGGACATGGATCAATCCGTACTGAATAGATACGGCGGATAATAACAGCTCAGCCAAATCCACTTTGACTTGTATCAGATACTACTCGGCCTCCCTGGCCCCGGATGTCCGGCAATCGGGTGTGAAATTCGCCTGCGCACAGCTGTTTAGAGCTGTTGCATCATCTTGCGCACGCCAGCCACATGGCGCCGGCTGACGATCAGCGCATCACCATTGAGGCCTTTGAGGAACAGCTGGAAATGCCCCAGGGGTGTGCGTTGCAGTCGCTCGATACGCTCACGGGCGACCAGTGCGTTGCGATGGATACGCACGAAACGGTCACCGAATTCGTCCTCGAGGGCCTTGAGTGGCTCATCGAGCAGTACTTCACCGTTTTCGTGACGCAAGGTTACGTATTTGTGGTCGGCAATGAAGTACACCACCTGATCCAGCGGAATCAGCTCGATTCCTTTACGGGTTCGGGCGCTGATATGGCTGCGCGGTCCGCTGCCGCTTTCGGCAGCAGGACGGGTCAGGGCGGCGAGCTGGGCACGATTTGGGCGCTCGGCTCTCTTTAATGCGTCATGTAACTGTTCAGTTCTCACAGGTTTCACCAGATAGCCTACGGCGCTGGCCTGTAAGGCTTCCACGGCAAATTCATCGGGCCCGGCGCAGAACACCACGGCGGGCGGAGTTTCGCGTTCGCATAACCGTGCAGCCACTTGCAGGCCATCGAGGCCGGGCATGCGGATATCAAGCAGCACGATATCCGGCTTGTGGCTGTCGATCAGTGCCAACGCCTCTTCGCCATTCGTGGCACTAGGCTCCAGGACACTGTATCCCTCGAGTTCGCCAACCATTCGGCACAGGCGCTCGCGGGCCAAGGGTTCGTCATCAACGATCAGGACATTCATATTGCGCTGGATTCCTGCGTGAGTCTCGCACAAGGATAGCGTAGACAGGTGAAGTGACGTCCGTCACCGCGATCCACGCTAAGACTAGCCCGAGCGTCAAAAAGTGCCGCTGGTCCGGCGGCTAAATTTTCATCTGCCGGGCGATTGGCGGCCCAGGCCCGCATTGGCGACACATCGCCACAGGGTTTGCTGATATGCAATATGAACCCCCCCCTCTTCTTATAGGTCAGCGGCTGCACCGAGAAGTGCGCTGATCCTACTGTCCAACTGTAGACGGTTGCCGGGACGTTATTGCTCAATTGAAAAATATCGTTGCGCTAATGCAGGAGCGAGCTTGCTCGCAATGAACCTGGCGTCGACGCGTTTATCCAGGAAGTACGCGCCATCGTTAACGCCCATCGCGAGCAAGCTCGCTCCTACACCAAAAAACGTAGCGACCAGTGTCAGCGACAGGGTTGGCAACCCTGTTATTATCCGCGCCAGCGTTCCACGCCTTCTTTCTTCAAGCCGATACGAGCGAATTCATGAGCACTGACAAGACCAATCAGTCCTGGGGCGGCCGCTTCAGTGAACCCGTCGACGCCTTCGTCGCCCGCTTCACCGCCTCCGTCACCTTCGACCAGCGCCTGTATCGCCACGACATCATGGGTTCGATCGCCCACGCCACCATGCTGGCCAAGGTCGGCGTGCTGACCGATGCCGAGCGCGACAGCATCATCGATGGCCTGAAGACCATCCAGGGTGAAATCGAGGCCGGCCAGTTCGACTGGCGCATCGACCTTGAAGACGTTCACATGAACATCGAGGCGCGCCTGACCGACCGCATCGGCGTGACCGGTAAAAAACTGCACACCGGCCGCAGCCGTAACGATCAGGTCGCCACCGATATCCGCCTGTGGTTGCGTGACGAAATCGACCTGATCCTGGCCGAAATCACTCGCCTGCAAAAAGGCTTGCTGGAGCAGGCCGAGCGCGAAGCCGCCAGCATCATGCCGGGGTTCACCCACCTGCAGACCGCCCAGCCAGTGACCTTCGGGCACCACATGCTGGCCTGGTTCGAGATGCTCAGCCGCGACTACGAGCGCCTGGTCGACTGCCGCAAGCGTACCAACCGCATGCCGCTGGGCAGCGCGGCACTGGCCGGCACCACCTACCCGATCGATCGTGAGTACACCGCCCAACTGCTGGGTTTCGACGCGGTTGGCGGCAATTCGCTGGATAACGTCTCCGATCGCGATTTCGCCATCGAATTCTGCTCGGCCGCCAGCATCGCGATGATGCACCTGTCGCGCTTCTCCGAGGAGCTGGTGCTGTGGACCAGCGCACAATTCCAGTTCATCGACCTGCCCGACCGCTTCTGCACCGGCAGCTCGATCATGCCGCAAAAGAAAAACCCTGACGTGCCGGAGCTGGTGCGCGGCAAGACCGGTCGCGTATTCGGCGCGCTGATGGGCCTGCTGACCCTGATGAAAGGCCAGCCCCTGGCCTACAACAAGGACAACCAGGAAGACAAGGAACCGCTGTTCGACGCCGCCGACACCCTGCGCGACTCGTTGCGAGCCTTTGCCGACATGGTGCCGGCGATCAAGCCCAAGCACGCGATGATGCGCGAAGCGGCCCTGCGCGGCTTCTCCACCGCCACCGACCTGGCCGACTACCTGGTGCGTCGCGGCCTGCCATTCCGTGATTGCCACGAAATCGTCGGTCATGCCGTCAAGTACGGCGTGGACAGCGGCAAGGACCTGGCGGAAATGAGCCTGGAAGAACTGCGCAAGTTCAGCGACCAGATCGATCAGGACGTGTTCGCCGTGCTGACCCTCGAAGGCTCGGTCAATGCCCGTAACCACATCGGGGGCACCGCGCCGGCGCAGGTGAAGGCTGCTGTCGCTCGCGGTCAGGCACTTCTGGCCAGCCGCTAGATAAAAGCTTCGCGGGCAAGCCCGCTCCCACTGGGTTGTGTGTCGTTCGCGAGTCTGCGGCACGACACGAATCCTGTGGGAGCGGGCTTGCCCGCGATGACTGACTTCAGAACGCCACAGAACTACTTTTTGGCAGCAATCATCGCCATAAACGCCGGCATCGCCGCTTCCCGATCCGCCGCCACGCGCTGCACGTTCGGGTTGTCCCCCAACCGCTCCAGCAACGCCTTGGCCTTCGGCATTTCAGCCAACAAATCAATGCCGAACAACTTGTGCGCCACGCCACACGCCAGCGGCACGCTGTACAGGAAGTACAGATCCGCCACGCTCAAGCTGTCGCCAGCCACGTAAGGGCTGAATTTGCCGTGCCGGCCCAGCGCAGCCACCCCCAGCAACAGTTCGGCCTTGGTTTTTTCCTTGATCGCATCCGGAAGGGTCATGCCGAAAAACGCTTCGGCGTAGCAGGCTCGCGCAGGCAGTTCGATATACAGCTCGATTTCCCTGGCCAGTGCCAGCACCTGCGCGCGCTCAAATGGGTCGCTCGGCAGCAGCGGCGTGCCGTTGTGATTTTGCTCGAGGTACTCGAGGATTATGCTGGTTTCATTGATGAAGCCCTGTTCTACGTGCAGCACCGGGACCTTTCCTCGCGGGCTGATGGCCAGTGCTTCGGGGGTGGTTCCACCGTAAAACGGCACTTCTTCGAAAGGCAGTCCTTTTTCCAGCAGCGCCAGTTTGACCATGTTGTAGTAGTTACTGACGGAGAATCCATAAAGCTTGATCATCACAAAGCCTCCAGGCCGTGCGGGGTGGGCAGTGCCTGTTTATAGAACGCTCGAGAGTTTCTTGCCAGCAGCATCACGCCAATGAATACGGGTAAACTGGCCGCCTTTCCCTGAGGAGCCTGCCATGAGCGAGCCAATCGATATCGAAGACGACGAAGAAGAGTTCGCCGAAAACACCTTGATCGAAGCTATCGAAAATCAGATCGAAAGTGACAACCCGCCAGCGGCCAAGGCGACCTTCAACAAGCTGACACTGGTGGGCTACGAGCGGGAAGAGATTCTCAACCTGATGGCCCACGTTTTGGCGGTAGAAATCGACGCGATCCTCGAAGAAGACCGCGCGTTCAATACCGAATGGTACGAAGCCGCGCTGCGCGCATTGCCCGAGTTGCCGCCGCAAAAGCAGTAAGATCAAAAGATCGCAGCCTGCGGCAGCTCCTACCTGGAATGCGATCCATGTGGGAGCTGCCGCAGGCTGCGATCTTTTTTTATGCGAGGCAGAAAATCTCTGTCGCCAGCACTGGACATGCCGGACAAGCGGGTTCACCTTAGGAGCGCTGTCGTCCAATTCCTAGAAAGTCTGGAGTCCTTATGTCGCTTACCCCTGAGCTGGTTGCCGAACTGGAAGTCCTTGCACTCTTCAACCTGGACAGTTCCCAGGAAGGTCTGAAAATTCATCAGACCGCTGCCCCGAAACACATAGCCGCCGCCAAACGCCTCTTTGAAAAAGAACTGACCGACCAGCCTGATGGCGGTTACCTGACCAGCCTGGGTCGTGATGCCGCGCAAAATGTGCAAAGCGTGCTGACTATTCTTAACGCCGAAGTAACAGCCTGAATTCTGCCGCATCGCCCACGGAGACCCCGATCCAGGGATTTCCGCGGGCACATCCCACCCTGATTCCTGTCCCCACCGATAGAAATCTGACGCCAGAAAAATAAATCAGCTTAAAAGTCCTCGCCTCAAGGCGCTAAACTGCCCCCACCTGAGACTCCCACGTCCGTGCCCTGCGAGCCGGTTTGAGCTGACATGACCCGCACCCATGAAATCCGCCCCGATCTGGACGAGGGAATCGACCGCAAGGTTCTCAGCCAGCTGCGCGCACGCTTTCTGAAGCTCAACGAAGGGCGCATGACGCGCGCCATGGAAGGCTTGTCGACCCGCCAGCAAGGGGTCCTGACCTTGCTGCCGCTGTTTTTCCACGTTAATCATCCGCTATTGCCCGGCTACGTTTCCGGCAGTACGCCGGCGGGGCTGTCGAATTTCGAACCGGACGCCAATGTCCTCGCAGAAGCCCAGCGCCTGACCCGCTCGTTTTCCTACAAGCCTCGCCACGGCAGCAACCCGCCGAGGCCGATTCACGGACTGTTCCTGATGGGCAGCCTCGGCACCCTTGCCCAGGCCGACCAGAGCGACATGGATGTTTGGGTCTGCCATGGGCCGGACCTGGCCGAGAACGAACTCGCCGAGCTGCGCAAAAAATGCCAGCTGCTGGAAGCCTGGGCCGCCAGCCAGGGCGCCGAAGCGCACTTTTTCCTGATCGAACCGACCCGTTTCGTCCGTGGCGAGCGCGACACCCAGTTGAGCTCGGAAGATTGCGGCACTACCCAGCACTACCTGTTGCTGGACGAGTTTTACCGCACCGCGATCTGGCTGGCCGGGCGTACGCCGATCTGGTGGCTGGTGCCGGTCTACGAAGAATCGAGCTACGACCGCTACACCCATACCTTGATTTCCAAGCGCTTTATCCGTGCCGATGAAACCCTCGACCTCGGCAACCTGGCCTTTATCCCGCCCGGCGAATTTATCGGCGCCGGGCTCTGGCAGCTGTTCAAGGGCATCGAGTCGCCCTACAAATCGGTACTCAAGCTGCTGCTGACCGAGGTATATGCCAGCGAACACCCCAGGGTCCATTGCCTGAGCCTGCGCTTCAAGCAAGCGGTATTCGCCAACCGGCTCGACCTCGACGAGCTGGACCCGTACGTAGTGGTGTACCGGCGCATCGAGGAATACCTGATCGCCCGCAACGAACCGGAACGGCTGGAACTGGTGCGCCGCGCGTTGTACCTGAAGGTCAATCGCAAACTCACCGGCAATAGCCGCACCCAGAGCTGGCAGCGCTCTTTGCTTGAGCGTCTGGCCCATGAATGGCACTGGGACCAGCGCCAACTGGCCCTGCTCGATAGCCGCAGTCAGTGGAAAGTCCGTCAGGTCGGCTCCGAGCGGCGGGCGCTGGTCAATGAACTGAACTACAGCTACCGCTTCCTCACCCAGTTTGCCCGACAGGAGCAAACGGTCAGCCGCATCAACAAGCGCGACCTGAGTGTCCTCGGGCGTCGGCTATACGCCGCTTTCGAGCGCAAGGCCGGCAAAGTCGAGTTCATCAACCCCGGTATCGCCCCGGACCTGGCTGAAGACACCCTGACGCTGGTGCACGCGCCGAACAGGAAAGAACCGGGGCAAAGCCAGTGGGGCTTGTACAACGGCAGCCTGACGGCGCTGGAGTGGGAACATTTCGCGCCGATCAAACGCAGCCGTCACTTGCTCGAGCTGCTGACCTGGTGCCACCGCAATGGCGTAATCGACAGCAGTACCCGACTGGCCCTGCACCCTGGCACCAGCGACTTGAGCGAGTTCGAGCTGTTCAACCTGCTCGGCAGCCTGCAACAGACCATCGCCCTGCCCTTGCCCACCGTCGCCGAAGAACCTCTGTTGCGCGCCAGCGTGCCGAGTGAAGTGCTGATTCTGGTGAATGTCGGCATCGATCCGCTCAAGCACCATCGCGACCTGAACATCCTGATGACCACCGAGCGCACCGATTCACTGAGCTACGCCGGGGTTCGGGAAAACCTGGTGCTGACGCTGGACCAGGTCACGCTCAATAGCTGGAACGAAGTGCTGGTGGCTCGCTACGACGGCCCCCACGCCCTGCTCGACTGCATTCGCGATTACCTCAACAACCTGCCAGCCGGGCCGCAACAGCCGAAGCTGAAGGTGCGCTGTTTCTGCCATAACCGCGCGCAGTTCATCGCACAACGGGTGGAAGACATCCTCGACACTGCGCAGAACCTGCTGCTGAGCCGGCTCAATCACCGCTACCTGATCCAGGTCCAGCAGCACTACCACGTGCTGGAGCTGGTACCGGGACAGGTCCAGCACATCGCACTGGACACCCTGCCGGCGTTGATCGATTACCTGGGTGAAGAAATGGCGAGCTACAGCCCGCTTCACCTGGACCCAAACGCCCTGGAAGAGCACGACCTTGCGCTGTTCCTGCCAACGGGCCAGCCGGACTCCATCCAGGTATTCTATCGGGTCAACGAAGATCAGGCTGATCTGTACGTGCTCGATGAGCTCAATGCCCTGTGGCAGCAACGCCTGCCCTGGCACGACGAGCAAAGCCTGCTGGTGCCGCTGCAGCGGTTCCTGCAATCGATCCAGTACCGTCGCGATGCCCTGTTGCCGATGGACGCTGCCCACCCCTTGAACCTCTACACCCGGTATTGCCAGCTGTTGCCGTCAGGCCCTGGCCGGGCGCGTCGCATTGAAGCCCGGCCGGTGCCGCAGACGCCAGTGAACAAACCCTTTTACGACGTGCAGGCGATCGTCGGCAAAGCCGCACCGGGTCAGGTGCAGGTGACGTTGTATTGCAATCAACGGGAGTTTTCCGAACTGGAGCATGGCGACCAGCTGTTCAGCGTGGTCGCCCGGGAAATCGTCGGGCAGCGCCGGGAAACAGAACGCTACCGCTGCTACATCACCGACCTCGACCTGTCAGGCCTGCTCGGCGAAGGGCAGAGTTCCACCCATCTGTACCTGCGCTACAAAGCAGACCTGGAGCAGGCATTGAACGAGGCGCTCGATCAGGTCTGAGGGGGATGTCACTCCGGGAACGCGCCGCCATTGGCCGGCTGCGATTCGACTTCCAGCAACGTCAGCTTCAGGGTCTTGCCGCCCGGAGCCGGCCAATCGATATGCTGGCCAACCTTCAGGCCGAGCAGCGCGCTGCCCACCGGCGCCAGGATTGAGACCTTGCCTTCGTCGGCATTCGCATCCTTGGGGTACACCAGGGTCAGGTGGTAGTCCTTGCCACTGCCTTCTTCCCGGCAATGCACACGGGAATTCATGGTCACGACATCTGCCGGCACTTCATCGTGGCCGACCACGGTATCGGCGCGATCCAGTTCGGTTTGCAACGCAATAACGCCCGGCAGCGTGTCGTCCAGGCTGTCGATCAGACGCTCCAGACGCTGGACGTCCAGACGGGTAAGGGTGATGGAAGGTGCGGTCATGATCTGGGCAGACTCCTTTCTTCTGCACGAAAAAAGCAAAACCCCGCCAGAAAAAGGCGGGGTTTTCACAAGCCTCGATGGGTTGAGGCGTATCCGGACACTATCACAGCTCAAAAAATATACAAGCCGGGGCCGGATGCCAGCACCGCCCCCTGTAGGAGCTGCCGAAGGCTGCGATCTTTTGATCTGGATTTTTGGCGGCTCTGAAGACGCTGAAGATCAAAAGATCGCAGCCTCGCTTCGCTCGACAGCTCCTACAGGGCGGTGGCTTTGCGCTCAGAGGCCTGGGCGCAGATGACACGGCGGCGATCATCGTCGGCCGAGCGCCATTCGCGGATGTCTTCGACATGGCGGAAGCAGCCCAGGCAGACTTTCTGCTCGTCCAGCCGACACACACCGCTGCACGGCGACGGCACCGCCGGGCTGACATTGCTGTAGAGCGGCTTCGGTGGGCGGACAGACGCAGGCTGAGTCACGATCTCACAGGCCTTCGAAATCGAGCTCGACACCGGCCTGCTGCTGGACAATACGCTCAAGCATTTCACCCAACTGCTCTTCGCTCTTGTCACACATCCAGCGCTCGCTTTCTTCGTCGTAGTCGAAGTGGAAACCACCGGACACCGCCGCCAGCCACAGCTGACGCAGCGGCTCCTGGCGACTGAAGATCAACTGGCTGCCGTTCTCGAACTTGACGGTCAGCACACCGGCCGAGCTTTCGAGGTCGATATCCAGGTCGCTGTCGTCAAAGATGTCCTCCAGGGTTTGCTGGGTGGCATCGACCAGGTCGTGGAAACGCGCTTCGGACAAACTCATTACGGCAACCTCAAAAAGTGTCTGATCAGGCTCAAGCGCCGCAAGATACGACCGAGCCTCGTCGATTGCAAAGGATAATGACCAAGCGGCCGTCTGTGGGAGCGGGCTTGCTCGCGAAAGCGGTGGTTCAGTCAACAAAGAGGCAGAATGTGCTGGCCCCTTCGCGGGCAAGCCCGCTCCCACAGGGATTGCGTGATACCAACCGGTATCGGCCCAACCCCCGCCGGACGGGCGGTCCGTTGCATAGGCAAGCTGCCGGGTGGCCGGTATACTCCGGCGCAATTAATGCATTTTCAAGGATTTCGCCATGAAGCGCCTGATCTCTTCCCTTGCTGCGCTCCTCGCGGTTGCCTGCCTTGTGTCGGCCTGCGGTCAAAAAGGCCCGCTGTACCTGCCCGATGAAGACCAGGACCCTGTCGAGCAAGCCAAGTCGTCGCAGCAGCAGCCTGCCTCCAAAGCACACAAGCACGACGTCTACCAATAATAAGGGAACCTCATGGACGCTTTTAACTACCGTGACGGTGAACTGTTCGCGGAAGGTGTTGCCCTGTCTGCCATCGCCGAGCGCTTTGGAACACCGACCTACGTTTACTCCCGTGCACACATCGAAGCCCAGTACCTGGCTTATGCCGATGCGCTGGTTGGCACGCCGCACCTGGTGTGCTTCGCAGTCAAGGCCAACTCCAACCTGGGCGTCCTGAATGTCCTGGCGCGACTGGGCGCCGGTTTCGACATCGTCTCCCGTGGTGAACTGGAACGTGTACTGGCCGCTGGCGGCAGCGCCGACAAGATCGTGTTCTCCGGTGTCGGCAAGACCCGTGACGACATGCGTCGCGCCCTGGAAGTCGGCGTGCACTGCTTCAACGTCGAATCCACCGACGAGCTCGAACGCCTGCAAGTGGTCGCTGCCGAACTGGGCGTTCGCGCGCCGATTTCGTTGCGCGTCAACCCGGACGTCGATGCCGGCACCCACCCGTACATTTCCACCGGTCTCAAAGAGAACAAGTTCGGCATCGCCATCGCCGACGCCGAAGACGTGTACGTGCGCGCCGCGCAGTTACCGAACCTGGAAGTGGTCGGCGTCGATTGCCACATCGGCTCGCAACTGACCACCCTGCCACCGTTCATCGACGCTCTCGACCGCCTGCTGGCCCTGGTCGACCGCCTCGGCGATTGCGGCATCTACCTGCGCCACATCGATCTCGGTGGTGGCCTGGGCGTGCGCTACAAGGACGAGGAGCCACCACTGGCTGCCGACTACATCAAGGCCGTGCGCGAACGCCTCGATGGTCGTGATCTGGCACTGGTGTTCGAGCCGGGCCGCTTCATCGTCGCCAACGCCGGTGTATTGCTGACCCAGGTCGAATACCTCAAGCACACCGAGCACAAGGACTTCGCCATCGTCGACGCCGCCATGAACGACCTGATCCGCCCGGCGCTGTACCAGGCCTGGATGGACGTCACGGCCGTGCGCCCGCGTCAATCGGCGGCCCGCGCCTACGACATCGTCGGCCCGATCTGCGAGACCGGCGACTTCCTGGCCAAGGATCGTCAGCTGGCGCTGGAGGAAGGCGACCTGCTGGCCGTGCATTCGGCCGGTGCCTACGGGTTTGTCATGAGTTCCAACTACAACACCCGCGGCCGTACCGCTGAAGTGTTGGTGGACGGTGATCAGGCATTTGAAGTGCGTCGCCGTGAAACGGTAGCCGAGTTGTTTGCTGGCGAAAGCCTGCTGCCGGAGTAAAACCATGCTGCTGCGTTTTACCAAGATGCACGGCCTGGGCAATGACTTCATGGTCCTCGACCTGGTCAGCCAGCACGCGCACATCCTGCCCAAGCATGCCAAGCAATGGGGCGACCGGCACACCGGCATCGGTTTCGACCAGTTGCTGATCGTCGAGGCGCCGAGCAATCCGGACGTGGATTTCCGCTACCGGATCTTCAACGCCGACGGTTCCGAAGTGGAACAGTGCGGCAACGGTGCGCGCTGCTTCGCCCGTTTCGTGCTCGACAAGCGCCTGACCGCAAAGCGGCTGATTCGGGTCGAGACCAAAAGCGGCATCATCGAGCTCGACGTGCGTAACGACGGCCAGATCAGCGTGAACATGGGCGCCCCGCGCCTGGTGCCGGCGGATATTCCGTTCCAGGCACCGGAGCAGGCCCAGAGCTATCAGGTCGACGTCGACGGCACCCCGGTCGATCTGGCCGCCGTGTCCATGGGCAACCCCCATGCCGTGCTGCGGGTCAGCGATATCAACAACGCGCCGGTGCATGAGCTGGGGCCGAAAATCGAACATCACCCGCGCTTCCCGGCACGGGTCAATGTCGGTTTTCTTCAGGTCATCGACCGGAGCCGCGCGCAGTTGCGCGTCTGGGAACGTGGAGCCGGGGAAACCCAGGCTTGCGGAACCGGCGCCTGTGCCGCCGCAGTGGCCGCGATCAGCCAGGGGTGGATGGATTCGCCGCTATTGATCGACCTGCCTGGCGGGCGCTTGTCCATCGAATGGGCAGGCCCTGGCCAGCCGGTGATGATGACCGGCCCGGCAGTGCGTGTATATGAAGGACAAGTGCGTCTTTGAGTGAGCGAAATCCATGACAGACAAGCCTCAGGTACCCGCACGACAAGCTGACGAATCACCGTCCGAAAGCCTGGAGGCGGCGGCTGTTGCCGCGTACCTGGAGGCTCATCCGGACTTCTTCGTCGAGCACGAAGAGCTGCTCCCGTCATTGCGTATTCCCCATCGACGCGGCGATACGGTGTCGCTGGTGGAGCGTCAGATGACCATTCTGCGCGACCGCAACATTGAACTGCGTCATCGCCTGTCGCATTTGATGGACGTGGCCCGGGACAATGACCGGCTGTTCGAAAAGACCCGTCGCCTGATCCTCGCGCTGATGGACGCCGCCAGCCTGGAAGACGTGGTGATGTGCGTCGAAGACAGCCTGCGCCAGGAATTCCAGGTGCCCTTCGTCAGCCTCATCTTGCTCGGCGACAACGCCATGCCGGTGGGCCGCTGGGCCACTCACGCCGAAGCGCAAGTGGCCATCGGCGGCTTGCTCTCGGAAGACAAAAGCGTCAGCGGCAGCCTGCGCGAGCATGAACTGGACTTCCTGTTCGGCGAAGAACAGCGCAAGCAGATCGGCTCCACCGCGGTCGTCGCCATCAGCTACCAGGGCATCCACGGCATCCTGGCCATCGCCAGCCGTGATCCGCAGCACTACAAAAGCTCGGTGGGCACCTTGTTCCTGAGCTACATCGCTGAAGTCATGGGTCGCGTGCTGCCACGGGTCAACAATTCCCTGCGCTCGGTACGCTGAACATGGAACGACAACTGGACGCTTACTGCGAACACCTGCGCAGTGAGCGGCAGGTGTCGCCGCACACGCTGTCGGCCTACCGCCGCGACCTCGACAAAGTGCTCGGCTGGTGCGTCAAACAGAACATCGGCAGCTGGGCGACGCTGGACATCCAGCGCCTGCGCAGCCTGATTGCCCGCCTGCACGCCCAAGGGCAATCGTCCCGCAGCCTGGCGCGCTTGCTGTCGGCCGTTCGCGGGCTCTATCACTACCTCAATCGCGAAGGCCTGTGCGACCACGATCCGGCCAATGGCCTGGCGCCGCCGAAAGGTGAACGCCGCCTGCCGAAAACCCTCGACACCGACCGCGCCCTGCAACTGCTGGAAGGTGGTGTGGAGGATGACTTTCTGGCACGTCGGGACCAGGCGATTCTGGAGTTGTTCTACTCTTCCGGGCTGCGGCTGTCGGAGCTGACAGGACTCAACCTCGATCAGCTCGACCTCGCCGACGGCATGGTCCAGGTGCTCGGCAAAGGCAGCAAGACCCGCCTGTTGCCAGTAGGAAAAAAAGCCCGCGAAGCGCTAGAGCAGTGGCTGCCACTGCGGGCCATGGCCAACCCGGCGGACGATGCGGTGTTCGTCAGCCAACAGGGGCGACGTCTCGGCCCTCGGGCGATCCAGGTGCGGGTCAAGGCTGCCGGCGAGCGCGAACTGGGGCAGAACCTGCATCCGCACATGCTGCGGCACTCCTTCGCCAGCCATCTGCTGGAATCCTCCCAGGACCTGCGCGCGGTGCAGGAGCTGCTCGGGCACTCGGACATCAAGACCACCCAGATCTACACCCACCTGGACTTCCAGCACCTGGCCACGGTCTACGACAGCGCCCACCCAAGGGCCAAACGCATTAAGGGCGACGATTCATGAGCATTCAGTTGATCACCTTCGACCTCGACGACACCCTGTGGGACACCGCACCCGTCATCGTCAGCGCCGAAGCCATATTGCGTGCATGGCTGACCGAACATGCGCCCAACCTCGGGGCGGTACCGGTGGAACATTTGTGGGCGATACGCGAACGCATCCTGAGCATCGAGCCGAACCTCAAGCACCGCATCAGCGCCTTGCGCCGGCGCGTGTTGTTCCAGGCCCTGGAAGAAGCCGGATATCCCCATGCTGAAGCGTCGGACCTGGCCGATCAGAGTTTCGAAGTGTTTCTGCACGCCCGGCATCAGCTGGAAATATTTCCGGAGGTGCAACCGACCCTGGAGTTGCTGGCCAACCATTACGCCCTCGGCGTGGTCACCAATGGCAACGCCGATGTGCGTCGACTGGGGCTGGCGGACTACTTCAAGTTTGCGTTGTGCGCCGAAGACATCGGCATCGCCAAACCCGATGCGCGGCTGTTCCATGAAGCCTTGCAACGCGGCGGCGCGACGGCTGATACGGCGGTGCATATTGGCGATCATCCGGGCGATGACATTGCCGGTGCGCAACAAGCGGGGATGCGGGCGATCTGGTTCAACCCGGCGGGCAAGGTCTGGGAAGCGGAACGGTTGCCGGATGCCGAAATTTGCAGCCTGACCGAATTGCCGGCGTTGTTGGCGCGGTGGAATTCGTCTTCGGCCTGACGAAAAAACCTGTGGGAGCGAGCTTGCTCGCGATGAGGGCTTAACATTCAAAATAAATGTTGCCTGACACTCCGCCATCGTCGGATCGCCGCCCGGAGCAAGCTCGCTCCCACAGGGATCACCACAGGCTTCATATTTTTTGTTCCGGGCATGAAAAAGCCCGCAGCGACGGCGGGCTTTTTCAGCAAGCGGGTAGCAGGCTCAGATAGGCCGGCTGCCGTACTTGTTATCCGGCTTCTTGGGAGGATCGGCGACCACATTGGCCTCCACTTCCTGCACCTTGCCACCACGCGCAAGGAACTCTTCCATGGCCTTGGCCAGGGCATCGCGCTCCTTGTTCTTGGCTTCGACACTCGGCAGCTCATCGACCGATACCGCTGCCTTGGCCTTGCCTTTGGCGGCCGGAACCGGCGCATCACCGCCGTCGTCTTCAGCGACGTCTTCCGCCGCTGCTTCCAGACCTTCTTCGGTTTCGTCGTCGTCGCCTACTTCGAGGTCGTCGTTTTCCAGATCATCGTCGCTCATGTTCTACCTCATGACTTGCGAAAAGCAGATTAGTTATAGCCCAGCTTTGCCCTCTGTCGAAGGCTGCCGGAAAAAAATCAACAGCCGCTGCTGACCAGCGGTTATGCCTCTTCACCGTGCACGGTGGCGAGGACTTTACGGGCACCGCCATGATCGCGGTGCTCGCCCAGGTAAACGCCTTGCCAGGTTCCCAACGCCAGCCGGCCTGCCGAAATCGGCAAACAGAGCTGACAGCCAAGCACGCTGGCCTTGAAGTGCGCCGGGAGGTCGTCCTGGCCTTCGTCGTTATGCTCATAGCCGTCTGTTCCTTGTGGGATCAGACGATTGAAAAACCGTTCGAAGTCGCGACGTACCGCCGGATCGGCGTTCTCGTTGATGGTCAACGACGCCGAGGTATGCTGCAGCCACAAATGCAACAGACCGACCCGACACGCCTTGAGTTCAGGCAGGCCGGCGAGTAACTCGTCCGTTACCAGGTGAAAGCCCCGGGGCCTCGCCCGCAAGGTAATCAGAGTCTGTTGCCACATACAGTTCTCCGCACGTTCGGGGCGCATTCTAGCGCGCTCTGGGAAAAAACAAAGGCCCTAATATTCCTTCAATCATGTAAGCCTTCGACCGCACAAAAACACCCGACGTAAACATCCTAAAACCTGTAGGAAAAAACCTTTCAGCTCACCCTTCAATGACAAATTTCAGACAAAAAAATGCCCGGCAAGCCGGGCAAGTTTTTTATGCGCCTGCTTACAAGTTGTAGCCGCGTTCGTTGTGAAGCGCCAGATCGATGCCGACCGCCTCTTCTTCTTCATTGATGCGCAGACCCATGACCGCATCCAGCACCTTGAGGATGATGTACGTGGCGATCGCGGTGTAGATCACCGTGAAACCTACGCCTTTGCACTGAATCCACACTTGTGCGGCGATGTCGGTCACGGTGCCGAAGCCACCCAGGGACGGCGCGGCGAACACACCGGTCAGGATTGCACCGAGGATACCGCCGATACCGTGTACGCCGAAGGCGTCCAGGGAGTCGTCATAGCCGAGCTTGCGTTTCAGGGTGGTGGCGCAGAAGAAGCACACCACGCCAGCCGCCAGACCGATGACCAGCGCACCCATCGGGCCAACGGTGCCGGCAGCCGGGGTAATTGCCACCAGGCCGGCAACCACGCCCGAAGCGATGCCCAGTGCGCTAGGTTTGCCATGGGTGACCCACTCGGCAAACATCCAGCCCAGCGCAGCAGCGGCAGTCGCGATTTGCGTCACCAGCATCGCCATACCGGCGGTACCGTTGGCCGCAGCGGCGGAACCGGCGTTGAAACCGAACCAGCCGACCCACAGCATGGCCGCGCCCATCAGGGTATAACCGAGGTTGTGCGGTGCCATCGGCGTGGTCGGGAAACCTTTGCGCTTGCCCAGCACCAGGCAGGCAACCAGACCGGCCACACCGGCGTTGATGTGCACCACGGTGCCGCCGGCGAAGTCCAGAACGCCCCAGTCCCACATCAGGCCGCCGTTACCGGACCAGACCATGTGCGCAATCGGCGCGTAAACCAGGGTGAACCAGATGCCCATGAAGACCAGCATCGCGGAGAACTTCATCCGCTCGGCGAAGGCACCGACGATCAGCGCCGGCGTGATGATGGCGAAGGTCATCTGGAAGGTGATGAACACCGCTTCAGGGAACAGCGCCGCAGGACCGGTCAGGCTGGCTGGCGTGACACCGGCAAGGAATGCCTTGCCCATGCCGCCGAAGAACGAGTTGAAGTTGACGACGCCCTGCTCCATGCCGGTGGTGTCGAACGCGATGCTGTAGCCATAAATGACCCACAGGACGCTGATCAGACCGGTAATGGCGAAGCACTGCATCATCACGGAAAGAATGTTTTTCGACCGGACCATGCCGCCGTAGAACAGCGCGAGGCCGGGAATGGTCATGAACAGCACCAAGGCTGTAGAGGTCAACATCCAGGCAGTGTCGCCAGAGTTGAGGACCGGGGCCGCCACTTCGTCTGCCGCCAAAGCAAGGCTGGGCATTACGATGGACAACAGGGCTCCTAGCCCTGCGAATTTACGCAGAGTCATATTGTTTTCTCCTGGGGCGTTGGGTTTGTGGCGGCTTAGATTGCGTCGGTATCGGTTTCGCCGGTACGGATGCGAATCGCCTGTTCCAGATTGACCACGAAGATCTTGCCGTCACCGATCTTGCCGGTGTTGGCCGCCTTGGTGATGGCCTCGATTACCCGGTCCAGATCCTTGTCGTCGATGGCGACGTCGATCTTCACCTTGGGCAGGAAATCGACCACGTATTCCGCGCCGCGATACAGCTCGGTGTGCCCCTTCTGCCGGCCAAAGCCTTTGACTTCAGTGACGGTAATGCCCTGCACGCCGATCTCGGACAGCGACTCGCGTACGTCGTCCAGCTTGAACGGCTTGATGATGGCAGTGACTAGCTTCATGAAAACTCTCTCCCGAATTGGTGGACTTGCCCCAGGAAAACAAACCCGTCTCAAGTCTAAGCGCAGTGCCTGGCTTTGTAACGCATCGTCGGCCTTACCTGCCCGTCCGACGCCAGCTAACCGCTCCTTGCGAAGCACTCCCCGTGATTCGCCTGGCGCACTGCATTCGTCACAGCGACTGCATCAGTGCATGGGTCACCAGCATCTAAGCAGAAAGCTTGCCATCTCCACAAAACTGACTGTTTTCAAGCCTTTACCGGCGGATGGCGGATACTTCGCGACAACACCCGGCACGTTACGCACAACAACGGTGCGACGCCGTCCGTCCCGATGCGCGAAAACCGTGCACCCCTTGCCCGCGCAAATGACTATAGACACTGCGTGATACACTGCCCGTCATTGTTTCCAGGACATTGCCCATGCTCGCGCCAAAAGACTTCCTCGACGCCCTGACCGGCACCGCCTCCCGCCTCTTCAGCGGCGACACGCCCCTGCCGAAAGCCGAAATCGAAAGCCAGTTCAAAATGTTGCTGCAGAGCGGCTTCAGCAAACTGGATCTGGTGAGCCGGGAAGAGTTCGATAGCCAGATGGTTGTATTGGCGCGCACGCGGGCGCGGCTGGAGGCTCTTGAAACGAAGGTTGCGGAGATGGAAGCGAAGCTCAATCCGCCAACCGAGTAACCCATCAATCCCGCTTTGAAACACAGCCCCCCCTGTAGGAGCTGCCGAAGGCTGCGATCTTCTGATCCCAAGCCCCGCAAAAATCCCGGCAACGTCCTACAAACATCACACCGCCGTCCGATTGCGTCGCCAGGTATCCGATCTCTAAGCTCATCCCCGCTGAATGTTCAGCACTGGGTTTGGCGACCTGGAAAAACCCCGACGCACTACGACCACATTCGAAATAGGGAGTTTCTCCCCATCTTGAGTTATGGCAGCTGTGCGTGGGAGACCTTAAGGTCTGCCGGTTTTCGGGCGTCACCGGTTCGCCAACCCGCGCATGGCTGCCACCCTTTTCGTTTGGCGACGATCAGAGGCAGTTTCTCTTCACTCGACCCCGAGAACTGCACGATGGAAGAAAACTACCTAACCCCCCAGATCTTCACCCGCCACAAACTCCACCTCCACGCCCTCCTAATACAAAACCAACCTTGGTTCAGCGCCCGCGACCTGGGCCGATTACTTCGCATCTACCTCAACGACCGCCAAGTCCAAAAACTCGATCCTGACCAATACCAAACCACCCAAACCCTCATCTACGGCCGCATCGAAAACACCCTGCTGATCAGCGAATCCGGTGTCTACGCCATGCTCGTCTACCACTACTGCCCCGAATATCGAGCCTTGCGTGAATGGCTCACCCACGAAGTCGTCCCCGCCCTGCGAGACGCCCAACACCCCACCACAACCGAACGCCCACAACTGAGCCTGCTCAACTGGCCGGAAATGTCGTTGAGTCTGCTGCACTGGAATAACCAGCCGTGGATTCGGTTGCAGGATGTGCCGCAGATGCTGCCTGATCAGGAGGCTTCAAGGCCTGCTATCAGTGCGCCTTGGTGGAAAAGAGCCGCGAAGATGCTTCACGCATTTTGAATAAAAACCCCACGCTTTTGGCGTGGGGGTCAGAAAATCCAAGACAACAATCAGGCACAGTGCGCAAGCCGCTCAACCTGATCCCGAATCGCAGCCCCTCGTTCAATCTCGGCTTTACGCAAATCGTAAGTTGATTGCAGGTTCAGCCAAAATTCCGGGGTAGTGTCCAGACAGATAGATAACCTTAAAGCCATATCAGCACTGACACCCCGACGCTGGAGCACGATGTCGTTCACCGTAGGTGTCGACACATTCAACGCTCTTGCCAGAGCGGCAGCCGTAAGGCTCAGAGGCTCCAGGTATTCCTCTTTGAGGATCTCGCCAGGGTGAACCGGGCGCATACCATTCTTAGTCATTACTCACCTCAGTGATAATCGACGATTTCGACATTCTCTGGTCCGTTAGGACCCCAAATGAAGCAAATTCGCCATTGAGCGTTGATACGGATGCTGTACTGACCCTTTCGATTCCCCTCCAGCGCCTCCAGGCGATTACCCGGCGGGGATCGAAGGTCTATCAACACGGCAGCAGCATCAAGCATCGTCAGCTTTCGTTCCACGACGCTCAGAATGGCTGACCACATACGGGTCTTACCGTTGCGAAACAGGTACTCGGTCTCAGAACACTTAAAGCTAACGATCATAATTTAAAGCTTAACGTTATGCATTAATCTTGAGTGTATAAGCTGACTTGCCAAATGCAACCAAGAGGGCGTGACTCTCAGTGACTTTTCAACATTTTAGGAAAAGGACTACCTGCTCGACTCCTCAAAGCCTTCATTGATCGTCTCGCACTTCAGCGCAGGCAATATCCTGCGATAGTTTCCCTACCCCTGCCGTCACGCGAAAACACCAACACACAACTACCCTTCAAAAACCCGCAGGAAGCGGCCCCCGTTTAGCTCAAGGAACGACCATGTCCCTCTCCATAGTCCACAGCCGCGCCCAGGTGGGCGTCGAGGCACCCGCCGTCACCGTAGAAGTTCATCTGGCCAACGGCCTGCCATCCCTGACCATGGTCGGCCTGCCCGAGGCGGCGGTGAAGGAAAGCAAGGACCGGGTGCGCAGTGCGATCATCAATTCGGGGCTGCAATTTCCGGCGCGACGGATCACGCTGAATCTGGCGCCGGCGGATTTGCCCAAGGATGGCGGGCGCTTCGATCTGGCGATTGCCCTGGGGATTCTCTCGGCCAGCGTGCAGGTGCCGACGCTGACACTGGATGACGTGGAGTGTTTGGGGGAGTTGGCCCTGTCAGGTGCGGTACGGGCAGTTCGAGGGGTGTTGCCCGCGGCGTTAGCGGCACGCAAGGCCGGGCGCTGGCTGATGGTGCCACGGGCGAACGCTGAGGAAGCGTGCCTGGCGTCGGGACTGAAAGTGATTGCCGTTGACCACTTGCTGGAGGCCGTCGCACATTTCAACGGGCATACACCGATCGAGCCTTATGCTTCCGATGGACTGCTCTGCGCCAGCAAACCTTATCCCGACCTGAATGAGGTGCAAGGGCAGCTGGCGGCCAAGCGTGCGCTGTTGATTGCGGCTGCGGGGGCTCATAACTTGCTGTTCAGCGGACCGCCGGGGACGGGAAAAACATTGTTGGCGAGTCGTCTGCCGGGGTTGTTACCACCACTGGCCGAGAGTGAAGCGCTGGAAGTTGCGGCAATTCTATCAGTCGCCAGTTGTGTGCCATTGAGTCATTGGCCGCAACGACCGTTTCGCCAACCCCATCACTCCGCCTCCGGCCCGGCACTGGTGGGTGGCGGCTCGAAACCACAACCGGGCGAAATCACCCTCGCCCACCACGGTGTACTGTTCCTCGATGAGCTCCCGGAATTTGATCGCAAGGTATTGGAGGTATTGAGAGAGCCACTGGAGTCCGGCCACATAGTGATTTCCCGCGCCAAGGACCGCGTACGCTTCCCGGCGCGCTTTCAACTGGTCGCAGCGATGAATCCCTGCCCCTGTGGATATCTCGGCGAACCGAACGGCCGCTGTTCCTGTACGCCGGACATGGTGCAGCGCTATCGCAACAAACTGTCGGGGCCGCTGCTCGATCGTATCGATCTGCACCTTACGGTTGCACGCGAAGCCACGGCGTTAAATCCTGCGTTGAATCCCGACGACGATACTGCCACCGCCGCCAGGTTGGTTGCCGATGCACGAGAACGGCAACAAAAGCGCCAAGGCTGTGCCAATGCGTTCCTCGATTTGCCGGGCCTGCGCAGACACTGCAAGTTATCCACAGTTGACGAAACCTGGTTGGAAACGGCGTGTGAACGGCTGACCTTGTCACTGCGAGCGGCCCATCGGCTGCTCAAGGTTGCTCGCACCTTGGCGGACCTTGAGCAAGTCGATGGTATCACCCGTGAACACTTGGCCGAAGCGCTGCAATATCGGCCGGCAACACTCTAGTCAGCGTCACCCCTTGGTGAGATCAACCAACGGCGTCTGCCGCATCTCAGCTTCCCGCCCACCCTGAGTCTCGCTCACCTGCTTCAACGCCTAATCCACAGCTGCTTTATCCGCCAGCAAGCCGTAACTGATCCGGAACTGCTTCTGTTCCTTCGGCCCAATCGTCAGCACCAGGTTCAGTGGCCGCTGATACCGGCGGTTGTAGGAAAAACTCGTTCCCGGTTCCAGCCCCGTGACATAGTCCTGCCCCTGGGTATCAGTGTTTTTCCATACAGAGAACACGGGCAGTGTTTGAGTATTGAAACCCGACCGCCCCCAGGCTGCCGCCATTGTTGTGCAAGACGGTCAACGTATAGCCCTTGGCATCGGCATACGGCACCACGTTGTAAACCGTCTCGTCGTAGTCCTTGGTCGGTGCGCGGTCGGTTTGCCAATCTGGCAGATCGCCTTTGGCTTTGTCGTTGAACGGTGAGACCTGTTTCACCGGCGCAACGAAGTGGGCGCCCTGTTCCAGGAACGGCGTGCTGAAGTTGCTGTGATACAGCGCCTGGTATTCCTTCGGATAGTCGCCGTTGTTGGTCAGGGTATCGTTGAGCGCGAACACTACGCTGCCAGGTTCGATGACCAGTTCGGTCGCCACGGAAAAGTCGACTTTCTTGAATACCCGCTCTTTCAGCTCGCCACGCAGACTGATGGCGTATGGTGGTTTGTCATCGATGTGCAGGGTGACTTTGTTGGCCGGAATGTTGGCTGCGCGGACGTGCAGGGTCAGCAGTTCACCGTAGTCCATGCCGGGATGACCGACCCTTTCGTAGCCGCAGCGGGTGACCAGCTCATTGAAACCTTCGAGCCAGCCCAAGCCACCGCGGCCACTGAGTTCGCTGAAGGACGGGTTGACCACTTCCTTGACCGGCGAATCCCAGCCCATGCGCACACTGCCGACCGAGGCCTGCAAGACGTTCATTCCGCGAGTAGGCACTACCGAAAGTTTCATCGTGCCGTTATCGATGTCGACGATGCCGACGCCCTCCTGCCGACCGCCGTGCAAAGTGCGCAGGGCAACGCTGAAGGGTTTGTCGGTTTTTATGCCGAGTTGCTGGCTGGTGATCTGCCAGCTCTGGGCGGCTTTGTCGGTGTCAGCAGGACGTAATCCCAGGCCATGGCGTGGGAGGCGGACAGCGCGGCAAGAGCGACGAGGAGTTTGAGCGAGATCATGGGGAAAGCCTTTCTTGGAGTTGTGCATTTTTTATAGCGCTGATGAAACGATTCATCAGCTTAAAAAAGCTTACACCCGAGCCTTCCCAAGCCAATTAAAATTGACCTTATGCAACCTCCGCGCGCTTACGTTAGTCTCATAAGGTTTGAGCCTCTGGCAGATTGATGGCGATATCATTATGGCATTAAGGTCGCCCGCTAACTGCAGGAGCAGGTACAGACAGTTTTGTCTGTCATTTTTGCGCAACGGATCGTATGGAGTTTGAATGCGCGGGGCACTATTACGCAGCGGTAAGAGCGGGTCATTCACTGCCCTCGGCGAAACAGGTCAACCGGTCTACCGGGCAGCCCTGCAATTGCGCGAAGCCATTCGCCGCAAGAACCCCGATTTGGTCGATCATCTGGCCATCCCTCAAAGCGATGAACTCGGCAATCAGATCGATTGGTACAGCGCCTTCGACGGCGATGTGATTCCGTGGAGCAGTGCGACAGAAGAAGAACGCGCCCCTGCCCGCCGCCAACTTGAAGCCCTGAAGATCGCACTCGAGGAATTGAGCCAGCGTTTCCTGGGCACTGATTCCGGCGAACAGCAGCAAGGCGATAAAGCCGTGTTCGGCAAGTTGCTCAAGCGCGTCATTCATATCCCCGACGAAAACTTCGTCTACCTGGTGCAAGGCAAACCGGTGCTGACTTTTTGGGGGTTCGAGCACGCCGGTACCGACCTCAATCGCGATCCCCTGCACTGCCTCTATCAGGTTCCGCCGCTGCCACCCGTAGTCGAAGCGCCTGTTGTTCCACCCGTCGTGCCCGTGGTGGCCCGTCCGTGGTGGCGTCGTTGGTGGTGGCTGTTGCTGCTGCCGCTCCTGCTGCTCCTTTTGTGGCTGTTGCTCGGCCTGCGCGGTTGCGTCCCGATTCCATTAGTGGCGGTGGACCTGCTGCCTGAGGGCATCGTTCCGGTGGAAAAACAACTGGAAGAGCCGCAACTGCCCGGCAATGTCACGACGCTCAATGGCATTCCGGTGACAGGCTCAGTTATAGGCTCCACCACTGGAACGGGCACCGCTGTGACTGGAGCCCAAGGCGTGGAATCGCCAGCCGTCGAGGGCAACGAGGCTGACGCAGCACCCGCCGACTTGAGCAAAGACCCAGCCAGAGACCCGGCAGCCGAAAACAAAACCGCGCCGCCGGATGTCACATCGCCCGAGGCCGAAAAATCCGCAGCCGCAAAAGCCGGCCCTCCCCTGAGCATCCCGCCAGACGCCGCCGACGGTGCCGCCAAGTTCCTCGACGGTCAGTACAACGCAGGCGCCGGGATACAAGACCGCCGGACCGGCAAACCGCTGCGTCTGGAATACCAGCTCAAGGACGGTAAGGGCCAAGTCACCGTACACCAGGCCGACGGTTCCAAATGCAGCGGACCGGTAAGCGCTACCATGAAGGGTGGCAGCCTGGCCATCGACAGCCAAGGCCAGGCCGTGTGCGGCGATGGCAGCACTTACGAAATGCCCAAGGTCAACTGCCGCCCAGGGGCGACCACGGTCGCGGACTGCACTGGCGGTTACGGAAAAGAACAATTCCCCATGTCCATGCGGCAAGCTGCCGAGAAAACGGAATAACCCGACATGTTGCCTGAAGTCACTCAATTCGAAGACACCGTCACGCTGGTCTGCGACACCGGCATCCAGTTCATGGATTTCGCCCTGCGCCTGGATCCCCGCAAGGAACCGGCCGGCGAATTCGCTCCGATGATCAGCGGGCTGATCTGCCGCCTGGCGTACAACGAAGAGAAAGACTTCTTTTTCTACGAGCCCGAACCGGAAAAGGTTGAAAAAGCCAAACCTGCGTTCAGCATCGACATGAAAAGCAGCCTCGAATTGCTCGACGGTATCTGGCTGCCGATCCCGTTTTTCCGCTTCATGCCGCCCCATCGCTTCGATGAAGGTCCGACCAACTGGTCGCGCATGCGTCTGGTGAAACTGGCGACACCCGACATCGACGGCAACACCCACCGCCTGACAATGGCCTTCGACAGCCGCGTGATGCCCAAGCGTGACGGCACTGCTTACTTGGCGCCAAACGAAGAAGACATGAGCTCCGGTGTGTCTTTCAAACTGGCGACAAAGGCCAGCGAAACCCGCTGGTTCCTGGCGCAGCCGTGGGTCAACGAGTGGTTGCTGGAAGTGTTCAACGAGGGCAATGCCCACCGTCCGCGCGCAGAGTTGGACACCGATATTCGCGCCAGCTATCACCTGGCGCACTACCTTAACTTACTCAGCCTGTTGAGCACGCCGTCAGCCGCCCAGCAGTCGACGGCCCGGGCGAAAGTTGAAATCCCCGAGCTGAAAGTGGTCGCCAACGACAGTAATGGCCTGGTCAAACCGATTCCGGTGGACCTGGTGCTGGATGTCGGCAACTCGCGCACCTGCGGCATCCTGATCGAAAACCACGGCCAGGCCGGCTCCGGGCTGAAGCAGAACTACGTGCTGGAACTGCGCGACTTGATCACCCCCGAACACACCTACAATCTGCCGTTCGAAAGCCGCGTGGAATTCGCGCAGCCGTACTTCGGCAAGGACCACTGCTCGGTCAAGAGCGGCCGTCACGACGCGTTCCAATGGGCAACGATTGCCCGTGTCGGCAATGAGGCCAGCCGTCTGGCCAGCCGTCGTCGCGGTACCGAAGGCTCCACCGGCCTGTCCAGCCCGAAACGCTATCTGTGGGACGAAAACGCCTATGGCCACGGCTGGCGTTTCAACTGCTCGTACATCAAGACCGACAACGAGCCGTACGCCACCGCCGCGCCGTTCTCGCATCTGATCAACGAAACCGGCGAGGCGCTTTACAGCCTCGAAGAAGACGATCGCCTGCCGGTGTTCATGCCGCGTTACTCACGCAGCTCGCTGATGACCTTCATGCTCGCCGAAGTGCTGGCCCAGGCGCTGTCGCAAATCAACAGCCCGGCCCAGCGCTCGCGCCAGGGGCACACCCGCGTGCCGCGCCAACTCAACAGCGTTACCCTGACCGTGCCGCCGGGTATGCCGCAGGCCGAGCGCAGCATCCTCAACGAACGCATGCTGCAAGCCATCGGCCTGGTGTGGAAAAGCCTCGGCTGGCATGCCGGCGAGGAAGATCCACATCAGGATCAGGCCGTCAGCCCTCGCACGCCGATCCCGAGTATCCGCGTGGAATGGGACGAAGCGTCCTGCGGCCAGTTGGTGTACCTGTACACCGAGGTCAACGAGAACTTCGCCGGTCACCCGGAGGAGTTTTTTGACACCATCGCCCGACCGGACAAGACCGATCGCCAACGCATCACCCTCGCGACCATCGACATCGGCGGCGGCACCACCGACCTGGTGATCACCGACTATCGCCTCGACCGTGCGGGAAATACCGGCAGCGGCAGCAACGTGCACATCGTGCCCGAGCAGCGTTTTCGCGATGGCTTCAAGGTGGCCGGCGACGACATCTTGCTGGACGTGATTCAGGACTTCATCCTGCCAAGTTTCGAGAAGGCCTTGCAGAACGCTGGCGTGAAAGCCCCGGACTCGCTGATGTCAAGGCTGTGTGGCGATGAATCGGTCAGTGCCCAGGACATGATCCTGCGTCAACAATTGAACCTGCAGGTGTTCGCACCACTGGGCCTGGCGCTGCTCAAGGCGTACGAGCATTACGATCCGCAGGTCCCACAAGAAGTCACCCCGCAAAGCTACCGCCAATTGCTCGGTGACAACGCGATCAGCAAGAGCGTGCTTGACTACGTCAATGCTGCCGTGCGCCGCGATGTCGGCGGTCAGAGTGGTTTCGACCTGAATGCGGCACCAATCAGCTTCGACCTGCAAAAGCTCCACGCCGCCTTCCTCAACGACCAGATCAACATCACCAAGATCCTAGGTGCGCTGTGTGAGGTGGCCGCGCAGTACCCGTGCGATGTCTTGCTGCTGACCGGCCGCCCTTCGCGCCTGCCTGGCATCCAGGCGTTCATTCGCAAGGTGTTGCCACTGCCACCGGGACGCATTCTGGCGCTGCAAAACTACCGCACCGGCGGCTGGTATCCGTTTCACAAGAACGGCCGGATCGACGACCCGAAAAGCACCGCCTCGGTCGGCGCCATGCTCTGCCTGTTGTGCGCCAACCACAGCGTGCCGAACTTCTACTTCCGTGCTTCGGCACTCAAGCCGTATTCGACGGTCAAGCACATCGGCGTCATCGACCTGAACAACGTGATCAAGGATGCGGACGTGCTGTACCGCGACATCCAGTCCGAAGATTACAAAATCAAGCTGCCGGAAATTGGCGTTGGCGATGCCGCCGACACACCCCAGCTGGAAATGCGCGGCGATCTGCGCCTCGGTTTCCGCCAGCTGGCCACCGACCGCTGGGCCGCCTCGCCGCTGTATACCTTGCGATTCACCAAGGCTGGTCGGGAGAAGTTTTCCCGCGCAATCGGTGAAAACGGCAGCGCGCCGATGCTCAAGGTGCGGTTCGAGGTCAAACCGGCGGACAAATACACGCGCAAGCAGGATCTGGTCAGCGACCGTCTCTCGGTTCGCGACATCGAGTCCAACAGCAACAACGTCAACTTCAACCCGCGCAGCGACCTCGAACTGGAACTCAACACCATGCTCGACGCCGGCCTGAGCGAGACCAAGTACTGGCTCGACAGTGGAAGTGTGAAACGCAAATGAACGATCTGACCCCCGATCAAACTCAGCTCTCTGCCAGTTGGGCCGCTGTTTATGAAGGCGCCGGTCAGGCGCTGGACTGGATTGGCCAGACGCGCGGCAATGCGCCGCGCCTGGACAGCGAAGCCGACAACCTGAACATCCGCCTGCACCGCGCCCGCAACCTGGCCCAAAGCCTCGGTCGCGTGGCCTGCACGCCGATGACCATTGGCTTTTTCGGCTTGTCCCAGGCGGGCAAGTCGTACCTGATTTCGGCCCTCGCCGCCGGTCAGAACGGCAAGCTGGAAACCGAGTTCGGCGACCAGCGCCTGGACTTCATCAAGCACATCAACCCAGTGGGTGGTGGCAAGGAAGCCACTGGCCTGGTAACGCGCTTCAGCCGTCGGGCGACGGAAAGCCAGGACAAGGAATTCCCGGTAGAACTTACGCTGTTCAAGGAAATCGAGCTGGCGAAGATTCTCGCCAACGCCTGGTTCAAGGATTTCGACCTTGAACGGATTTCCTACGAGATCGACGAAGATCGCATCCAGCGCGTGCTCAAACCGTTCGAAGGCCGCGAAACCGGGTCGCTGCAAACGGGGGTCAATGCCGACGATCTGGTGTCGCTGTGGGATTACCTGCGCGACAATTTCCGCAACTCGGTAAAAAAACTTGAGCACCTGTACTGGCCCACAGCGTTGCAACTGGTGCCACGCCTGAATTTCCAGGAACGAGCCGAGCTGTTTTCGATCCTCTGGGGTGAGCAAAGCGAGTTGACCCGCGTGTACCAGCAACTGGCCGGCGCTCTGCACAAGCTGGGCCTGCCCGAGACGGTGTTCGCACCGCTGAAGGCCTTGGTGAGCTTCGACAACGACACCTACAGCCAGCGCGACAGCATCATGAACGTCGATATCCTCGAACGTTTCGGCAGCCCGCTGGATTTACCGATCGACGTTCGACCGCTAGTGGGCGATCGGCTGCAAAACAGTCAGGCGGTTCCCGTCGCGCAACTGGCGGCACTGACCGCCGAAATGACCTTTCGCCTGATCGAAGCGCCGGTGGATGACATCGTCAATCAGGTCGACTTGCTGGACTTCCCCGGTTATCGCGGACGCCAGAAACTGCACGAGATCGCCGATTCCCACGACCCGCAATCCACCGCCAAGGACAACTCGGTTTCCCAGCTGATCCTGCGCGGCAAGGTTGCCTATCTGTTCGAACGCTATACCGACAACCAGGAAATGAACGCGCTGGTGGTCTGCACAGGCACGACCAAGCAAAGTGACGTCAACGACGTGGGCCCGGTGCTGACCCGCTGGATCGAAAAGACCCAGGGCGCCGACTCAGCCGCGCGCAGTAAACGCGACACCGGCCTGATCTGGGCGTTGACCATGCTAGACCTGCGCATTACCAACTCTCTCAGCCTGACACCCGATCAGTACGACGAGAGCTGGAACGGTATGGTCAAACTGACCATGCTGGAGCGCTTCGGCAGCCTGAGCTGGATGAACGACTGGGCCGGCACACCGTTCCAGAACACCTACCTGGTGCGCAAACCGCGTATGGACGCGGCGTTCATCGGGCAAGACGCGACCGGCGCAGAAACCGGCCTCAATGCCATCTATCAGGAACGTGTCAGCGCGCTGGGCACCAGCTTCGCCAGCAACGCTCTGGTGTGCAAACACATCAAGAACCCGGCCAACGCCTGGGCAGAAATGCTGCGCAACGATGACGGTGGCATCAGCCACTTCAGCGGCAGTTTCAAAGGCGTGGCCAATATCGAATTCAAATTGCAGCGCATCCGCGAGCAATTGAGCGAATGCCTCGAAGGCCTGACCACTCACGGCCTGAGCACCTGGTACCACGCCGACGGCGACGGCGCCGCAGCCGCCAAGAAAGCCAAGTCGCAGATGATCCTGACGGGCCTCGGCCGTCGTCCGGCGGTGCTCGGTGAGTTGATCGATCAACTCGACATACCGAGCGAAGAGGTCCGCGACCTGTATCTCAGCGGTGTGTACGAAACCGATGACGAGTCCGTCGTGAAAGACGAACCGGCTGCCCCGACACCGAGCCAGAGCCTATATGGCAACGACGCCGGTTTCGATTTCGATTTCAGTGACGACCTGAGCCACGATGCGCCGATCAGCATCAAAACCGGCACCCCGGCGCCCGAGTTGCAAAGCAACGAGCACCGTTTTGCCAAAGCGGCATTCAAGGCCTGGATCGCGCACCTGCGTGAACTGACCACCCGGCAAAGTCTGCTCAACCTGCTGGGGCTTGAAAAGGCCTTGCTGGAAGCGGTGGTCGATGAACTGATCACCGCCGGCTATCGCCAGGACTTGCCGGGGCAACTGAGCCGCGCCGTCCTCAAGCGCGCACAAAGTGGCGCGCGACGCGATCAACTGGTCGAGCGCCAGGTACTGGAAGTGCAACGTGTTCTGCGTGATTTCGTATCCTGGTTCGGCTACCTCCAGAAGCCGGTGAACGAGCGTCCGAACAGCCGCGCCGGAGCCAAGGCGCCTTTGTTTTCGTTCTATGCCGACATTGGCCCGGGACAAGTGCCGGTGCTGCCGGCGCAACCAGCCAATCAGGCACAGCTGTATCTCGGCGACTGGCTCTCGGGCCTGGCCTACATCACGCAAGACAATGCCGGCCATGGTGCCGGACGTGAAATTACCCCTGAACAGAACGAACGGCTGGGCCACGTGCTCACAGCCTTCACAGCGAGATAAGCAATGCCAATTCGTGTCGACCTGCTCGCGTTAGAGCCCAATGTGCCTGGCCAGGCCCGTTTCACTGTGAAGAAATGGCAGGGTGGTGAGCAACAGCTGGAGTTTTCCATTCAGCGCAACCAGGACGGTTTTTACCTCCAGGACCGCAAGGCCTGGAGCAACAATCCATTCTGGTTCAAGGTCTCGCGTTTCAACCTCACGGCCAACGGCGAAGCTTTGGAAACGCAGGTCGGCCCGGAGGTGGTCGACCCGTTGCTGGAAGGCGGCGCCAACTCGCAATTCCAGATCGAACTGCGCGAACAGAGCCAAGGCCACACCGACAAAGGCGTGGTTCGCCCAGGCGTTGGCGTGCTGCCGTCCACGGCTGGCGGTCAGACACGCTCGACTTACGGCGGTGCCGAACTGACGGCGCCGAGCGCACCGGCACCGGAGATCCCAGAGCTGCCTGAGCTAACCCTGTCCACCACCGAGCCAGAAGTGGAGCTGGAGTCGGTACTCACCGAGCCCGCCTATACGCCGCCTCCCGCACCGGTGAAAAAAAGCAACAGAGGCCTGATCCGTCTGTTGATTGTGGTGTTGCTGCTGGCGGCGGGCGCCGGATTCTGGTTCTACAAGCGCACCCCGACGCCTGCTCCAGTGGCCACAGCCGCTGGTTCCGCACCAGCCGGCGCAGATGCCCAAGCCTGCACCCTCGACAGCATGAACAGCCTGCCCGAACTGACCTTCGTCCAGACCTGCATCAAGGCCGCACCCGACAGTGCGAAGTTGCTGGAGATCATCAACCAGGCCAAGGCCGGTAAACACTGCGGCGTCGCCCAGCGTCTGTACGCCAACCGTGCCCAGGCCGGTGATACGTTGATCGCCAACGCCTATGCCCGCGAATACGACCCAAAATACCTGAAGGCCAGCGAGTGCTTCCCGGCTGCGGACAACGCCACCGCCGCCTACTGGTATGAAACCATCCTCACCCAGGACCCGAACAACGCCGAAGCCAAGCAGCGCTTCGAGGAGTTGCAGAAGTGATGCGTTCACCCCTGAGTCGATTCCTGCTGAGCGGTGCCGCCTTGCTCGCGCTGTGCATTAGCCCGCTGTCCCAGGCCGATGATAAACCGCTGATCCAGGCCGGTAAAAAGACCTTGTTTCAACGGGTGCTGACCACACCGGGCTGCAAAATCAGCCCGACGGCGGGCGGGGCCGAAGGTGACGCACAACCGGTCTTCAGCCGCTTTTATGTGTACGAACGTGCGCAAGCGAAGAACGTCGAATGGCTGAAAGTCGGCCCCGACAGCTACGGCAAAACCATTGGCTGGTTGCCTGCCAGCTGCACCACCGACTGGAAGATGCAGCTGACGCTGGCCTTCACCAACCCGGCCAACCGCGACCGGCTGCTGTTCTTCAAGGACCGCGCCACCGTCGAGGGCATCCTTGATGCACCGGACCCGGTCAGCAAAGTCGCGCCGCTGCGGGCCACGCTGAAAAAGGGCCAGCAAGCACCGGGCGTACTGGCTGAAGAACCGGAATACTTCGTCGACCTGCAAAAGCAGTTCTACCTGCTGCCGGTGCTCAGTGGCGAAGAAGTCATGACCGAAAGCGGTTTTCGCACGCGCCTGCTCAACGTCGCCTCCGTCAGCAAGCCGGATGACAAGAACGCCAAGGGCGGTGCTGCAAACAGCGCTGCCGGCAGCAAGGAATCCGAAGAGAAAAAGGCCAACCAGCTGAAGGAATTCAGTGCGGCCGTAGTATTTGTTATCGACTCGACGATCTCGATGGACCCCTACATCGACCGCACCCGCGAGGCGATCCGCAAGGTTTACCAGAAGATCGAAGCGCAGAATCTCGGCAAGCAGGTCAAGTTCGGCCTGGTGGCTTTCCGCTCCAACACCCAAGCGGTGCCGGGCCTGGAATACACTACCAAGATGTACGCCGACCCTACCAAGGTGAAAGACAGCGCCGATTTTTTCGCCAAGATCGCCGACCTCAAACAGGCCACCGTGTCGAGCAGCAGCTTCGATGAAGACTCGTTTGCCGGCGTCATGGAGAGTATCGACAAGGTCGACTGGAGCCAGTTCGGCGCGCGCTACGTGGTGCTGATCACCGATGCGGGTGCCATCGAAGGCGACGACAAGCTGTCGAAAACCGGTTTGAGCGCCGCACAGGTGCGAATCGAAGCCGCCAACCCGGGCGTGGCCATTTACACCCTGCACCTGAAAACCCCGGCCGGAGCCAAGGACCACGCCAAGGCTGAAGCGCAATACAAGAACCTGTCGACCTACCCTGGCACCAACACCTCGCTTTACTACCCGGTGAACGCTGGCGATGTGCAGGAGTTCGGGCGCAAGGTTGACGCTCTGGCCGGGGCGATCACGACACAAGTGAAAGCCGCCTATATGGGCGAAGACGCCATCGGCAGCGCGGCGAACGCCAAGCAGGATCCGGCCGAGAAGAAAATGCTCGAAGACGCGGCGCTGATCGGCCACGCCATGCAACTCGCCTATCTCGGCGAGAAGACCAACAGCAAAGCCCCACCAGTGTTCAAGGCGTGGATCACCGACCGCGATCTGATCAAGCAGAACATCCCGACCACCGACGTGCGGGTATTGCTGACCAAGTCACAGCTCAGCGACTTGAGCGACGTGATGAAGCAGATTCTCGATGCCGCCAACGAAGGCCTGATTTCACCGACGGAAATGTTCGATCGCCTGCGTTCCGTGGCAGCGACCATGGGCGCCGATCCCAATCAGCTCAAACAGAACAGTAGCGCCAAACTGGCGGACATGGGCGTCCTCGGTGAATACCTCGAAGACCTGCCCTATCAGAGTGAAGTGCTGAACCTGGATGAAGAGACCTGGAAGAGCTGGGACGGTCTGGCACAAGAAAAATTCATCCGCACGCTGAACACCAAACTGCGGCATTACCAGCGTTACAACGCCGATGTCGACCGTTGGGTAGCTTTAGCCAAAGACAGTGATGCGCGGGACAACGTCTACCCCGTACCACTGGAAATGATGCCTTAACGAGACGCCCATGCTCGATATCAAGAACCTGCTGGTGCGCCGTGGTGAAGGCGCACAGGCTCATCACGTGCGACTACCGAACTTACAGGTCGGCGTCGGAGAAATCCTCGCCATCACCGGCGAGAGCGGCAGCGGTAAAAGCACGTTGCTCGAAGCCATCGGCCTGTTGCTCGCACCGGTGGAACTCGAGCGCTTTCGCCTGGGCCCGACGCACGCTCAGGATATTGCCCAGCTGCTGGCCGCTGACGACCAGCCGGCTCTTGCAGCGGTGCGTTCACGGCATCTGGGATTCATTTTGCAGAGCGGCGGCTTGCTGCCGTTCCTGAGTGTGCGTGACAACATCAGCCTGCCGCGCCGTTTACTCGGGATGCCGGCAAAGAGCGAGCACATCGACCACGCCGTTGACGTGTTGCGCCTGCAAGGGTTGCTGGATCAACAACCTCAGGCCCTGTCGATCGGCGAACGCCAGCGCGTGGCCTGCGTTCGTGCGATTGCCCATGAACCGCTGCTGCTGCTGGCCGACGAGCCGACCGCCGCGCTCGACCCTCACAGTGCCCGGCGCTTGTTCGAGTTGCTGTTGAGCCTGGTGTCGAGCATGGGCCTGAGTGCACTCGTTGTGTCCCATGACTGGGCCTTGCTGAAGGTTTTCGGCTTGCCTCGACTCGGCGCTGTCAGCCATCAGGGAGAGACTCTGTTTGAACCGATGGATTGATCGCTTGCACCTGCTGGGCTCACTGGCGCTGCAAGACCTCTGGCACGACCGCAAGGTCTCGCTGTGTATCGCCGCCTCCCTGGTGGCGGTGATCGCACCATTGTTGTTGCTGTTCGGGCTCAAGCACGGGGTGGTCAGCCAGCTGCAGGACGAACTGCTGCGCGACCCGCGCAACCTTGAAGTGAAGATGCTCAGCAACGGCAACTACGACACGGCCTGGATAGAGCGTTTACGCCTACGCCCCGAGACTGGTTTTGCCCTCGGCCAGACCCGCTCGCTCAATACCCAGGCTGACCTGCTGATCGGCATGCAACGGTTTGTCGAAGGTGCGGAAATCATTGCCACCGAGCCGGGCGACCCGCAACTGAACCTGGCGTCACTCAACCCCGTCGGCAATCAAGTGATCCTCAGCGCCAGCGCCGCGCAACGCTTGCAGGCCAAGGTCGGCGACAGCGTGCAACTGCGGGCCTTGCGCCGCCTGGATGGGGTCAATGAACGTGGCGAAATGACGCTGACGGTACTGGCCGTGCTCGACGGCTCCCGTTTCGGTCGCGCGGCCGGGTTTGTTGCTCCGCCGTTGTTGCTGGATCTGGAGCGCTTTCGCGACGGTTATCAGGTCAGTGCGTTCGGTATCGCCACCGGCAAGCCTCAGGGCAATTTGCAACCGCTGTATGCCCGCGCCCGCGTGTATGCGCGCGACATCGATCAGGTCGCATCGCTGGAACGCTGGCTCAACGAACAACATATCGAAACCTCGAGCCGACTGGCCGACATCGACAACGTCAAAGCCATCAACCATGTGCTGGGGCTGATCTTCAGTGTGATCGCCGTGGCGGCGCTGATCGGCTGTGTGGCGTCGATGGTCGGCGCGTTCCTGGCCAACATCGACCGTAAGCGCAAAAGCCTGGCGGTCCTGCGTCTGCTGGGTTTCAAACGCAGGGCCGTCGGCGGCTTCGTGGTCCTGCAAGCGCTCTTGCTGAGCCTGGTCGGCTACGTTGGCGGGCTGGGGTTTTATACCGCGGGCAGTCATTTGTTCGACTACCTGCTCGGCAGCAGCCAGGCCACCGGCACCTTTGTTTGCCACATCACTGTCTGGCATGGCCTGGCCGCCCTGCTCCTGACCTTTTTGGTCGCTGCACTGGTGGCCGTGATCGGCGCACTGCGCGCCATCAACATCCAACCTGCGGAGAGTCTGCGTGAGCTATAAACGTTTTGGCCTGCTGTTGCCCCTGAGCCTCGGCTACGTGCTCGACACCTCGGCGGCGGGCTGGGAAGAGAAATATTACAACCCGATGCCCGACGCCTCCGACGTGGTGCTGCCAATGCCTTGCGAAGGCTCGATGGTGTTCCGCAAGGTGTTCATCCCGGTCGCCGGTCCGCTCGACGACTATCCGATCAACATCGGCCAGGACGGTGCGGAATACGGCTACGTCGAACAGACCCGTCCGACCTTTATCGCCGGCAGTTTTACCGGGGCCAAGAACGAAAAATCCCGCTACTACCTGATGGCCAAGTACGAGATGAGTCAGTTGCAATACGCCGCGCTGACCGAAACAACCTGCCCCACCGCCGCCACCAAGATGCGCGTGCCGCAAA